>ERZ773021.83-NODE-83-length-86731-cov-11.0889_pt1 | contig 86731 bp, 77 predicted proteins | sample MGYA00511668_ERZ773021 | MGnify/ENA primary metagenome ERZ773021 (study PRJEB29015, sample SAMEA2737961) | human oral metagenome | biome: human oral; feature: human-associated habitat; material: dental | place: China | collected 2032 ...
AAACTCAAAAGTTATGACTATTTTACTCAAACCCTAAATTTATATAATTTTTAGTAGTTTAATTTTAAGTAGGTTTGAGTATATATTTGAACATATCAAATTTTTGTTACTACAGAAAAATGTAATAAACTAGCTATAAGTTACTACGTAGCAGTCTTACCACAATTTTAATTCTTAAGACAATACCTTTACTGTAAGATAAAGATTTAATACAATAAGTAACTTTCTTAAAATAAAGAAAAAAGAGAGCCATATAAAATGACTCTCTAAATTTATTTTGAAACTTTCAATTTAATTATTGATTAATGAATCTTACATTACTAAAGTCAACGTTTTGGAAGAATAATTCAACTCTTCTGTTGTTGTATCTTCCTTCAACTGTGTCATTAGTATCAGCTGGGTTGCTTTCTCCTTGTCCAGTAATTGATCCGTAAGAGATTGAGTTTTTCAATCCATAATCTCTCAATAATCTAGCAACATTTTGTGCTCTTGCTACTGATAATTTTTGGTTATAAGCAGCTGATCCAGTTGAATCTGTATGTCCAACGAAATCAATTGATCCACCTTCAGCGAATTGGTTAATTACTCCAGCGATAGCTCTCAAGTCTGAAGCTTCATTTTCGTTAGGTACTCTTCCATCTACTTTAAATCCTCTGATTACACATTTTTTCTCATTTGCTGAACAGCTAAACGGTAATGTAGCAGTTGTTGGTTGATTAATATCTTTTGTTTGTGGTTCTGGTGTAGGTACTGGAGTTGGTACAGGTACTTGCACAGTTTGAGTTATGATTTTAGGTGCTCTGTCATTTTTCAATTGTCCAAATCTATATCCTACTCTAACTCCTGCTGAATCAATATGATCTCTTTCTCTAAGGTTTCCTAATTTATATTTAACGTTTGATCTTTCATAGATAGCTTCTAATGAAACTGGTCCAAACTCAGTTCCTAATCCTGCAGCTACATATAATCCACCTGATAAATCTCCATTGAATTGTTTAGATTCTTTAGCGAAGTTATATCCTGCTCTTCCTAATACATATAATGCGTCATTTCCACCATTAGTAGTAACTAAGTTAAATTTACCTAAAGCATAAACTGGTACACTTCTTCCAATTTTTGTATTTGTATCTTTAACTTTTAATTTTCCAGAATTAGATGACAATTTGTATTCTGCCCCTAATCCCCATTCAAATTCACCTTGGTTATCAACGATATATTCTAAACCAGCTGTTGGTCCATGTTTTACCATAAAGTCTTTACCAAGATCGTTACTTCCATTTTTGTATTTTCTGTAGAAATCATATCCACCTTTAACTTGGAATTCAGATGCTACAGCATTTAAAGCTAATAAAGCTGTTCCTAAAATTACTAATTTTTTCATTTCAATTCCTCCTGAATTTCATTTTGTTTTCTCTAACTTTTTAAGTTGTTACTATTTTCTTCTAATTCTCTATTAGAATTATACAACATTTTAGAAGAAAATGCAACACTTTAGCATACAATTATATTCTTTAGCTAAAACTTCTTGTTTACAAATTATAATATCATTTTTTTTATAAAAAGTCAACAAAAAAATTAAACAATACACTATTTTAACCTTTATTTTAGTATATTTATCTATTAAAATATCCTAATTTTATTGACTTATAAGTCATTAAATTTTTTGTTTTTTTATGATGTTTTATAATTATAATCACTGATTATTTTTAGCATTATCAAAAAAATTTCTATATACTTATTAATTTATCAATAGAAGTTTCTAATTTTTTCAATAATGCGATACGGTTTTTTTTCAATTTTTCGTTATCAGTATTAATAATTACATTATCAAAAAATTGATTAATTGCAGATGCGTTATTTAACAATGTTTCAATATAATTTGAAAATTCTGTATTTTCAATACTTTCCAATTGGTTTGCTAAATTATACAATGTCTTTTCTTCTTCTAATTCAAATAAAGCACTATCAATATTTAGATTTTCATTTTTTTCATCTTTCACAATATTTTTTACACGTTTCAAAAGATTTATCAAAATTTCAAAATTTTCAGTCTGTGATAATTTCAGAAGTTCAGATAATTTTTTATCGAGTTCCACAACATTACTTTCAAGATTTATCTCATAATTTATAAGATCTTTTTTGTATTTTTCAGAAAGTACGTTAATTATTCTTTGTTTAAAGAACTCTGTAACATCTTTTACAACATCTTTTTCCAACACTTTTTTATCAGCTGAAAAAATTTCATAAGCCTTTTCAATTAATTTTTTGTAGTCAAAGGATAATTTTGAATTTAATGCGACTTGGATAATTCCTTGTGTAGCACGTCTTAGTGCATAAGGATCTTTCGAACTTGTCGGTTTTAGTCCAACTGCAAAACATCCAATTATTGTATCCATCTTGTCAGCAATTCCAGCGATAGCACCTTCCACACTTGTAGGTAGTTCATCTCCTTGATAACGAGGCAAGTAATGTTCAAAAATTCCAAGTGCCACATCTTTATCTTCTCCCTGCTTTTCAGCATAAACTGAACCCATAAACCCTTGTAATTTTGTAAATTCCTTTTCTCCAATTACATTTGAAACAAGATCGGCTTTTGCTAAATCTACAGTTCTTATAATATTTTCCTTCTTGTCATTCAAGTTCAATTCTGAAATCAGATATTCAGCGATTTTCTCACTTCTTTTAACTTTTTCAAAAATTGTTCCCATATCCTTTTGGAAAGTAACTTCCTTTAATTTTTCCACATTATCTGCAAATTTATTTTTCAAATCTTCATCAAAGAAGAATTTTGCATCAGCAAGCCTTGGCTCTACAACCTTTTCATTCCCTTTTTTGACAGTTTCCGAATATTCAGGTGCATTTCTTATAACAATAAATTTATTTGATAATTTTCCGTCTTTATCTTTTACTGGAAAATATCTTTGGTGAGTTTCCAATGTAATCGTGATAATATCTTCAGGAAGCTGCAAATAATCCTTACTAAATTCACCTTTTATTGCATAAGGATATTCTACTACATTAACTACTTCATCCAATAAATATTTATTGATTATCGCAGTATCTCCATCCTTTTCACCATTTTCCCTTATACTTTTCAAAATTTCTTCTCTTCTTTTCTCACCATCTACGATAACAAAATTTTCAAGCAATATTTTTTCATAGTCAAGCGGATTATTAACCTCAATATCCTGAGAAGCAAAATATCTCATTCCACGAGTTTTATTCCCACCTTTTAGCCCTTCAAACTCAAAAGGCAAAATTTCTCCATTATCAAATAAAGTTACAAACCATTTAATCGGTCTTACAAATCTAAATGTTCTGTCCGCCCATTTCATTGACTTTTCAAACTCTATTTTCTTTATTGCATTTTTCAATATTTCAGGCAAAATCTCCTTAGTATTTTTTCCTGCAATAAATTTTTCAATCGAAATGTATTTTCCTTTTTCATTTTCAATAATCTTTATATCATCAATCGTAGCACTTTGCGACTTCACAAACCCTTCTCCAGCTTTCGTAAGCTGTCCATCCTTATAAGCAATCTCAACCGAAGGCCCTACGCTTTTTTTATCTAAATCATCCTGTTTTTCAGCCAAATCCTTTATAATCGCAGTAACCCTTCTAGGCGTACTAAATGATTCAATCCCTGAAAACTTGATTCTTTCAGCCTTTAATTCATTTTCTATTATTTTTTTCAGATCTTTTTCCGCCTGATCCACATATCGTGCAGGCAATTCTTCCAATCCTATTTCAAAAAGAAAATTCATAATTAATTCTCTCCTTTACAAATTTAGATTTTTTTTAACTATTTTTTCTCTAAATAATATCTATAATATTAAATTTTTTAAGAAATTTTTCTTTAGTAATTAAATATTTGTTTTACTGAAAAAATATTCCCCATTTATTTTTTATTCAACAACGGGAATCCTAATCTCTCCCTTGCCTCCACAAATTTCTCTGCACACTTCTTAGCCAAATCCCTGATTCTTAAAATATAGGACATTCTTTCTGTTGTACTGATTGCCCCTCTTGCGTCAAGGTTATTGAATGTGTGTGAGCATTTTAGAACGTATTCGTAAGCTGGAAATACTAAGTCGTTGTTTAGGCAGTTTTGAGCTTCCTTTTCGTACATATCAAAAAGTTGGAAGTGCATTGGAACGTCTGCCACTTCAAAACTGTATTTTGATAATTCGTATTCAAACTGGAATCTTCTTTCTCCGTATTTCACACCTTTTGTCCATTCCAAATCTTTTACATCGTCCTTATTTTGCAAATAAAGTGCAATTCTTTCAAGTCCGTAAGTTATTTCTGATGGAACAATGTCAACTTCCAGTCCTCCAACTTGCTGGAAGTATGTAAACTGTGTAATTTCCATTCCATCCAGCCAAACTTCCCATCCTAATCCCCACGCTCCAAGTGTAGGACTTTCCCAGTTGTCTTCCACAAATCTTATGTCGTGTTCCTTAGGATTAATTCCTAATGCCACTAAACTTTCTAAGTAAAGTTCCTGAATATTTTCTGGCGACGGTTTCATAATTACCTGAAACTGATGATGCTGATACACTCTGTTGGGATTTTCACCATATCTTCCATCTTTTGGACGACGTGATGGCTCAACATAGGCAACATTCCAAGGCTCAGGACCTAACGACATTAAAAAAGTGTCTGGATTAAACGTTCCGGCACCTGTTTCAATATCGTACGGATTTGATATTATACACCCTTTATCTCCCCAGAACTTTTGAAGAGTTAATATAATTTCCTGAAAAGTCATTTTTCTCTATCCTTTCTTTTGATTTCTTTTTCTTAAAAGTCTTTTTAAATATATTATTCTTAAAGTTAATATTAAAATAGCAAAATATTTTATTATTTCATAACCTATTATACCAATTCCTTTGTCTGAAAATGGTATAAAATAATCATCAATTATTTTATAAAATGTAGATTTTTCCTTTTTTTCTCCATATCTTCTTATAATTTTTTCTGGATTTTTCAGATTAAGTTTTTTTACTTTCAGTTTTTCTTTTACTTGTTCTTCTGTCAAATGAAATAACTGATTTTGTGAATTTATTATAAAATAACCTGAATTCTTATTGTATTCTATTTTTTCTTTTCCAATTTTTTCTTCATCTAAAAATTTAGATATTGCTTCATCAAAATCATAAATATAACCAATCCAGTTATCTTTTATTTTATTTAATTTTTTTAAATATCCTTTATCTCCTAAAGAAAAACTTACTTCAGGAACAGCTCCATTGTATTCTGTTATAAGTAAATAATTAGCTATTTTTAATTCCATATTTTCTTTAATTGGAAACCAAATATAGAAAAAATTAATAGTAAAAAACAATATAAATCCACAAATAATTAGTTCTGCCAATACTTTATTCTTAGAAAAATAAATAATAGTCAAAAATACAACAAATATTAATACTATAACAAAAAGAAATAAAAAACCATAAACTGCAGCAAAAATCATGCTATTCACCTTTTTTCGTTTTATATTTTCTCGCCAAATAGTCGATTATAATGATATAAATACCAATATGCACATACATATCTGCCACATTGAATACGAAAGCCCAGATTCCTCGAAAATCTATCATGTCAATTACATATCCACGAAGAATTCTGTCAATCATATTTCCCGTAGCTCCAGCGGCAATTACTGCTACTCCTATTTTGGTCCATTTGCTATAGTTTTTAAAGTTTTTGTACTCTACAGCGATTACGTATATAATTAGAACTGCACTTGCTATTGTAAATAAATTGATTTTTCCTTGCAATAGACCAAAAACTCCGCCGTGATTTTCAACATAAGTCAAATGAAAGAATTTATCTATTATTGGTATAGAAAAACCTTGCACTCCACCTGATACATTGAACATCAGCTGCTTTGTAATCTGATCTAATGCAGCTAAAACCAAAATAATAATTATATAAGGCATTCTTTTCTCCTCACATTTTTTATTAACACATATTTGTAAAAAACGAACTAAATAAGTTATTTTTATTTAGCTGTATTTAGCCCTATTTTACAAAATAAATTTTATGTTACATTTTTTCCAAAACGCTTGCACATCTTGGACATACATCTGGATGATTGTGATTGTGTCCAACTTCCTCATCGTATTTCCAGCATCTTTCACATTTTTTTCCAGACGCTTTTTCCACAGCGATGTTTATTCCTTCGATTTCGCTTTCTGCTAAATTATCACTTACAAATTTAACTTGAGATACGATAAACAAGTCAGAAACTTCATTTTCTGTATAATCCTTTATAAATGAATATTCACCATTGGCAATGTTTAAAAGGACTCTTGCATCAAGAGAATGTCCTATTAATCCATTTTGTCTTTCTGCTTCCAACTTTTTGTTTACTTCTCTTCTTAGACGTGCAATTTTATCCCATTTTTGTGCTAATTCTTCATTCAAGTATTCAGGTTTTGCTTCAATCCATTTTGATAAATGTACACTTTCTTCTTCTTTTAACGTTTCTGGTATTCTTTCCCAAATTTCATCAGCTGTGAATGACAATACTGGAGAAATTATTCTTACTAGCACTTTCAGAACTTCTGTCAATACAGTCTGTGTGCTTCTTCTTTCAATTGAAGTTGTTCCTTCGCAGTAAAGTCTGTCTTTTACAATGTCTAGATAGAATGAAGACATTTCCATTGAGCAGAAATATGTAATTTCCTGGAATAGACTGTAAAATTCGTATTTATCGTAAAATTCTGTTGTTTTAGCCTTCAATTCTTCCAGTTTGTGCATTGCCCACTTGTCAATTTCAAACATATCCTTATAGTCAACTTTATCATTTGCATAATCAAAATCATTTAAGTTACCCATTAAAAATCTAGCTGTATTTCTGATTCTTCTATAAGCGTCAGACATTTGCTGTAAAATATTTTCCGAAATTCTTACATCTTCTCTATAATCCACTGAAGATACCCACAATCTTAAAATATCTGCTCCATATTTTTCTGTAATATCTTTTGGAAGTATTGTGTTTCCTAAAGATTTAGACATTTTTCTTCCTTGTCCATCCATTGTGAATCCATGAGTTAGGATTCTCTTGTAAGGGGCATCTTTTGTACTTGCGATTGATGTCAATAATGAAGATTGGAACCAACCTCTATGCTGGTCACTTCCTTCAAGGTATAAGTCTGCTGGTCTTGGCAAGTTTCTTGGCACTAGCACACTTCTATGTGAAACTCCTGAGTCAAACCAGACGTCCATTATACTTCTTTCTTTTCTAATATCCACATCTTTCAAGTTATATTTTTCTAAAAGTTCATTCCCAATAATTTCTTTGGCTTCATATTTCCACCAAATGTCAGTTCCTTCTTTTTTTACCATTTCAATTACTCTGTCCATAATTTCTGGCTCATAAATAACTTCATCAGTTACTCTGTTGTAGAACAATGGTATTGGTACTCCCCATACTCTTTGTCTTGAAATAGTCCAGTCTGGACGAGTTTCTAACATTGAACCAATTCTATTTTTACCCCAAGATGGTACAAATTCCACATCATCTAATGCTTTTATCGCATTTTCCCTAATATCGCTTTCGTCAACACTAATGAACCATTGCTTAGTCGCTCTGAAAATTACAGGTTTTTTACTTCTCCAGTCATGCGGATACGAGTGAACAAACTTGCTGTGATGCAATAAATGTCCGCTTTCTGTCAAATCCTGCACAATTACATTGCTTGCTTTTGCATAAAACATTCCTTCGTATTTTCCAGCTTCTTTTGTCATATGCCCTCTGTCATCAACTGGCGACAATACTCCAAGTTCATATTTTCGTGAATAATTATAATCGTCCGCTCCGTGCCCAGGTGCCGAATGTACTGCTCCAGTCCCTGCATCAGCTGTAACATAATCTCCAAGCATTACCAGCCCTTCTCTATCCAAGAACGGATGTCTATAATGAGTTTTCTCAAGTTCAGTACCTTTAAATTCCTTCAATAATTCATAAGAAATTCCAAGTGTATTAAATACAGTTTCAGCCAATTCTTTTGCAACTACAAGATTACCTTTTTCTGTTTTGTATAATCCATAGTCAAATTCAGGATGTAAAAATACTCCCAAGTTTGCAGGCAATGTCCAAGGTGTTGTTGTCCAGATAAGAATACTTGCGTCTTCCACACCTAATTTATCTAATAAGTCCTGTGTCCCTTCAAATTTCACATAAATTGAATGAGACTCTACATCCTTGTACTCAATTTCCGCTTCAGCCAAAGCTGTTTCAGTAGTAGGAGACCAGTAAACTGGTTTTAGCCCTTTATAAACATAACCGTTTTCGTAAATTTCCTTAAATACTTTTAACTGTTCCGCTTCATACTCAGGCATTAAAGTGATATAAGGATTATCCCAGTTTCCTAAAATTCCAAGCCTTTTGAATCCTTCTTTTTGTTTTTCTACCCATTTCAAAGCATATTTTTTACATTCTTGCCTAATTTGCAATGGAGTCATATTTTTTGCCTTTTCTCCAAGTTCCTCCATTATTTTCCACTCGATAGGAAGACCATGTGTATCCCATCCTGGAATATACGGTGCATTATAGCCTCTTAATCTTTTATATTTTAAGATAATATCCTTTAATATTTTATTTAATGCGTGCCCAATGTGAATATCTCCATTTGCATATGGAGGCCCATCATGTAACACAAAAAATGGTGCCCCTTCGTTTAATGATTTTTCATAAATTTCAGCTTTTTTCCAGTCCCTTAATGTTAAAGGTTCTTTTTGTGCCAAATTAGCTTTCATTTTAAAGCTCGTCTTTGGTAAATTTAGCGTTTTTGCATAATCTACCTTGTCTTCCACATTATTATTTTCCGACATTTTTCCTCCTATATTTTTCTTTTAAATTATTCTCTTTATTTATATTTTTTATTATATCATAATTTTATACATTTTAAAATAACTCGCTTTATATATTATTTTTCTCTTAGTTATTATCCTTAAATATACAAATAAGGAGATACCAAATTTTTAGTATTCTCCTTTTTCTTTAATTATTATATCTAAATTTTTAAATTTTATTCAAATTTTTGGTTACTAATGTATCATTCCTGCTCCAACAAATGTCAAAATACCTAGCACAAGTCCATACAATACAGAATATTTAATAGTTTTTCCTAAAAGTTCTCCGTCTTTTCCATTTAATGCTGCAGAAACTGATGTTACAATTGCAATATTTTGTGGTGAAATCATTTTACCACCTGTAGCTCCAGCAGTATTAGCTGCAATTAACAATGATTGCAGTGCTGGATTTTGTGATAATCCTTTCGCTACTCCTACTTGAATTCCACCAAATAACAAGTTAGATGATAAATCACTTCCTGTAACAAACGTTCCAATTGTACCTAAGAATGGTGCAATGAATGGGAATCCTGATCCAGTTAATGTTTTAAGACCGTCTGCAATACTTGCTGTCATTCCACTGTGCTTCATAACTACTGAAAGTGCTACAATCCCCATGATTACCAACATTTTATCTAATTTATGATAAATTGTATGACCTAGTACTTCAACCATGTCTTTCACTTTTACTTTTTGAATAAATCCTGCAATAACTGTTGCTGCAAATAAAGGTGCGGCTGGTGCCAAAATCCATTTAAACGCAACTCCAGCTTCTTTTGCACTTTTTGCATCTCTAAACCAAGTTGCCCAATGCCCAAATGAAAAATCAATCGTTGAAATTGTATGCTCGTGCAAAGGCTCATTTATAACTTTAACAACTGGACTTGTCCCTACGATTAAAACTACCATTAAAATATATGGAAGCCAAGCTAAAATTGCATCTTTAGTAGAAACTGCCACAGTTTCAAATCCCTCTTCCGCCTTAACAAACATTTTTGTTGCGACAATCATTAAAATCATTGCTATTAAACTTGAAATAATTGTAGGAAGCTCAGCCCCAGTTGCCATAGCTATTAACGGCTGTACCATATATCCAATAATTGATGCGATAATTACTGGTAAAATTCCTTTTCCAAAAGCTGGATTTTTTCCGCCATCCATTTCTTTATTTGCAAAAATTACTAAAATAAAAGGAATAACACAAGTTAATAATAACAATAACAATGATGTAAATAATGCTGTTTGTTGAGCATTTAATCCGAAGTTTGAAATCATTGTTGTAACTGGAAGTCCTACTGTTCCAAATGCTGTCGGTGTCGAATTTGCAAGTAAACAAATCATCGCCGCTGTCATAGGAGAAAATCCTAAAGAAATCATAATTGCCGCTGGAATTGCAACCGCTGTCCCATATCCTGCAATACCTTCTATAAATCCACCAAATCCCCAGGCAAGTATTAAAGCTTGGGCACGTCTGTCTGATGTAATGTTTCCCAACATCGTTTTGATGATTTCAATTTTACCATTTTTTACTGATAAGTCATAAGCAAAAATAGCCGCTATTATTACAAATCCAATTGGCATCCAAGCCACTGCAAACCCTTCAAAAAGTGAAGCAATAATCCCTTGAACTGGAATTCGCCAGCTTGGCATGACAAAGTTCAAAATAATCGCTACAATCAAGCTCGCATAAGTACTAAACAACGCAGATTTTTTTAAAACTGCTAACAAAATTAAAAATAAAATTATTGGTATTAAACCTACTAAAAATTCCATTCTTTCTAAACCTTCTTTCTACGATTTTGTTAAAATAATTAACATTTTATACTATATCTTATCAAATTTTTTACAAAAGTACAAATTTTTTTCTAAATTAAATTTTAGCCTATTCCAAAACTAAACAAATAAAATTAAACAATTCTAACTTTGAACAAATCAAATCTAATTTTCAAACTCTTATTTAAAGCCCCTTTCTTGTAAGTCCAACTCTTCCTCTTTCCTTATCTAGTGACAATATTTTAACTTTTATAATTTGTCCCACAGAAAGTTCCTTTGTAGCGTCTGAAACAAATTTTTCCGCTATTTCAGAAATATGTATCAAAGCATCATTTTTTAACCCTATATCAACAAATGCTCCAAATTTTGCCACATTTCTTACAGTCCCTTCCAGAACCATTCCTTCTGTCAAATCATCCATGTTCAAAATATCCGAACGTAAAAGCGGTTTTTCAAATTCATCACGGGGATCACGTCTGTCCTTTAACAGCGCCTCATATACATCCTTCGCTGTTTCCCTTCCAAAATCATTTTCCTTAATAATTTTTTCCAAATCTATTTTCTGCAATTTTTGTCTTACAATATCCAAATCTTCTTTTAAGTCCTCAACTTTGCAGCCAGCTTCCTTCAAGATAATTTCTGCAATGTGATACGATTCTGGATGGATAATCGTGTTATCAAGCGGATTTTCACTATCAGGCACAACAACAAATCCTGCCATCTGCTCAAATGCCTTATCTCCAAGCCCTTTTACTTTTTTAAGCTGTTTTCTGTCCTTAAAATCACCATTTTCATGTCTATAATCCACAAGATTTTTTGCCACATTCTTCTTAATTCCAGAAACAAAACTTAATAATGCCCACGAAGCTGTATTAATATTTACTCCTACATTATTTACCACATGCTCAATTGTTTGTTCCAGAGTTTCATTTAGCTTTTTCTGATTTACGTCATGCTGATACATTCCCACTCCAATTGATTTTGGATCAATTTTTACAAGTTCTGCCATCGGATCCTGAATCCTTCTTGCAATGGAAATTGCTCCTCTTGCCGTAACATCCAGATCAGGAAACTCCTCAATAGCAATTTTGGAAGCAGAGTAAATTGAAGCCCCAGCCTCATTTGCAATCAGATACGAAACTTTTTTCTTAGAATCCTTTATTACATCGGCAACAAAAGCCTCTGTTTCCCTCGAAGCTGTTCCATTTCCAATTGCAATGATATCCACGTCATATTTTGCGATATAGTCCAATATTTTTTTCTTTGCAGTAGCAAGCTGTCTTTCATTATGCACTCCATCCACAAGGAAAAGTACATCATTTGTTTCGTAAAATCCGTCTTTATTAATAATTACCATCTTGCAGCCTGTTCTATATCCTGGATCTAATCCCATAAGAGTTTTTTTTGATAAAGGCGGTTGTAATAGCAGTTTTTCCAGATTTTCAGAAAAAATGTTGATTGCTTCTTCTTCCGCTTTTTCTGTATAAATATTTCTCACTTCATTTTTTATGGATGGATAAGCCAGTCTATCCATCGAATCTTTTATAACTTCCTTAAAAAATTCAGTTAAATTTTTATTTTCAAAAGTATTCAGAATGAAGTTTGTTATAACTTCTTCTGTTTTTTCGTCAATATCAATATCAACTTTCAATATTTTTTCCTTTTCTCCACGATTTAACGCAAGAATCCTATTTGAAGCACTTCTCCCAATCTGCTCCGAATATTCATAATAATCCTGATAAACACCTTTTTCATCATTTTCCTTATTTTTCTCAATAACTTTAGAAGTCAAAATCCCAAATTTTGCAATTCTATCCCTTAAAAACTCTCTGATTTTAATATTTTCTGAAATATCCTGAGCAATAATCAAGTGAACTCCTTCAATTGCAGCCTTAACATCCGCCACTTCTTCCGTAACATATTTCTCAGCTTCTTTTTCCAGCTGATCCATTGTAGTCCCTTTGGCTAATGCAAACTCTGAAAGAGGCTCCAACCCTTGATCTTTTGCAATATCCGCCTTTGTTTTTTTCTTTTTCTTATAAGGCAGGTACAGATCTTCCACTTCCTGGAGTTTCATCGCATTTACAATACTTTTATGCAATTCCTCAGTTAATTTTCCTTGCTCCTCAATCAGCCTTATAACTTCCTCTTTCCTCTTTTCCAGATTCCTGTAATACGTAATTTTCTCAATTACATCCCGAATCTGCTCCTCATCCAGATTCCCCGTAACTTCCTTCCGATACCGAGCAATAAACGGTACAGTCGCCCCTTCATCAAAAAGTTTTATCGTATTTTCCACTTGCGGCACTTTAAAGTTCAGTTCTTTTGCTACACTAGCTACAATATCCAATGTCTTTCCTCCATGATTTTTTTATTTGAATTTATCAAAGTCTATTTTAGCATAATTTATAAAAAATAACCAGTTGAATAATTTTACAAATTAAAAAGCAAGTTTATATTTAGTATAAAACTCTCTTTTTCTCTAAAAAATTTCAAAATATGTATTGACTTACGGTAAATTCTATTATATAATTTTCTTAATCAAGAAGAAGAATAAAAAATTTGCTATTTTGAAAACAAATAAAAAGGAGAATTTACCATGAAGAAAAATTTTAAAAAATTATGTTTACTAATGGCAGTATTAGCAATGGGAGCAGTAACTTATGCAAATGGAAGTGTTATTGCTGAAAATAATACACAAAGCATCCAGGAAGACGAAGAATTTCCAGGTGGATTAGCAAAAGGAATAGATCAAAAATTTACAACAGATGGAAAATTACACGAAGAAAAATTTTTAAATAAAACATTCGGTTATACAGATACATCAGACAGTTTCAAAATTCAAAAAGATAGTAAAGGATACTTTGTAACACAGTACATCGATGAATCAGAAGAAAAAGATGGTTCTGGACCAATAAAAGAGCAAAAGGTTAGGCTAAAATTAGTAAAAAATGTTTTTCTGACAGAAGTAGATGGTGATGGCTTAACTTATGCTTATGACACAAAACTTAAAAAAATGGTGCTTATAAATCCAGCCAACAACTATAGAATAATATTCATAGTTGATTAAAAATTATAATTCTAAGAATAAGGAGAAAATTGATTTTAAAACAAATTTGTTTATAAAATTGATTTTCTCTTTTTTAGTAAACAATTTTAATTTTACACAGTATTTTTGTTACCGCAAAAAATGTTGACAATTAAAAAGAAATATAGTATAATATCTTTTCGATTTGTAACAGAAAATAGTTTACTTTTAAAACGATGATTGGAGGAAATATATATGAAAAAAATATTTATTCTTATAACAATATTGGCCATTGGAATATTATCTTGCAGAAATAAGCAAAATGAAAGTACTGAAGTTGGCGTTTCTCAAAATAATACATCAAATATTACAGAGCAATCACAGAAAAATAATTATAACAAGGCTGAAAATACTGATGATTTCCCTAACGAAAGTAATGAAGAATATCCAGGAGGAATGTCAAAAGGAGAAAATGAACAATTTACAACAGATGGAAACTTGTATGAAGAACAGTTTTTAAATAAAACGTTTAGTTATACAGATGCAGCAGATTCTTTTAAAATACAAAAAGACAGCAAAGGATATTTTTTAACAAAATATATTGACGAATCAGCTGAAGAAGGAAAAGAAGTACCTGTAAAAGAAGAAACAGTAAGATTAAAACTAATAAATGGCACATTTCTCGTAGAAGATGTTAGTAAAGACGACGGAAATTTAGCTTATGCTTATGATACTAAATTGAAAAAAGTCGTATTTATAAATCCATATAATAAATTCAAAATAATGCTTATAGCTAACTAAATTAGTTATTTCCCAATATATTTTTTACTTAAAAATCTGATTTCTTAAAAATTTGACAAAAGAAAAATAATGTCTTATAATGATTTGTTTAAAATATTTTTTTGATAAACAAAAAATTTTTTAGGCAAAAATTTAGTAAAAAGTAAAAAGGGAGAAAGATTTATGAAAAAATTTTTATTTGTTTTAGTAGTATTAATTTTTGGCTCTGGAATTATCATTGCCAAAGAGATGTTTAGTGGAAAAGTGCCTGAAGATATTGTATTTGTAGGTGATTCAATAATGAACAGCAGCAAGCAGTATATCGGTCCTAATTTTAAAAATCCGTATTTTGATACAAAAATATCACGTCAATTTTCAACACTTCCAGGAATTGTTACAAAATTAGTTGAAAACAACAAGTTAAAGACTGCATTAGTTGTCCATCTTGGAACAAATGGAAAATTTACAGACAAGGACTTTGATTATGTTATGAAAATGGCAAATGGAAAAGATGTATTCTTTATGAATACTGCTCACAAAGATCCTTGGGAACAAGAAGTAAACAGAAAACTTAAAGAAAAAGTAGCTCAATATCCAAACGCTTATTTAATAGACTGGTATTCTTACGCAAAAGGTAAAAATGAGTATTTCTACAAAGATAGAACTCATCCGAATGACAAAGGGCAAAGATATTATGCAGACTTCTTGACTAACGAAATTAAGAAACACTATCTTGGAGAAAATAATAAAAATAATACTCTAGAAAGATAATTCTTCAAGTACACAAAACACAAATATACAATAAACAAAACAATTGATTTAAAAAAATAATTTCATAAAACTACTTTAATTTCAAACTAAGAAAGTTAAGCTGTATCATAAAACATAGTATTCTATGTAATTTAAGCTGTTTGTTTTAAAGTAGTTTTTTTATTAAATTTTATCTCAAATACACTCAAATTTTTTCAAAATCACACTAACAAAATTAGATAATCTTTAAATTTTAAAAAAATCATACAGTTAAATTGTTATAAAAATATATTTTTGAAAGAAAGGAATTTTTTTATTTTATGAAAAAGGAAAGAATACAGAGTCTTGACATACTAAGAACTATTGCACTTGTTCTTATATGTGTTTATCACTGGTTTTCCTATAAAGGAACTTATATCGGTGTTGTTATATTTTTTGCATTGAGTGGTTATTTAGTTACAAGCGGACTTCTTTCGAAAGATTTTTCAATCTTTACAGTAATTGACAAAAGATTAAGAAAAGTTTATCCAAGTCTTCTAATTGTAATTTTAGCCTCAACTATTGCATTATATTTTGTAAACAATGGACTTGAAATGAAATATAAATATAGTGCTTTATTTTCAGTACTTGGACTAAATAATATTTATCAAATTTTTTCAAAAATGTCATATTTTGATAATTTTGGGATTATTTTGCCATTAACACACATCTGGGCATTGTCTTTTTTAATACAGATGTACGTATTTTTCCCTATTTTAATACAAGGTCTAAAAAAACTTAAATTGAAAAATAACACAATTGGTATGATTTTTTTAGGATTGGGAACAATTTCTGCTTTAATGATGGCTTATGTATTTTATATAACCTCAAAATCTCCAGAAGGAGCTGATTTTTCAAGAATATATTATGGAACTGACACAAGAGCTTTTGCTTTCTTTATTCCAGCAGGGATAGCATGTTTTTATACAAATAGAGATATAAAAAAAGATATTGAGAAAAAAATTATATTTATTTTAGGTATTCTAGGATTAATTGTGCTATTTTTCTTTTGTTTCGGTATAGACTACAGAAGTGCCTACAATTATTATGGATTAATGTTCTTATCAAGCATTTTAATTGGATTTACAATTGTTTTATTTTCAAAGCCTGAATTGAGAAAATTCAATCTTTCAAAATATCCTAAAATATTTAATCCTATTATAAGATTAGGACAGCATCAATATCAATACTATTTATGGCAATATCCGGTTATGATATTTGCACGTGAATATTTTAAATGGACAAAACTTTCAAATACACAGCAATTTTTTATGCAAATTATTGTTTTAGTGGTTATTTCAGAGCTAAGTTACCTTTTATTTGAGAAAAAAAGTATAAAATATATAAGTTATCCTCTTTTAATTTCTATTTTTGCAATTTTAATATATTCTCCAGTCTATGAAAACAAAGACTTGGAAGAAATGAAAGCAGCACAAGCAGCAGCTACTGCAGAAGAGCCTGAACCTGCCCAATCTACAACACCAGCACCAACAGCAAATACACAAAATGGCAATCTTACAATGGACGAACTTCTTAATGCTATAAACACTCCATCAAAAGGTATCGAAGAAGAATCAAAAATACAAAATGAAATTTTGAAAAAGTATCCAAATGACGAGAGAGATATATTGTTTATTGGAGATTCTGTACTAGATATGACAAAAATTGATTTAAGAAAAAAATATCCAAATGCAATTATTGAAACAAAAATTGGACGTCAATTTTATGAATTGCCAAATATGTTAAAGAACTATGCTCAAAATGGTAAATTGAGAAAAATAATTGTAATTGCACTTGGAACAAATGGTACAATTTACGAAAAGGATATGAAATCTGTTTTGGAAACATTGAAAGGGCATGAACTTTACTTTATAAACACAGTTATGCCTGATCCATGGCAAGACAGTGTTAATGCAGAAATTAAGAAGGCAAGCACCGAGAATCCAAATATAAAGGTAATTGACTGGTATTCATACTCAAAAGGTAAACAGGAGTACTTCTACAAAGATGGAACACATCCAAAACCTCATGCTGCCAAAAGATACATTAATCTACTATATTCTGTTTTAAGTAAAGATATTTTAAATTCAAACAATAATAAACAACAAAAGTCGGAATAATCCGACTTTTTAACTTTGTCTAATATCTTTATTTTTTCCAAAAATTTTTACTGCACTTTCTAAATCAATGTGACAATAACCATTAGGATTTTTATCCAAGTAGTTTTGATGATACTCTTCCGCTAAAATATAATGTTTTAATGGTCTCACTTCCACTTGGATTTCTCTTGAATATTTATTTTGTTCATTTTCTATTTTTTCTTTTATTGTATGTGACTCTTCCTTATCAACATAATAAATTCCAGTTCGATATTGCCGCCCCTCATCAAGTCCCTGTCTATTGATACTTGTTGGATCAATTATCGAAAAATAATAATCAAGAAGTTGATTTAAAGAAATTATATCTTCATCATATTTTATATACACTGCTTCAACATGATCAGTCATTTTTAAAATATCATAATTAGTGTCAAGAGTTTGTCCGTTTGCATAACCAACTGATGTTTCTATAACGCCTGGAGCCATTTTGAAAAACTTTTCAACTCCCCAAAAACAGCCTCCTGCCAAATAAATTTCTTTAAAATTTCCCATAAATTACACCTCCTTTTATTTTCGCTCTTAAATTGAATTAGTAAAGTTAATTATTTAGTTCAATTTAAAAAGTTACCATATAATTTATTATGTCATTATACAAGTTGATAAATAGAAATTATTTAATAATATCTTTTAATTATATTATTTTTTTGTTGGTTTTTGTATAAGCAACATTGAAATGTAATTTTTTTACTTTTCCTTTGAAATAGCCTCTTTTAACTGATTAAGAGCCTTTTCCAAAACTGCTCTCGGACAAGCGGCATTCAGCCTCATAAATCCTTCTAGCCCCTTCTGATAGACACGTCCTTCATTTAGTCCAAGTTTTGCTTTTGTGAGCATAAATTTTTCCAGCTGTTCTTGATTAAATCCAAATTTTTTACATAATTTTCGACAGTCTAGCCATACTAGATATGTTGCCTGTGGAATGTTTGGGGTAATTTCTGGAATATATTCCTTGAAAAAACTATTTAAAAATAAAATATTTTTTTCCAGATACTCCTTTAACTGCTTCAAATATTCTTCACCACCATCAGAATATGCAGCAATTGTGGCAACCAAATTAAAAGGATTGTTTCTATGAACTTCCAGATCTTTCCAAAATCTGTCAAATTTTGATTTTACATCTAAATTATTGAAAATAATTGTTGCACTTTGAAGTCCTGCAAGATTAAAAGCTTTTCCAGTAGAAGTGCAAGTTATTGTATTTTGTCTAATTTCTTCCGAAATACTCGCCATTGGAATATGTTTATTGTCCCACAATGTCAAATCAGCATGAATTTCATCGGAAATTACAGGAACTTTATATTTTATGCATAAATTTCCAATTGCTTCCAGTTCATTATGAGTCCATACATGCCCTAGCGGATTGTGAGGATTGCACAAAATAAATAACTTAGGATTTTCCTTTAATTTATTTTCCAAATCTTCTAAATCAAGTGAATATTCTCCGTTTTTTTCGATAAACCTGTTTTCAATGACAACTCTTGCATTGTCTTCGTTAATATCATAAAATTCTGAATAAACAGGTGTCTGAATTAATATTTTATCACCTTTTTTAGAAAAAATCTGAACTAATGCTCCAAGGCTTGGCACAATTCCAATACTAAAACTAAGCAGTTCTTTTTTTGGCTCCCACCCAAATCTTCTTTTCTGCCAGTTTACAAACGACTCAAAATATTCATCTGGACGGTAAACATAACCAAAAATTCCGTGCTGAACTTTTTTTTCAAGAGCGTCAATTATAGGCTGTGCTGTCCTAAAATCCATATCCGCAATCCAAAGTGGAATAACATCATCCACTCCAAATTTTCTTAAAAGTTCATTGTATTTCACAGAATGATTTTTCTTTCTATCAATAATTTCATCAAAATTGTACTTCATAAAATCACATCCTTTTATTTATTTTTTAATTATTTTTTGTTGACAATCCTCAAATTAAATTATAAAATATACCTAAAATACTATAAAGAGGTAAATTTAAATGACTAAAGAATATAATAAAAATTTTATAATACAGCAAAGTGCAAAGCTTTTTTATTATAAAGGCTATAAAAACACTGAATTAACGGATATTTTTAAAGCTTGTGAAATGCCTAACGATATTTTTTACAAGTTTTTTTCTAGCAAGGAAGAGTTGCTTATTGCTGTTATAAAGTATCATACTGAGAATCTTATAAACTTCTTTAACAGCAATGTAGATGACTTATCAATCCATAAATTTCACTATTTTTTTGAAAAATATTTTGAAAATATTGTAAATAACAAATTTCATGGTGGAAGCCCGCTTGGAAATTTGGCTTTAGAACTGGCAGATTTAAAAAATAATATACGTGAAGAACTTGTAAAATCCTATAAAAAAATAGAACTTAGATTTTCTTTTTTTATAACTACTTTAAAATATTCTTTTCCTGAAAAATACGATGATATTGTTCCAGAAACAACGGCAAGACTTCTGATAGCTTTACTCGAAGGAACTATTCTTATGTTAAAAACTGAAAAAGAAAGTTCTGCAATTAACGACTTCTTTATCTTCTTTAATAATCTTTTCAAACTTGATAACAATAAAGAAGCAGAAGAACAGGATAGCGAAACAGAACCAAAAACTTCTGAAACAGAACAAATATACATTCCTGATTCTATCCAAAACGAAACAAATGAAACAAATATAAATGAGTCAAATATTAATAACCAAGATTCTAATGGAAATTTTCAATCGATACCAAATATTAATATTGACGAAATTCATCAAGAAAAGGAAATCTATACTGTTTCTGAATCTAAAATTAATAGTGATGACGATATTTATTATGAACTCGATTCAAACAGTTTAATTAATGTTTTCGATGATTTAGACAATTACCAAAAAAACGAAGAAGAGAATAATGAATAAAAAATTTAGGGAGAATAAAAAACTCCCTTTTTTCTTATTTTTATTCTATTTATAGTCAAGTCTTTCACTTGAAACAATTTTTCCATCTTCTGAAACAATTACCTGATAATATGCTTCTGAACCATACAAAATAACCTTCCAATTTCTAAATCCTTTTTTATACAATCCAACATGCTGAGCTCCAACTGCCTCATTAAATTTTTTCTTTACCTCTTCAATGCTATTGCTAACAACTGTATCCCTCGATACAACCGCCGAATCTGGTACAACTCTTTTTCCAACTGATGAACAACTTATTAGCATTCCAAAACATAAAATTATTATTATTTTTCGTATTTTTTTTTCCATTAACTATTCACTACCTCTATTTTAATATCAAATTGTAAATCCTTTTTTTCCTTATCTAAATAAGTATATTTTATTTTTTTCAAAACAGCATTTGGATTATTATCAAGAATCTCATTAATATTTTGATTAGCCTTCTCTATTTTATGAAAATTTTCCGCAAGCTGAGCATTTGAAAATCCCTTTATTTTAAGATAATTAAACATATTAAAATCATACATAAAATTCTCCTTTCTTAAATAAAGATTTTTATTTAAATTTATTTTTCAAGTTCTTGATATGTTTTTTCCAAAATTTCCTCAAAAGATAAATGTGTCTTAAAACCAGCGGCTTTTATATGTCCTCCACCGCCAAAAATTGAAGCTATTTTATTTACGTTATATTTATCATTTGCACGAAAACTTCCTTTTAATGAGCCATCAACATCTTCCCTTACAAATAGTGAAAGTTCCATTCCTTCAATTTTTAAAAGCATTTCTGCCGCACCATCTGTATCATCTTTTTCAATACCTAGCTCTTTCATTTTTTCCTGTGTCAAATAGTAGCTTATAAACTTATAATGCTCATTAATTTTTTTATTTTTATAAAGCTCACCAATAAACCCAACTTTTTTTTCACTAACTTCAAAAATAATATTAGCAATCTTGTGATTATTAACACCTGCTCCAATCAACTTGGAACATACAAAAAAAGTATGTTCTGTAACATTGTCATGCCTAAAGTTACCAGTATCATTAATTATTCCAAGATACATATATTTAGCGATTTTCTCTCTCAACTCAATCTCAAAAATTTCTAAAAACTGATACAAAAGCTCTCCTGTACTGCAAATGTCTTCCACATAATTAAAATCTGCATGTTCAGTATTGCTAATGTGATGATCGATATTTATAGACTTTTTACTAAGTTTTTTTATTTCTATAGCCTTTCCATATCTTTCCTCATTTGCACAATCTAAACTTATAAACAAGTCAAATTTTTCATCATTTTGAAAATTATGCTTAAATTTCTCACCAAATTTTTCATAACTCCAAATCAATTCTGTATCTTCAAAATGTCTCATATACTTAGGCAACTTATCATCAACAACGATTTTTATCATTTTTTCCATATTATTTTTTTTGCAAAAATCATCTATCATAAAATAAAATGCCAAAAGCGAGCCTAATGCATCTCCATCGGGATTGATATGCGCTGTTAAAATAATGCTTTTAGATAATTTTATTTCATTTGCGATTTCTTTTGGAAAAATGTTTCCTTTGTAATTTTTTTTCATATATTTTTATTTTATTCCTGTTCTTAAATTTTTATAACTCTTAGCTATTATTTCCCAACAGAACGGATCATATAGCCACTTCCTGCTTTCTTAGCTTGATTTTCCATAGTTTTTAAAGTATTCGGGTTGTCTGTCATATTTGACATCACTACATAAACTGTTTTTCCATTTACTGAAGTTCTTTTATAGTAAAAATTTCCACCTAATTTTTTAGCTATTTCTCTTGCTGAAGATTCTGAATTTACCGAAGCTACCTGAATATATTTTTTAGAACTACTTTTCACTTGTTTTTTCTTTGCTTCTTCTCTAGCTTTTCTTGCTGCTTCCTCTTTTGATTTTCTTGCTGCCTCTTCTCTAGCATGCTGTTTTGCCGCTTCTGCTCTTGCTTGTTCCTTTCTAGCCTCCTCTTGTTGCTGTTTTCGTATTTCAGCCTGATGTGCTTCTGCCCTTGCCTCTTCCTTACGTTTTTGTTCAATTAGTCTAGCTTCTTCCTTCTTTTTCTGTTCCAATTTTCTAGCTTCTTTCTTAGCATGCTCTTTTTTCTTTTTTACATCCTCCGTTGTTTTTTCATTTGTTTGTAGTTGCGATGATGTATTTTTCTGATTAATTTCTGCTTGATCTTGCTGTAAATTAATTGGCTGTGAACTTTTTGTCTGCTCAAGTTCTTTTGTAACTGTTTCGTTATTATTTTCTACAACCTGATTTGGTAAAGTCAGATTATTCTTATAATCTTTGGAATTATAAAAATCCTTATTTCTAATTTTCATTTCTTTTGTAATACTTTCAGTCGTAGTTTCTTTTGATTTTTTATAGCCTGTTGCAAGCACCACGCCATAAGTAACAACTGCAACAATTCCAACTGCTCTCATTACTTTAAACGGATTTAATCGAAAACTCATTTTTTCTCCCTTCTTTTACCTTTTTATTTTTATTAAATAATCTCTTTTAATATCCTTTTAGAATTTTCTGCTGCAAGCTTTACAAAACTTGTGTATTCCATTCCAGAATCATCTGTAATCGAATCTGAAATTGAACGAATTATTAAGAATTTTATACCTAGTCTTGCACAAACCTGAGCTACAGCTCCACTTTCCATATCCACACAAAGCGCTTCAAAATCCTTTCCAAGTTGAATTTTTACATCTTTTTGACTCACAAACTGGTCTCCAGTCAAAATTCTTCCAAGTAATATCTGATGTTCAAAATTAGTTATAGTTCCAGTTTTTTCAATAAGTTCCTTATCTGACTCAAATGCCCATTCCTTCATTTGAGGGATTTGTCCCATTCTATATCCAAATGCTGTAGCATCAACATCGTGTTGAACAACATCTCGTCCAATAACAACATCTCCAACTTTCAGTCTTTCATCCAGCGAACCTGCAACTCCTGAAAAAATAACCTCACTTACACCAAATTTCTCAATTAGTAAAGTAGTAGTAATCGCAGCATTTACCTTCCCAATTCCAGATTGTACAAAAACAGCATCTTTATCATTAAATTTTCCAGTAAAAAACGATATTCCGTTTATAATGTTTTCTTTAATATCCTTAATTTCTTTTTTTATAGCCTCAGCCTCTTCAATTACTGCCCCAATAATTCCTATCATTTATTTCCTCCCATTTTTATTTTTCATTTTCAATATTATTACTTTCATGATTAACATTTTCAGTATCACTATCTTTGTTTTCAATAGTTGTATTTATATTTCCCTCATAAATATATGTATCTTTAAGTTTACAAGTTTTTGTTTCGTTTGTATTAAGAACTGCCTGGAATTCCCATTTTTCATTTTTCCCAAGAGAGCTTATACTGTCAACTGCATCTCCTATTTTTGCTCCATTTTCATCAAAACATGGAATTTCTATTGTCAGATTTCTTTTTCCTACTCCATTATGCATCAAAATTCCTGTAACAATAGTTTTTCCTCCAGTCACTTCTACTTCTGCATTCGAAAACTTATATTTTGTATTTTTAGCCTTTATTTCTCCATCATTTCCACCAATAATACCCCCAATCAATTTTCCAGTTGTCCCAATAACTGCCCCAGTAACTCCACCAGCAGCTTTTATAGTCCCTCCGACTACACTTCCAACTCCACCAATAATTCCGCAAGATGAAGTCAAAACCATTATTCCAATCAACAAAATTCTTCTTTTCACTGTTCTTAATCCTTATTCCTTTTTTATTTTTTATAAAATTTTCCCTAGCTATATTTATTTAATCATCTAGCTTTTTTATTTTAATTAATAAATGTGTTTATTTTATATCTTTAATTTATTTTAATATCCGAGTTCACTATGCCTTATTTTTACATATCTAATTGATTACTGCTTGAAAATAAAAGTGAAATATGCCGAGAAAATGGTAATTGTTCCTCTTTAATTTAATAATATAAAAACTATAAAAAATATTTACTAACAATAACACATTTTTCGAAAGTTCTATATATTATACAATATATGATTATAAAACGATATTAGTATAACATTAGAATATCATATTCCTACTAAAAAAACAAGGCAAATCATCCAATTTTACCTAAAAAGTAAACTAGAATCCTTGCCTTTATCTATTTAAATTACAGTTCTTAAAATTTCAAAGTTTCCGATAGTTTTTGTATTAATTCCAACAGGGATTAAAACTGTTTCTCCTTTTCTAATTGAAAGCTTTTCATTTTCTCCCCATACAATTTTTCCTTCTCCTTCCAATATAGAATAAATTGTCATGCTTTCATTGTTCACATCTTCAAAAGAATCAGAAAATTTTAATTTATCAATTGAGTAATATTCTTTTTTTATAATATGTTTTCTCAAAATACTTTTTCTGTTTTCAGAATCATTAAAATCAGTATTTTTAATTTCCACTTCTTTTCCAAAATCAATTACATCTGCCGAATCCTGTAAATGCAGTTCTCTTTTTTTACCATTTTCATCAATTCTATCAAAATCATAGATTCTATAAGTTACATCTGAGTTTTGTTGAACTTCTGCGAAAAGTACGCTTCCTTTTAATGAGGCATGGACTGTTCCTGGTGTAATATCAATAAAATCACCTTTTTTAACAGTTTTTTCTTCAAATAGTCCGTCAAAATCATTTTTTTCTACTTTTTCCAAAAATTTTTCTTTTGTGATACCAGGCTTCATTCCCATAATTAAAGTTGCATCATCACTTGCCTCCATTATATACCAAGATTCACTTTTCCCAAATTCATTGTGTTTTTTTAGGGCAACTTCATCACTTGGATGCACTTGGATAGAAAGTCTGTCATTTACATCCAAATATTTTATAAGAAGTGGAAATTTATCTGGATATTTTTCATAAACTTTTTTTCCAACAAGCTCCCCTTTATATTTCTTATAAATATCATCTAGCCTTTGTCCAGTTAAAGCACCATTTTCGACAATTCCCATTCCATGCGGATGTGCCGACACTTCCCAAGATTCTCCAATTTTTTTACCTTCAGGCAGTTTCATTCCTAACTTCGTTTCAAATTCACGTCCGCCCCACACTTTTTCCACAAAAAATTTTTTAAACTTCATTGGATATAACATAAAAAATCTCTCCTTTATTTATAGAATTAATTTCCAATAACTTATTTATTCTATAATAACATTTTGAATTAAATTTTACAATAATCTTAATATTAATATTTTACTACACTATGTTTAAATATACTTCAATAAACTTCATATTTAGGATAAGATTTTTGTGCTAGAACTTACTTGAAAATAATTTTTATACAGAGCTTTAAAAGAAACAAACTTAGTTCCCAATGTAATTTTCTTTACTGCTCTTTTTTTACCATTATCTCTACTTCCTCCTATCTTGATATAACATTTATATATGTATGTGTGTCAACTAATCAATACATATTTTAAAAATATATAAAGTAGATTTTTTTACAAAAATTTATTTAAAAATACCTCTATTAAAATAATATCAAACTTAATAAAAATAAATATTTCTTACTATTTAAATAATTAGTATATATACTCATTGGACTATTAAAGAATTAAGAGATGTTATAAATAAATTAGTCTATTGAAATAGTTACCAATAAATTTTTAATGTATGTAAATAAATAGAAACAGATTAAAACAGAATACAACTGCAAAGTACTATAAACAAAATAAAAAAGCGCAAGTCAGCATAAACACTGAATTGCACTATATATCACATTTTTAGTTGTTATAGTGGTGCCCAGACGCGGAATCGAACCACGGACACAGGGATTTTCAGTCCCTTGCTCTACCGACTGAGCTATCTGGGCATAATGGCGGGTGAACTGGGATTCGAACCCAGACATCTTGCGATTTCGCCGGTTTTCAAGACCGGTCCCTTAGCCGTTCGGACATCCACCCACAACTTTAATCAAATAATTGAATATTATAAATTTTCTAAAAAAAATACCACAATTTTAAATTATGGTTCTAAAAAAATAAATGGTACGGCCTAGGGGGATCGAACCCCTGTTACCGGGATGAAAACCCGAGGTCCTAACCACTAGACGAAGGCCGCACAAGTTTTTCAATGGTGGATCCAGCTGGACTTGAACCAGCGACCGCTCGGTTATGAGCCGAGTGCTCTAACCAGCTGAGCTATGGATCCATATGGCGTGCCTGAAGAGATTCGAACTCCTGGCCCACGGCTTAGAAGGCCGTTGCTCTATCCAACTGAGCTACAGGCACATATGGTTAAATTTAAATGGTGAGCCATACTGGGATCGAACCAGTGACACCTTGATTAAAAGTCAAGTGCTCTACCGACTGAGCTAATGGCTCATATTTTGGAGCGGGAGACGAGGGTCGAACTCGCGACATTCAGCTTGGAAGGCTGACGCTCTACCAACTGAGCTACTCCCGCATAATATGATTGTGGTGCCTCGGGCCGGACTTGAACCGGCACGGGATAAATTCCCACAGGATTTTAAGTCCTGTGCGTCTACCGATTTCGCCACCAAGGCATTTATAAGTATTTGTTATTGTTTTTTAACTCACAAGTACTCAATTAGTATATCACAATTAATTTTTATTGTCAACACCTTTTTTAAAATTTTTCTTATTTTCTCATTTGGGTGTATCAGATACTCAAATATAATGCTAAAATACATAATAAAAACTAAGATTTTCCATTTCTTTCTTTTAATTTTTGTAACAAAAGAATGTCTCTTAGTCAGAAATAATCTTACTAATATCTTATGGAATAGTAAGTATATAAATTTTATAATTAGATTTTTCTATCTTTCAAGACATTCTATTGTATTAAATTCTATTAATTCTCAACATATTCTTTTATAATTTTTTCTGCTTTTTGTGTAATTTCATCATAGCTTCCTTCTGGCGAGAATTTTTCCAGCACTGCTACTTCGATTTTTTTCGGTTTTGGGAACTTCATATATCTTGAATATGCTTCAAATGCTCCTTTTATTCCTAGACATTGAACATCTACATTTAGTTCCTTTGCAATTATAGCAAATACTTTTTTAAATTGGGCAACTTTTCCATCTTTTGTCCTTGCTCCTTCTGGGAAAATTACGATGCTTTTACCACTTTTTAGATATCCAACTATTTCTTCTACACTTTTTCTAATATTTTTATTAATATCAATTAAAACGACATTTCCATTTGAAACAAGAAGTTTCATTACACCTTTTTTAAAATACCAGTCAATTGCTAAAAATAATGTATTAAAAACAATTTTATTTGGAAAAAGTGATCCTAAAATCAATGGATCTATAAAACTTTGATGGTTTGATACAAAGATTTGTGGATTGTCTGTTAATTTTTTTCTGTCAACTTTTTTTACTCTGAAATATAAGTCAACTATTGGCTGAAATACTTTCAACAGTTTTGTTACCCATCGGTTTTTATCATCTTGTATAGGTTTTGTTTCATTTATAATCTGTTTCCAGTCTACATCACTATCTTCAAATTTTGTTGCTTTTTGATTAATGTACTCTGATAATAGTTTCAGATTTGGCATTTCAGCAAATTTTTCTTCATCTAGCTGAATTCCAAAACTATTTTCTATAAATGCAAAAAATTCTACGATGTCAAGTGAATCCATTCCGATTTCAAGTTCCAGATTTTCTTCGGGCTGTGGTTCAATCCCTTTATTTTTCTTGACATATTCTTTTAAAATTTTATATGCTTCGTCTGTAGGTTCAGGTGTTTTTTCTTTTTTTACTATTTCATTTTTTTCGTATAAATCTGGTAACATAAATCTACGTGTCTTTCCAACACGTGTTTTTGGCAATTCTTCTTCAAACAGTTTGTAGTCAAGTACTTTTTCATAGTTATGTGCCTTTAAATTATAGTCCTCTACAATATTTTTGATGTAGGCTTTTGTATTTGTAATTCCACGTTTTCTAAGCTCTAATAAATCTGGAACAATTATTGCAGCTAACTTGTTCTTGTAATTAAAAATACCAATTTCCTTGATTAATCCGTTACTTTGTGCAATTACCCTATTTTCAAGAGTTTCAGGGTCAATATTTTTACCATTTGAAAGCACAATCATTGTATTTTTTCTTCCACGAATTGTAACATACCCTTCTTCGTCAATTGTTGCTAAATCTCCTGTCTTGAACCATCCGTCTTCAGTAACAACTTCTGCCGTCTTGTCAGGTTTATTATAGTAACCTTTCATAACAATTGGTCCTTTAACCCACAATTCTTCATCTACAATTTTTACATCCACATTGCATAATTTTTTTCCAACTGTTCCAATTTTTCTTTCTTTTTTTGAATTTACAGCAATAACTGGTGAGGTTTCTGTAAGTCCATAACCTTCAAGGGCATAAAATCCCAATGTTTCATAAAACTTTGAAATTTCAGGATCCATTTTTGCTCCACCGACAACAATGAAGTCAAGATGTCCACCGAATTTTTTATGGACTTTTGCAAAGACTTTTCTTTTTATCTTCAATGATTTGACATTGCTCATCATTTTGTAAATAAATCGTGTAATAAATTTTGCATCAATTTGCTGCTTTATTCCATCATAAAATAGCTTGAATACTCTCGGAACACCTATTATTGCAGTTACTCTATTTTTTTCAAGTGCATCAAATATTTCCTTGCTTGCAATTTTTTCTACAAATACAATTGAAGTTTGATATTTTAACATCAAAAGTACAGTTGCTGTCAATGGCAGAACATGGTGAAACGGCAATATTGCCAAGATCTGATCTCTATGGTCAAATATTCCCTTTTCATAAAGTCCTTCCATTTCAGTATTTAAATTATTAAAAGACAGCATTACACCTTTTGGACTTCCAGTTGTCCCTGAAGTATAAAGCATAGCCGCCGTTTCATCTCCAGTTGGATTTTCAAGCTCAAACTGCATATTTTTTATAACATTCATTTTTTCCTGTTCAATTGTAATTTTATCCACATTTATTACTTTTACAGTATTTTTTGAACTATATTTTTCAACTGCTTCAAAAATAGTTCCTTCTGTTTCATTTGAGCAAAAAATTACATTTGGATGTGAATCTTCCAGAACGTATAAAATTTCGTCTGAATTGCTGTTGGCATCAAGGGCTATTCCAGCTGATTTTTTATCCCATACTGCAAAAAAACTGTAAATCCATTCTGGACGATTTTCCATAACAATTAGCCCAAATTTTTCTTTTTCCAATTCAACAACATATTCAGAAAAATACTTTATATTATTTATCAAATCAATATAATTAATATGTTTATTGTCAAAATCAACTAATGCCAGTCGCTCCGTTCTCTCTAAAAACATAATTTGCCTCCTCTTTTTATTGGCATCTCCAAAATTCAATTTAGTATACCATAATCATAAATAAAATTCAATTTCACATTATTTTGCATATAAAAAATTTTGTTCCTAAAATATAATTTTGGAAGCCATTTTTACTATAGTTTTATTAACAAATTAAATATTTTTATTGATTATTTTGAAATATACTGTAAAATATAACTATAAAAGTGTGAAAAAAACAATTTGAGAAAGGAAAATAAACTATGAAACCAATTTTTGTTATATCTACAACTTATAAAAAATCGCTCGAAGAAGTAGGAAAATTTAGACAGGAACATTTTAATTTTATTCAAAAAAATATTGATGCTGGAAAATTTATGGCTGGAGGAAGACAAAATCCACCAACTGGCGGACTTATTTTAGCATATAATGTAACAAAATCAGAACTTGAGGAAATATTAAAAGAAGATCCGTATTACAAGAATAATTTGATAGAAACTGTAATAACTGAATTTACACCTGCACTGCTTGATAAGAATTTTGAAAAATTACAATAAAAATAATTATTAATCTAAATAATTTAATACTGAACCCCATTTTAAATAACAGATTTACTACAAACTTTTCTAGCAAAGAATAAAAACCTAATATTTTTAAATAATTAAAATATCTAAAAAATAATAAAAAACAATTTAGTTGAATGATTATGAATTAACTATAAAACAACCTTATTATAAAAATTTATTCTTATTTTTAAACAGGGTTTAGTATAAACATAGAATTTAACTTATCTAACTATTAATTTAATAAAAAAGAACCTACTCTATAATTTATAAAAATAGAAATAGGTTCTTTATTTAATATTTAACTTAAATCAAAAATTTAAAAAATTAATACCATCCTCTTAATTTCATTGCTTTTGAGATTCTTTCGATACTCTTCATATAAGCAGCATTTCTTAAATCTACTTTGTATTCATCCGCTAAGTTCCATACATCTTCAAATGCTGTTGACAACAATGCATCTTCTTTTTGTTGAACTTCTTCAAATGGCCAGTAGTAGCTTTGTAAGTTTTGTACCCATTCAAAGTATGAAACTACAACTCCACCTGAATTTGCTAGAATGTCAGGAATAACTATAATTCCTTTTTTGAATAAGATTTCATCAGCTTCTGGAGTAGTTGGTCCATTTGCTCCTTCTGTTATTACTTTTGCTTTAATTCTATCAGCATTTTCAGAAGTAATTTGATTTTCTAAGGCACATGGTGCTAAAACATCAACTTCTAATTCTAACAATTCATTATTTGTAATATCTTTTCCATATCCTTTGTTTGCTGCAATACGTCCATTTTCTTCAAAATCTTTTATTACAGCTTCCATGTCGATTCCGTTTTCATTGTAAACTGCAACATTTGAATTTGAGAATGCTACAATTTTTGCACCATCTTTATATGCATAATAAGCTGTATAGAATCCAACATTTCCAAATCCTTGTACAGCATATGTTGCTCCTTTAACATCAATGTTTAATTTTGCTAATGCTTTTTTAGCTGTTAAATGAACTCCGTATCCAGTGGCTTCTGTTCTTGCAAGAGATCCTCCAAATTCTAAAGGTTTTCCTGTGAATACACCTTTTGTTGATTTTCCTGCAACTTCTTCATAAGCGTCAACCATCCAAGACATGATTTGTCCGTTTGTATTAACATCTGGAGCTGGTATATCAACTTTTTCTCCAATGATTGGTGAAATTGCTTTTGCAAAACCTTTAGAAATTCTTTCTAACTCAGCTTTAGAATATTCTTTAGGATTAATTGCCATTCCACCTTTTCCACCACCATAAGGGATTCCTGCTACTGAACATTTGAATGTCATCCAAGTAGATAATGCCTTTACTTCATCTCTTGTTACACCTGGATGAAATCTAAGTCCACCTTTGAAAGGACCTACTGCATTGTTATGCTGCGATCTGTATCCTACAAATGTTTTAACTGTTCCGTCGTCTAATTTTACTGGGAACGATACTTCCAATACTCTCATTGGATTTTTTAAAATTTCATAAACAGCTGGATCTGCATTTAATTTATCACAAGCTGATTTGATTTGTTTTTGAGCAATCTCAAATGGATTTAATGTTTCTTTTGCCATTGTTTCTACCTCACTTTTCTCTAGTCTGTTCTGATTTTTAAACTCTGTTAAAAATCTTCTCTACTGTTACATCATACTACAATTCTATACAAAATTGCAAGTATTTTTTGTTAGTCAAGGTAAAGAAAAATAATTTATATCATTTTTTCAATATTTATGATATTATATAGAGTAAAGAATTAACAATAAAAATAATGAGGTGAAAAATGGCCACAAGATATAAATTTAATTATGGAAAATTTTTTAGAACTATTATTGTACTGCTTTGTTTAGTGGCATTAATAAGATTTGGAAAAGATGTTTTTGAACGTCATTTTTTTAACACTAGGCTTACAGTTATTCCAGATGTTATGAACCTTGACAAGAAGGATGCTGTAAAATATTTGAAAAAAGCTGGGTTAAAAGTCAAAGTTATTAATTCCAAAACAGAAAAAGTACCACTGGATACGGTTTATAACCAAGATCCACGTCCAGGTAAGGAAGTTAAAGTAAACAGAGTTATAAGAATCTGGGTAAATAATGGAGAAGATATAAAAGTCCCTAATATTATCGGATTAGAACTGCTTGAAGCAAGATCTCGGTTAAAAGGGCAAAATATTCAAATAGAAACAATTGATTATTATCCATCTAACCAGAAATATAATACAATTTTAGGAGTTTATCCAAAACCAGGTACAAAACTTGAGATTAACCAAAAAATTTCAATACTGGTTTCTTCACAACAAATGGTAGATCCATCAGTTATGCCAAATATAACAGGACTTGACTTAAACGATGCGAGAGAATTGTTAAAACAAATTGGACTTGATATTGGAAATATTTCACGTACAAGTGACCCAACATTGCCTGTAAATACGATTATTTCTACAAATCCTGTAGCAGGAACTAAGATTCAGAGAGGACAGAAAGTATCAATTGTATTAAATACTGGAGCTGCTCCGAAAAAACGTGAAAAATCGACAGAAGAAATTATCAATCAATCTCAAGAAGAAATAGATAATCAAGAAATTGAGAAAATCATTGACAACACAATCAACAAAATGGATCAGCAGGATACTGAACAGAAGAATAACGGAAATACACAATCTCCTCCACGTAATAATACACAAGGTGGCGGAAATAATAATTCCAGCGGTGGAGATAATGATGACGAATAGCTAAAACAAGAAAAATTTAGAAAGGAGATGGGAGTTATTTTGAATTTTTATTTTAAAATTTCTCCCAAATATTTTTATTAAAGGAAAAGTTATTAGAAAAATAAAAGGATTTTACTATGTTTTGGATGAAAATTCCAAAAATTTGAATGAAGAAAATATTTATGAATGTAAATTACGTGGAACTTTAAAAGTGAAAAATGATAAAATGAATTGTATTATTGGAGACTGCGTAGAATTTGACGAAAAGGAAAAAGTTATTGAAAAAATTGAAAAAAGAAAAAACTTTTTGTATCGCCCACTTATTGCAAATATTGATTTTATCGGTATTCTTTTTGCAATAAAAAGCCCAAATTTTGATTTTATAAATTTTCAGAAAATGCTCTTAAACGCAAATTCTCAAAATATTCCAGTTGTATTAATCTTATCCAAGATTGATTTGGTTTCAGAAGAAGAATTAGAAGAATTTTTAACTAATTTTAGAAAAATTTTTAGAGATACAATTTCTATTTTTCCAATTTCTACACAAACAAATACTGGACTTACAAAATTGAAACAATATATAAACGAAAAGTCCGTTGTAATTTCAGGACCATCGGGATCTGGAAAATCTACACTTATTAACACTTTGATTGGTGAAGAGATATTGACTACAAACGATATTAGTGAAAAAACTAAAAAGGGACGACACACTACAATAGAAAGCCGATTCTTTATGTCAGCTCCACATTCATACATAATAGACACACCAGGATTTTCAACACTTGATTTTCCAAAGATGGAAGAAAAAAAGGATTTAGAAAAATTATTCCTAGAATTTCTGGAATTTATTCCCGATTGTAAATTTCGGGACTGTATTCACGTAAATGAGCCAAATTGTGCAATAAAGGAAAATGTGGAAAATGGTAACATTTCAAAAGAACGATATGATTTTTATTTATACTCGCTTGAAAATATACGGTTTTTAAAATATACCTAAACCTGACACTTAATTTTAGAATATTTAATATATTTAATTAAAGAAAAGAGTTGATTTTTTATGAATAAAAAAATTATAATAGCACCTTCACTGCTTGCTGCAGACTTTAGTAAATTGAAGGAAGAAATCACAGAAGTAGAAAAACTTGGAGCAGAATATTTGCATTTAGATGTTATGGATGGAAATTTTGTCCCAAATATCAGCTTTGGAGCCCCTGTCATTTCATCTTTACGAAAACATAGCAACCTTGTGTTTGATGTACATCTAATGGTAAACGAGCCAGACTATTTAATAAAAGATTTTGCCGGATTTTCAGACATAATCACAGTCCATGCTGAAGCTACGAAGCACTTGAACCGAACAATTCAACTAATAAAATCTTTTGAAAAAAAAGTAGGAGTCGCATTAAATCCTTCTACTCCGCTGGAGGTTATAAAGTATGACTTGGATAATATTGATATGGTGCTAATTATGACTGTAAATCCCGGTTTTGGCGGGCAGAAATTCATTCCTGAAATGATTCAAAAAATAAAAGATTTGCGAAAAATTAACAAAAACATTGATATTGAAGTGGATGGCGGAATAAATAACAAAACTGCTAAACTGGTAAAAGAGGCTGGAGCAAATGTTCTTGTTGCAGGTTCTTACATTTTTAGTGGAAATTATAAGGAAAAAATTGATTCCCTGAAATAATATAATAATATCTTAAATTGAACTCAAAAATTATATCTACATTACTCAAATCCTAAAGTTATTTAGTTTATCTATTCAATATTAAAAGGGATTGAATGCAAAAGTATGAAAAAATAAATAAAATAAGAAAGGAAAAATTAAAATGTATGAAAAAATTGAAAATCTATTAGATAAATTTTATAAAACATATTACAAAATTGAAGAAATAAATTTAAATCAGGTAATTAAATGTTTGACTACATCTGAACTTCACATTATTGAAGCTATCGGAGAAAGCGAAATCACAATGAATGAATTATCTGACAAATTGGGCATTACAATGGGAACAGCCTCAGTCGCCGTAAACAAGCTAACTGACAAGCAATTTCTGGAACGCTCCCGGTCGGATATCGACAGACGCAAAGTTTTTGTAAAATTAACCCAAAAAGGAAAAGTTGCATTAAACTATCACGGAGATTTTCACTCAAACATTCTAGAAAAAATTACAGATGATATTCCACAAAAAAAACTGGACACATTTATCGAAGTTTTTGAAACAATTGTAAAAAATCTGGATAAAGTCAAAAAGGACATTCAGCCTGAATCAATCTTAAATTTTGAAAAAGATGATTTAGTCCAAGTTTCTTCAATCAAAGGAAGTACCGCAATTAGAAAATACTTAAACGAAAAAGGCGTTATGATAAAATCACTTATAAAAATTTTAAATATCGATAAATATTTAATAACTTTGATAGTTGATGGAGATGAAAAAGTTTTAAATATTGAGGATGCAGAAAATATTATGGTTAGGAAAAATACGCTTTAAAAGTTGTAGAAAGGGAGTGAAATATGCTTTATTTAGATGGAATTGGGATTTCATTTTTGATAAAAGAAATAAAAGAAAAAATATTACGATATAAACTGACTAAGATTTTCCAATATGACAGAGTTTCATTTTCACTCTTTTTTGGAAAAAATAACTTAATTTTTCAAGTAAAGGATAATTCAACAATTTTTTATTTAAAGGATGAAAAAGATCCAAATACTGATTTTCAGTCAAAATTTTTATTGTCATTAAAAAAATATCTGCAAAATTCAATTTTGATAAATATCAGACAAGAAGGTTTTGACAGGATTGTTTATTTTGACTTTGAGAAGTTAAATCAGTTTGGAGATGTTGAAAAATATACATTAATTATTGAGATTATGGGAAAAGCAAGCAATATTTTTTTGACTAGCAAAGACAAAATTTTGTCTGCGCTTTATTTTACTTCAATTGATGTTGGGAACCGTGTTATTATGACTGGTGCAAAATATACGTTGCCATTTGAGGAAAAAAAGATTTCGCCTATATATCTAGAAGCTGAAAATTTTCCATTTGAAACAGAATCTTTTATGGAAAAAATTGAAGGTGTGGGGCGTGCCTTTGCACTGGAATGTTCGCAGAATTATGATACTTTCAAAAAATATTTATCCAGCTACAAACCAGTAATGTACCAAATCTTAAATCGTGAAAAAATCCAGAAAGTGTTAACCTACAATGAATTTTCTGAATTTAGTCAAAAGGAAAATAAAAATTTGGAAAGTGAAAATGAAAATGGCAGAAAATATTTTGAAACTTTAAATGATGGGTTAAACGCTTATTTTAAAACAACTATTACTTCCAATGTTATTAGCGAAAAAAAGAAAAACCTGCTAAAATATGTTGATTCACAAATAAAAAAATTCAAAAAAATTCAAAAAAATATAAAAATTGACTTGAAAAAAAATGAAAATTTTGAAAATTATAAAAATATTGGGGATATTTTGGCAGCAAATATGCATCAAATAAAATATGGAATGAAAAAAGTTACAGTTTTTGACTTCTATAACAATCAAGAAATTACAATAAATTTGGATCCGCTCTTATATCCAAACGATAATCTGAATTTTTATTATAATAAATATAATAAGGGAAAACGAACTATTTCAGCCTTAAATTCTAGATTTTTAGATATTCAAAATGAGATAAAATATTTTGAAGAAATAAAAATGTTTATCGAAAAAGAAAATGATTTTGTTGGAATTGAAGAAATTGAAAACGAACTGAATTTAACAAATAATGGAAATAAATCGAAAAACAAAATCAAATTGAATAAACCGAAAAAGCGTGATTTACTGTCATTTGACTATAATGGCTTTCAAATTTTCGTTGGAAGAAATAATAAGGAAAATGAAGAAATATCCTTTTCCAAAGGACAACCGAATGACATTTGGTTGCACATAAAGGATATTCCTGGAAGTCATGTCCTTATTTTACGAAATAATCAAGAACTTCCAAACGATGTTCTTTTGCATGCTGCAAACCTTGCCTGTGAGTATTCTAAAGCGAAAAAAGGCGACAAAGTTACTGTTGATTACTGTGAAAGAAAATTTGTAAAAAAAATAAAAAATAGCAAACCAGGAAATGTTATTTATACAAACTTTCACTCTTTATTAATTGATGTTCAATAACTTTTTTAAATAAACTATATTGTTTGACTGCCCAACAGAAAAAATGTTCTTCAGACTTATTGACAAATACCGAAAACTGTTGTAAAATTAAGGTAGAGATATAATTAAGGAGGATAAATAAATGGCAAGTAAAACAGTTACTATGACAAATCCTACAGGATTACATACAAGACCAGGTGGAGTATTTGTTGCTAAAGCAAAAGAATTTGAAAGTACAGTAGAAGTTGAAAATGAAGGAAAAAAAGTAAACGGAAAATCTTTATTAAAACTATTATCAATTGGGATCAAAAATGGTTCAGAAGTTACAGTTCACGCTGAAGGACCTGATGCTGATCAAGCAGTTGAAGTTTTAGGAGAATTATTAGCAACTATCAGAGACTAATAAATTGTAGTAATTAAGTAAAATAAAAATATTATTTTTTATAGATTTGTTATAGAAAATATGTTTTATTGAACTAAAAAATAAAAAGGCTTTCTTATTTTTAAGATTGTCTTTTTTTTATTTGTTATTTATTTTCAGACTAAACTACTTTATGAATTTATATTTTGAATTGTTTTGTTTACATAGATTCCAATATTAATTGCTACATTTTACCAATTTTCTTTTTATAAAGCAAGGGAAATCAATCGCCATTTCCCTTGCAACCCTGGCTCGTCTAAGCATTTTTTTGAAATAAAATCGAAACTCGCTTTTTAGCAAAAGTTATTACCAACTCTTTAAACTAATTAAAATTTAAAGAGTTTGAAAAAGCTCAGACAGTCAATTTTATTTCAAAAAAATCACGACATTCTATATTATAAGTAAAACCGCTTTAAAACATAACTCAAAAGCTATGACTCTACCTGTTTATATAATTTTTAATAGTTTGATTTTAAAGGGGTTCGAGTATAAATTATAAAGATTATTATATTTAGATTTTAGACTTTTACATTTGGAAAATATTATTAAATAGGGAATAGTATAAAATTTCCAAAATAAAAAAGCAGAAAAACTCCTAATTAATAAAAATTTTCCTGCTTAAATTATTTTTCAATTAATTACTATTATTTTTCGCTTCGTTTCTTTAATGCCGCTTTTATCCAGCCTGTAAACAATGGATGTGGACGATTTGGACGGCTTTTGAATTCTGGATGGTATTGTGAAGCTATGAAGTATGGGTGATTTTTTATTTCGATTACTTCCACATAATTTCCATCTGGAGATAATCCTACAATATCCATTCCATTTTTTTCAAATTCTTCTCTATAAGCATTATTAAATTCGTATCTATGTCTATGTCTTTCAGTTATTTCAGTTCTTCCATAAACACTTGCAGCCAAGCTGTCGTCTTTTAACACACATGGATATGCTCCAAGACGCATTGTCCCTCCCATATCTTTTAATCCTTTTTGTTCTTCCATAAGACTTATAATTGGATATGAAGTGTCTTTTTCAAATTCTGTCGAAGTTGCATCTTTATAGCCAAGTACATTTCTTGCAAATTCGACACAAGCCATTTGCATTCCAAGACAAATCCCAAAGAACGGAACGTTATTTTCTCTTGCAAATTTTATCGCTTCAACTTTTCCATCTACTCCTCTGTCACCAAATCCTCCCGGCACTAAAATTCCATCATAATCAGCCAGTTTTTTTACATCAAATTCTCCAGCCTTAAAATAATCAATTTCAACTTTTGTATCAAGATTAAACCCAGCATGCTCGATTGATTCATGAATACTAATATAAGCATCTTTTAATTCAATATATTTTCCAACAACTGCTACTTTTACAATCTTTTTAGGATTTTTGAATTTTTCTACCATTTTAGTCCATTCAGTCAATAACGGTTTTTCATTTTTTATTTTAAAATGTTTACAAATTACATCGGCAAGTCCTAATTTTTCCATAGTTAATGGTATTTCATAAAGACTTTTAGCATCAAGTGATTCAATAACCGCCTCTTCATCAATATCACAGAAAATCGAGATTTTTTTCTTAATATTTTCATCAACAGGATGTTCACTTCTCACTACAATCACATCTGGCGAGATTCCAAGCCCTTGAAGCATTTTTACGCTATGTTGTGTAGGTTTTGTTTTCAATTCTCCTGCTGCTTTTAAATAAGGCAATAATGTTACATGAATGTAAGCAATATTTTCTCTTCCAACTTCTCTTTTCAATTGACGAATTGCTTCAATAAACGGATCACTTTCAATATCCCCAATTGTCCCACCAATCTCAGTAATTACAATATCAGAATTATTCTCCTCAGCAGCTTTTATAACATTGTACTTAATTTCATCTGTCATATGAGGCACAGTTTGTACAGTCCCTCCTAAAAATTCCCCACGACGCTCTTTTGCAATAATTTTTGACATAATTTTTCCAGTCGTCAAATTATTATACTTTGTCAAATTTTCATTGATAAATCTCTCATAATGCCCCAAATCCAAGTCAGTTTCTGCTCCATCTTCTGTAACAAAAACTTCCCCATGCTGATAAGGACTCATAGTTCCTGGATCCACATTTATATACGGATCAAACTTTTGAATTGTAACCTTATATCCTCTTTCTTTTAACAATCTTCCTAAAGAAGAAGCCACAATTCCTTTTCCAAGCGATGAAACAACTCCACCTGTGACAAAAATATATTTTGTCGTGTTATTCTGTCTATCCATTTTTCCTCCTATTTCTATTCCTATTTATTCAATTTTAAATATTTTTGGCATTTTTATAAAATATCACTTAATTTAGTAATCTATTATTTTTTAAACTATTCTATTAAATTTCTTTTTTCAATTTTGATATATTATGATTAATAACTGTTTTTTCTCAATTTTATTTATATTCAAGTTTATTTTAAGCAGGGAGATCAATCGCCATCTCCCCTGTTTTGCAATAACAGTTATTTTAGCATAATTAACTAGTTAACACTTAATAATGTTCGCGAAAGTTCTACGAACTACCCACACTTTACGCAAAACTTTCTTATTTTTTGTTTTAGTTAAATTAATTGTTTTAATTAAACTAAAAAATGTCGTGATTTTTTTGAAATGAAATTGATTGTTTGAGCTTTTTCAAAATTTTTAGACTATAATTAATTTAAGAAATTATAATAATATTTGTTAAAAAGCGAGTTTCAATTTTATTTCAAAAAAATTCTTAGACAAGCCGGGTTTACAAAGGGGATGGCGACTGTTCCCCTTTGCTTTAAAAAGAGAAAAAATATTTATTAACAATATTCATTTCACAAATTTTTAAAAATTTATTTTGTTGTTTTTCCCACAAAAAAAGAGGAAAAAAAAAATTTTCACCTCTTTTAAACAAATTTTATTTATGTAAAACTTAAAAGGAATATCCCAAGTTTGAGAATAAACTTGAGATAGTCCAAATTAATTTTCATTTTTTATTTGTTATTATCTTGCAGCTCCAGCTTTGTAAGCTCCATTTGATCCGAATACATTTCTGATTTTATCTTTGTAATATTCTTTCATGTAGTCTTTTGCAGGTCCTACATATTTTCTAGGATCAAATTCTCCTGGGTTTTTAGCAAATACTTCTCTGATTCCTGCTGTGAAAGCCAATCTTCCATCAGTATCTACGTTAATTTTAGCTACTGCTGATTTAGCAGCTTTTCTTAATTCTGAATCAGGGATACCAATTGCATCTGCAATTTTTCCACCATATTGGTTAATCATTTCAACAAATTGGTGAGGTACTGCTGATGAACCATGTAATACGATTGGGAATCCAGGTATTCTTTTTTCAATTTCTTCCAAGATATCCAATCTCAATTTAGGATCGTCTCCTGGTTTGAATTTGTGAGCTCCGTGAGAAGTTCCAATTGCGATTGCTAATGAATCAACTCCTGTTTTTGTTACGAAGTCTTCAACTTCATCAGGTTGAGTATAAACATGTTCTGCTGCTACTACATCATCTTCGATTCCAGCCAAAACTCCTAATTCAGCTTCAACTGTAACATCGTGTTGGTGAGCGAAATCAGCAACTTGTTTTGCTTCTGCAACATTTTCATCGTAAGGGTGGTGAGATCCATCATACATTACTGAAGAGAATCCGTATTCGATACAGTCTTTTGCTTCAGCAAAATTTGGGCCATGATCCAAGTGCAATGCTACTGGAATGTCTGATCCTGATGCTTCTACATAAGCTGTTGCAGCTTTTGCAAGCCAAGGCAACATTTCTTTACCAATATATTTTCTTGCACCTGTTGATACTTGAAGAATTACTGGTGATCCTTCTTCAACGCACGCTTCGATAATTCCTTGTAATTGTTCCATGTTGTTAAAGTTAAAAGCAGGTACTGCGTAACCTTCTTTATTTGCTTTAGCAAACATTTCTTTAGTGTTGCTTAATCCTAAATCTTTAAAATGATATTTCATTTTACGCCTCCTAATATTTATTAATTAGATTAACTTCTTTAATTATATGTTATCAAATTTTCGTATAAAAATCAATAGAAAACAAAAAATAATGTTAAAAATAAGATATTTTTTTAATCTGCTTTACTTAATTTATTTTACTTTGATTTATGAGTTCTTCCACTGTCATTCCTTTTCTAAGTACATTTTTATCTGTGAATCCTGGAATTCCTTCAATTCTACCACGTCTTGAAACTTGCCAAATTATCCACCTATTATCCTCTTCTATTTTAGGAAAATATTTATAATCTGTAATCCAAATTTTATTTTCTGGAAATTCACCTTTTATGTATGCATTATAAGTGTTGTAGTTTACATAAAAAATTACTCTCTTTTGATAGTGTTTTTCAAGTTTTTCAACCATATCTTTTAAATGCTTGATTACATCTGGCTTTTTATATTTTTTTGTAGATATTTCCAAATCAATCATTGGTGGTAAAGTTTTGTCAGAAGCTGGCACTTTGCTTATGTAAAAATCCGCTTGTGCTTCTCCACTGCTAGTCATTACAAAAAAATGATATGCTCCAACTACAAATCCATTTAATCTAGCGTTGTTCCAATTATATAAAAAATCCGTATCAAGAAAATTTTGCCCTTCTGTAGCTTTTAAAATAATAAATTTATATTTTTTATCCACAAGAGTCCAATTCACTTTTTCCTGATGATGTGAAATATCCAGCCCCTGAACTTTATATCCAGCTAATTCTGCCAAAATATCATTATGATATAAATAACCACTAAGTTCTAGAAACCCCACTATACCTCCACCAATTATCATAATTACCAAAAATTTTATAAATTTTTCCATATTCTCTCCGTTCAGTTACTTAATAACAAAATTATTTTTAAAATTCTCAAATAACCTATTTTTATTATTGTACTTAATTTTAGAGCAGTTTTGACAGTTTAGGAAAAAATCAGATTAATATGATAATTAATACAGTTAGAGTGCTTTTATTACTTTATAACTGTCATTCCACCCATATAAGGTACTAATACTTCTGGAACTTTTATAGTTCCATCATCTTGCTGATAATTTTCCATAATAGCAAGCAATGTTCTCCCCACAGCAAGTCCTGATCCATTCAGAGTATGCACAAAATGACTCTTTCCAGTTTCCTTTTCTCTGTATTTAATCATTGCACGTCTAGCTTGAAAATCCTCTGTATTCGAGCAAGAAGAAATTTCTCTATATTTTCCTTGACTTGGAACCCAAACTTCCAAATCATAAGTTTTTGCCGCACTAAATCCTAAATCTCCACTGCAAAGTGCCAGTACCCTATATGGTAATTCCAGTTTTTGCAATATTTTTTCTGCACAATTTACCATTTTTTCAAGTTCATCGTAAGAAGTTTCAGGTTTTACAATTTTTACCATTTCCACTTTATTAAACTGGTGCTGTCTTATAAGACCCTTTAAATCACGTCCTCCAGAACCAGCTTCTTTTCTGAAGCAAGCTGTATATCCACAGTAATATTTAGGCAATTCCTCTTCATCCAGAATTTCGCTGTTATGTAAATTTGTAAGTGTAACTTCTGCCGTTGGAATCAAATACATTTCATCACCTTCAATTTTATAGGCATCATCAGCAAATTTTGGAAGTTGTCCTGTTCCCACCATCATTTCTCGTCTAACTAATTGTGGCGTAAAAATTTCCTCAAATCCATTTTCTCTAGTATGAACATCAATCATAAACGAAATCAATGCTCTTTCCAATCTTGCAGCTGCATTTTTATAAACTGTAAATCTTGAACCACCAAGTTTTGCCCCTCTTTCAAAATCCAAAATCCCTAATTCTACTCCTAGTTCATCATGTGATTTTATTTCAAAGTCAAACTCTCTTGGAGTTCCCCATTTTCTGACTTCTACATTATCATCTTCGTCTTTTCCAACTGGAGTCGTATCACTTAATTTGTTTGGAATCGTATAAGCAAGTTCCAACTGCTTTTCATCAATCTCTGCTACCTTTTGGTCAAGTTCCTTAATTTTTGCACTGACAGTCTGCATTCTGGCAAGTAATTCAGCAGGATCTTTTCCTTCCTGTTTATATTTTCCTATCAATGCACTTGACTCATTTCTTTCTTTCTTTAACATTTCCACTTCCTGAAGCAAATTTCTTCTGTCTTCATCAAATTTCAGCAATGAATCTAAATCAAAGTCACTATTTCTATTTTTTAAATATTCTCTGACTTTATCGGCATTTTCTCTTATATATCTCATCTCTAGCATAACTCTATTTAATTCCTTTCTTAATTAATATATCTATTTAATTTGTTTTTTACTATTAGCAATTTAGTAAATCTTTGTCTTAATATTACTTTGATTAATAATTATTTTTTCATTTATATTTCTAAACTTCCTTTTAACGTAAAGGTATCATACGCCACGCCTTCTTTCATAATAATTAATCTTATAAAAACTAAAAACTTTAAAGATATTCATACAATACTTTTTTACTTTCGCTTAAATTTTCAAAATCATAATTTTTACTAAATTCTATTTTTTTCACATTTTGAATATTATATTTTTCCACAATTTTATTGTAATTTTCCACATAAATTTTTTTGTAAAGTTCATCAGCTTGATTTTCCACAAAATAGTTTAAGTTTTCCACATTTTCAAAATTTAAGAAAGCTGAATCAGATTTTGTGAAATAATTTATAATATTTTTTATTATTTCGTCTATTTTATTACGAATTTCGTTAAATTTTGAACTGTTTTCAGCTTCAATTTTTTCTATCATTTTTTTTGCAAAAAAAGTCTTTACAAGTTTATTTGTATCTATTGAAATTAATGAATAGTTGTATAAAATTTCAAAAAATTTATCTTTATCCCGATATAGCAGTTCATTTCCTAATTTTACAGCATAAATTGATTCTTTATTAAAAATGCTTCGTCTAAATCCGTCTATTAATTTGGGAAGTTCAACTTTGCTTAACCGTTCTATCTTTTTGTCTTTTTCCTTAAATGTTTCCAAAAATTGTTCCCTTATGATTTGCTTTATATTTTCATTTTTTTTGTTTTCACTAAAATAAATATATCCCAATTCTAGTATAAATGATGGTTCTTTTGCTGTTATCTTAAAATTTTTGTCAAGCTGAAAATATTTTCGTTTTTCAAAATTATTTTTATATTTTAGAATAAATTGTGAAAAATTTTCTGTATTTGAAAATACATTTTCATTTTCCAGCTTTTTATTTTCAGTCAAAATTTAATTCCTCCCTTCTGCTTCATTTTCTCATCTTTGTAAAAATCCTAATTTTTTTAATAATTACAATATTTTTTATATTTGATTTTTATAACCTTTATTTTTAAAATTTTGTAAAATTTTAATTTCACCAAAACCTTAAATTCAATTTATTTTTCCACAATTTTAAATTCCATTTTCAAAATTATTAAGTTTTCTATATTTTCATCAATTTTCACAATATCTTTTTCCGTTGTTAAAACATAATCATAGTTTTTGGCTTTTTCTTTTATTTCCAAAATTTCTTCGTTTGTGTAAACGTGATGATCTGTAAATTTTATTTCATCAATATTACTTGGATTTAGTTTTTTTATTGTCTGATAAAATACAGCTGGATTTGCTATTGAAGAAAAAATTAGCACATTTTTATTTTGAATAGTTCTCAAAGGCAATTTTTCATTTTCCATTTTGTTTCCATTATTTATTTTACCAAACTTTTTACCATTTTCAAAATTTAATTTGTAAAAATAACTTTCTTCAAAAATAGCAACAGAAATCGGCTTTTCATATTTTGCCAGTCTTTCCTTAATTTTCGCAATTTCTTCTACCGAAACATAGTTACTTTTTGTAATAATAATTTCATCAGCCCGCTTCAAAGTATCTAGTGACTCCCGCAATCGTCCCTTTGGCAAATAATCGTCCATTCCAAAAGGATTTGTTGCATCTATAAGAATTATATTTTTATTTTTTTTCAATTTTCTATGTTGGAAACCATCATCCATAATAATTGTTTCCACACCACATTTTTCTTTTAAAAAAGTTGCACCTTCATAACGATTTTTACAGACTACGACAGGAATTTGAAAATTTAAGGCATGCAAATAGGCTTCATCTCCTGATTCCTTTGAAGTGGCATAAATCTTTTTTTCATCTCGTACAAGTAGTAAATCAGTTTCCCGTTTTCCCTTGTAGCCTCGACTCAGAATTCCAACTTTTTTATTCTTCTCTAAATATTTTTGCACAAAATACTGCACAGCTGGTGTTTTCCCAGTCCCTCCTGCCACAATATTTCCAATGCAAATTATTTCCACTCCATCAACCTTTTTTTCTTTAAAAATATTCAAATCATAAAGTTTATTTCGTAAAAACACGATAAATCCATATATAATCGACAATAATTTCATTAATTCTTCCTCAACTTAACTTTCTTAATTAGTTTTCTATCAGTCCCTTGTAAATTGTTTCTAGCCGTCTAAATCTATTTTTTATTCCGGATTTGGAAATTTCCATTAAGTCTGCTAGTTCCTGTAGGGACATTTCCTGATTTTCTAGCCGAATTCTCGCTGTTTCGCTTAATACATCTGTCAATTCTGAAAGCCCCATTTTTTCATCAATTACTTTTATCATGTGAATCTGCTTTTCAGAAGCGGACAGTTTTTTAGTTTCATTTGCGATTTCCCAATTCATGTTTCTATTAATTTTATTCCGAATTTCCTTATTTATCGTAACTTCTTCAAATTCAAAAAACGAATTTATTCCCCCAATTAAAAAAATTATATCCAAAATATCTTCTGAATTTCTTAAATAAACAAGGCTCTTATTTTTTTTCTCTGTCTGAAAAACTTTTTTACCCATCTGTTTAAACAAGTAATACAAATAAGTGGCAGAATCTTCAGTATCCACAAAAAAATCCATCGCATAAGCTTTTTCTGGAGACTTTATATATCCGCAGCTAAGAAAAAAACCTCTAATTATGCCAGCTAGCTGTTTTTCATTTTCCACAACTGAAAAATTTTTGTGAAAATAGATTTTTTTTAAAAATGATTTATATTCCTGCTGAGTGTGCTGAGTGGGAAAAAGTATCACTTCATACATTTTATGTGTTCCCAGACGCTTACTAATAACGTATTTTAGCTGAATTGGAATATTTGTTACTGCCCGTAAATTTGAATAAATTCTTTTAGCAAGCGATACATTTTCAGTACTGAAATAAATTCCATGTTCTGTAATTACATTCTTTGCAATAAAAATTCCAAAAAGCTCTGCATAAATAGTATCCTTATCTGTATTTTCTAAATTAAAGATTTCTCTTTTTACATTTGCTGAATACGACATTTTCCCCCTCCTTCTTTATATTTTTTCTCTGTTCTTAAATAAAAATTTTTGACTTTTTGCTATTTATTGTTACTCTATTTTTATAAGACCTATACACTTGTTTACAAAATTTCGTTAAAATAAGGACTTTCAGACTTTTATTAATACTAAATCCCATTTAAAAATGAAAATAAATTTTTATAATAGGGTTGTTCAATAGATAATTTATAATCATTCAACTTTTTTATTTTTTATTTTCGTAGGATTGCTCATTGCCGCAAATCCTTATCTTGCAGTAAAAGTTTATCCTGATAATCAAAATATTTGGCAAGATTGCTACGCAATAACCTATGGCTAGTCTACGACATTTTTCCATGCTGACAAAAAACTCGCTATGCTCAAACAGTTTTGCCAGCACAGAAAAATGCTCCGACAGATTAATTTATATTAGATTCTTTTTAAAAAATGAAAGTTATATCTTAAATTACTTGAAAATATTAGGTTTATATCCTTTACTTAGAAAAGTTTGTAATAAATTCGTTATTTAAATAGGGTTTAATAATTAAAGCTACAACAAGCCTAATAATTTACTTTTCTAGGGTTCCCTGATTTATCATAGTAAGTCCAAGTTCCTGTTCTTCTTCTTCCTTTAATACTTCCTTCAAATCCAAGGCTTCCATCTGTATAATATCCTCTTACAGTTCCAGTTTCCCCATTCATATTTGCTTCATACAAAGGTCTTCCACTTTCGTAGTAGACATTCATTTTCCCATTTATTTCATCATTTACATAATTGATTTCAGATTTTTTACTTCCATTAGTGTTCCATTCACTAAATAATCCATTTTTCTGTCCATTTGAATAGTTTCCTTGTGATTTTCTTGAGCCATTTTCATAATATTCAGTCCAAGTTCCTGTCATTTTTCCATTCTCATAGTTTCCAACTGTTTCCTGAGACCCTGTTTTTCCATAATATGAAGAATAACGTCCATTTAACTGATCGTCTTTATATTGATATTTTTTCCAGACTTTTCCATTTTCAGTATAAACTGTCCATTCTCCTTCTTTTTTTCCATTTTTATAATTTCCTATTGTAAATCTATTTCCGTTTGCATAAAATTCATCATATTTCCCATTCAGTATTCCATTGCTTAAATTAACAACAAGTCTTCTTCCGCCTTCTTCCATAATTCTATATTCTCCGCTTCCTGTCAATTCATAAGTGCTAGAATCTATTCTTTTTACATCTTCCATATTTGATGAGCTAAGCTTTGATAATCTAACTTTTCCAAAATTTGTCCCATAATTTGCAAAGACATCTTTTCCGTATCCAACTGCTGATAACATCATCATTCCAGCGATAAAAAATATTTTTTTGCTATTATTTTTTTTCATTTTCATATCTCCTATTATTTTATAAAATTTGTTTTTTTATTTTATTAATTTACCTTTTTACATTATAACAAATTTTTTCCATTTTTTAAACTAAATTGTTGATTTTTCTAGTTCTAGTTTACATTATAAGCAAACTTGGCTTAATTAGCATTATGAGTCCCAAAATTATCATAAGAATTCCACCAAACAGATTTACCCATTTAGAATATTTTGTAGTTAATTGCAATTTATTTACACTCATTAAGGCAAATCCAAAAACTATTATATCATCTATCATATAGCCAATTATGTAAATAAATGTGTAAAATTGTCTAGTCCAAAATGGAACTTCATTTATTTGCAGGATTTTTGTGTATGTTTGAGGAATTCCAACTGAACAGGCAAATTCTATTACATTTACCGAAAGTGCCAATCCGATTATCGCAAGTGCCGTAAGTAATGTAAATGGCTTATTGGCAATATCCTTTATCTTTTTAGAAATTTTTGCCCTCTGCTCAAAGTCTGTCACTTCACATTCTAGTGTATCTCCTTTTTTCAAGTAATTTCTAATAAAGAAAATTCCACCAATAATTCCGACGATTCCAACAATCGGAGTTACCCATTTGTCAAGTCCCACAAAATCCCAAGCATAAATCCAAGCATTTAAAATGAAAAAATACATTACAGCTTCAGCCAAAATAAACAGCCCTGCCACACGGAACATTTTCACTTTATTTCCAACAGCAATCAAAGCTGTCAAAAATAATACCAGAACCCACATTGCACAAGGATTAAATCCATCAATTGTTCCCAAAATTATTGACATTGTAAGCAGCGAATAATTTGTCAAGTCAACAGTCTTATTAATAATCGGAATATTTACAAGAACTTGATTTTCAGCACCTTTCGTAAGTCCTGGCACTTCACATACCGTATCGCCTGTACAAACTGCACCATTACTACTCACATTGCCAGCCTGTCCACTTTCCAGATATTCCTTCAAAGTCAAAATTTTATCTTTAGTCTTCCCTGAATTTATCAAGCTTTCAATTTCTTTTCCAGTTGTATCTGCCGTATTAAATCCTTGAATAATATGTCCATCAATGTAAATAATCGGAGTCCCCTTCACAAGTTTTAACTTCGATGTAGTTTCATCAAAAAATGCTTTTTCTTCCTTGCTTTCATCAATTTTATGCTCCACATATTCAAAATCATTCCTTTTAGTAGATAATTCCTTCAAAAATTTCTCCAAATTTGCACAATTTTTACAGTCTTTTCTTCCAAAATACTCAATTTTTACTTTCTTTGCCTGACTATTTCCAGCAGAATAACCAATCTGACTTATACAAAATATACCAAAAAGCATAATCATCAACGCAAAAAATCTATTTTTTTCTATCTCAATATTAAAATCTTTTCTCCAAAACATCTTTTTTCACACCTTTCTTTTTTATTTTTTATAAATAATTACCGTACTAACCGCATATTCTCTGCTATGCGAAATACTAATCTGTATTGTAAGCCCCTGTGCCTTCTCCTTTATCTCATTATAAAGTGTCACATAAGGTTTCCCCAGCTCGTCATTCAAAATCTCAATATCACTTAGCGAAAATCCATACACCCCAGTCCCAAACGCCTTGGAAACCGCCTCTTTCGCAGCAAATCTCCCTGCATAGCTGGCATACGGATGCCGTTTTTTTTCGATATGCTCAATTTCTTTTTCTGTATAAACTTTTCTTTTAAAAAGGCTTGTCTGGTTAATTGCTTTTTCGATTCGGGATATTTCAATAATATCTGTCCCAATACCGTATATTTCCATTTTTATCTCCTTTTTGAAACTTACTATTGTTAGATTATACTACAAATTTTAAAAAACACAAAATTTATAATAAAACCCATTTAAAAATAGAAATTAATTCTTATAATAGTATTGTTTGATACCTTCAACTAAATTGTTTTTTATTATTTTTCGCTCATTTTGATTAATAAATATTTTTCCATATTACTATATTTTTTCTTTTTTATTTTCGTAGGATTGCTCATTGCCGCAAATCCTTATCTTGCAGTAAAGGTTTATCCTAATAATCAAAATGTTTGGCAAGATTGCTACGCAATAACCTATGGCTAGTCTACGACATTTTTCTACACTGCTAAAAAACTCGCTATGCTCAGACAGTTTTGCCAGTACAGAAAAACGCTCCGACAGATTAATTTATATTAGAATCTGTTTAAAAGATGAAAATTATATCTTAAATTACTTGAAATATTAGGTCTTTATCCTTTACTATAAAAGTTTATAATAAATTCCTTATTTAAACAGAGTTTAGTATTAATATTTATAAAAAAAAACTCTACATAAGAAAAATAATTCCTAAATAGAGATTTTTTATTTTAAAATTTACCTATTTCACTTTCACAATTTTCTTTTTACCAGCTCTAATAACCATTCCGCTTTCGACATTTACATTTGTCTTAATATCTTTTATCGTCTCATCATTTATTTTAAATCCACCTTGTGAAATTAGCCTTCTTGCCTCACTTGTTCCTCCAAGCAATTTTGCTTCTTTTACAAGCAAGTCAATTACATTAATTTCTCCATAAGGAATTTCTACTTCTGGCAATTCTACATCAAGATTTCTTTTACTAAATACATTTTCAAACCAGTCTCTTGCTTCCTTAGCTGCTTCTTCACCGTAGTAAATTTTTACAACTTCAGCTCCTAATTGTTTTTTAGCTTCCATTGGATGTAAACTTCCGTTTGCGATTTGAGCCTTGATTTCTTCAATTTTTTCAAAAGGAACTTCTGTTATCATTGTATAGTAATTTTCCATCAATTCATCTGAAATTGACATAACTTTACCAAACATATCATTTGGAGTGTCTTTTACACCAATGTAGTTTCCAAGTGATTTAGACATTTTTTCCACTCCGTCAAGTCCTACCAGAATTGGCATTATCATACAGACTTGCTGCTCCTGCCCAAAGTTTTTCTGTAAATCTCTTCCTCTTAACAAATTAAATTTTTGTTCTGTTGCTCCCAATTCCACATCAGCCTTCAGTTCAACTGAATCATATCCTTGTAAAATCGGATACATAAATTCAATCAATGAAACTGGTTTATTTTCAGCCAGCCTTTTTGAAAAATCCTCTCTCGAAATCATTTGCGATACAGTAAACTGCGATAATAAATTCAACGCATCTGAAAGTGATAATTTTTCAAGCCAGTCAGCATTATAAACAACTTTTATTTTATCTAAGTCCAATATCAATTTTACTTGATCCAAATATGTTTTTATATTTTCATTTACTTGCTCCTCTGACAACATCTTCCTAGTTTCAGATTTTCCAGTTGGATCCCCAATTCTCCCAGTAAAAGTCCCAATCAAAAACAGTACCTCATGCCCCAAATCCTGAAACTGCTTCAATTTTCTCAAAGGTACAGCGTGTCCTAAATGCAGCTCCGAACCTGTCGGATCTATCCCCAATTTAACTCGTAGCGGAGTATTAGTTGAAATTGATTTTTCCAACTTTTTCTTAAATTCATTCTCATTAATTATTTCATCGCACCCACGACTCAAAATATTAAATTGTCTTTCTACTTCATTTTTTACTTCTATTTCATTATTTCTATCTATATTCATTCTTATTTTTTCTCCTTCTTCTATTTTATTTTTTCTCTATTCAATAACTTGATTTTATAATTTTCCATTAAATATTCTAATTTTGATTAATATCTATTTCTTTAATTATTTTTATTATATTAGTTTTTTAATGCAAAGGTATTGTAATTAAACTAAAAATTGTCGTGATTTTTTGGAAATAAAAATTTCTGTAACGGTTTTAAAGTTACTCTTAACTTTTATAAATATGCTACGTACTTCATAAAATAATACACAATTGGCAATACGAATAACGCACTGTCAAATCTATCTAAAAATCCACCATGTCCCAAAAGCAGATTACCAGAATCTTTTACTTCCAACTCTCTTTTTATCTTGGATTCCACCAAATCTCCCAGTTCAGCAAAGATTCCTATTGCAAGCGCAAGGATAAAGGCTTTTAATCCTCCAATGGCAACATAATCATAATTTACAGAACAGTTTTTTGATAAAAATGTAATTCCACACACAAAATTCGCTATAAATAAATAAATTTTATCAAAAGCCAGGATTACTATAAATACTGCCAGAATTCCTGCAATTGCACCTTCAATTGATTTTTTAGGACTGATTTTTGGAGCCAATCTATGTTTGAATATTTTTCCACCAATTGCCATTCCCACAAGATAGGCAAAAATATCGCATGCCCAGATTAGCATAAATGTCATCACAACTAGAATATTTCCATTTGGAAATTCATATTTTATCAGCAAAATATGTGAAAATAAATATGAAACATAGATTATTCCAAACAAAGTATAGGAAATTTCTGCCATTGCATTTTGAATTTTTACCTTTAAAACCTGCCTTAAAGACAGAAGAATTATTGCAAATACAATAAATCCACCCATATCAAAGTTTATCTGCTTGAAAAGAGCAAATCTGAAATATGAAAAAATATTTTTTGAATTTTCCTGAAAATATATTGCAACTGGTAAAAATAGACCAAGTCCCATTCCAATTCTGCTTGCCACCTCAAAGCCCTTATCCTTTAGCATTTTATAAAATTCAAACAGGGACATTCCAGTTATTACAAGTGTAAATATTAGAAACATCACATTTCCCTTTAAAAATATCCACAAAAGGAAAGGTACAAATAACAAAATAATAAATAATCTACTTAACATTCAGTCCTCCGTATCTTCTATCCCTTTTATTAAAGGATAAAATTGCTTTATCTAATTCCTCTTCGTTAAAATCAGGCCAGTAAACATCTGTTATGTAAAACTCTGAATAAGCAATTTCCCAAAGCAAAAAATTACTTATTCTAAATTCTCCGCTTGTTCTGATTACAAGTTCTGGATCTGGAATTTCTGGACGGTACATAAATTTAGAAAATTCTTCTTCTGTAATTTTTATATTTTCTAAACTTTCTTCTTTATCCACAAATCCGTTTACTGCTTTTTCCGTAACATTAAGACCGTTATTTTCATTATTAAACTGCTCTTTCGCTGTTATATTTGATTTAGACAAAAATTTAGTTTCCAAAACTTTATTCACAGCATCAACAATCTCTCTACGTCCGCCATAATTAAATGCTATATTAAAAACAATATTCTCACAATCCGCCAAATAATTTTCAGTTTCCTCAATTTTCTTTAGTAATTTTTGTGAAACATTCTCCTTTGCTCCTGTAACAAGCAATTTTACACCTTGTTTTTTTAATTTTTTCTTCTCTTTATCCAAATACTTTGCAAACAAGTCCATAAGCCCATTTACTTCCTTTTCAGGCCTCTTCCAGTTTTCAGTCGAAAATGCATACACAGTCAAATATTCCACACCAATGTTCCCAGCATACTTTAAAATCTTCTCAAGACTGTTAGCCCCAGCTCTATGACCTTCCAGCCGAATCTTTCCGCGCTCCTTAGCCCAACGTCCATTTCCATCCATAATAATGGCAATGTGCCTAGGAATAACCAATTCATCTCTATCCATATTATCCCTTTCAAGAATAAAAATATTATTGCTATAATTATAACAGCCAAATCATTATTTTTCAAGGTGTTTGTAAAATTATTACATAAAAAAGAGAAGCAGAATTTTCAAAATTCTACCTCTAACCATAATAAGCCTTTATAAAATAAAAATTATACTTTAAAAAATTTATTTTTCTTTCTAAAAATTTAACTACATTTTTTTAAATTGAATAAACATCTGTATCGCTATCATAATATCTTCTTAGAAAATTTTGTAATCTTTCACTTCTAGAATTTTTAAAAATTTCTTCAGGCTTCCCTTCTTCTATAATTGTTCCACCATCCATAAATACTACATAATCAGATACTTCTCTTGCAAACTGCATTTCATGAGTAACAATTATCATTGTCATATTCTCTTTTACCATATCCTTTATAACTTTCAGAACTTCTCCAATAAGTTCAGGATCAAGTGCCGAAGTTGGCTCATCAAGCAAAATTACCTCTGGACTCATTGCAACCGCCCTTGCGATTCCCACTCTTTGCTGCTGCCCTCCAGAAAGCTGATTTGGATAAAATTCGGCTTTATCTTTTAACCCCACTTTTTCAAGCATTTTCAATCCGATTTCTGTTGCTTCGTTCTTATTCATTTTTTTTACAATTAAAAGACCTTCAATTATATTTTCTAAAGCAGTTTTGTTTTTGAATAAATTATAATTCTGAAAAACCATTGTCGTATTTTTTCTAAGCCTGTTTATATCTTTTTTATTTATTTTACTCAAGTCAAATGTTTCGTTTCCAAAAGCTATTGTTCCCGATGAAGCTGTTTCAAGAAAATTAAGGCTTCGTAAAAATGTTGATTTTCCCGATCCACTCGGTCCTATGATGCTTATTACCTGTCCTTTTTCTATTTTAAAGTTTATTCCTTTCAAAACTTCATTTTTTCCAAAAGACAATTTTAGATTTTCAACCTTTATCATTCTACAGTCCACCTACTCTCAATTTCTTTTCCACAATTCCCATAACTTTTTCCACAATTATACAAACAACCCAGTAAATTCCAGCAACAACAATATATGCTTCAAAAATATCCAACCCCGAAGCCGATATTATTTTCGCTTTTCCCATCATTTCCACAATTGAAACTGTAAAAGCAAGTGAGGAATCCTTTATCAAACTTATAAAAGTATTTCCAAAATTAGGAAAAGTTATTATGATCGCTTGCGGAAGTACAATTCTTCTCATTGCCTGCCATTTTGTCATTCCAATCGACAATGCGGCTTCAACTTGTCCTTTATCCACAGACTGAATTGCCGCTCTGAATGTTTCCGACAAATAACCTGATACATTTAAAATAAATGCCACGTAAACAAAGATAATCGCAGGAATATTATTCACATCTATATTAAATCCATACTTCAAATGTATATAATCCAATATTTTCGGCAATCCATAATAGGCAAGATAAATTTGAACTAAAAGAGGTGTCCCTCTTATAAAGGACACATAAATTGTAGCAAGTCTTGTCAGCACAGAAATTTTATTTATTCTCACAAGTGCGATAAAAAAACTGAGTATCAGCGAAAATATCATCGTAACAATCGCAATATTCAGAGTCATTGGCAATGCTTTTAATATTTCTGGAATAGCTCTTACCATAAAGCCCCAGTTTAAAAAAGGTACATTATTATTCATTACTTTTCTCCTGTTTATAAATTATTTCGTATAATCTCCGCCAAACCATTTTTCTGATATTTTGGCAAGCGTTCCATCAGCTTTCATTTCAGCTAGTGCTTTATTTACTTTATTTTTCAATTCTTCACTATCTTTTCTAAATGTGAAATATACAGGCGTTTTTGTTACAGGCTCTCCTACAATTTCTACAAGATTTCCTCTTTGCTTTGTGAAATATCCTACTGTCAATCTGTCATTTAAAGTAGCGTCTGCCTTTCCTTGCGCAATTTCTTCTAGTGCAATTGAAACATTTCCATCAAAATAAGCATAATTTATTTCCTTATTTTTGTCAAAATCAGTCAAAGTCTTGTTATAATTGCTTCCTACTCCTGTCATAACTCTTTTACCTTTTAAGTCCTCGAGTGTTTTAATATCAGTTCTTCCTTTTTTAACGATAATTTGAGCGGCTGACACTAAATAATCATCAGAGAAAGTATATTTTTTCTCTCTTTCAGGATTTTTAGCAATTTCATTTGCAATAAAGTCAAATTTTTTCGATTCCAATCCTAAAAACATACTATCCCAAGGTGTAGGCACAAACTCTATATCTAAATTTGCCCTTTTCCCAATTTCTTCCACAACTTCCACATCATATCCAGTTAATTTACCACTTCCATCAGTGAACGTAAATGGTGCATAAACTCCTTCTGTTCCAACTTTCACTTTTTGTTTTCCTTCACTACTCCCACTTTTACCATTTTCCTGTTTTCCTCCACAACTGATAAGAAATAGTCCTATCAATAAAATTCCTGTTAATTTTAAAATATTTTTCATGATTTTCCTCCCAAAATTTTTATATTTTTTATTTATATTATCGTAAAACTAAATTTTTAACTATTTCGTATAATCTCCGCCAAACCACTTTTCTGATATTTTAGCAAGAGTTCCGTCAGCTCTCATCTCAGCAAGTGCTTTATTCACTTCATTCCTTAATTCTTCGCTATCTTTTCTAAATAGGAAAAATGTCGGAGTTGTACTCAAAGGCTGCCCTACCAGCTGAACTTTATCTCCTTGATGTTTTTTATAGTAACTTACCACAAGTCTGTCACTCAATGTTGCATCCGCTTTTCCTTGTGCTATTTCTACCAATGACAATGTAATTCCGCCGTCAAAATAATTAAGATTTATCTTTTTAGCAGCTGTTTTATTATACTCCTCAACAGTTTTTGAATAATTACTTCCAACTGCTGAAATTACTCTTTTACCTTCCAGATCCTTCAAAGTCTTTATGTTATTCTCTCCCTCTTTTACAATAATCTGAGCAGCTGAAACTAAATATTTATCAGAAAAAATATATTTTTCTTCTCTTTCCTTAGTTTTTTCAATCTCATTGGCAATAATATCATATCTTTTTGACTCTAACCCCAAAAATATGCTATCCCAAGGAACAGTTGTAAATTCAATATCTGCATTTATTCTTTTTCCAACTTCCTGAATAACCTCAACATCATATCCTGTCAATTTCCCGCTACTTTCATCCTTAAACGAAAATGGTGCATAAACTCCATCTGTCCCTACTTTTATAACCCTTTTTTTCCCAGCGTTAGTTTTATTTCCGCAAGATACCGCTAAAATAAGTAATAATAAGACTCCTAGCAATAATTTAATTTTTCTCATTCCAAGACCTCCAAAAATAAATATTTTTTAAAGAAAAAAGCCGAATAAGATTATCCGGCTTTCTAAGATGCAATCTTATTTTTTTAATTTATTCACTTTAAAATAAGCTTACATCTAAAATTATTTTTTAATTAATTTTAAAATAAACTATACAAATTCATACACATTATCATATCTATTTTTTGATTTTTTTTCATAATATTTATCATTTTTACAGCTCTCTTTCATAAGCACATTTGTATATAAAAGTATTATACTATAAAAATTTTAATTTGTAAAGTTTTATTTTGTACATACATTTATTTTGGATTAATAAGTATTTTTTCATATTTTATCCAATTGCTACTATTTCTTATTTAGTAGTTTAAATTAATTTTGAAGTTATATGAAACTAAGTAATCCTACTATTTCTGATACAACCGAACATAATCAATTTCTGTAGTTTGAACCGGGAATGGAGAATGCTCAGAAGGCGGGTTCAATCCTGGTTCCCATTCCACATAGTCATTAATAATGAAATGCCATTTATCGTTCTCAAATCCTTGTTTAATTAAGGAAGATGGAACATTCAACTTGCTAAAGTCTTCATCTGGCATAGTAGAAAGATAATTTCCATATTGGTCATATCTAGTATTATCAACTACACTGATACGTTGAGCATCCTTAATACGGTAATGAACAACAGGAATCAATCTTCCATCCATATAATAACGTACTTTTGTTCCATCAAACTCAATTGTCCAGACGTGCCATTCATGCGTCAATGATTTACTCTGTCCACCAACAATATTTTCAAGACGATGTGTAAAGCCACGTGGAGTCCATTCGTGATTTACTTGGCTGTAATAACAGCTGATATTAGTTGCAGGCCATGCATAACTAGGAGTACTTGAAAACCATTCCAAAATTAATAATGAACCATAAGGAGCACTTCCACCTGGATTTTTACAAATAGGTGTATCCACATCATTTTGCTGTTTCTGCATCCAAAGGGCTGTACGCATTCCCTGCAGACGATTCCAGTTCATTCTGGCACGTATTTCTGCACGGAACGGTTTAGAAGCATCTACAAGCTTATTAGATTCTAATCTACCACTTGAATATTGAGTAACTTTACCTGCAGGACATACACCTGTAGTGGCATTTGCATCAGTTAAAGGATCACCTTTTCTGTTAACACAATGACGTCGTGTAGTAAGTATTACGTGATCACCATCTAAACTGATACTGCTTGGCAAATAAGTCAAATGGCTACCCAAATGATTGATAATTCTTTTACTTACCCAACCAGAAGGGATATTTCTATCTTTAAATTCCCAGCATTTCACACTCTTCCATTGTCCCGAAGCATCTGTAGCACTGCTACATCCGTTTGTTAATGGCGATGGCCCAGGTGCTGGCTGATTCTTAATAAATCTTCGAATTACATCCACTGCCTTTTTTTCTGTGCCATCTGACTTCCAAATCCCAAAGTAATTTTCAGGTCCTGCAGCATCCAATATATCAGGCCGTCCGTTATTATCTGCATCAATATTCGCATCAGGAATACCATCTCCATTTGTATCAATATTTACATCAAGCCATCCATCTCCATTACTGTCTCTATCCACTACTCCTGAGGTAATATAAGGCTTTCTATCTTTTGCCTGATATAGAATAAGAGGCCCAAATATGTCTGATTTTTGATACCATCCTAAAATCTGGCTTATTACATTAGCCTGTTTTGTTTCATCAACTCCAGGATAAGCAGCATCCAGTCCTACTTCTGTTGGCCATATTTTTTTATTTCCATCACCATTCTCTGACATTATCTGATACAATGTTTTTTCTCCACTACCAGGTGCCACAACATCACCTATCATATTTGCCCAGCCGTTATCTCGAAATGCTCTAGCATAAATTCCATAAGGATGATGCGATACACCATCAAAATATCCCTTTGCACCAGATCTATACATTCTTTCTAAAAATTCCATAGGTCCGATATATCCTGTTGAACTATTACTGTTTCCTACCGTCATTCCACCAGCCATAACATTTACATCATTATGAGCATTATGTGCTGCCGTATATGCTATTTTCAGCAAATGAGTATAATGTTCAGGATTTGGTCTAGGATTTTGAATTGTATCATGCCAAAATTCTGGATTTCCTGGTTCATTCCAAAATTCATAGTCAATTACTCCTTGTGAAGCGTATCTTTTTACCAATGCACTTACAAAATTTGAAAAATCGTTATCATACTGCTGAAGCGGTGCAAATGATGCTACCCAAATTTTTCTTGCATTCAATGCATTTTTTTCAGCAGCTGAAAGTTTGTCTGCTCCTGTTGCCCATTCAGGAGCACCACTTATTTGCATTAAGACTTTCATGTTATATTTTTTGGCAAGAGCAACAGCATCATCTATATCCTGCCAGTCGTATCTTCCATTTTTTGAAGACTGGATTCTATGCCATGAGGCTGTAATTCTTACCCATTGAAATCCTACTTTCGCTATTTTGGAATAAGAGTCTTCGGCTTCCCTAAGATTACTTCTCCAAAAAGGGTTGGCAGGCTGTATTCCAATTCCTTTCACATTATGAATTTTTGTATCATCTTTTTTTTGTTTTTTAGGATTATCATCTTTGCCACCATCATTTCTGCCGTTTTGATGTCCAGGGTTTCCACCTTTTCCGCCACCTTTATGATGGCCAATTCCACCGACTATTGCTCCGACAGCAGAAGCCCCTGCCACTCCGCCAATAATAGGTCCAACAGGTACTTTTCCTCCTATGTTGCCTCCTAATGATCCTATATTTACTTTTGGCTGTCCTATATTTCCAATAATATTTGCATTTTCTGTTTTATCTGAGCAGCTTAATATTACTGCAGTATCATTTTCCGAATTATCTGAAAAAACTTTATTTCCATCAATAACTCTAACTACATTGGAACATTTTAATGTTATTTCTGTTGAATTTTCTGTTCCATTGTTTATTTTTGTTTCGTTTTTTGATAAATCTTCAGATACATTGGAACATTTTAATATTATATCATTTGAGCCACCACTATCTAATAATGGTATTTCAGATTTACCTATATTTTTTACTGTATTTGAACATTTCAGCTGAATTCCATTAATATTTTCTATTTTATCTGTCTGAAACAATTCATTTGCATTAATTATTTTGACTATATTGGAACATTTTAATATTTTCTCATCCGAATTTTCATTTTTTACCATTTCATCAGATGTATTCTCACTTGTATTTAAACATTCCAGCAATATATCTTTAGAGTTAATTTTATTTGTTGTAACTGTATTTTCACTACTATTTTCAAAATTTAAGCATTTTAAAAATATATTATTACCATTATTTTCAGTTATTTCACTTCCTTGTGTACTTTCTCCCACTGTATTTAAACATTTCAATAATATTTCGTTACCTGATTTTACTTCATTTACTGAAGAAGGCATGTTACCTATATTTTCAGCCATTATTGAAAAATTCAAAAAAATTAGGAGCAGCCCAGCAACTATAGATTTTTTCATTTTCTGTCTCCTTCTCAAAATTAATATTTCAACTTCACATTGCAATTGGATTTTTTTAAAAAATCTGTAATTTTATAATCTGTTAAAACTTAAATTATTGATTATATCTATAGAATCTTCTTCAGATACATTTTTAGCATTTTCTTTTTTTATCTCATCTTCAAAGTATTTTTCTCTTTTTACAGTACCTTTTTTTAAAGTTGAAACAGTATTGCTTTTTCCTTTCAAATTACCAGCTATATCTATTCTGTCTTCTTCCGGTATATCATTATAGGTATTATAGCCTGCCACTCTAGCTTGCTTTAATTCATTTTCCAAAGATTTCTGCCTTTTTATAGGATTCTTTCTAGAAGTTAAAACTTCGTTACTTTTATCTCTCAAATTATTAATTATATCTATTCTATCTTCTTCTGGTATGTCATTATAGGCATATCCTGCTGTCTTAACTTCTTTTATTTTTGGTTTATTTTTTATACTTCCTATTCTGTATCCTACTCTTATACCAAATGTATCGATTTTACCTTTAGTTTTTATAGGAGTGACTGTATCTTTTGGCTGATATTTAAAATTTGATCTTTCGTAAAGAGCTTCTATAGAAACTGGGCCTAATTCTGTACCTAATCCTCCAGCATAGTAAAGACCACCATGAAGATCTCTTTTGTTAAAGTTTTCTTCCTTTATTTCACCGTGTACATATCCTATTCTTCCAACGGCATAAAGAAGATTATTCCCTTTATTATTTACTAAATTAATTTTTGTTGTAGCGTAAGCGGGATAAGTTCTTAAAACATGTTTCTGTTCTTTATCACTAAAAAAAGCTGTAATATCAAGAAATTTTTGTTCAACACCTAGACCTAGTTCAACAATTCCCTGATTATCAAATAAATATTCCAAACCAACAACAGGCATCTTTTTAATATCAAAATCAGATTTTGCAGACTGCCATTTATTATTTTTCATTCCTGTTCCTAAAAATTGCTCTGGCTGGATATTGTATCTATTCTTAAAATTATATCCTGCATTTAATCTAAGTTCTCCACCATTCCATTTTCTTTTCTGAATTTTATCCGTAGTGTACTGCATATCTCCTGTTTTAGCAAAAATATCAGTTCTAAAAGGATCAAAAGGCACAGTTTCATTTTTTTTCTTTGGTAAATTTTTGATATTTCCGATACTGTATCCTACCCTTACACCAACCGTATTTATATTATCTTTAGTCTTTTTAAAATTATTTAGAGTACTTATATTATTTCTATTTATGTTACCTAAATTTACTTTGTCATATCGTAAATTTGATCTTTCATATAACGCTTCAATCGAAATGGGACCAATTTGAGTACCTAGTCCACCAGCATAATAGAGTCCACCACGAAAATTTTTATCGTTCAAATCTTCTTTATTGTCTCTTCCGGCTTTAGCCTTAGCATACCCTACTCTTCCGATAAGGTAAACAAGATCATTTCCTTCTTTAGAAGTTACTAAATTATATCTGCTTGTTAAGTACATTGGTGTTATTTCATACATTTTCATTTCATTCTTATCTTTTAAAGCTGAAGATTTTACAGAAAACTTATGTTCTGCACCAATTCCTAATTCAAGTCTTCCCTGATTATCAAACAGCCACTCTATTCCTGCAACGGGACCATTTTTAAATTTATAGTCATAAATAGTATTTGACAAACCTTTCTGATGTTTGGTTAAATCATTTTTATATGCCCTGTCAAAGTCCCATCCCCCATTTATCTTTATTTCCTGGGCCATTGCAGTTGCTGCTGACAGCATCATTGTGCTTAAAATATGTAATTTTTTCATAATTCTGTTCTCCCTTAATTTTGAAAATCTCTTTTTTATAATTTAATATACGAATATTTAGAAAAAATTATAAAAAAAATAAAAAATATTATACTTTGACTAAAATATCTCTTTCTTAACTAAGTATATTTTACTAAATTTCTTAGGTTTTTTCAAGAAAAAAAATAACATAAGGGCATCATATAATTAAGTACAAATCTTAATTTTATCTAGTTTAGGTTAATTTTGAAAAATTTTAGGATATAAATAATAAAAAACTAGACACTTAAACAATATGACTCCTACGCTCAAATACATACTAAACAATGTTAGAAAAATAAATAAAAGAAACTTGAAGTTCTAAAAATATAATCATCCATTATTTTTAAGTCAATGTTAAAACAGTTTTATTATATAATAAATTGAAATGTCTAAAATTAGAGAGAAAACCATTGTTGACTTATTAATGGTTTTCTCTTTTTGATTTATTGAAATTGTTTTTTCTGATTTTTTGAAAGGTTATCTATTTTTTTGATTTAATATATACTCATAGTATTCTTTATATTTTTTTCCTATATTCAACAAATCCCGCTCTACAGCAATATTATAGGCAGTTTCTGTAATTTCATCCAAGTTTTCCACATTGTTTTCCACAATATTTCTTATTTTTTGGCAAAATTCTTCGTTAGTCCTAGCCTTAAAGCAAGTTTTTCCATCTTCCAGCCAGTCTTCATACACAGGAATATCCCTTACTACAAGCGGTAATTTAGCCGAAAGCGCTTCTAACACTACAATTCCCTCATTTTCTTCATAAGTCATAAACAAAAAGGCTTTTGCAGCGCTAAATGCTCCAATTAGAATATCTTTATCGACATATCCTGGAAAAATCAGATTTTTTGGTGGATTTTCAATGATTTTCTGTATTTTGTCAGGAAGCATTGACTTTACGCTTGACGATCCAAACCAAAGAAATTGATAGTCACTGCATTCCTGCGCCACTTTTACAAAATCTTTTATCCCTTTTCTCTCAAAAGGCAGTCCAGCTGTTATAATTAACGGCTTATTTATGTCATACACTGACTTGTATTCATTTAAAAATTTTTCTTTTAAAACTTCATTTTTATTAAATTTATTTATATTTACACCGTTTGAAATTACCCTAATTTCTTTTTCTTTTTTTAAATATTTTGATTTTATAAGATTTTTTGTATATTCTGACGGAGAAATCAAATAATCCGCTTCATTATATAATTTCTTTGTCCAGAATTTTATAATTGGCGACAGGACATAGCTTCCCTTTATACTTCCACGAAAATCTTCATAAGTTGTATGTGTGTGATAAATTACAGGTTTACCTTTTTTCTTTGCCTGTTTTAACACTTCATAAGATTTTAGTGCAACAGTATTTATATGTGCCAAATCATAATCATCTTCAGGATCCTGCGTAACTTCAATATTATTTGCTCCAAGGGCTTCTACCTGATGATTTAAGGCTTGTCCAACGCCGGATTTGCTGAAGGAACTTTTCCCCTCTGAATATAGTAAAACTTTCACGACTATCATACTCCTCTATTGTTTTTTTATAAACTGCTTCTACACGTTCCCCAAATTTTTGTGCCGTATAATCCTGTGAAGCGACAAAAGCATTTTCGATAATTTTTTCTCTAAATTCCTTATCTTCTTTTAAAAGCATTATAGAATTAATAAATTCTTCTTCTGTTCTATAAACAAGCCCTGCTTCGTTCTTTACAAGCAAGTCTTCCAGATTTAAGTCATATCTTGCCACAACAGGTGTTTTAGCAGCCATTGCCTCAACAAACGTAAGTCCCTGTGTTTCTGATATACTAGCATTCAAAAATACATCTCCCATTTGATAGTAAGCAGCAACTTTATCATGTGGCACTTCCCCTGTAAAAATAACTCTATCTGAAATACCAAGATCTTCAGCTTGTTTCTTCAAGTCATCCAAAATTCTCCCACGCCCAACAATCATAAATTTAAAGTTTTCATCCTTAATTTTAGAAAACATATCAATTAACAAATCAATACTTTTTTCTTCGGCAATCCGCCCAATATACACACAAAGAAAATCACTTTTCTCTATTCCAAAATTTTCTCTCATAAATTCCAAATCTTCATCGGAATAATTTCCCCGATAAAATTTATCCAATTCTAGTCCAGTTGGAATAATATTCATTGTCTGGTCAACACCATAAGAATACAAAATATCTTCAACTTTTCTTGTTGGTACAATCAGTCCATTACATTTTTCACAATAAAATTTACTAATCGCAGCTGCAATCTTTTTCCCAGCTGAAACAAACCTCGAACCAAAAATATAATGTGTATAATATTCATATAATGTGTGATACGTATGAACAAGCGGTATTTCAAGATTAATTGCAGCGAATCTCGCAAATGTTCCTACACCCCATTCTGTCTGTGAATGAATAATATCTAATTCCAGCCTCTTTATCTTTTTTATTATTTTTGAAGAATAAATCATTCCAAGTCTATACTGCGGCAACGGCTTAAATTCCATACTTGGTATTCGTAAAACATTAGGCTCAACTTGAGGTGCATCTGGATCAGTCGTAGTAATAATATATACTTTATGTCCCAGCTTTCTAAGCTCCTTTTCAAGTGTCATAATCGAACTTACAACTCCATTTACTTGAGGTCTGTATGTATCTGTAAATATTCCAATTCTCATTTTTATATTTCTCCTTCTATAATAAAGCCTTATTTCAATTTTATTTTTACTCTCTTGAAATTTTTTTAGGCTACTATAAATTTTCACACAAATAACTATTTTTTATTCTATCTCTTATTATTCTTTTATATAAGTTCTATTTCAATTTAAATAAAAAACTCTTATCTGCTAATTTTTAGGGATTTCCAAGAAGAACTTACCTATTTTCCCCATTCTATAATCTTTCATAAGCCTTCTCGAAATAATTTCATAATTATGTTCATCATTTTTAGAAACACCAAGCCGTTTTTCTAAAATTTCCAGTATCTTATGGTTTTCCAATCCTAAAATTTCCTCATTAGTTATATATTCTTCCAAATTATACACTTTTACAAGATTGTCTATTTTTCTCAAATCCTTTAATTTATCTAAAAATTTAATTGCAACATGCTCCAATTGCAACACATTGTCCTTTATTGAGCCAGTAATTGCTAAATTATAAGCTACTTCATCATCTTCAAACTTTGGCCATAAAACTCCTGGTGTATCCAGCAGTTCTAATTTTTCATCGATTTTTATCCATTGCTTACCACGTGTAAATCCTGGAGTATTTCCAACCCTTGCTTTATTTTTATTCACAAATTTATTAATGAATTTAGACTTTCCAACATTAGGAATCCCAACAATCATAGCTCTTACTTCATTTTTACGAAGTCCTTTTTTTTTCATTTTTTCCAATTTCTCAGCATAAATTTTATCTGTAATTTTTCGTAGTTCATTAAAATTAGTCCCTTTTTCTACACTCAAAGCTACAAAATAATCAGAAAAATTATTTTTCAAAAAATAATCTTCCCAACTTTTTAATTCCTTGCTATCTATCAAATCCACTTTGTTCAGAACAATAATCTTTTTCTTATTATTTGCCAGCTTTGAAATATCTGGATTTTTACTAGAAATCGGAATTCTTGCATCTAAAATCTCAATAACAACATCAATTATCTTAAGATTTTCAACAATTAAATCCTTTGTTTTCTTCATATGCCCTGGATACCAGTTTATATTCATTCTTTCATTTTCTCCATTTTCTATCTAAATTTTTATTTTTAATCCTAAAATTAAGACTAATTTTAAAATTAAAGATAAAAACTCAATTAAATTATTTTTTATTGTTTTTTGGATATTTTGATTAATAAATATTTTATTATATTTACTATGTTTTTTCTTTTTTATTTTCACAGGATTGCTCATTGCCGCAAAACCTTATCTTGCAGTAAAGGTTTATCCTAATAATTAAAATTGTGGCAAGATTGCTACGCAATAACCTATGGCTAGTCTACAACATTTTTAATAAATTCGTCGTAATATATCATATAGCCTATGTTTAATTTGTTTAATAATCGTTTCTTCATTTTTATTTTAATTAAAATAATTATTATAAACAAATTTAAAATGTCGTGATTTTTTTGGAATGAAATTGATTGTTTGAGCTTTTTCTAAACTTTTAAATTATAATTGGTTTAAGAATTTATAATAACTTTTATTAAAAAGCGAGTTTCAATTTTATTTCAAAAAAATTCTTAGACAAGCCGGGTTTGCAAAGGGGATGGCGACTGTTCCCCTTTGTTTTATAAAAAAGAAAAAACATATAAATTATAGAAAAAAATATTTATTAACAAAAAATCATTAAAAAATATATTTTTATTGATTTTTTAAATAAATACCATCATCATTTATAGCCCTTATAAATAAAACAATTTCTCCCTTAATTGGCTTTTCTTCTAACTTTTCTATAATTTCAGAAACATTTCCACGGATTATTTCTTCATAAATTTTGGTAAGTTCTCTTGTAATTACAACGTAACGTTCTCCTAAATATTCTTTTATATCTTTTAAAGTTTTTAAAATTCTATTGGGGGATTCTAAAATTACGATTGTACGCTCTTCTTCCTTTAATTTATTGAAAAGTGTCTGTCTACCTTTTTTCTTTGGTAAAAAGCCTTCGTATGCCATTCTTCGCATATCTAACCCTGAAATACTTGCACCTGTTACAATTGATGAAGCTCCTGGTATTCCAATGACTTTTATTCCTGCTTTTAAAATTTCATTTACTAACTCAAAGCCTGGATCTGAAATACACGGCGTTCCAGCATCTGTTACAAGTGCGATTTTTTTTTCATCTTTTAGAAGATTAATGATATTTGTAATTTGATGAAGTTTATTATGTTCATGGTATTGGTACACCGTTTTTTCGATTTCATAATGGGAAAGAAGTTTTTTAGTAACTCTTGTGTCTTCTGCAAAAATATAATCAACTTCCTTCAAAACTTTTATTGCTCTAAAAGTTATGTCTTCTAAATTTCCAATTGGCGTACCAACAACATAAAACATATATTTCTCCTAATTTTAATTTCTTTTATTAATTTTGATAACGGTTATTTTCTTTTTCCTGTTCCACTTATTTTTTTATTCATTTCTTCAATTGCTCTTTTTAGTTGAACATCTCCAGCTGAAATAATTTTAGCGGCTTCTTCTTTACCTTTATCTTTTATAATAATATCTTCTATTTCTTTTTCTCTATTTTTTCTAGCTTGTTCACTGTCGTTTGCATACCCTTTTAATGCAAGCAGTTCTTCCATTTTTACTTCTATATCAGGCTCAATTCCTTTTTCATGAATATAGTTCCCTTTTGGTGTAAAGTATTGAGCAATAGTAAGTTTTATGGCATCTTCTGTTCTCAAAGGTATAACTTGCTGAACGATTCCTTTTCCAAATGTTTTTTCTCCAATGATTGTACCACGTTTGTAATCTTTAATTGCACCTGTAACAATTTCAGAAGCACTTGCACTTGCTTTATTTGTCAATACGATTAATGGGAAATTACCTAGGTTTTTTAAAGTTCTGTTATAATTTCTCTGTTGTCCATTTTTATATTTTAAGTAAACAATTAAATCTTCTTTTACAAAAAGTGAAGAAATATCTTGTGCTTCTTGTAATGAACCTCCTGGATTAGAACGTAAATCTAATATTAATCCTTTCATTCCTTTAGCTTGTAAATCCTTAATTGCTTTTTCAACTTCTGCTCCAACGTGATTTCCAAATCTTAAAAGGCTTACGTAACCAATGTTATTTTCAAGCATTTTGCTTTCAACCATTTCCAGTTTAATTTTTGCTCTTGTCAATGTAAATTTCATTGGCTCTTTTTTACCTTCCCTAACTACTTCTACATCGACTTTAGTTCCTTCCTTACCTTTCAGAAGTTTTACAGTTTCATTTGCTGTAAGTGGCAAAATATCTTTTCCATCAACTTTTATAATTCTATCTTTTATTTTTATTCCTACTTTTTCAGCTGGACTTCCGATAAATGGTGAAACAACTTCAAGAGCTTCCCCCTTTTTCTTACTTATGCTCATTCCAACCCCAACATATTCTCCTTCCATATCTTCAGAAAAGTCTGCTAAATCAGCTTTAGACAAGTATTCTGAATAAGGATCTTTCAGTCTATTTACAACTCCTGCAACAGCTCCTTCATAAAGTTCCTTTTTGCTTGGAGTTTCTTCCTTTCCAACATAATTGTTTTCAATAATATTTATTACATCCACAATTCTGTTCAACTCTGTTGTGTCTTTTGAATATCCAGCACTTGTATTCTTGTCATTCCTTGTTGTTTTTATTATAGTAGTAGCTGCAAATAAAGGCATGCTTACCAATATAAGTCCTAATACTGCCTGAATTATTTTGTTCTTTTTCATTTTTCCTCCTAATAATGTATTTTAACAATTATAAAAATATATTTTTATAATAAATTTTTGCATTTAATTTTAAACATGTATTTTGTTGTTTTTTTACTAAAACTGCTTTTTACGGAAATTTTAGTAACATTAAAAACTCCTTATTTCCCTTTGCCCCTTTTATTGGAGAATCTTCAACGCCAATTAGTTCGTATCCATATTCTTTTGAAAAGTGAATTATTTTTTTTATGGCTTCATCATGATATTCCTCATTTTCCACAACACCATTTTTTCCAATTTTTTCCCTTCCAACTTCAAATTGTGGCTTAACTAGCATTACAGCCTTTCCATCTTTAGCAAGAAACTTCTCAAAATAAGGAATAACTTTCGTTAGGGAAATAAAAGATACATCTATTACAATAAAATCAACCTTTTGATTTTCAATATCTTCTTCTTTCAAGTCTTTTATATGCATTTCTTCAAGTGAGACTATCCTATCGTCATTTCTTAGTTTCCAATCAAGCTGATTTTTACCAACATCAACACTATATACACGCTTTGCTCCATTTTGCAATGCACAATCTGAAAACCCACCTGTAGATGCTCCAATATCAAGCACCAATTTATCGCTAAAATCCAAATTCCAAGTTTTTATGGCTTTTTCCAATTTCAGTCCACCACGGCTTACATATTTCAACTTATCTTTTATTCGGATATTCAGTTCATCGTTGTCTTTAAATATTGTTCCAGCCTTTGTTACAACTTGGTCATTTACAATGACATTTCCCGCCATTATTTCCCGTTTGGCTTTTTCCCTTGTTTCAAAAAATTCCCTTTCTACTAGGATTAAATCCAATCTTTTTTTCATTACTTTCTCTTTCTAGTTCTCTAAATAAAAGATAGTTCCTAATAATACTAATTTAAAGCCAAATCCAAAAGTTATGTTGCTTTTATATTGCCTTTTTTCATTGACCTAGCATCAAAAGGAATTTGAGTATATAATAAAACAAATCTCTTATTTTTCTATTTATTTTTTATTACTAAAATCATATTTGCCAAAAATATAGTAAAACTACTCTATATTTAACAACTTGTATATTTAATAAATCTATTTATTCTACCATATTTTAAGCTATTTTTCAAATTTTTACAAAAAAATCACAGCTAAGTTAATAACTGCGATTTAATATTTATCCTAATATATAGCCTTTAAACAAAAGTCCAATCACAATTCCTAGAACACTTCCCCAAAATACTTCTACTGGCGTATGTCCCAAAAGTTCTTTAAACTTTTCATTAATTATTTCTATGCCTTCATGATGTTCAATGGCATCTACTAGTGTATTTAGAGCTCTTGCATGTTTCCCTGCCTGTTGCCTTACTCCTGTTGCATCATACAAGACAATTCCGGCAAAAACCATTGAAATTGCAAATTCAATTGAACTAAATCCTTTTAATAAAAATACACCTGTTACAAGGGAAACAACCGTCGAAGCGTGAGAACTCGGCATTCCGCCAGTTTGGATAAGTCTTGCCCACTGAGGTTTCTGTCCCTTGAATACAGGAAAAAAAACTTTGTAAAACTGTGCTAAAAAGCACGAAATTGCTGCAACATCAAGTAGTCTATTTCCAAACAGTATTCCTCCACTCATTTATTTTTTCCTCTCTATTTTTTTTATTTTATTTTTTTACTTTTTTTAAATTCATTAAATTCAGGTGTAATTTTTGCGTCCTTTTTATTTTTAGGCTTAAAAAATATCAGTACTTTTCCTATTCTATCTACAAAAACTGATTTTGTTTTCTGAGCAATTTCATCTCCCATTTCCCTATTAAATTCAATTGATGAATTTTGCAATATTTTCACTTTTATCAATTCTCTTTTTTTCACAACTTCTGCAATTGACTTTAATACATTTTCATCAATTCCATCCTTTCCAATTCTCACAATCGGATCCAAGTTATGTGCCAATTTCTTTAAAAAAGCTCTCTCCTTACTTGAAAGCTGTATCATTTTAAACCTCCATTATAATTGGTAAAATAATAGGCTCTCTATCTGTTTCTTTATTTAGGAACTCTCCTATTTTCGCTCTTATTCTCTGTTTAATCTTACCAATCTCTTTTATTCCTTCATTTTCCATGCTGCTAAGTTCCATCTTAATCAGCTCTTTTGTTTCTGATAATAAGCTTTCCGCATCTTTATTATACACAAAACCACGTGTTACAAGCTCAACTTGTTTATTAAACTTACCATTTCTGTATTGAGAAATCGAAATAATAACTATTCCGTCATCTGCTAGATTTTGTCTATCTTTCAATACAGCATTCCCGATATCCCCAATTCCAAATCCATCGATAAATGTCGCACCACTAGGTACTTTTCCTGCTGTTCTGAATTTAGTTTTTGACAATTCCAGTTTTGCTCCATTCTCTGATAAAATAATATTTTTTTCAGGTACTCCTACTGCAACTGCCAACTCCTTATGTTTTTTTATCATTGCATATTCTCCATGTACAGGAAGGAAAAATTTAGGTTTTACTAGATTTAACATAAGTTTCTGTTCTTCCTGGCATCCATGTCCCGATACATGAATTCCGATTCCTTTTTCAAATACAACATCTGCATTACGTTTCATAAGCTGATTTATATTTTTAGTTGCCGCTTTTTCATTTCCAGGAATAGGTGTTGCCGAAATTACAACTGTATCTCCTTCTCTTAAAGAAATATGCTTATGTGTCCCATTTGCAATTCTTGAAAGAGCTGCAAGCGGTTCTCCTTGTGTTCCAGTACACAAGATAAGTACTTTATTTGCTGGATAAGTTTCAACTTTATCAATGTCAATCATTATATCTTTTGGTATTTTCAAATATCCAAGATTTGAACAGATTTCAAAGATTTTTACCATGCTTCTTCCGTCAATTGCAATTTTTCTTCCATGTTTTAATGCAATATTTACGATTTGCTGTAATCTATGTACATGTGAAGCAAATGCAGCTAAAATAATTCTTCCATCAGCCTTTGCAAATTCATCTTTCAAGCTTTCCCCAACTGTTCTTTCTGATGGTGTAAATCCAGGAATTTGTGCATTTGTACTATCTGACAGCAATAAATCTACGCCTTCTTCACCTAGCTGAGCCAATCTTCCAAAATCAAATCCTTCTCCATCAACAGGCGTTAAGTCTACCTTAAAATCTCCAGAATGTAAAATTGTTGCTGCCGGAGTCTTTATACAAATTGCATAACAGTCTGCGATACTGTGTGTCACACTTATAAATTCAACTGTAAAATATTTTGAGACTTTTAAGATTGTTCTTCCACTAATTACTTTTTCTTTTGGTAATTTTGCATCTTTTTTTTCAAATTTTGCTTTTGCAAGAGCAAGTGTCAGTCTTCCACCATACATTGGTATATTTTCTGTTCCTAATTTTTGGTAAAAATAAGGGATTGCTCCTATATGATCTTCATGTCCATGTGTCAAAAGTAACCCTTTTATTTTGTGTCTGTTTGATTCTAAATATGAAAAATCTGGAATTATAACATCTATTCCTAAATGTTCATCTTCTGGGAAAGTAAGTCCCGCATCCACTACAATAATTTCATCTTTATATTGAAAAGCTGTCATATTTTTACCAACTTCCTCAATACCTCCAAGCGGAATTACATACATCTTCTCTTCTTTTCCATCCACTTCCTTGTCTATATGTCTATTCCTGTCATTTACTCTTGGAATATAACGTACTTCATTTTTTTCATCTAAATGTCTTCGATTCGTGTTTTTTCTTCTAAATCTTTTCATTCCAGATTTTATTTTATTAATATCTTCTTTTTTAGAAAAGTTTCTTTTAAAAGTTTGATTTCCAAACTCATTTTTTTCTTTTTCTGACATTTAGTAAACACCTCCTTATTTTATCTTTTTGCTAAATTTTTATTATTTGCTTGCTGTTTTTTCTTTTCTTCTTCCTCTCTTTTTTTCTGCATTTCTGCTTGAGCTTTTTTTATAACATATTTATCTCTATATTTTAATATGAATTTAAGAGCCATATTCCCAGAATCTACTCCTCCATATCCTCCACCTTCTACAATGGACACAAATACAATTTGAGGATTATCTGATGGAAAATATCCCGCAATCCATGAGTGATTATCTACAAATCCTGTATTTTGTGCAGTTCCTGTTTTTGCAGAAACTGGATAGCCTCCTATTCTTAACAGTTTTACAGTTCCTCCATAACCGCTTACAGGCAATCTTAAGGCATTTTGCATTAATTTTAAGTTTTTTGAACTTACATTTAGTTTTCTAACAACTTTTGGCGCATTATTTTCAACTTTTCCTGAATAAGTTACAAATCTGTCCACAACTGTAGGTTTTAACTGAACTCCATTATTTGCGATAGCCTGATAGGCAGAAGCAATTTGAATAGGAGTTGTAAGCACATAACCTTGTCCTATCGACATATTTATCAAATCTCCAGGTAGCCATCGCTGATCCTGTTTCTTCTTAAATCTTTTTTTCTTCCATTCAGGGCTTGGTAAAATTCCAGCTAGTTCTCCCGGAATATCAATTCCAGTTTTAGACCCTATTCCAAATTCTTTTGCATATTTTACTATCTTCTCTACTCCAGCTTTTTGAGAGAAAACATAATAATATGTATTTACAGATTGTTCAATAGATTTTGCAAAGTTAGTTACTCCATGTCCATATTTATGAGAATCTCTAAATATTAATTTCCCATATCGGTATTGTCCTGTTGAAGTTACTGTTGCATATGGTGAAATACCTGATTCTAAGATACCCATTCCAGTTATCGCTTTAAAAGTAGATCCTGGAGGATAAAGTCCAGCAATACCTTTATTTACAAGTGGCTTAGCTTTTGAATTTACTAGTTCATTCCACTGATTGTCAGGTATTCTTGAACTCAATAAATTCAAACTGATTTCAGGATTACTTACAAATGCAATAATTTTCCCAGTTTTTGCCTCCATTGCAATAAATGCTCCACTTTTTCCTGTAAAGGCATCTGTCATATATTTTTGTAATTCCAAGTCAAGTGATAAATAGACATTTTTTCCAGCGACACTTTCAGTTGTTTCCATTTGTCTTATAACATTTCCTTTTGCATCAACTTCGACATTTTCCTTTCCATCCTGACCTTTCATTTCCTTATCATATGAACGCTCTACACCTTTTTTTCCAATCAAGTCACTATTTCTGTAACCTTCTTTTTCCAAATCCTTAAATTCCTTTTCACTGATTGGCTTTACATACCCAATCACATGCGAAGCTAGAGAGTCTTCAGGATAATATCTCTTGTTATACTCTACAATATCAATTCTATCATTATCAATTTTTTCAATTGCTCTTAATGCAACTTGTTTTTCTAAATCTTCAATAACAAGAATTTTTTTATCTGTTCCCATTCTTTGCTGCTTAAAAAATCTGTCAATCAAATAATCAACTTGATAACCTGTTATCTGACTTATTTTGTTTATATCGCCTATTGTTTCCTTTATACGTTCTGCAACCGCTTTTCGTTCTTGAGAAAGTCTCGCATCTATCTGTTCTTGCGTCATATTCTTTATTTCTTTTAATAATGCTACATCTTTTGGGCTTAATGGTTGCGTATGTGAATGAATTACTTGATAACCTGTTGCATTTTTCGCAAGTAATTTCCCTTCTCTATCGTAAATTTCTCCACGTGTAGCCTTTATTACATTGGTTCTGATTCTATTTTGTAACGCCTGTTCCGCATACTGAGATGCATCTAATATCTGTAATGTAAACAATCGTGCTACCAATAGTAAAAAAACTGCTCCTACAAGAACAAGAAAAACTATAAATCGTACATTTTTTTCTTTTTTATCTAATTCTCTCATAATTTTCCTCTTCATATTTTATTACATTTTCCCTCAATTAAACTTCCAAAAACACATTATTTCATTAAAATAAGTATCTATTCCCCATCGTTTTTGCTAATTTCTCTATTTTTTTCATTTACCCCATTATAAAAATCATCTAATCTGTAGTATTCTCTTGCATCTTTGCTAAACACACTAATAATCAAATCCCCAGCATCAATTAAAACCCAGTTTGCCTCATCAAGCCCTTCCACGCTTTTTACATTCTCAAGGCTTTTCTTTATATCAGTTGCTATTGCCTCAATATTTCTAGAAGAACTACCAGTACATAAAATTGAATAATCAAAAAATGGAGATTTTCCTCTCATATCATATACCTTTATATCCTGCGCTTTCTTATCTTCCATAATATCAATTATCTCTTGAACTTCTTTTTCATAATTATTATTTACTTCACTCATTCTAAAAATTCCCTTTCTTTTTATATTATTTTTATTTATAAAATCTATTTCAATTTTTAATTTATCAAAATTTTACAAAAAAATTATTACGATACCACTACTAAGGTATATTATATTATATATTTGACTAATTTTCAATTTATTTCTCAATTTTTAGCAAAATAAAAAATTATATATAAAAATTGGCAATAATGCCACACACTACAATTGCCGCAGTTTCTGCTCTTAAAATACGTTTTCCTAGGCTAATTTCTATTGCCTTGTTTTCTTTTAAAAAATTAACTTCCTCTTGGGTAATCCCACCTTCTGGACCAATTATGTATAAAATATTTTTATCTTCTTTTTTTATTATTTCTGGCAAAGATTTTGATTCATTGCTATTTTCATAAGCAAAGATTATTTTATCATATTTAGAGTATTCAATTTCTGCAAGTTTTTTCACAGGTGTAATTTCAGTAAATTTTATTCCTCTGCACTGTTTTAGTGTTTCTCTTACAACTACGTCCCATTTTTCTTTTTTTTCATTAATTTTTACAACAACTCGTTCAGTTTTTAACGGAATTATGCTATTTACACCTATTTCCGTCAGTTTTTGTATTGCCAGATTCATTTTATCATTTTTTAAAATTCCCATTGCAACATCAATATTTACATTTAAAGAGTAGCTGTCTTCTTTTTTTTCCAATATTTTTACAGCGACTTCCTTTTTTGAGATTTCAATAATTTTTGTAAAATATTCATATTCACCATCAATTATCCGTAATTCATCGCCTATATTTAGACGATAAACATTTTGGATATGATTGCAGTCTGATTTATCTTTTATCAAAATCTTTCCATTATTTTCATCAATATTTTCTTTTTCCGCTATTACTGTCAACAACAGTTTTTCACCTCATTTTTTTACTTTTTATCATATTTTAGCCCTATCTACATAAAAATTTTAAAGATTTGAGCAGGCAAAAATAATCATAAATTTTAAGTCTTGTTTCAAAATAATATTACCACATTTTATTCTTTTTCACTAAATATTTTTTCAATTCCTAAATGCTTATATCCAAATTCTGTCACAACTCTACCACGTGGTGTTCTTTTTATAAACCCTATTTTTACCAAATATGGCTCATAAACTTCCTCTATCGTTCGTCTATCTTCCCCGAGTAAAAGTGACAATGTTTCAATTCCAACAGGCCCTCCATTATACACATTTATAATTGAAAGCAGAATATTTCTATCTAATTCATCAAGTCCGTTATCGTCTACTCCCAAAAGCCTCAAAATACCATCAACGCTTTCTTTTTCCAAAACACCCGAACCTTCCACCAATGCAAAATCTCTTGCTCTTTTTAAAAGTCTGTTTGCAATTCTAGGAGTTCCTCTGCTTCTTTTAGCGATTTCTGTAATTCCTTCTTCATCATACGAAATATTAAGAATATTTGCTCCTCTTCGTATAATTTCTTTCAATTCTTCTAATTGATAGTACTCCATCCTATGAGTAACTCCAAATCTGTCACGAAGTGGCGTACTTAACTGTCCCGCCCTTGTTGTCGCACCGATTAACGTAAATTGTGGTAATTCCACACGAATACTTCTTGCAGACGGCCCTTTTCCGATAAGAATATCCAGTTCCCCATCTTCCATCGCAGGATACAAAATTTCCTCTACCGATGTATTCAATCTATGAATCTCATCAATAAACAAAATATCATTTTCCTCCAAAGAAGTCAAAATAGCCGCTAAATCTCCCGCTTTCTCCAGCACAGGCCCTGTCGTTATCTTCAAGTTCACTCCCATTTCTGTGGCAATAACTCCTGCAAGCGTAGTTTTTCCCAATCCTGGAGGCCCGTACAATAAAATATGATCAAGCGATTCATTTCTCATTTTAGCAGCTTTTATAAATATATTCATTTTTTCTTTCAAATCTTGCTGGCCAATATATTCCTTAAAAGTTTTTGGCCGTAAACTTCTTTGAATATTGTCCTCTCCTAATTCCTTAGGTTCCAATATTCTCTCTTCATTCATTCTTTCTCCTCAATATTTTTCTTTATTTCTTTATCTAAACTTTTTTTATTTATAAATTAATTTCTTAAATACTCTAATTTAGTTATTTTTCTATTTTTTTATCCTTTTCATAAAGCAAAGGAGAGCAATTACCATCCTCTTTTATTTCACAACATTAGTTATTTCAATCTCTTCAAATTATAATATCTAAAGATTTTAACGAAAATATTACATACTAATCCCAACTTCTCTAAGCATTTTTTTTAATATTCCCAAATTTTATTCAGGAAAGCAGTCTAAACATTTATTATTCAGATAAATCTGAATTACTACGAAAATGAAACTCTCTAAAGTATATTTATTATAAAGATTCTGACGCAAGAAACACATAAATATATTTCATAGCTTTCATTCCAAAGAAATCACAACAATTTTAGTTTAATTATAATAGTCATTTTATTAAAAAAATTACCAAGCAAAATTTCGTTAAAAGAAAAATAGCTGTTTGAGCTTTTGGAATAAATTTTAAATTAAATAAAATTATTCATATTAGAAATTATCTTTATTCAAAAGCGAGTTCTATTTTTCTTTTATAAGAAAGTTTTGCATAAGCCGGGTTGTAAGGGCATGGCGACTGATGCCCTTACATTAAAAATTTTATATCTGTTTTAATAATAACATTATAAAAAACTGAAATAATGCAATTATTCCTCCTAATATCCCACCGATAATCTCAATATGTTTCAATTCATTTTTAGACACAGACAAAATAATTTTTTCCATTTCTTCTAATGAAAAATTTTTCATTTTTTCAAGCATAATTTCTTTAAAATTTATTTTATCTTCTGCGATTTTTATTATTTCTTCCACTATTTCCTCTTTATTTTCCAAAATGGACTTTTTAAAGTATGATTTTATTTTTTCAATTAATGAATCATTTAAAAACATCTTTAATAGTGGATTTTTTTCTAACACACTATTTTTAAGCTTTTCTCCTATAACTTTATCAAGCAGTTTATCTAAAACATCATCATTAATAACATCACTATCCTTTAGTTTTGCTGTAATATGCTCTACTGAAATAAGTTCCTTTTCGATTGTTTCAGCAAGGTTTTCTGATATTCTGTCTCGATTTTTAGGAATTAATCCTTGTATTTTAAAAAATAGAAAGTTTACTTCCTTATAAGGTCTAAATAGCAGCTTTATTGCCAGATAATTTGTAAACCATCCTATAAGCGTTCCAACAAAGACCATTATAGCCAGCTGTATTAATAAATTTCCCAATTTTTCCTCCATATTTATAACTACGAATAATTTTACAGTAATTTATTTAAAATTGACATCAAAAGTTATAATTTTTATTCGAACTATAGATTTTTCTGAATTTTATTAATTCATTTTTTAAAGTTAAAATTAACCAACTATTGCTTTTCCATATTCCTTGCATTTCTCAATTTTTTCATCATCATCAACAGCTAGATGAATTATAAGACCATCATTTACAATAGAAAATCCTTCATTTATCATTTCTTCACGCCAAGTTTCCATCCAACCGCCTTGTCCCCAGTCATAAGAACCAAAAAGTCCAACTGTTTTCCCAACAATCTGTTCTTTTATCCCTTCAAAGAATTCAACCATTTCTGGTGCAATCTCTTCTGCTCCGACAGCAGGCGATCCAAATGCTACAAAATCAGCATTTATTGCACTTTCATCAGCTTCTTCTACATTTATCAATTTTACATCGGCTCCAGCATTTTCTGCTCCTTCACCAATGTATTTTGCCATATCTGCAGTATTTCCAGTACCTGTGTAATAAATTATATTTAATGTTGCCATTGTTTTCCTTTCTTTGATCATAAATTATTGTAAAGCCAAACCCTAAAGTTTGGCTATCTGTATTTTTATTTTGTTAATCTATAAGTATCTCTTGCAATTACAAGCTCTTCTGCTGTTTCAATCTTATATATTTTAACTTTTGAATTTTTTGTTGATAACTCTACATTTCCTGGTAATCTTTGTGCATTTTTTTCTTCATCAAGTTCGATTCCAAAATATGAAAGCGATTCACATATATGTTTTTTTACTCCAACTGAATTTTCTCCAATTCCACCAGTAAAGGCAATTGCATCAACACCGTTCATTGCTGCAACATAAGCTCCAATATAAAGTTGTATTCTATAGCAGAACATTTCATAAGCTAATTGAGCCTTTTCATTCCCACTTCTTCTTGCTGCATCTAAATCACGAAAATCTGAACTTTCTCCAAATATTCCTAAAATTCCAGACTGTTTATTCATTCTATTGTTCATTTCATCCAAAGAAAGTCCTCTTTTTCTCATTATATAAATAACAGAGGCAGGATCTGCATCTCCTGTTCTTGTTCCCATCATAATTCCTGCAAGCGGTGTCATTCCCATTGATGTATCTACGACTTTACCATTTTGAACTGCTGAAATACTTGCTCCATTTCCAAGATGACAAACTATAATTTTAGAATCTTCTTTTCCTAACATTTCTCTTGCCACTTCACTTACATATCTGTGAGAAGTCCCATGAAATCCATATTTTCTAACTTTCAAGTCAGTATAGTCTTCATAAGGATAAGCATACATATACGCTTTTCCTGGCATTGTTTGATGGAAAGCCGTGTCAAACACAACCACGTTCTTTTTACCGGGAAGCAATTTTTGGACAACTTTTATTCCCATTATATGTGCTGGGTTATGTAAAGGTGCAAGCGGTGCTATTTCCTCAAGGTTTTTTATAACTTCGTCATCTACAATTACAGATTTTTCATAGTATTCTCCACCGTGGACAATTCTATGTCCTATTGAATCAATTTCATCCACGCTTGAAATTACCCCTATTTTTTCATCTTGAAGTGTTTTTAGAATCAATTCTACCGCAACTGTATGGTTTTCCATAGGAACTTCCATTTTGTCAATTTTTTCTCCAGTCAATAAATTTTTGTAACTGAAAATAGGATTTGCAATTCCTATTCTTTCACAATTTCCTTTAGCTAGTGATTGCTCATTTGTCATGTCAATAAGTTCAAATTTTGCTGATGAACTTCCACAATTTATTACCAAAATTTTCATAAATTTCCCTCCAAATTTTTTGTTTGTATTTTTATTTATGTTTTACATTTCTGATTCAACAGCAGTAATTGCAACAACTTCTACTATATCTTCTACACTGCATCCTCTTGAAAGATCGTGAACTGGACGTGCCAATCCTTGAATTAATGGTCCTAACGCTTTTGCTTTAGCCAATCTCTGTGTCAATTTATATCCAATATTTCCTGAATCTAAATCTGGAAAAATCAATACATTTGCCTGTCCTGCCACTTTTGATCCAGGTGCTTTTGCAGCAGCTACTTCTGGTACAATCGCAGCATCAAGCTGTAATTCTCCATCAAAGTCAAAATCAACATTTCTATCTTTTAAAATTTCAATAGCTTCTCTAACTTTGCTTACAGACACTCCATCTGCACTCCCTTTTGTAGAAAATGATAGAAATGCGACTTTAGGCTCTTTTATCCCAGCAGTAAATCTAGCTTTTTCCGCTGCAGAAATAGCAATATCGGCAAGCTGCATAGCTGTTGGACTAGGTATTACTCCACCATCTGAATACACAAGAGTACCATTATCTCCAAATTCAGGCGTATTTGTTATCATAATAAAAGAACTTGATACTGTCTTTAGCCCTTCCTTTGGCCCAATTATGTGAATTGCAGCTCTTAGGACATGGGCTGTTGGTGAAGATGAACCTGCTACCATTCCATCTACTCTTCCTTGGTGTACAAGCATTGCTGCAAAATATCTTGCATCTGACATAAGTGTCGCTTTTGCAGTTTCAAATGTCATTCCTTTTTTCTCTCTTTTTTTTCTCAAAAGTTCCGACATATCGTCAATTGTCGCACACGAATCAGGATTGTAAAAAATTGCACCTTCTAATGAAACTCCAATTTCAGATGCTTTTTCCTTCAGTTTTTTCTCATCTCCAACTAGAGCGATTTTGGCAATTCCCTCTCTAATGATTTTTTCTGTAGCCCTCAAGACTCTCTCGTCTTCTGTTTCAGGTAAGATAATTGTCTTGTGGAGCTTTTTAGCTTTTTCCTTTAACTCATTCGCTAATGTGTTCATAATTTCTCTCCTTTCTTAATTATATTTATTAATCAAACATAGCTTCAACAAATTCCTTTGTATCAAATTCCCTCAAGTCCTCAATTCCTTCTCCGACACCTATAAATTTAATTGGTTTTTTCAGCTCTTCTGTAATTGGGAAAATAATCCCTCCTTTTGCTGTCCCATCAAATTTTGTCAATATAATTCCTGTCAAATCTACAATTTCATTAAATATTCTAGCCTGTTCCAATCCATTCTGACCAGTTGTGCTGTCAATTACAAGTAAAGTTTCAAAATCCGTTTCTCCAGACTGTTCACGTATAATTTTGTTTATTTTTTCAAGCTCCTTCATCAAATCACGTTTATTGTGAAGTCTTCCAGCTGTATCCAGTATTGCTACATCAAATCCACGATTTTTAGCAGTTTTTACTGTATCAAAAATTACAGCTGCAGGATCGCTCCCATGTGCCTGTTTTATAACCTCCACACCAGTTCGTTTTCCCCATTCCTCAACTTGCTCAATCGCAGCGGCTCTAAACGTATCTCCAGCCCCAATAATAACTTTTTTTCCACTATCCTTCAATTTTTTTGCAATTTTACCAATGGAAGTAGTCTTTCCAACACCATTTACTCCAACAACCAAAAGGATATTAAGTTTTCCATCCTGCAATTTTAATTTTGTGCTGTTTTCATCATTGTAAATAAGTTTTGCTTTAAGCAATTCCTTTAGTTCATCATAAATTTGTTCCGATGTTTTCAGTTTTTTTTGTGAAACTGATTTTTCCAGTTCCTCCACTAGCTGCATTGTCATATTCATTCCAATATCTGACTGAATAAGCAATTCTTCCAATTCTTCGTACAAATCATCATCTATCGCTTTTCCAAGAAGCATTTCCTTTAACTTTCCAAAAAAACCTTTTTTAGGAGTTGCCAGTCTATCCTTTAAAGGTTTTAATTTAGGCTTTCCCTTTGTTTTCTCATTTGATTTTTCTTCTATTTTTGTATTTTCAATTTTTTCTCTTTCAGCTTCAAAGCTTTTTTCATTATTTTCAGTTTTTTTAGCATTTTTTCCTAAGATTTCTTCAGCTGTTTCTTTTATTTCCTTTTCGGTTTCAGCCTTAATTTTATCTATTTCACTTTGACTATCCTCAATTTCTCTTTCTATTTGGTTTTCCAAAGTGTCCTTCTGTTCTTCATCTTTTTTCTTTTTTCCAAATTTAAAAAAATTTTTCAGCATTATTTTTTATCCCTTTCCGCCTGTGATTTTTCTAGATAATCTGGTTTCAGATTAAAAATATCAGTCTTTCTTACCACACCAGCATTTTCCAAATTTTTATCCAAAAACATCTGCACAAATGTCATCGTATTAATTGTCAAATTCTTATCTTCAAATATTTTTACACAATTTCCTAATTTATCCAATATTTTAGCCTTATAATTAAAAACTGCGTCCCCAATTAGATAAACTTTTTTATTATTTCCCTTATTTTCAATTATTTCATTAATTACATTGTCAAGTTTTGTAACCTCATAATTTTTTACCAATTTCAGCTTATTTTCACTCAAAGTTTCATAACCCGCACAATAAATCTTTTCCTTTCGTGAATCAATTATAGAATATATTTTCACATTTTCATCATTTCCCAAACTTGTTTTCAAATTATAATACCCCTGAAATCCAAGTGCATCCAGCTCATTCACTTCATAAAAATTTACATTCCGTCCAAAAAAAAGCCCCTTTACAACTGAAATTGCTATTCTAACACCCGTAAATGAACCAGGTCCTATCGAGACAATTACATTTTCAATTTCATCTAGCTTTTTCCCAGTCCATTTCAAAAGGCTGTCAATCTGCTCCAAAATCGTAGTAGAATGTGTTTTTGCCATTTCCACATGTATTTCCCCTAACAGCTTGTCTTTCTCATAAAGCGACAATCCAGCCAGCTTAGTTGTAGTCGTTATCGCAAATATCAACATATTTTTCTCCATTTTTCAATTTTCTTTACTTTTATACTCGAATCCATTTAAAATCGAACTATTAAAAATTAAATTATTCTATTTCAAAATCTACTTTTTCCCCATTTTTAACCGTATAAACTGATACTTCACGAGCCACATCTGAATAATGATTTATCTCAACAAACACCGCATCCTCAGGCATTTCCTCCAAAATCTTATCCGCCCACTCAATAATCACAACACTTCCATCTTCCCCAATATAATCCTCAAACCCAATCTCATAAATTTCCTCAGAATCATTAATCCTGTAAACATCAAAATGATACACAGGCACATCTCCAGAACTATACTCAATCACATAAGTAAACGTCGGACTCTTCACATTCTCTGTAACATTGTAACATTCACAAATCTTCTTAGTAAACGTAGTCTTCCCCGCTCCCAAATCTCCAATAAGTCCTAGACAGCCTCCGTTTTTTAATTTTTCTGCTAAATTTTTTGCTAATTCATCTATCTTATCAAATGTCAATATTTTCTTTTTCATAATTTTTCTCACTTCTAAATATTAATTAAATTTTATTTTTATACTAAAGTCCATTTAAATAACGAATTTATTACAAACTTTTCTAATTAAAGGATATAAACCTAATATTTTCAAATAATTAAAATATAATTTTCATTTTTTTAATATAGTCTAATTTAGCTAATCTGTCGGAGCATTTTTCTGTGCTGACAAAACTGTTTGAGCATAGCGAGTTTTTTGTCAGTGCAGGAAAATGTCGTAGACTAGCCATAGGTCGTAGGATTTGCGGCAATGAGCAATCCTACAAAAATAAAAAAGAAAAAACATAGTAATATGAAAAATATCTATTAATCAAAATATAAAAATAATTTAGTTGAATGATTATAAATTAGTTATTAAACAACTTTATTATAAAAATTTATTTTTATTTTTAAATGAAATTTAGTATTAAATAAAAATATATTTCATTAACAAATATTTCTTCTATAATTTTTAAAATTTTTTATTTTTTATACACTTCAATAATTTTATTAATAATTTCAGTTGTGGAGATATTATCTACAAAAGATAAAATCTTTACTTCTCCGCCATTTTTTTCAACAACTTTTGTTTCTGGCAAGTCTTCTTTTTTGTAATCTCCGCCCTTTACGTGAATATCTGGCTTTAAAATATCCAGCAGTTTTTCTGGTGTTTTTTCATTAAAAATTACTGTATAGTCTACAAATTTTGTACCCAAAAGCACAAAAGCTCTATTTGTTTCACTATTTATAGGTCTTTTATCTCCCTTGTTCACTTTAACCGAAGCATCGCTATTTACACCGACAACCAAAACATCGCCTAAATTTCTGGCTTCCTCTAGATAAGTCAAATGCCCAACATGTAAAATATCAAAAACTCCATTAGTAAAAACTACCTTTTTCCCAACCTTCTGCAATCTCACTATTTCATCTTTCATTTTATCAGCAGTCAATAAATTATCTTTAAAACTTTTTTCCAATTTTCTCTCCAATATATTTATCTATTCTATATTATAATTATAATGTTTTTAATTCATAATTTACTCAATCCCTAAGTTTATTTAATTTTAAAAAGGTTTGAGCATACATCAAATTATACCACATTTTTTCCAAAAAAAGAAAATTTTTCTATTTTTTTTCAACTTTTATTTTTTCTAATTCCAACAATTTGATTTTATTATTTTTTAGATATTTGATTGATAAATATTTTTTCTTTTTTATTTTCGTAGGATTGTTCATTGCCGTAAATCCTTACCTTGCAATAAAGGTTTGTATCCTTTCTTAAAAAAGTTTGTAATATACTCAAACTTATTTTAAATTAAACTACTAAAATTATATAAATTTATGGTTTGAGTAAAATAGTCATAGCTCTTGAGTTTGATTTTAAATAAGTTTTACTATAATTTCGTTATTTAAATGAACTTTAGTATACGCATATTCTCACAATTTTTTTATCAAAAAAGAAAAAGAAGCATAAGCTTGCTGCTTTTACTTCTCTGAAATTTTAAAATTTTATTATTAGTACCTCTTTATCGAAATATTTTTATAAAACGTTTTTGAGTTTTATTACAAATATAACCAATATTCTCATAAAATTTATGTGCTTCTAAGCGATGAGAACCAGAATTTAATCTAATGAAATTAATATTATTATTTAAAGCATATTCTTCAACAAAAACCATCAGTTTTTTTCCTATACCCTTGCCTTGAAAATTGGAACTTACTGCTAATCCTAATATATTTAATCCAATATCACTGTATAAACTTTCATACATCTCTGCATGAACAAAACCAACAACCTTACTTGTTTTTTTATCTTCATATACTGCGATAATATGATGTTCATAATCAATAGATAATTTTTCAATTTGCGTCTTGACAATCTTAATATCAACATTATATCCTAACTCATCTTTACAAATTTCTTGTATATCCTTCGCATCTAGTATATTAATCTCTCTTATCACACTTTTACCTCTATAACTTCTAATTTTTCATATTTACTTTTTTCTATAATACATACTTCAACTTTAGTATCATTTTATATACATTTATTTAGAGAAATCCGTTATCAGCATTTTCACTTCAATTTTATCTTCAAGCTCCACATCCATAATGTATCCCCATAGTATATTTGTCTGGTCTGCTCCAAATTTTTCATTTATAATCATACTTACTTCCTGTAAATCCGTTAATCCAATGTCTGGTCCTGCTGTAATGCTTAACAGCATCTTTCTCGCTTTTGGAATATTTTTTGTAAAAGGACTGTTTATTATTTGTTCTGTAGCAAGTTTTACCTTATTCTGTCCTTCACCTTTACCAAATGCTATTACACCTTCTCCTGAATTTCCTAGCATTATTTTTACATCATCAAAATCAAGATTCACTATCCCTTGTTTTTTTATTAGATTTGTTATAAATTCTACATTTTTTATAAAAATTTCATCTCTTTTTTCAAATAATTTATCAAAAGTTGCACTAGAATCTGCTTCCACTAATTTTTTAAGAGGCAAAACTATAGCAGTATCAGAAACTTCTTCTAATTTTTTAATTTCATCATTTTCTCCATTTGAATTAATTGATGTAGCAACTACAACTACTGTCAATATTCCCATTGTTTTTGCAACTTCTGAAACCATACAGGCTATCTCGTTATTTTTCTTTTCCGACATTTCTGTCAAAATAAATACTAAATCTGTATTTTTTAATGCACTCTGCACTTTTTCACTAAAATTCTCAGAAGCCAATATTTTCGATCCTACATTTAGTTTATCCAAATTCCCTTGGTTTGTATCAATTCCCACAAATCCAACTTCTGCAATCTCTTTTTTCATCATCTTATTCAAGACATCATTTCCCACCGTACCAATTCCAATAACTTTTATTCCAACACCGTTCATATTTTTCTCCTGTAAAACTATTGTATCTTGATACTTTAAGGAGTTTCAATCATTCGATCTGTTAACCGTTATT
>ERZ773021.84-NODE-84-length-86615-cov-17.5159_pt1 | contig 86615 bp, 75 predicted proteins | sample MGYA00511668_ERZ773021 | MGnify/ENA primary metagenome ERZ773021 (study PRJEB29015, sample SAMEA2737961) | human oral metagenome | biome: human oral; feature: human-associated habitat; material: dental | place: China | collected 2032 ...
TAGCGCGCTTCCTTCACACGGAAGAGGTCACTGGTTCGATCCCAGTATCGCCCACCACTAAGTCGGATCTGATGATCCGGCTTTTTTGTTTATGTAGCTCTCGCCGATTGTTGGCGGGAGCTTTTCTGTTTGTGTTCTGTTGGAGTTAAAGGACAAAACGTGTTGGTTTTGTGGTGACTTTTCGCTTTGCTGGTGCGGAAAAATCGGTATTGAAGTTGGTGGGAGCCAACTTGAAGGACGGACAAAACGTGTTGGTTTTGTAGCGACTTTTCGGCTTGCTGGTGCGGGAAAATCAACATTGAAGGTGGTTGTTTCATCGTGGGAGTATGAATACCCCCAGATGCCCGGCGTGTGGGCGAACGATGACCAGGTATGGGCACTCAGCTTCAGGGGCGCAGTTTGCCGAGGCGTGCTAGCAGCGTTCGTTCCTCGCCGCGCACGCGGGCCGGCTGATTCGCACGTGGGCCTGACACCTTGCGCGTTAACCCGATGACATGCAGGTGGGCTCGCTGATTCGCACGTGGACCCGATGGCATGCGCGTGGGCAGCGCCGCCCATGCGCATATCTAGAGGTTTACGTGCGTATCAAGGGGTTAACGCACAGATTCAGTGGTTCGCGCGCGAGGTATACACCAGGCCGGGCGCCGTTGTGCCCAACAAGTAGACCGCATCAGTGGCAACACGCCGAAGGGAGGGTCCTCATGATGCAAAACCCCCAGCATTACCCCTGGTGTCATGCTCTCTTACTGGCGCAAGGCCCCTCACTGGTGCAGGGTTGCCCGGCGGCGCACCGAAAAATGCCGGTGGGGCGTCGTCGGCGATGACGGGGGAGGTCACGGGCTGTAACCTCTGCGAGGGCGCTTGTGGCCGATGAGGTGTGACACGTGATCGGGAAGAGTCAACCCCTTCTGATCGGGTGGAATGCTCCCGATCAGGTGGAATCTTCGCGATGGAGTCGATCCTGTCTGAGGTGCAGCGGCGCGAGCTCGCTAGCCCAACGACACGGTTCTCGACGTTGTCAGGGGCCGAATCGCGACCAATGCGGTGTGTCCTATACCCCGTGTGTTGTGGGGTGGTGGCCTCTGAGTGCGAGCCTCGGGCTGGTGCGTCTTGTGGGTGACCTCTGCCGTTCTCGTATTTGCTGAACGACTGGTGAGTTTGTCGGCGTTTTGGGTCAGTTGTTCGCTCATCGGACGACACACCCGAGTAACAAATTTTGTCAGTCTATAAATCAGTCCGCCCAAGTGGTGATGTTTGCTTTTGTCGCTCGTGTTAGTTGTTGTGTCTGCGGAACTAATCGCTCTGATTCTTGACCAAAGTGCAGGTGGTTGGCATAAAATGGTGCAGTATGAGGCGACGTCGTCGCACATCCCGTTGACAGGAGTTTTCTATGGTTGCCCTGGAGCGCCGTCACTTCGGTGTTCTTCTTGCGGTTTTCGCATTGGTTGTGAGTTTCTTTGGCCTGGCCCAGTTTATTGGCGCTCAGGCTCCTGCGTCCGCGGCTCCACTGAGCTGCCCCGAGCCGACTACGAATGTGAGCAACAAGGTCACCTTGGATTGGGACAATGCTCAGCTTGTCGACCACGCTGGCCGTGAGACCAAGGCTGTGGGTGACTGGTGGGACCTCGGTATCAAGCTGCCGTGGAAGACCGACGGTCGCGTGAAGGCCGGTGACTACTTCACCTACGACGCCTCGATCGTCAACACTGCGACGGGGGAGAGCGTCCTCCGTCCGAACGTTGCCCGTAAGTTCGAGGTCATCTCCAACAATGGCGTCGTCGTCGGCTGCGGCACCTGGGGTGCTGACGGTATGGTAACCGTCGTGTTCAACGAGAAGGTCGAGTCCGCTGCGCAGTGGTACGGCCACGTCTCCACCAACGGCCTGACCCACTACACCGGTCCCGGCGGTGAGAAGTACACGGTCAAGCTCGGCAAGAAGGTCGAGCGTGAGATCGACATGCTGCGCCGCACCCCCGGCGTCCCCCGCTACCAGAAGGACGGCTGGCTGAACCTCGGTGAGAACGAAGATGGTGACGAGAACAAGGCCATCATGTGGCGCGTTGTCTTCCCCGCTGGCGACAAGGCCGTGACCGGCGCGTCGATCGTCGACGAGGTCCCCGCGGGCTCTAACTGGAGCTTCAACTGCGACGTCGTTAATGAATACACGAAGAACCACACCTACCTGGTGACCGATCCGACGACCTACGAGGGCCTCCGCCAGGACAATGACACCTCGAAGGGTGCCTTCGGTGCTGCCGCGCAGGTCGAGTGCTCATCCTCCAAGGTGACCGTCACGCTCGCCGAGATTCCTGCGAACCAGTCCGCCATCATCCTGCTCCCCGCCCACATCGACGGTGCGAAGCGCGCCGGTGACGTCGTGGGTGTCTTCTCCAACACCGTCAACTTCAACGTTCTCGGTGGCAAGGTCGTCGAGCCCATTACCAAGACCCTCCACTACGGTGCGGCCGCCGACGCGTACGCCCATCAGACCTTCTCCGTGACCAAGAAGGTCGAGGGTGACCTGCCCGAATCCGCACAGGACCTCGAGTACCCGCTGACGATCACCTTGAAGAATGACGCCGATCCCTCGGTGAATAAGACCTTCGAGGCCTCCGTTAAGGCTGGCGAGACCTACACATACCCCACGTCTCTGCCGCTGGGTACCGTCGTGACGGTCTCGGAGGGGGACCTGCCCGCCGGTGTGGGCATCACCTGGAACGACGGCGAGAGCCGCGTCTTCGAGGCCGCCGACGGCGTGACCCTCTCGGCAGATAACCGCGAGGCTACCTTCACGCTGAGCGATGATCAGGTCTACTCGCTGACCCTCACCAATGTTCTGGCTCCGACCCCGACTCCGTCGGCCACGCCTTCGACTCCCTCTCCGACCCCCTCGGCAACTCCTTCGCCCGCTCCGCAGCTGGCCAAGACTGGTACCGATGCGGCAGGCCTGGGTGTCCTGGCTGGAATCGTCGCGATTGCGGGCCTGTCTCTCGTGGCGGCCAAGCGTCGTAGTCACTGATGACGAAACCCCTGAGGTGCATGAGTGCCTGAGGGCGCACAGTGGGTGGGATGAGCAGTGCTCATCCCACCCACTTCTTTACGTGTGCTTTCTTGTGGAGGATGATTCGTGTGGTGGGCAGGGCGAGCGGCGTGTGGACAAAGGTCCTGTCAAAAGATGAGTGGGTGAAAAACCTGCTGTCGATACCGTGCAGGGGAGTGGTCGACTATGTCGTCGTAGCTCATCGTGTGCGGTTGCTCGTGATGCTTATTGTGGCTTGTCGGAGCCGTTTGGTGTTGACGCCCAGCGGTGGGGCACGCGTGAAACAAAAGCGGGTGGCTCATGGTCGCGTGAGGTGCAAATGGACAGTTTCGCACAGAAAGGTGATGAAGAGCATTATTCTTCAAAATCCGCATTTTTGCTGATCAAGTAGGTGTGACCTGCTGTGCAGGAAATTTAATTGGATTGATTGCAGATTAGTTCTCTCTTCTTTATATATGCAGATTAAGGCGGTTTGGTAACGAAGTTTTATTTGAATAGTTTTCTGCTAATCCTCTGATGGTCGATCCTATCGCATAGTCACGCGATAACTATGGGCATGAGGCGACATCGCCTCATGCCCATTGACGGGAGTATTTTATGGTTGCGTCGTAGAACACTCGGCTTAGCGCACTTGTTGTAGCTTTCGCTCTGGTATTGAGCTTCGTTGATGCTTTGCAGCTGTTGACGACCCGCACGGCGTTGGCCACGGCGCCTGCGTGCCCGGCCCCCACGACCAACGTCAACGACAAGGTTGACCTGGACTGGGATAACCTGCAGCTGGTCAATCCCCAGGGTGCGGAAGCGAAGACAATCGCGAACATGTGGGATACTGGCGTTAAGCTGCCGTGGAAGATCAACGGCGCCGTCAAGGCCGGTGACTTCTTCACTTACGACGCGACCGTCGCCGAGGTGAACACGGGCCAGCCGATCCTGCGCCACACCGGCGAAGCCCGCACCGTCAAGGAAGGCTGGATCGGCCTGAGCGACAGCGAGGATGGCGATGAGAACAAGTCCATCATGTAGCGAGTGATCCTGCCCGCTGGCGATTCCGCAGTGACCGGTGCGTCGATCGTCGACGAGGCTCCCGCCGGCTCTAGCTGGAGCTACGACTGCGATACGGTGGTCGACTACGTCGAGAAGCACACCTTCGTCGTCGTCGATCCGACCACGCCCGAGGGTTAGCGCTTGAGCAAGGACACCTCGAATGATGCCTTCGGCGCTGGATCTACGGTCGAGTGCACGCCCCAGAAGCTGACCGTGACCTTCCCTGAGATCCCCGCGAACCAGTCGGCGATCGTCGAGATTCCGACTCGCGTTGAGGGTGCCAAGCGTGCCGCTTGCGTCGTCGGTAAGTTCTCCAACACCGTGAAGTTCAATGTGCCCGGCAAGAAGTTTTCGCCCGTCACGATGGCGATGCGTTTCGGTGCGTCCGCGGATGCCTCCGCGCGCCAGAGCTTCTCTGTGACGAAGAAGGTCGATGGCGAGCTCCCCGACAACGCGAAGGACCTCGAGTACACCCTGACCATCACGCTGAAGAACGATTCCGATCTGTCGGTCAACAAGACCTACCAGGCGACTGTCAAGGCGGGCAAGAGCGACAGCTACCCGGGTGCCCTCCCTCTGGGCACCGAGGTCACCGTCTCCGAGGGTGACCTGCCCTCCGCCGACGGCGTCACCTTGAACGAGGTCGAGAGTTGCGTGTTCGACACCGCTCAGGGCGTCACCCTCAAGGCTAACAACCGTGAGGCCACGTTCACGCTCAGCGAGGATCACCTCTTTGCTCTCAACCTGAACAATAAGCTGATGCCGGCTCCTAAGCCGGCTCCTAAGCTGAATGCGGAACACACGGGTGAAGCAGTTGTACTGAGACCGGAAACCTCTAAGCGTGCAAAAAGAACGACGGTCATTCGCCGATGGTCGGGGTGCTGCTTACAGAGCGCAGCGCCAGCTTGCATTGAGCCCGACGTTGCTTTGGTCAGCTCCTTGATGCTCTAACCAACGAGGAGATACACACGAGCCTCCCACGGCTTCATCGGTGTGGTAACAGTGGGTTCGCTACCCAGGTGGTTGCCGGCCTCATCGCTCTTCGACTGTGACGCTTCCGTGTTGCCCAAGTAGAGGTGCCACGGTAACGAAGCCATGGCCTCGTCCTCTGGAGAGAACAGGGGAGCGTGGCGTTGCCCGGACAGATTGACCATCACGAGAACGTCCGAACCTGGCGTGCTGCGGCGATAGACGAAGAGCGCGGGTGCTGAGGCGTCTATCCGTGAGAACGTTCCATCGGTCAGAGCGGGAATGACGTGGCGAGCACTGATGAGCGCGCGGTAGTACGTCAGAATGGATTGGGGATCATTTGCTTGTGCTGCGACGGTGATGTTCTCAGCGGAAGCGGGTACGTCAATCCAGGGGACTGCTTCAGAGAAGCCGGCAGCGGGGGAGGAGTCCCACTGCATCGGGGTCCGGCCGTTGTCTCTCGACATAGCCGCGAGTCCCTCGGGGACCTTATCGATGCCCAGGCGCTCCATGTACGACACGGATTCGACGTCGCGGAAATCGGCTGCGGTCGTGAAGTCTCCGCCGAGCATGCCGATCTCTTGGCCCTGATAGATGAAGGGGGTTCCGCGCTGGAGGAAATAGGCGGTTGCCAGGGCTGTTGCTGATTCGTACCAGTAGCGCGAGGAATCCCCGAAACGGGATACCGAGCGTGGCTGGTCGTGGTTCTCCAGGTACAGGGCGTTCCATCCGCTCGCCCCGAGCGTGTCCTGCCAGCGAGTGAGAACATCCGCCAGCTCCCCGGGCGCCAGCTGGCGGGGCGAGAACTTGCCGTTTTCGAGGCCGAGGTTGACGTGCTCGAACTGGATGAGCATGTTGAACTCGCGGCGCTCGGGATCGCAAAACAGCAGTGCTGTCTCGGGCGACGCGTTGGAGGCCTCGCCGACCGTAAATGACCCCGGATGGTGGGCGAACGTCCGTTCGTGCATCTCCTGCAGGAATTCGTGGAGACGAGGCCCGTCCGCGAAGCACTCGTGGCCGACGCCAAACGGCGGGCGGGGTGGGCCGCCATCGGGCAAGCCCGGCAGCTTCGAAATGACGTCAATTGCGTCGACCCGGAAGCCATCGACGCCCCGGTCGAGCCACCAGTTCATCATGTCGTAGACGGCGTCACGAACGTGCGGATTTTCCCAGTTTAAGTCGGGTTGCTCGCGTGCGAAAAGGTGGAGGTAGTACTGGCCCGTGGACGGGTCGTACTCCCACGCCGGCCCCCCGAAGAACGACTCCCAGTTCGTCGGCTCAGCTCCGGGAGTGCCAGGCTCGAAGCCAGGGCGTGGATCCCGCCAGTAGTACCAGTCTCGACGCTCCGAGTTCATGCTCGATGCCGACTCAACGAACCAGGGGTGCTCGATCGACGTGTGGTTGACAACGAGGTCCATAACGATGCGCATACCCAGGGCGTGGGCGCGCGTGACCAGGGCATCAAAAGCACCGAGATCACCGAATAACGGATCGATATCGCGGTAGTCCGAGATGTCGTAGCCGTTATCCGCCTGAGGGGAGCGATAGATCGGTGATATCCACACGATATCGACCCCGAAATCAGCTAGATAGTCCAGGCGGCGGAGAATCCCCTCAAGGTCACCGAGCCCATCCCCGTTCGTGTCCTGGAACGAACGGGGATAGACCTGGTAGAGCACGGCGTTCTTCCACCAGGGCTGTGCTGCGTAGAGCTTGCCAGGAAGCAACTCGGGGTGGATGATCATCGCGCGTGTCGGTTGTACGGTTTAGTAGCCGTCGAGGGCAGCCCAGGCCTCGTACAGGCCGTTGTCCTTGTGGTAGACGGCAGTGCACGTGAAGTTGAAGGTGCCGCTCTTGCCCGTGAGAAGTGTGCCGTTGAACTGACCCGTCGAAATGTATTGGGGGTTGCCAGAGGCATCCACACCGTCGCGCTCGACGATCCAGTTCTCCATCTTGCCCTGCATGACGGTTGAGGAAATTGCGTTCTTGCACTCCAGCTTCACGCCATATTCCTCGTCGGTGCTGACGCCCCCGGAAGAACCCGTACCCTGAGTCGGTGCAGGGCTGGGCTTTGTGCCGACGGGAGGCGCGGACTGGGTCGGTGCAGGGGCGGGAGCCACGGGGGCCGACGGGCTTGGGTCCGCGGAAGGAACGGACGTGGGCGCTGCGCTGGTCGGGGCGCTCGGCGAGGCCGATGCCTCGTCGTTGGAGGAATCGTCCTTGGTGAGCGCCCAGATTGCAACGCCAGCGACCAGGATCACGACGACGACGGCCGCGATGATGCCGATGATCAGCCCGGTCTTCGACTTCTGCTCCGGCTGTCCACCGTAGGGGGCGCCCTGGAACTGGCCCTGGGGGTAGTATCCCTGCTGAGGCTGCTGGACGTAGCCCTGCTGCTGATATCCGCCTGCCACGGGCATCTGCTGGGTGTACTGCTGCCCGGCCGGATACTGGCCGTTTCCGCCAGCAGGCTGCTGGTTGGGATTGTAGGGGTTTGACATAGGTGTTCCCGGTATTGAGTGAGTGAGGATCAGCCGGTCTTACAGACAACGAGTTGTGAGAGCAAGCTCGTGATCATGACGGTCTAGGCGTTTTTGTATGTGAGAAGAGTATCGAAGGAGTCGAGGCTCTTCACGTAGTAGCCCTTGCATTCGAACGACCAGCGCCCGGTCTTGTTGGTCGTCGTATCCGTTCCGGTGACGATGCCGGTGTAGACGTGCTTCTCTCCGTTGGGGAGTACCTCGGGCTGTGCGTAGTTCTCGTTCGAAACATTGGCGTTCGACCACTTGCGATTGATGTGTTCTTTGCACGAGGCGAGAACTCGTTCCTTCATGTCGCCCTGCCCGCCGTTCCCATTCCCGGGCGCTGCCCCCTGCGTGGGGTTGGTGCCCACTGGCGGCTGTGTGGGGTTGGTGCCCACGGGTGGCTGCATCGGGTTGGTACCCGCCGCAGGGCCAGAGGCCTGAGAGGGAACTCCCGGCATAGCGGGTGAATCAGCGTCGGAATCCGAGTCGTTCTTGTTCAGTGCCCAGATCGCGATGCCGGCGATGATGGCAACGACCAGGACGGCGGCGATGATGCCGATGATGAGGCCCGTCTTCTTCTCCGGTGCTCCGCCGTAGGGAGCGCCCGGAAACTGCCCCTGTTGGTAGTAGCCCTGCTGAGGCTGCTGTCCAAATCCCTGATTCTGGCCGTAGCCGCCCGCGCCAGGCATCTGCTGGCCGGGCTGCTGGCCGTAGGCCCCGCCAAGCTGCTGCCCGGCCGGGTACTGGCCGCTGCCGGGCATCGGCTGCTGGTTGGGGTTGAAAGGGTTCGACATGGGGACTCCTCCGTCTATCGGAAGCTGTCAGCGTGTGTCAGCGCTGTGTCTCAGTAATCTTCGGGGATAACGACTGCGGTGAAACTCTTCGAGCTGCCGAAGTAGAAGACAGAGCAGGTGAAGCTAGTGTTGACGTTCTTTTTCGTAATCTTGTCCGTGCCGGTGAGCGTGCCGGTGTAATCCCACCACTGGGTGTCGCCGTAGCTATCCTGCAGCTCAAGCTTTGCGCCTGAGACACTCGCGTTCGTGTACTCGTCGTTGATTTCCTTGGTGCACTCGGCGATGGCCTGCTGTTCCAGATCGGAGTTAGAGCCGCCACCGGGGGCTGCGCCCTGCGAGGGGTTGGTGCCCACGGGCGGCTGCGAGGGGTTGGTGCCCACGGGCGGCTGCGAGGGGTTGGCGCCAGCGGAAGGGGCTGCGGTGCTCGGGGCGCTCTGGGCAGCATCAGCGTCGGAAGAGTCGTCGCCGGACACGAACCACCAGATGGCGACACCGGCGGCAATGAGCACGACCACGACGGCTGCGACGATCCCGATGATGAGGCCCGTCTTTTTCTTTGCCGGCTGCCCGCCGCCCGGGGCGCCCTGGAACTGGCCCTGCTGGTAGTAGCCCTGCTGGGCCTGCTGACCGTATCCCTGAGACTGGCCGTAGCCGCCCGCTACGGGCATCTGCTGGGTGGGCTGTTGCCCATAGCCTCCCATGGCGGGCATCTGCTGGGTGGGCTGCTGCCCATAGCCTCCCATGGCGGGCATCTGCTGGGTGGGCTGCTGCCCAAAGTCACCTTGTGGGTATGCGCCCTGCTGGGGGTACCCACCCTGCTGGGGCTGGAAGGGCTGCTGATTCTCGGGAGAATAGGGCGTGCTCATAGTGTACTTCCGTGTTGGTGAGAGAGGTCTCAGGGAACGTTCTGTATCCTACCAGGCGCTAGGCTTGTGGCATGACGATCGACTATCTGACTGAGACGCGACCGCTGATGCCCCGCGAAGACATCCTGCCCGTCATTATCGGAGGAGACTTCGGCGTATACGGAATTGGGCGTTGTTTCAACGAAGCGTTCGGTTGTCGGTGCATCTGCGTGGGATCGCAGCCGACCGAGTCGATCACCCGTTCGCACTTTTTTGATGTCCGCCACGTGAGTGCCCATGCGAGTGACGCGCAGCTCCTGGACATCCTCATGACCATTGCGGGCGAGCATCCGGATAAGAAGCTGATCCTGATGGCCAACCACGACATCTTCTCGGCGTTCGTTGCTCGGAACATGGAGACGCTCTCGCGCCACTACGCGCTGCCGTTCCCCACCGAGGAAGTCATGGAACGACTCACCGACAAGGCGGAGTTTGCTCGTGAGTGCGAGCGGGCAGGCATTGCCACGCCGGGTACTGTCGAGGTCGATTTCTCTGGCATGGAGGACGAGGCCTGGGCTGCTCCTGAGATTCCCTTCAGCTTCCCGGTTGTTGCTAAGTCTGCGAAGGGCGAGCCCTACGACGTGCTCGAGTTCGAGGGCAAGCGCAAGATCTGGTTCATCGACACGGCCGAGGAGCTCACTCAGCTGTGGGAGACCTTAAAGGCCGCGGGCTTCCGCGATACCTTCCTGGTGCAGGAGTTGATTCCCGGCGATAACACCGCGATGCGCTCGATCACGGCGTACGTGGACTCGCGCGGAGAGGTGACCCTGATCGGGTCGGCGCGCGTCCTCCTCGAAGACCACGCGCCCACGATGATCGGCAACCCCGTCGCCATGATCACTGAGGACTTTCCGGCGTTGTGGCGCGACGCCTGTGCCCTGCTGACCGAGAACGGCTACCGCGGTTTCGCAAACTTCGACGTGAAGATCGACCCCCGGGACGGGCGAGCGCTCTTCTTTGAGGTGAACCCGCGCATCGGCCGCAACAACTGGTACATGGCCGCCGCCGGCGCGAACCCGATGATCCCGATGGTCCAGGACCTTATCGACGGCAAGGCCTGCGAGCAGACCCGTGCAACTGACGAGATTCTCTACACCCTCGTCCCGGACTCCCTTCTGCTGCACTACATCACCGATGAGGATCTGCGCGCGCGCGTCAAGCGCATCATCCGTGAGGGCCGGCGATTCGATCTGCTCCTCAATCCGACGGAGAAGGATCTACGACGTAACCTCATCGTCTGGCTCCAAAAGCAAAACCACCGACGTAAGTTCGCCCGATATTACCCGGAGCCGACGGAGACGTCGTACTGACTCCCACCGCCCCGGCCCGCCCCGGCCTCGTCGGTGGGGGAGGAGGCCCTGATAGACTGACCCCCTACGCGACCGATAATTCCGACTAACGAGGACACCATGACGACAACCGCACTCGTGCCCATTTCTCAGGAAGACAAGATCGCCGCGGTCTCTGGCTTCCAGGACCGCTCCCTGCCTATCGAACAGACGTGCGTGTGGGAGGCTTTTGAGGAATCCCAAGGCCACGGAGTGTGGGGACGCTACGCCTGGTGCGAGGATGATTCCAAGATCGCGTTCATCACCCTCTACAAGTATTCGGTGCGCGGCGTCCACTACCTGTGGGCGAAGTGGGGACCCGCGTGGGTCAAGGAAGCAACGCCCGAACGCGAAGCCGCCCTGCGCGCCGACCTCCTGCGCGAGATTAAGGCAAAGGATAAGACCGTCGCCTTCGTGCGCCTGCACGCCATCTACCAGCACCCCGACCTGTGCATGCCACTGCAGACGATCTCCTACGACCGCACCGTCGTCATCGACACCTCTGGCAAGACCGAAGAAGCGATCCTCGCCGCCATGCCCAAGGCGGGTAAGCGTTCGATCCGCTCTGGCCTGAAGAAGGGCAAGGCCGAGGGCGTGACCTTCCACGAGGACACTGCCAATGTCGAGGCCGTCATCGACGAGTACTACGCCGTCATGGAGGAGACCGCCAAGCGCGACGGCTTCCGCCCCCACCCCAAGGAGTACTACCTCAGCCTGCTTCAGACGCTGGGTCCGAAGCACGCGCGCATCTTCTCGATGCGCGATGCCGACGGAAGTATCCTGTGCTGGGACTTCTGCCTTGTTGAGGGAATCCGCGCGCAGGCCGAGTACGGCGCCTCCACCGAGGCCGGTCGTCGTCTGCGTCAGCCTCCGGTCCTGGACTTCCTGGCGGCCGAATTCCTCGCCCGCGACGGCGTGCGTGAGTTCGACCTGATGGGCGCGCATTCGCCGCGCTGCCCCGACCTCTATAGCGTCGGAAAGTACAAGAGCGCCTTCGCCACGCACTTCACAGACGTGCCCGGTGGCTGGGACATGCCCATCAAGAAGTCCACCTACCGTGCCCTGATCGCCGCGAAGGCCGTGAAGGACTGGCGCGCCCGCTCCTGAAGCGTTCGCTCCACGGGGCTAGAATTCAATTCGCAACACAATCTCGCGTATCTAACGAAACTAGGAGACACAGTGCCCGATATCTCGCTCGTCATTGACGGACACGAACAGACCGTACCGGCGGGGACCACGGGCACAACGTGGTTCGAGAAGTCGCGCGACGTCGTCGCCATCAAGGTTGACGGTACGCCGCGTGACCTCGAGACGCCTTTTGAAGCAGGAACGACCGTCGAGGCCATCACCTTGGCCAGCGAGGACGGCCTGAACATCCTGCGCCACAGCGCCACGCACGTGCTCGCGCAGGCCGTCCAGGATGTGTTCCCCGACGTGAACCTGGGCATCGGGCCCTTCATCACCGACGGCTTCTACTACGACTTCGGCAATATCGATGCGGTGACCCCCGAGCTGCTGCGCGACCTCGAGAAGCGCATGAAGCGCATCGTCAAGGAAGGTCAGCGCTTTGTGCGTCGCGAGATCTCCGAGGAGGAGGCTGTCGTCGAGCTGGCCGAGCAGCCCTACAAGCTCGAGCTCGTCACCACGAAGGGTAAGGGCGCCGAGGGCGCTTCCGTCGAGGTCGGTGGCGGCACGCTCACCATGTACGACAACGTCCGCCGCGACGGCTCGGTCGCGTGGAAGGACCTGTGCCGCGGTCCGCACCTGCCCTCCACCAAGCTCATCGGTAACGGCTTCGCGCTGACCAAGGCCTCGGCCGCCTACTGGAAGGGCGACCAGTCCAACGATCAGCTCCAGCGCATCTACGGAACCGCCTGGGCCTCCAAGGAAGACCTCGTCGCCTACCAGGAGCGCATCAAGGAAGCCGAGCGCCGCGACCACCGTCGCCTCGGCGCCGAGCTGGACCTGTACTCCTTCCCCGAGGAGATCGGCCCCGGCCTGGTCGTATTCCATCCCAAGGGCGGAATCCTGCGCCACGAGATCGAGTCCTACGTGACCGACCGTCACAAGGCGGCCGGCTTCGACTTCGTGCACACGCCCGAGATCTCCAAGGGCGGTCTCTTCCACACGTCGGGTCACCTGCCCTACTACGCGGACACGATGTTCCCGCCCATGCTCGTCGACGAAGAGCGCGACGAGGATGGCAACGTTACCAAGGCAGGCCAGGAGTACTACCTCAAGGCCATGAACTGCCCGATGCACAACCTGATCTTCCGTTCGCGTGGCCGCTCCTACCGCGAGCTGCCCCTGCGCTTCTACGAGCTGGGCCACGACTACCGCTACGAGAAGAGCGGTGTCGTCCACGGCCTGACCCGCATGCGCGGCTTCACGCAGGACGACTCGCACACCTACTGCACGCCTGAGCAGGCCTCGGAAGAGATCCGCACGCAGATCGAGTTCTTCCTGTCGATTCTCTCGGCTTTCGGCCTCAAGGACTTCTACCTGGAGCTGTCCACGCGCGACGAGGACGGCAAGAAGAAGGACAAGTTCATCGGCTCGGATGAGGATTGGGCGGCTGCCACGAAGGCCCTCGAGGACGCCTGCGCGGCGACCGGCCTCGACCTGGTTCCGGATCCGGGCGGCGCCGCCTTCTACGGCCCCAAGGTCTCCGTGCAGGTTAAGGACGCGATCGGTCGCACCTGGCAGATGTCGACGATCCAGTACGACTTCAACCAGCCCGACCGCTTCGACCTGGAGTACACGGCAGCCGACGGCTCCCGTCAGCGCCCCGTCATGATCCACTCCGCCAAGCTGGGTTCGGTCGAGCGCTTCATTGGCGTTCTCACCGAGCACTACGCGGGTGCATTCCCGGCGTGGCTCTCGCCCGTCCAGGTTCGCCTCATCCCCGTCGCCGAGGCCTTCGACGGCTACGTCAAGGACGTTGCCGCGAAGCTGCGCGAGCGCGGCGTGCGCGTCGAGACCGACCTGTCGGACGACCGCTTCGGCAAGAAGATTCGCAACGCCTCCAAGGACAAGATCCCGTTCACGCTCATCGCCGGCGGCGAGGACGTCGAGGCCGGGGCCGTGTCCTTCCGTCTGCGTGACGGCTCGCAGCACAACGGCGTCGCCGTCGATCGCGCGGTCGAGCTGATCGTCTCGCACATCGAGCAGCGCAACAACGCCGATCAGATCGACGGCCTCGACGAGGCGTGAGAGTCATGAGCCGCGACGCCGGTTCGGACTCGATCGGTTCCCCGAACGGCCCGTTGCCGACCGAGGACGCCCGCTCGTTGGCGGGCGTCCCGGACGGCTTCGGTCGTTTCTGGACCCCCTACCGGATGGCCTATATACGCGGCGAAGGCAAGCCCGCCGACGCCTCGGACGTCGGGTGCCCGTTCTGCACGGCGCCCGGTAAGGACGACCAGGCTGGACTGATCGTCTACCGCGGCGACACCTGCTTCGTGCTCATGAACCTGTTCCCCTACAATTCCGGGCACCTGCTCGTGTGCCCGTATCGTCACGTCTCTGACTACACGGAGCTCACGGACGAGGAACGCGTGGAGCTGGGCAACCTGACGGCGACCGCCATGCGCGTCACCCGTGAGGTCGCGTCTCCGGCGGGTTTCAACCTGGGTATGAACCAGGGCGAGGTGGCCGGTGCCGGTATCGCCGCTCACCTGCACCAGCACGTCGTTCCGCGCTGGTTGGGGGACGCGAACTTCCTGCCGATCATTGCCCAGACCAAGGCCGTGCCTGAGCTCCTGGAGGACGCTCGCGCGCGGCTGGCCGCCGCCTGGCCGAAGGAGCACTAGTGCTCGGAAACCATGGACGTTCCATCACGAAGGCAATCTTTACGCCTCTTGCTCGGGTTCTCGCACGCGTGGGCGTCACCCCGAATATGGTGACGGTCGCGGGCACTGTTGCGACGGTCGCGATCGCGGTCATTTGCATTCCTCAGGGATGGATTTGGCAGGGCGGCATCGTTCTGGCCGTCGTGATGTTCGGCGACTCCGTGGATGGCACGCTTGCGCGTATGACGACGGGCGGCACGCGTTTTGGTGCTTTCCTCGATTCGACGCTCGACCGTCTGGGCGACGGAGCCGTCTTTGGCTCCCTCACCGCCTACGCGGTCTTCCAGATGGACGACTCGTTCGTGCGCACATGGGCAATCATCGCCGGCATCTGCTCGATCGTTGGTGCGGCCGCCGTTCCCTACGCGCGCGCCCGCGCGGAATCTGTCGGCGTCGTCGCCAAGCTGGGCATCGCTGAGCGCACCGACCGGCTCATCATTGGCATGGGTACGGCGATCCTCATGAGTCTCGGTCTGCCCGAGTGGGTATTTGCGGCTGGCCTAACCTGGGTGGCGTTTGCATCCTTCGTCACCGTCTGCCAGCGCATTTGGTTCACTGCCCACAACATCGACGAGGGAACGCCGTGAATTTTTCGCCCCTGTCGCTCGCCTTTTCGATCGCCCCCCGCTTGCCGCTGCGCCTCGTCATGCGCATGGCGGACACTGGTGCATCGATTGCGGCCAGGCATGGGGGAGCCATGATCGACCGGCTGCGCGCCAACATGGCGCGTTTGACTGGAAACGAGCCATCCGCCCACGAGGTGCGTGACGCGGTCCGGTCGCACATCCGCAACTATGCTGAGCAGTTGATGCTCGGATCGCGTCGCGGCGAGCCGTTGCTCAAGGGAGTCTCCTTCGAGGGCTTCGAGGCCCTGGCCACGGCCAGCGAAGATGGACCGGTCGTCCTCGCTCTCGGACACTCCGGCAGCTGGGATCGTGCCGGCGCCTGGGTGTGTGCACACGGTCGGGGCATCGTGACTGTCGCGGAGAAGGTGGAGCCTCCCGCGCTGTTTGAACGTTTCGTGTCGCTGCGCGAAGGCCTCGGCATGGAGATCATTGGCGTCGTGAAGGGTGAGTCTGTCTTTTCAACCCTCATCGAGCGCGTGCGCGGCCGTAGCGTCATCGTCCCGCTTCTTGCAGACCGGGATATTTCGGGTTCGGGCATTGAGGTCGACCTGGGGACGCGGCGCGCACTCGTCGCCGCGGGTCCCGCTGCGCTCGCGACCAAGCTGGAGCGTCCGCTTTTCGCCGCCTGCATCACCTACGAGAACGAGACTCCGACCGGGGCCGATGTACGTGTGCGTTGCGTCGGACCGATCAATGCAGATGGCCAGGAGCACCCCGACCTCAACCGCGTCGAAGCTCTCACACAGGCGTGGGTGGACGAATTTGCCGCCATGATGGCGACCAAGGCGCAGGACTGGCACATGATGCAGCGCGTGTATGTGGAGGATCTTGACCCCGAGCGCCTGGCGCGCGCGAGGGCCGAGCACGAGAGGAAGAATCGATGAAGATCGGAATCGTGAATCCCTACTCCTGGGACGTGCCCGGGGGAGTGGGCTTCCATATCCGCGACCTCGCGTTGAAGCTGCGGTCCCGCGGACACGACGTTCAGGTGCTGACGCCGTCGACCTCGGAGGACCTGCCCGAGTGGATCACGTCCGCCGGTTCGTCCGTGTCGATCCCCTTCAACGGATCGGTGGCCAATATTTCCGTGAAGCCGAAGGCGCTCGCGCGTACTCGCCGTTGGCTGGCAGAGAACGATTTTGACGTCGTGCACGTCCACGAGCCTGTCGTTCCCTCGGTGTCGATGGCAGCTGCGATGCTTTCGACTGCCCCCCTTGTGGGGACATTCCACGCGGCCCTCGGTCGGTCGGTCTCGCGCGCGATTGCCTCGGCGCCCATGCGCCTGTACATGGAACGCATCGGAGTGCGCATCGCGGTGTCCGAGGAGGCACGCCGAACGCTGATCGAGCACCACGGCGGCGATGCCGTCATCATTCCGAACGGGGTCGAAACGGCCTCGTTCCGCACCGCGCAGCCCCTTGAACAGTGGGTGGCGACGGACGAACGTCCGGTCATCGTGTTCCTCGGCCGCCTCGATGAGCCCCGCAAGGGCCTGAGCATTTTCGCCGGTGCCATTGCTGGTGTCCTTGAGCGTTTCCCGGGTGTGCGTTTCCTGATTGCCGGCCGAGGAGATGCCCTGGAGATTCGCCAGGCCGTCGAGCGTTTCGGCGATTCCGTGTCCTTCCTCGGTGGAATCAGTGATGAGGAGAAGGAATCCTTGCTCGCCGGCGCCACCATCTACGTCGCTCCGCAGACGGGCGGAGAGTCATTCGGCATTGTCCTCGTCGAGGCGATGGCGGCCCATACGGCTGTCGTTGCCTCGGATATCCCGGCCTTCCGTGCGGTGCTTGAGGACGGGCGAGCTGGCGCGCTCTTCGAGAGGGGCAACAGCGACTCGCTCGCACGTACGCTCATCGACCTGCTGACCGACCGCGACCGCCTCGAGGAGCTGTCCGCTGCTGGAGCGCGCTCATCGGCGCAGTACGACTGGGAGGTTGTTGCCGATAAGGTCTTCGAGGTCTACAAGCTGGCGATTGCCATGGGTAGTCCCGCCGAATCGGGAACGCGCCGGGCACGTGACCTGATCCGAGGTCGTGGAGAGGAAGGGGAGGAGCTCGCATGATCTCGCTGTCCCCGTGGCTGCTTGTCGCTATCGTATTCGCCGTTATCGCGCTCGGCGTCGTCGCAGGATTTGCGATCACGCGTGCGCGCCGTCTGGATCGGCTCCATCAGCGCATCCTTGCTTCGCGAGACTCTCTCTCGCGCCTCCTGCTGCGCCGGGCCTCCGAGGCAGACCTGCTGACCCGCAGCGTTGGGCTGGAAAACTCCGGCCTCGCCGACGCTGCGCGCGCCTATATTCAGGATGGGGGAGACCAGCTCACCACCGATGGCCTCGACCGCCGAACTGCGGCGCAACGCCAGGGCGATCGTGTCGAGGTAGCGACGCGTTTGGAGCGTGCGTCCGCCTTGTCTCGCGCAATCCGTGAGACTCTCATCCCCGACGAACGGGCGCGCATTGCATCGGATCCTCTGGCCAGCGCACGCCTGGAAGCGTTGGATGCGACGTGCTATCGCATCGAGCTCACGCGCAACGTGCATAACGTGGATGTCGCGGGAGTTCGCGCCCTGCGTTCCGCACGAATGGTAAAATTGTTGCGACTGGCCGGGCATGCTCCGATTCCCGAGCCCATTGACTTTGACGATGACACGCGAACGGGTGGACGAGGTTACTGACATGCACGCGACCCACTGGGGAGGGCCCGGCGAGGACTATCGCCTCAGCAAGATCAGCAGTGCCACCATCGACTCCACTGATGGCGTCTCGGCACCGGCCCCCGACGATGCCGCTCCCGTCTGGCAGCCTCCCAAGGCCGCGCACTCCTTCCCCTGGTTCGAGGTCGTCATGACGACGATCGGCGTGCTGGGGACCATCGGCATCATCATCTACGGTTTGGCACCCGAGTCTTCAAGCGTGACCTCCTTTGTGAAGACGACGCTGCTGTCCCTGGTTGCCCTCGTGATCGTCGTCGGCTTCCTCCAGCGGATCGATCGCTGGGAGCCAGAACCGTGGACGACGAAGCTCGCGATGTTTCTGTGGGGCGGGGGTGTGGCGACCCTGACGTCGATGATTACGAACACGGCGCTCCACACAGACCTAGCCTTCACGATCGGAGACCTGCGGCGCGCCGAGGCGCTTGCCATGTCATTCATTGCGCCACTCGTGGAGGAGACATTCAAGGGGATCGGTGTCCTCATCATCGTCGTTGTACGGCGCAACAGCATCAACTCGGTACTCGATGGTGTCGTGTACGCGGGATTCTCGGCGGCGGGGTTCCTTTTCTTCGAAGACATTTTGTACTTCCTGCGCACCGAGGGCCAAGGAACAAAGACTCTCGTGTTGGTGTTCGTTCTTCGTGCCCTGGCAGGGCCCTTTCTGCACGTGATGGCCACGTCGATGACGGGCATCGGATTGGCGCTCGCCCTGATCAAGTTCCGACGCGGATGGTCGAAGACCGCCATCGTTGTCCTGTTCTGGTTTGCTGCCATGCTCATTCACTTCGCATGGAACGGGAGCATCGCGTTGCCCGCATCCGGAACAGGGTTCATCGTGATGTACCTCGTGGTGGGTATTCCCGGGTTTGTCCTCTGGTCGATTCTCCTGCTTCGAGCTGCCCGACGGGAGGCTCTCCACATTCGCGACGGCCTCGTCCCCTACGTACGCACCGGATGGATCCTTCCCGGCGAAGTGTCGATGGCGACCGATCGTCGCGCGCGTAAAGCCGCCTTCAAGTGGGCTGCCCAGGGTGGACGGGATGCGAAGCGTGCCATGCGAGCCTTCTTGTCCGACCTGGCCTCCCTCGGCCTCGACCAGCGCCTCATGGCTCGCCACGGCGCCGATCGCTCGCGCATTGAGAACGATCGTCAGATGCTAGCCGATGCCGTTGGAAAGCGTCGTGAATTCCTGCGACTGACCTCTATCGCGGAGCAGCAAAAGGACGTCACAAACGCCGTCGCGGGTCGTACGCAGGTCGCCTGACGCGTCGCATTGAACAGGGAAACAGGTCGTAGTCGAGGCAGTGAGGCGAGATCAGGTTGCTCAGCGGCTCCCGCTACGGGGTCTGTTGCATGAGCGCAATCTCACGGCTGTTCCATCGCCCCCTCATAGGTGACGCATAGGAACAGCGGGCATGATGGGGACGACAGAAAGGAAATAACGTGACTCATGCTGTGTCTATTCGCCCACGTTCGTGGGCGCTCGTCGTGTGCTCGCTCATCCTCATTGCATTGAGCGTTCGGGCGGCTATCTATGAATTGACGGAAGCTCTTGAGGGGGTCTCGTCGTCTGATGCCTGGCTTGCTGTTGGTGCCTCGATCCTGAGCGCAGTTGTTGGCCTGGTGTTCCTCGCATGGGCCGCTCGCCTCAAGCCCACAGTGCTGTCCTGGTTGGCCGCGTTCGGCTGGGGAACCGGTGGCGCGCTGATCTTTGCGGGATACGGCAACACAGTCATCGACTCGGCCGTAGCCGCGAGCAACCTGAGCGACGATGCGGTCGATGTTGTGACGTCCGTCGTCACGGGTCCCCTCGTCGAAGAAACAGGCAAGGGAATTGGTGTTCTGGCACTGGTCCTCGCTGCGCGTAAGGTGCTCGATCGTCCCGCGCAGGGTGGCGTGCTCGGCGCGCTCGTTGGCCTCGGTTTCGCCTGGGGTGAGGACGTGGGCTACTACGTGAGTGCCCTCGAAGACGGGATGAGCGGACTGTGGGAATCCTTCCTGGCACGTGCGCTGCTCGGCGCCTACGGTCACGCGATTTTCACGGGTGTGTTCGGTTACGCCCTGGCGTGGGCGGTGCTGCGCGCACAGAATGTGCTTGTGGGCCTCCTCGCCGCGGCCGGCGGATTCATCGCAGCTCTCGCTCTGCACGCCCAGGCTAACGGCATTGGATTCCTGGCTCCCGAAGACTCGTGGAACCTGACCTACGGCGCGATCGAGATCCCCGTTCTCGTCGTGAGTGTCGCCCTCCTCGTGTGGGGCCTGCGCCGCCACCGGTCTACCCTGGAGGCATGAGCGCACTCGACTGGCCATTGGACGCGGACGGCTATCCCCACCGGGAGGCCGCCCGCGTCCTTCTCTTTGATGACAGTGGACGGGTCCTGTTGGCCAAGGGCCACGACGAAGACCAACCGGAGAGGTTCTGGTGGTTCACGATCGGTGGCGGCATCGAAGAAGGGGAAGACCCGCGCGCCGCAGCCGTGCGTGAGGTCTTCGAAGAAACCGGCATCGAGCTGAGCCCTGACGACCTGGTCGGTCCCGTCCTCTACCGGACCGCCGAGTTCGACTTCCTGGCGGTCACCGCCCGCCAGGACGAGTGGTTTTTTATCGCGCAGGCCCCCTCGACCGCCCTGAGCCGGGATGGATGGACCGAGCTGGAACGCTCCGTCATCGACACGCAGGCCTGGTGGGATATTGACGAGGCCGCCGCCCAGATCGATGGAGAAATCTACCCCGCGCAGATCCTCGAGTACGCGCGCGCCTGGCGCGACGGGTGGGATGGGCACATGATCCGCCTGACAGACACGCGCGAACCCTGACGTGTCCGGCTAGGCGAGGCCGAGGGGAGCGATCGCCAGAGACAGGTCCGGCGTGTTCAGCTGGACCGACACCTGCTCGCGCACGGCGGGCTTCGCGCAGAACGCGATACCGACCCCGGCCTCGTGCATCATGGGGATATCGTTCGCCCCGTCGCCGATTGCAACCGTGCGCTCGAGGGGGACACCGAGGGACGAGGCCCACGAATGCAAGCACTCGACCTTCACCTGGGAGGTCACGATGCGCCCCAGCACGCGGCCCGTCAGCACGCCGCCGGCGACCTCGAGGCGGTTCGCCGCGTAGAAATTGATGCCGAGGGAGGCCGCCAGGGGAGCGACCACTTCCTCGAATCCGCCCGAGACGATGCCGAACTTTCCGCCGGCCCGGTGGACCGCGTCGATCAGCTCGCGAGCACCCTTTGTGGGGGTGATGGCGGACAGAACATCACCGAAGACGGATTCGGGGACCCCCGCGAGGGTTGCAACGCGCTCGCGCAAAGACTCCGCGAAATCAAGCTCTCCATTCATCGCACGAGACGTAATCTCGGCGACGCGCGCCCGCGTGCCCGCAGCTTCGGCGAGCTCCTCGATGACTTCCTGGCGAATCAGCGTCGAATCGACGTCGGTGACGACGAGGCCGGGTGCCCCGCTGGCACACAGCAGCGGAGCACCCGGCTCGTCGAGACGGTGAGTCACGCTCACTTGCGGACGACCGCGCCCTTGGGAACGACCGTAATGCCGGACTCCGTGACGGTGAAGCCGCGCTCGCGATCGTGGTCAAGATCGACACCGACGACGGCGCCTTCCTCAACGACGACATTCTTATCCAGAATCGTCTTCACGACACGGGACGAGCGACCGATGCGACAGCCGTGCATAACAACGGAATCCTCGATCTTCGCCCACGAATGGACGTAGGTGTTCGGGGAAATGACCGAGCGCACGATCTCGCCGCCGGAGACGATGACACCGGGGGAGACGAACGAGTCGATCGCGTGACCCAGACGATCCGCATCGCCGTACACGAACTTGGCCGGCGGCAGCGAGCCGTCAATCATCGTCATGGTCGGCCAGTCGCGGTTGTACAGGTTGAACACCGGGTGCACCGAGATCAGGTCCATGTTCGCCTCGTAGTAGGCGTCCAGCGTACCGACGTCACGCCAGTAGTCGCGGTCGCGGTCGGTCGACCCCGGCACGTCGTTATCCTGGAAGTCGTACACACCGCACTCGCCGCGCTCGACGAACCACGGAATGATGTTGCCACCCATGTCGTGCTTCGAATCGGGGTCGGCCGCATCCTCCCGCAGGGCGTTGACCAGATCCTTTGTGGTGAACACGTAGTTGCCCATGGAGGCGAGGACCTTGGTCGGATCGTCGGGCAGGCCCACGGCGTTCTTCGGCTTCTCGAGGAAGTTCTTGACGACCCCGTTCTCGCCGTCGATGACGCCGAGCGCCGACGCCAGCTCGATCGGCTGACGGATGCCGGCGACCGTGGCGGGCAGGCCCGAATCGATGTGGTGCTGGACCATCTGCGAGAAGTCCATACGGTAGATGTTGTCCGCACCGATGATGACGATGTACTCCGGCTGCTCGTCGTCGACGATGTTCAGCGACTGATAGATGGCATCCGCGCTACCCAGGTACCAGTGCGGGCCGCGACGCTGCTGAGCCGGCACAGGAGCAATGAAGTTGCCGAGTAGGGGAGACGTGTACCAGGTCTTTGTGACGTGGCGGTCGAGCGAATGGGACTTGTACTGCGTCAAGACAACAATCTTGAGGTATCCGGAATTCACGATGTTCGACAGTGCGAAATCGATGAGACGGAAGTGACCACCGAACGGAACTGCCGGCTTTGCACGGTCATCCGTCAGGGGCATCAGTCGCTTACCCTCACCGCCCGCGAGAACGATTGCCAGAACGTGGTTCTTTGCCATGTGGCACCTCTTCGTTGGTCGAGTGGACCCGCATCGGCGCGGATCCGTGGGAGTGGTCACACTGTATTACAAATGTCTATCGATTGCTACACTGTCTCGTTTTCGATCAGCGGTGACGTGAGATCGGATACGATGTGTCTCACACGTCGCTCCCGTCGGAAGGACCCCACCATGCGCGTTGATCTCCTTACCCGTGAATACCCGCCTCACGTCTACGGAGGAGCCGGTGTCCATGTGCTCGAACTGGCCAAGGTCCTGCGCGGCCTCGTCGATGACCTGCGTGTCCAGGCGTTTGACGGTCCGCGCGAACCGGGTACCGATGGAGCCGACCCGGGCGTGACCGGACATGCCGATTTGCCTCAGCTGGCCGGAGCGAACGCCGCGCTGCGCACGCTCGGTGTCGACCTCGAGATCGCTGCTGCGTGCGAAGGTTCTGACCTGGTCCACTCCCACACCTGGTACGCGAACTTTGCTGGCCACGTTGCCTCGCTTCTCGGCGATATCCCGCACGTGATCTCAGCGCACTCGCTTGAGCCGCTGCGTCCGTGGAAGGCTGAGCAGCTCGGCGGTGGCTACCGCCTGTCCTCCTACGTGGAGAAGACCGCCTACGAGGCTGCGAGCGCGATCGTCGCCGTCTCTAACGGCATGCGTGACGACATTCTGCGCTGCTACCCCGACGTTGATCCCGAGCGCGTGCACGTCATCCACAACGGTATCGACCTGAACAAGTGGCACGCCCCCGAGGGTGAGGCGGGCGAGGAGCTGCGCGCCCGCGTTCTCGCCGAGCACGCTATTGACCCGTCTCGTCGCACGGTCGTGTTCGTCGGCCGCATCACCCGCCAGAAGGGCCTCCCGTACTTCCTGCGCGCCGCCCAGCTCCTGCCCGATGACGTTCAGCTTGTGTTGTGCGCGGGCGCTCCCGACACACCGGAGATCGCCACAGAAGTCGAGGGCCTCGTTGCCGAGTTGCGCGCTCGCCGCTCCGGCGTCGTTCTTATCTCCGAGATGCTCCCTCAACCCGAGGTGGCGGCGATCCTGTCCTCGGCGCAGGTCTTCATCACGCCGTCGGTGTACGAGCCCCTCGGCATCGTCAACCTGGAGGCGATGGCCCTCGGCCTACCCGTCGTCGGCACCGCGACCGGCGGCATCCCCGACGTCATTGTCGATGGCGAGACCGGCTACCTGGTGCCGATCGAACAGAAGCAGGATGGCACGGGAACCCCGCTCGATCCTCGCGCCTTTGAGGAAGCGATGGCTGATCGCTTGGTGCGTATCCTCGACGATCCTGAGCTGGGCCGTCGTATGGGCGAGGCCGGCCTCGTACGCGCCCGCGATCACTTCTCTTGGGAAGCGATCGGCGTGAAGACCGCCGAGCTGTACCGTTCGCTCGTTTAGGGCGCACGTCACCCCACAGACGACTAGGCTGGATACATGACTTACGTCCTGAATCTTTCTCACGTGTCCCTCCAACGCGGGGACACGCTGGTCCTGTCCGACGTTTCGTGGTCGACGCGCCCGCGCCAGCACTGGGTCATCGTCGGCCCGAATGGCGCTGGCAAGACCACGTTGGCGCGCGTGGCCTCGGGCCGTATCGCTCCCGATAGTGGAGAGGTGACGGTGTCGGAGACCGATTTGTCGCACGCCGACCCCTCAGAGATCGCCACGCGCGTGGGGCTCTCCTCGGCCGCGGTGGGGGCCAAGATCGTGCCGACTCAGTCGGTCCTCGACACGGTGCGCAGCGCCGCCTGGGGCCTTGCCGTCGCCCACGACGAGGAATATGAGGCGGTCGACGACGAGCGTGCCCACGCGCTCATGGATATCTTCGGTGTCTCGCACCTGGCCCAGCGCGAGTTTTCGACGCTGTCCGAGGGTGAGGCCCAGCGCGTGCTGCTGGCGCGCGCCCTCATGACCGACCCTGAGGTGCTCATCCTCGACGAGCCGACCTCGGGTCTCGACCTGGGTGCTCGTGAGTTGCTGATCGCCGCTCTGTCGGAGATCATGCAGGGTTCGAAGTCCCCGCAGGTCATCCTGGTGACGCATCAGATCGAAGAGATCCCCGCGGGAGTCACCCACTGCGCGATCATGTCCAACGGCGTGATCACGCACCAGGGGCCGATTGAAGACGTCCTGACGGGTGTCAACCTGTCCGAGGTGTACGGCATGCCTCTGCTCGCCGGCTACACTGACGGGCGCTGGTGGGCGCGCGGTGTGAGCGCGTGAGAATAGGAGTGTGAGCGGTATGTGGTGGCTGTGGATTCTCGGCGCCCTCCTCTGCGGAATCATCGAGGTCATGAGCGTGAGCTTCGTGTTCCTCATGTTTGCGATCGGTGCGCTGGCCGCCGGTATCGCGGGCGCTTTCGGCGCGAATCTGACGATTCAGGTCATCGTTTTCATTGTCGTGTCGATTGCCCTCCTAGTCATCCTGCGTCCCTTCCTCAAGGGGCGTATTGATCGATCCAGCGGTTACGTTCCGAGCAACACTGACGGTCTGATTGGCAAGACCGGTTACGTGACCGAGGCCGTGGGAGAGCGGCACGGGCGTATCCAGTTTTCCGGTGGAGAGTGGAGCGCGCGCACTGAGGGGCCCACGCTGCCCGTTGGCACCGAGGTTCGTGTTGACCGCATCGACGGCGCAACCGCCGTTGTGAGCGCCCTCGACCCGGCCTCTGCGGCTCCGACACATCCCTATGGAGACTCGATCTCCTGATCCCGTACATCTTGTATTGTCATTGACGTAAGAAAGGAAAGACGCTGTGAGTTCAGGAAACATCATCGGTAACATCGCGTTCATCGTGGTGCTTGCTCTCGTCGTTTTCGTCGTGGTCTCGCTCGCCCGCGCAGTGCGGATCGTGCCGCAGTCGCAGGCGTACGTCGTGGAGCGCCTCGGTCGGTTCCAGGCGGTCATGCAGGGTGGATTCCACCTGCTGGTCCCCTTCGTGGATCGCGTCGCCGCGCGTATCGATCTGCGTGAGCAGGTCGCGAACTTCCCGCCGCAGCCCGTCATCACCGCCGACCAGGCGATGGTCTCGATCGACTCCGTCATCTATTTCCAGATCACGGATCCGCGCAGCGCGACCTACGAGGTCGCTAACTTCCTGCAGGCGATCGAGCAGCTGACTGCCACGACGCTGCGTAACCTGATCGGCTCCCTCGACCTGGAACAGACGCAGACCTCGCGTGAGTCGATCAACAAGCAGCTGCGCGGAGTTCTTGACGAGGCCACGGGTCCGTGGGGCATTCGCGTGACCCGCGTGGAGCTCAAGTCCATTGAGCCGCCGCCGCGAGTCCTGGCCGCCATGGAGCAGCAGATCACCGCCGAGCGCACCAAGCGTGCCACGATTCTCACGGCCGAGGCCGAGCGTGAGGCCCAGATCAAGAAGGCTGAGGGTGCCAAGCAGGCCGCCGTTCTGGCTGCCTCCGCCCAGCAGGAAGCACAGGTTCTTCAGGCGAAGGGCCAGAAGGAAGCCCTTATTCTCCAGGCCGAGGGTGCCCGCCAGGCGCAGATCCTGCGCGCACAGGGTGAGTCTGAAGCCATTCAGACGGTCTTCGCGGCCATCAACGCCGGAAAGGCCACGCCCGAGCTCCTGTCCTACAAGTACCTCGAAATGCTGCCGAAGATCGCAGACGGTCAGGCGTCCAAGCTGTGGATGCTGCCCTCGGATCTCACCGGCGCACTGGAATCCATCTCGAAGGGTTTCAACCTGGGCAAGTAGACTGAAGCCACGCCGGGCCGACCGCAGTCCCTGCGGTCGGCCCGTTCTTTTCTCAACGGGAGGATACCGGTGGATTCGCATCAGGAATACGTGCTGCGCGAGGTCGCGCAGAAGAATATTCGCTTTATCCGTTTGTGGTTCACGGATGTTGCGGGCGTTTTGAAGTCGATCTCGATCGATCCCGGAGAGCTCGAGGAGGCGTTCAGTGAGGGGATTGGCTTCGACGGGTCGGCCGTCGAAGGCCTGACACGCGTCTACGAGTCGGACATGCTGCTGAAGCCCGATGCCTCGACGTTCCAGTTGCTCCCATGGCGTTCCAACGAGGACCCGGTGGCCCGCATGTTCTGCGACGTCCTCATGCCTGACGGGCGCCCGGCTCCCTCAGATCCTCGAGGGGTTCTCGAGCGCGCGGTGCAGCGCGCCGCCGACGCCGGGTTCCGGGTCATGATTCACCCGGAGATCGAGTTTTACCTCCTGCGTCAGCCGGTGACGCCCGATCGCATGATCCCCGTCGATCAGGCTGGCTACTTTGACCACGTGGCACGTGGCGATTCGAACGACTTCCGTCGCCGTGCCGTGCGCATGCTCGAGGACATGGCGATTCCGGTCGAGTTCTCGCACCACGAGGGCGGGCCGGGACAGAACGAGATTGACCTGCGAGCCGTTGACCCCGTGCGCGCAGCGGATAACATCATGACTGCGCGCACCCTTATTGAGGAGGTCGCGCTACGCGAGGAGCTCGTTGCGACGTTCATGCCCAAGCCTTTCATTGAGCACCCCGGCTCGGGCATGCACACGCACTTGTCGCTGTTTGAGGGCGAAGAAAATGCGTTCTTCTCTCCTGCGGGGCAGTATCGCCTGTCCACGACGGGGCGCCAGTTCATCGCTGGCCTTCTTGCGCACGCCGAGGAGATCGCGGCCATCACCAACCAGCATGTCAACTCCTACAAACGCCTGTGGGGCGGGGGAGAGGCTCCCTCCTACGTGTGTTGGGGCCACTTGAATCGCTCGGCTCTCGTGCGCGTTCCCCTTTACAAGCCGAAGAAGGCCGCGGCGGCACGCATCGAGTACCGCGCCCCCGACCCGAGCGCGAACCCCTACCTGGCGTTCGCCGTCCTCATCTCGGCTGGGCTCGACGGTATCGAGAAGAAGATGGAGCTCATGCCCGAGGCCGAGGACAACGTGTGGGACCTGTCGGATCGTGAACGTCAGGTCATGGGCATTCACGCCCTGCCCGCATCGTTGGCGGACGCCGTGCGTGCCATGAAGAGTTCCGACCTGGTGGCCTCCACGCTCGGTGAGCAGGTGTTCGACTACGTCATCCGCAACAAGCGCAAGGAATGGACGGAATACCGCCAGCAGATTACTCGCCAGGAGCTTGAGCAATTCCTGAAGGTCGTTCCCCGGTGACACCTGACGAACTTCGGATTGCCGGATTCCTGGACCCTCGCCGAGCACTCGACTATGTCGAGGAGCTTCCGGGTGGAGCCGAGGTATGGGCGGCGGACCTGGGAGCCAGTGCCGACCCCGATCAGGCGTTGCTGGCGGCGATCCGTCTGCACGAGGCGGACTCCGGCCTCGTGCAGGGACTCGTCGATGATTCGCGTGCGCGCGCTCGCCTGTGCGCCGTCCTGGGCGGCAGCCAGTGGCTGGGCGATTACGTTGTTGCTGAGCCCGGCCGTGCTCGATCGACGTGGGAGGATCCCGGCGACGCCGCGCGCGTGATGCTTGCGTCTGTGGGGGCGACGCGAGGGGAGCGCGGCGCTTTCGTCGCCTCTGAGGATGCCCGGGTGGATGATCTGCGTGGCGCGTATCGCCAGGTGCTGCTGTACCTGGCCGCCGATGACCTGACGAGCGATGATCCTGAAGGCTTCATGCCCCAGGTCGGTCGGCGCATCGCCGACCTGGTCGACGCCACCCTTGAGGCCGGCCTTGCCCTGGCGAGGCGGGATATCGACCCGCAGGGGCGTATCCCCTTCGCCATCATCGCGATGGGTAAGACGGGAGCACGCGAACTCAACTACATCTCCGACGTTGACGTCGTTTACGTCGCCGAGGCCGGAGCTGACGGGGATGAACGCGTGGCCCTCGAGATCGCGACGCGCCTTGCTGCGGCTACGGCATCCGCCTGCTCGGGGCCCGGAACCGAAGCTCCACTGTGGACGGTGGACGCGAATCTGCGGCCCGAGGGGCGCAACGGAGCGCTCGTACGCACCGTCGAGTCCTACCGCCAGTACTGGGATAAGTGGGCGCAGACCTGGGAGTTCCAGGCGCTGCTCAAGGCGCGCGCCTGTGCGGGGAACGAGGCCGTCGGGCGTGCCTTTGAGGAAGCCGCACAGCCCTACGTGTGGAGCGCCGCGACGCGCGAAGGATTCGTCGAGGCGGCGCGTGCGATGCGTCGCCGCGTCGAGGACAACATCTCGCGTTCGCATGCGTCGCGTGAGCTCAAGCTCGGGCGCGGCGGCCTGCGTGACGTCGAGTTCACGGTTCAGCTGCTCCAGCTTGTTCACGGTCGCACCGACGCCTTCCTGCGTGTGAGGTCGACGCTAGAGGCGATTGAAGCGTTGCGCGAGGGTGGCTACATCGCGCGTAGCGACGCGCAACAGCTCGCCTCGTGCTACCGATTCCTGCGCGCTGTCGAACACCGTACTCAGCTGCCCCGCATGCGTCGCACGCACCTGATTCCGGACAAGGAACGGGAGCTGCGTGTCCTTGGGCGTGCGATGGGGACCGCTCGCTTCGCGGATGCTGAGTCGATCAGTGCCGCTATCGACGAGGTGCGCACTCGCGTGCGCGCTTTGCACGAGGACGTCTTCTATCGCCCGATCATCGCCGCGACTGCATCGCTGAGCGAGGCCGAGGTATTCCTGCACGCAGATGGCGCGCGCGACCGACTGGCCGCGATCGGCTACCGGGATCCGGCGGGAGCGCTCACTCACATTGGAGCCCTCACGCAGGGGACGAGCAGGCGCGCGGCGATCCAGCGTCACCTGCTTCCGGTATTCATCTCGTGGCTCGCCGGAGGCGCCGACCCCGACATGGGTCTGTTGAACTTCCGCATCCTGTCCGAGGACATTGGGGATTCGCATTGGTACCTCGCGCTTCTGCGTGACTCGGGCGTCGCCGCCCATAGGCTCACGACCATGCTCCCGAACTCCCGCTGGATTGCAGAGGCGCTCGCCAAGCGTCCCGAGGCCGTGGCCTGGCTCGACGATGATGGTGAGCTGGCGCCGCGCGAGCCGCATCGGCTAGCTCGGGAAGTTGCGGCCCTCATTGACCGTCACGAGGACGCGGCCGAGGCGGCCGCTCGAGTCCGAGCCGTGCGCACGCGTGAGCTCACGCGTTGCGCGATGAGCGACCTGCTGGGCGGCGTCGATCCGCGCGGGAATGCGATCGCCGACGCCACGGATGCGGCAATTCTCGGAGCCCTCGCCATCGCCCAGCGGGAGGAAACTGAGCGCTGGGGTGAGGAGCGGGCAAACGTTGTCTTTGTCGCGATGGGGCGCTACGGCGGACGCGAGTGCTCGTACGCCTCGGATGCCGACGTGGTTGCCCTGCATGAGGCCGTCGGGGGTGCCACCGAGGCGGAGGCGGCGGCCAGCGCAACGGTGATCGTCAACCGCGTGAAGAATCTTCTCGGCTCGGCGACAAACCAGCTGGGCATTGTCGTCGACCTTGACCTGCGTCCCGAGGGCAAGAATGGCCCGATGAGCCGTACGATTGAGTCGCATCGTGAGTATGCGCAGCGGTGGGCGTCGACCTGGGAGCGCCAGGCGGCGGTGCGTGCGTGCCCGATCGGTGAGGGGAGCCTCGCCGATTCTGCACGGGCACTGTTCGATGAGCTCGCCTATGGGGGAGTGAGTGAGTTGGAGGTGCGAGACATTCGCTTGCTCAAAGCCCGCATGGAGAACGAGCGTTTGCCGCGCGGCATCGAGCCCGCTCGCCACGTGAAGCTCGGCCCCGGCGGCCTCACGGACGTGGAGTGGACGATCCAGCTCATTCAGATGCGTGCTGGGATGAACAACCCCGCACTGAGAACACCCTCGACGACGCAGGCGATCCTGAGTGCTCGGGAGCACGAGCTGATCAGTGCTCAAGACGCGCAGACTCTTCTCGATGCCTGGGACATGGCAACCCGTATTCGCGCGGCCAACACGCTGGCAAGTGGCCGCATGAGCGGTGTGAAGCTCGACGTCTTGCCTCGTGACAGCGCGGAGCTGCGTGCCCTCGCAGCGATCCTCGGGTACGGTAGCGGCGGGCTGAACGCCCTCGAAGACGACTGGCTGCGCGCTGGACGCAAAGCGCGCGCCGTCATGGAACGACTTTTCTGGGAGCAGCAGTGAAGATTGTGCTGGTACGGCACGGACAGACCCCCGCGAATTGCCTCGGTGCGCTCGACACGGTGCGCCCTGGCCTCGGGCTGACTCCCGAAGGACTCCTCCAGGCCCAGCGCCTCGCGGATCGATGGGAGTCCGAGGTTGCGCCGCCTCCCACCGTCATCGCACTGTCCGGGCTGCACCGTACGCGCCTGACCGCGGCCCCGCTGGCGAGCGCCTACGGGCTGACTCCGCAGGTGCACCCCGGCATCCGCGAGCTACGCTCCGGCGACCTCGAAATGGCGGCCGACCCGGCATCGCAGTCCCTCTATGTGCGCACGACCCTGTCGTGGTGCGCCGGGGATTTGGATAATCGCATGCCCGGCGGCGAAAGCGGGCGCGAGGCCCTGGCCCGCTCGCTGGAGACCGTGCGTCGGGTGGGCCTGGCCGCACGCGAGCAAGCGGGGGACGAGGCCGTCGCGGTGTTCGTCATCCACGGTGCCCTCACGCGCCTGCTGGCCACGTGGCTGTCCACTGACATCGACGAGGACCTCGTCTCCAAGCACTTCATGTCCAACACGGGCACGTCCACCTTCGAGTGGGCGCCCGACTTCACCCCGTCCTCCGCGGACGAGCTGGCGAAGGGGCTCCGCGCCCTGATCTGGAACGACCGTCCCCTCGATCAGTGGTCTTGATGCTGCTCCTGATCGGGTGCAACGAAGGCTGACACCTCGAAAGGGAACGAGCGGTACGTGAAGTAGTTGCGCAAGTATGACAGGTGGTCCTCGCACGCGAGCCACGTCTTCGTGCGGGCGTGGTGGATCGCAGGGTTACGCCAGTCGATGCGGTAGATCGCGGCGTTCGTGCATTCACGCGCCGAGCAGATGCCCGATGCGGCTTCGACTCCCAGTGCCATGGTGTCCTCCCCGTGCGGTTACGCTTGGAAGTATGCCAACCCTCGTTCTCGTTCGCCACGCGCAGGCCGCATATTCATACCCCGATCACACTCGACCCCTCACACGCGTGGGCGTCGATCAGGCCGCGCGTCTCGGCGGTGTCTTATCTCGCGAGATCGGCGCATTCGATGTCGCGGTCTGCTCGGACGCGACGCGCGCCCAGCAGACCTTCGCTCAGATTAGTCAGCGCGTGTCGATCCGTGATAGCTGGTTCGACCGCGGCGTCTACAACGCCGACGAGGAGGATATCCTCACCCTGGCGCGTACTATCGAGGGCAGCAATGCACTCGTCGTCGGTCACGAGCCCACTATCTCCGGCGCCGGTTATGTGCTGGCGCGCGAGAATGATCGGGGAGAGGTAGCCCGAGGTGTACCGACCGCGACGGCTCTCATCCTCACCTTCGATGGAACCTGGGAGAATCTGACCCCCTCCAGCTGCACCCTGCGCGCGGTGCTGACCCCGCCCACCCGCTAGGTCACGTGTCCGCGGATGAGGCCCCGGCCTCGTCCATCGTTCCTGTGAGTGTGTTTACGTTTGTCCACGTGACGCCCGCCCGGATGCGGATGGGGGCCGCAAGCGCGTTAGAATATGGCGGTATCTATCCACCCAACAGGGAGAAGTGATGTCGGGACACTCTAAGTGGGCGACCACCAAGCACAAGAAGGCCGCTATTGACGCCAAGCGCGGCAAGCTCTTCGCGCGCCTCATCAAGAACATTGAGGTTGCAGCTCGCACGGGCGGCGGCGACCCCGCTGGCAACCCGACCCTGTACGACGCCATCCAGAAGGCGAAGAAGAACTCCGTTCCCGCCGACAACATCGACCGCGCCGTCAAGCGCGGCTCCGGTGCCGAGGCCGGTGGCGCCAACTACGAGACCATCATGTACGAGGGCTACGGCCCGGGCGGCGTCGCCTTCCTGGTGGAGTGTCTGACCGACAACCGCAACCGTGCCGCCTCCGACGTTCGCCTGGGCTTCACCCGCCACGGCGGCTCTCTGGCCGACCCCGGTTCGGTGTCCTATCTGTTCTCGCGTCGCGGCATCGTTGAGGTTCCCGCCGCCGACGGTGTGGACGAGGAATCCATCATGATGGCCGTCCTGGACGCGGGCGCCGAAGAGGTTGAGGAAGCCGGCGAGCTCTTCATCGTCGAGTCCGACCCCAAGGACGTCGTTGCCGTGCGTACCGCCCTGCAGGACGCAGGCATCGACTACGACTCTGCCGAAGTCCAGTTCGTCGCCTCCACCGAGGTCGAGCTCGATCTCGAGGGCGCCCTCAAGGTCAACAAGCTCATCGACGCCCTCGAGGACTCCGATGACGTGCAGAACATCTACACGAACATGTCCGTGTCGGACGAGGTTCGTGCCCAGCTGGAAGAGCAGGAGTGAACATGAGCGATTCGACTGCTAAGCGCGAGGTCGGCACCCCGCAGGTCAAGCGCGGTATGGCCCAGATGCTCAAGGGTGGCGTCATCATGGACGTCGTTACCCCCGAGCAGGCGAAGATCGCCGAGGACGCGGGCGCCGTGGCCGTCATGGCCCTCGAGCGCGTGCCCGCCGACATCCGCGCCCAGGGTGGCGTGGCCCGCATGTCCGACCCCGACCTGATCGAAGGCATCATCGAGGCCGTGTCCATCCCCGTGATGGCCAAGGCCCGCATTGGCCACTTCGTTGAGGCGCAGGTTCTGCAGTCCCTCGGCGTCGACTACATCGACGAGTCCGAGGTCCTGACCCCCGCCGACTACACCCACCACATCGACAAGTGGAACTTCACCGTTCCCTTCGTCTGCGGCGCGACCAACCTCGGTGAGGCGCTGCGCCGCATCAACGAGGGCGCGGCCATGATCCGCTCCAAGGGTGAGGCCGGCACCGGCGACGTTTCCAATGCGACGACGCACATGCGTAAGATCCGCGACGAGATCCGCCACCTGACCTCCCTGCCCGAGGACGAGCTGTACGTTGCGGCCAAGGAACTGCAGGCCCCCTACGAGCTCGTCGCCGAGGTCGCCCGCGAAGGTCGCCTCCCCGTCGTGCTCTTCACGGCCGGTGGCATTGCCACCCCCGCCGACGCTGCCATGATGATGCAGCTGGGCGCCGAGGGCGTCTTCGTCGGCTCGGGCATCTTCAAGTCCGGCGATCCCGCCAAGCGCGCGGCCGCCATCGTCAAGGCCACGACCTTCTACGACGATCCGTCCGTCATCGCCGAGGTCTCCCGTGGCCTGGGCGAGGCCATGGTCGGCATTAACGTCGACGACCTGCCGGTCGATCACCGCCTCGCGGAGCGCGGATGGTGACCATCGGCGTCCTCGCCCTGCAGGGCGACGTCGCAGAGCACGCGCGGGCGCTGGAAAACTCCGGCGCCCGCGCGCTGCTTGTGCGCAGGGTTTCTGAGCTCGACCAGGTCGACGGCCTGGTCATCCCGGGCGGCGAGTCGACGACCATGTCGAACCTCCTGCTCTCCTTCGGACTGTTTGACACGCTCAACGACCGGATCGCCTCCGGCCTGCCGGTCTACGGCACGTGCGCGGGCATGATCATGCTCGCGTCGTCGATCCTGGACGGACGTGAGGACCAGCGTTCTTTCGCCGCGCTCGACATGGTCGTGCGCCGTAACGCCTTCGGTCGTCAGGTCGACTCCTACGAGGAGGACCTGGACGTCGAGGGTCTCGAGGGTGGTCCCTTCCATGCCGTGTTCATTCGCGCCCCGTGGGTCGAGTCGGTGGGCGAGGGCGTCGAGGTCATTGCGCGCGCCGGTAACAGCACTGACGGCCCGATCGTCGGCGTGCGCCGCGGCAACGTCATGGCGACGTCGTTCCATCCCGAGGTGGGCGGAGACGATCGGATTCACGCGATGTTTGTCGATATGGTGGCGTGCGCCTGATGCGCGTCATGGGCATCGACCCCGGCCTGACGCGCTGCGGCCTCGGCGTCGTTGACGTCGATGCGTCGCGGCGTGCCTCGCTCGTGTACGTCGGTGTCGCCCGTACCGATAAGGACCTGGCGACGCACTTCCGGCTGCGGACGATCGCAGACGCGATCGATAGCGTCATCGAACGCTACGAGCCGGAGGTCGTCGCCATCGAACGCGTCTTCGCGCAGGACAACCTCCAGTCGGTGACCACGACGATGCAGGTCATGGGCGCGGCGATGACGTGCGTGGGTCGCGCCGGACTGCCGATGGCCGTCCACACGCCCTCCGAGGTGAAGTCCGCCGTCTCCGGTAACGGAAACGCGGACAAGGCGCAGGTGCAGGCGATGGTCACACGCATCCTTGGCCTCGCCAAGGCTCCTAAGCCCGCGGACGCTGCGGACGCTCTTGCCATTGCGATTACGCACGCGTGGCGGGGGACAGGCTTGCTCGGTGCTCCCGAGGACTCGTCGGTCGCCGTCTCGATCTCGGGTCGCCTGACCGCCCGCGGATCCATGACGCCCGCCCAAAAGGCGTGGGCTGAGGCCCAGGCCGCGCAACGCCGAACGGGTGCCGTCGATCCGAGGCGTAGGCGCGGCTAGAATCGTACATATGTTCGCCCGCGTACGCGGGTGACCCATGAACGAAAGGAACGCAGTGATCTCCATTCTGCGCGGCACAGTTGCGAGCGTCGGCCTCGACCACATCGATATCGTGGTGGGAGGCATCGGCTTTCGCGTGCACGTGACGCCCGCCTTCGCCCAGGGCGCCTCGCGCGATCAGGAGATGACCGTGTTCACGTCAATGATCGTGCGCGAAGACTCGATGACGCTGTACGGTTTCGAGTCCGCCGATGAGCGGGACGTGTTCACGAAGCTGCTGTCGGTGTCGGGCATCGGCCCGAAGATCGCGCTCGCCGCACTTGCAGTCTTGCGCCCCGACGACCTGCGCCGCGCGGTGCGCGACCAGGACCTGAGCGCTCTTCAGCGGATCCCAGGCGTGGGCAAGAAGTCAGCCCAGCGCATGGCCCTGGAAATCGGCGACAAGCTGGGCACCCCGGCAGCACTGCCAGGCGCGCAAACAGCAGCCGCCCCCGCGCCCACCGAGGACGCCGTCGCCTCCGAGGTCAGCGCTGCCTTGGTCGGCCTGGGATGGTCTGAGGCACAGGCTGCCAAGGCCATCGAGAAACTCGCGGGCAGTGGTCTCGGCGCATCCGACATGCTGCGCGCCGCCCTCGTGACGCTGGGAGGCGGACGTGGCTGATCAGATGGATTCCGGTTTCGACGTCGATGCGATGCGCATCGTCGCCCCCGACGCCGGCGAACTCGAGCGGGCAGCCGAGGCCGCGCTGCGCCCCAAGAAGCTCTCTGAGTTCGTGGGTCAGCGCGTCGTTCGAGGCCAGTTGCAGCTCGTCCTCGACGCCGCGCGGATGCGTTCGGCCAGCCCCGACCACGTCCTGCTTGCGGGCCCTCCGGGACTCGGCAAGACGACGCTGGCAATGATCATCGCCGCGGAGATGGGAACGTCCCTGCGACTGACCTCCGGCCCCGCGATCCAGCACGCTGGTGACCTTGCCGCGATTCTTTCCGGCCTCCAAGAGGGCGACGTCCTCTTCATCGACGAGATCCACCGCCTCGCGCGAACCGCCGAGGAAATGCTCTACCTCGCCATGGAGGACTTTCGTGTCGACGTCGTCGTGGGCAAGGGGCCCGGCGCGACATCGATCCCGCTGACTCTGCCGCCTTTCACCGTCGTCGGCGCCACGACGCGATCGGGCCTGCTGCCGGCTCCGCTGCGCGACCGCTTCGGCTTCACGGCCCATCTCGAGTTCTACGAGACCGATGAGCTCCAGTCGGTGGTCACCCGTTCCGCCTCGCTGCTGGGTTCGCCCATTGACGCGCAGGCCGCCCACGAGATCGCCTCGCGTTCGCGTGGAACGCCTCGTATCGCGAACCGCCTCCTGCGTCGCGTCGTCGACTACGCCCAGGTGCATGGCGACGGGCAGCTGACCCTCGAGGCCGCGCGCGGTGCCCTCGAGCTTTTTGAAGTTGACCCCTCCGGCCTCGACCGCCTCGACCGCGCGGTCCTCGAGGCCATCTGCCGTCGTTTCGCCGGTGGTCCCGTTGGCCTCACGACCCTGTCGGTGACGATCGGCGAGGAAGCAGAAACCGTCGAAACGGTCGCGGAACCCTACCTCGTGCGCGAAGGGTTCCTCGTGCGCACCAACCGCGGACGCATGGCAACCGCCAAGGCATGGGCCCACCTCGGCCTCACTCCGCCCGCGCCGGACGGTGGCCTCTTCGACTAGGGGAGTGAGCCTCGTCCCTATCCGTGCAGGCCGCGGGCGCGTGCGGAGTGTCAAAACGGCTCCGGAGGCGTCTCGCGCCGCGCCACACCTTGATCACTTAGGCTAAAACCCTGCTCGGGCATTAGACTGGCAAAGTGCGCTCGAAGCGCTAGACCGTCATCGAAAGTGAATCAGCCTTTATGAACAACTACATGCTCCTGATCATGGCAGCTTTCCTCATCGTCTTCATGATGTGGAGCTCGCGCTCCCGCAGGCAGCAGATGCAGAAGCTGGAACAGGAAAAGCGTGACCAGCTCGCAGCCGTCACCCCCGGAGAATGGGTGCGTACCCGCGTGGGCTTCTGGGGTCGTTTTGTTGACCTCGACGGCGACATTGTTGTCCTGGAGACCTCTAACGGACACGAGATGTACTGGGAACGTGAATTCATCGCCGAGATCGGTGGCCAGCCGCCGCTCGCTGACGCGGAGCAGGCTGAGGCGGACGCCGACGAGGTGGAGACCGTCGAGGAGGACGCATCTGTCCTCGGCCTCGATCAGGAAGACGCCCAGTCTTTCGACGTGCGCGACACCGACGAGCAGCAGAAGTAACTCAAGGCTGAACGGAAAGTAGAACCGTGTCATCACATAAGCGACGCCCCGTGCGCGCGCTCGTGACCCTGACCGTCGCCATCGTGGCGGCGTGCGCGGCACTTGCGATCGGGCACTTCGTGAAGGGCGTGTCCCCGTATCCCGACCTGGCCCTTGACCTTAAGGGTGGTACCCAGCTGATCCTGACACCGACCCCGACGTCGGAGGGACAGCGTGCGATCACCGAGGAAGATATCACGCAGGCGATCGCGATTATTCGTAATCGTATTGACGCGTCCGGCGTGTCCGAGTCTGAGATCTCCTCGATGGGTAGCTCTAATATCATGGTGTCGATCCCCGGCACCCCGTCCCAGGAGCAGCTGGATCTGATCCGTTCGTCCTCGCAGATGAACTTCCGCCCGGTGCTGCGTATTGGGCCTGCGCAGGGAATCCTCCAGAACCAGCAGCAGCCGCAGGTGGATAACCCTCAGTCGGGTGCGCAGTCCGGTGCCCAGTCGGGCGAACAGAGCGGTGCACAGTCCGGTGCCCAGTCGGGCGAGCAGAGCGGCGCTGGCGCGGCTGATACGGCTCAGTCCGGCGTTCAGTCCACTGCCCTGGATGAGGCGACCGCTCGCGGCGCTGCCGACGCGGATGGCGACGGCGTTCTGTCCGACACTCCTGCGACGACTCCCGAGAATGCGTCGGATCTCGCCTGGGTGACCGAGCAGGTCATGTACGACTTCCTGACGCTCGATTGCTCGGCATCCGCCGATGTGAAGCGCGTCGAGGGCGCCGCTGACAAGCCCTACGCCGCCTGCGACGAGTCCGGCCAGGTCAAGTACATCCTGGGCCCCGTGGCCGTTCCCGGTTCGGATCTGGAGGCTGCGAGCGCGGCCATCGCAACGAACGGCACTGGACAGTCGACCGGTCAGTGGATTGTCTCGCTGCGGTTCAACCACGAGGGCGCCGAGAAGTTCAAGGAGACCTCGACGATCCTGTACGGCTACCACGATTCGGACCCCCAGGGGTCGTCCTATCGTGGCAGCCCGGACCGTAACTCGTTCGCGGTCGTTCTCGATGGAACCGTGATTACCGCTCCGTCGATGCAGGCCATCATCACGAACGGTGAGGCGCAGATCAGCGGCAACTTCACCCCGCAGTCTGCGAGAGCGCTGGCTAACCAGCTGCAGTTCGGCTCGCTCCCGCTGAACTTCGAGGTCGAGTCCGAGCAGCAGATTTCTGCGACGATCGGCACGGATCACCTGACCGTTGGTCTGTGGGCGGCCCTCATCGGCTTCCTGCTGGTCATCCTCTACCTGATTTGGCAATACCGCGGCCTCGCGATTATTTCTGCCGGTTCGCTGGTCGTTGCCTCGATCATCACCTACCTGGTGATCACGCTGCTGTCGTGGGCGATGGGCTACCGGCTCTCGCTGGCAGGCGTCGCCGGTCTGATCATGGCAATTGGCGTCACCACGGACTCGTTCATCGTCTACTTCGAACGTGTTCGAGACGAGGTCCGAGACGGACGACCGCTGCGCGCCGCCGTCGAAGAGGGCTGGGATCGCGCCAAGCGCACCATCCTGGTTTCCGACGCGGTCAACCTGGTTGCGGCCGTGGTTCTCTACCTGCTCGCCGTTGGTGGCGTTCAGGGCTTCGCCTTCACCCTCGGCATCACGACAATTATTGACATAGCGGTGATCTTCCTGTTCACCCACCCGATGATGGAGCTGCTGATCCGCACTCGCTTCTTCGGCGAAGGCCACAAGCTCTCGGGTCTGGACCCCGAGCACCTGGGTGCGAAGAACTCGCTCGTGTACGCGGGTCGCGGACGCGTGGTCGTGCGTGGTGAATCCGCGACGACAAAGGACCAGAGCGAAGAGGCCGGCGACGGTCTGTCGATTGCCGAGCGACGCCGTGCCGCCCGCCTCGCCGCGGCGAAGGCCGAGGACGAAGAGACCGTTGATGACGCTTCCGTCGAGACAACGGATAGCACTGCAGGCGTGACCGAGGAAGAGGAGAACTGACATGATGAGTTTTGCTCAGTGGGGTAACGCCCTGTACTCGGGCGAGAAGTCCTATGCCGTCGTCCCCAAGCGCAAGGTCTTCGTCGGCCTCGCCGCCGCGGTGCTCGTTCTCGGTTTCGCGCTCGTCGCGATCCTTGGCCTGAACCGCTCGATTGAGTTCACCGGAGGCTCGCAGTTCGATGTCGCTCACGTGAGCGATCAGAGCGAGTCTTTCGCCTCGCGTGCAGTCACCTCCACCGGCCTCGTTGAGGGCACCCCGAAGGTGACTCGCGTGGGCGCGGACTCGGTCCGAATCCAGACGTCGTCCCTGGATTCCGCGCAGACCTCTCAGATGCGTGACGCGCTGGCCAGCGCCTACGGAGTGGATGCGACCGAGGTGCAGTCCTCCTCGATCGGCCCCTCCTGGGGTTCCTCGGTCACCACTAAGGCCGCTCAGTCGCTCGTCATCTTCATGGCGCTCGTCGCCCTGCTGATGACGGTGTACTTCCGCTCGTGGCGCATGGCTGCGTCTGCGCTGCTCGCGCTGGTGCACGACATCGCCGTGACCATCGGCGTGTTCGCGATCCTGCAGGTCGAGGTCTCGCCCGCAACCGTGATCGGCTTCCTGACGATTCTGGGTTACTCGCTCTATGACACCGTCGTCGTCTTCGACAAGGTGCGCGAGCTGACCTCGGACATCTACGAGCAGAAGCACTACACCTTCGCCGAGTACGTGAACCTCGCAGTCAACCAGACGATGGTTCGTTCGATCAACACCTCGGTTGTGGCGCTTCTCCCCGTCGGCGCGATTCTGATCATCGGTTCCGTGGCCCTTGGCCCGGGTACCCTGGTGGATATCTCGCTGGCCCTGTTTGTCGGTATGATCGCCGGTACCTACTCGTCGATCTTCATCGCGTCGCCGCTTCTGGTCACCTTCCAGGAGCTGTCGGCCAAGACCCGCGAGCACAACGCGGCCGTCGACCGGGCACGTCAGGGCCGCCACGCCGCTGACACGCCGGGCGCCTCCGCATCGGTGAAGGTGGCTCCTATCAAGCCCGGCAAGCGCCTGGGCAACGAGAATCAGCCCCACAGGAAGAAGAATCATCGATGATCGGTGAGCTCGGCGAGCGCATCGCCACTCTGGTGCGAAGCAACATGCTGGAAATCCCGGATTTTCCGGAACCCGGCGTCCTGTTTCGTGATATCACTGAGCTGTTTGCGAACGGCCCTGCATTCAAGGAACTCGTTGAGCTGATCGGCGCTCGCTACGCGGGTCACATCGACGCAGTCGCGGGTCTTGAGTCGCGTGGCTTCATCCTCGGCGCTCCGGTGGCCGCCGAGCTTGGCCTCGGAATGCTGACGATCCGCAAGGCTGGCAAGTTGCCCGGCCACGTGATCGGCGTCGACTACGAACTTGAGTACGGCACGGCGCGCATGGAAATGCACCCCGAGTCGGTCCACGAGGGCCAGCGCGTCCTCATCATCGACGACGTGCTCGCGACGGGCGGCACAGCGAACGCGGCGGTGAAGCTGCTGCGTCAGTGCGGCGCGTCCGTCGAGGCCGTGGCCGTTCTCCTGGAACTCGATGCGCTCGGCGGTCGCTCCGTGCTGACGGATGTGACGGTGGAGAGCGCGCTACACCTCTAAGCGTCGTTTCTTGACAGCGAGCGGGTCCGGGGATCGTCACGATCCCCGGACCCGCTCGTTCGTCGCTATCATGGGGCCATGAGCAGCGACGACATGACTTCAGGATCCGCACTTCCCGCGGCCGGTTCCCGAGTGCGCTCTGGCCTCGTTTGGTTTGGCTCACGCGGACGTGCCACAATCCCCGAGATTGAGCCGCTTGTGCGCGCCCTGCGGGCGAACCATCCGAAGGCGGACATCAGCGTCGTCGAGCGGGCCTACCGTACAGCCGAGGAACATCACCGCGGTCAAATGCGCAAGTCCGGTGAACCGTATATCACCCATCCGGTCGCCGTTGCGACCATCCTCGCGGAGATGGGCATGACGACCCCGACGCTTGTCGCAGCGCTGCTGCATGACACGGTCGAGGACACGGACTACACGCTTGAGCAGCTCGCTGCCGAGTATGGCGAGGCGATTGCCAACCTCGTTGACGGCGTCACCAAGCTCGACAAGGTGCACTACGGCGCCGCTGCTCAGTCTGAGACGCTGCGCAAGATGCTCGTCGCGATGAGCCGCGATATCCGTGTGCTGCTCATCAAGCTCGGCGACCGACTGCATAATGCCCGCACGTGGCGGTTCGTGCCCGCCAAGTCGGCGGCAAAGAAGGCGAAGGAGACGCTGGAGATCTACGCACCCCTGGCTCATCGCCTCGGCATGAACATGGTGAAGTGGGAGCTTGAGGAGCTGTCGTTCAAGACGCTGTACCCGGATATCTATGAGGAGATCGACCGCCTCGTCACGGAGAGGGCACCCCAGCGCGAAGAGTATCTGCGAGATGTCATCGACCAGATCGAAGAGGATTTGCGTCGTTCGGGCACGAAGGGGACGGTGAGTGGCCGTCCGAAGAGCCACTACTCGATCTACCAGAAGATGATCGTGCGCGGCAAGGCCTTCGATGAGGTCTACGATCTGGTGGCTGTGCGTGTACTGGTGGAGTCGATCAAGGATTGCTACGGCGTGCTGGGGGCGCTGCACGGGCGCTGGAACCCGATTCCCGGCCGTTTCAAAGACTACATCGCGATGCCGAAGTTTAATCTCTACCAGTCGCTGCATACGACCGTTATCGGACCCGGTGGCAAGCCGGTGGAGATCCAGATCCGTACCTTCGACATGCATGAGCGCGCCGAGCATGGCGTCGCCGCGCACTGGAAGTACAAGCAGAACCCAAACGCGTCGAGTGGCGACGCGGATCGCATGAGCTCTGACGAGCAGGCGAACTGGTTGCGTGCTTTGGTCGAGATGGAGCGCGAGACGGGCGATCCTGAGGAGTTCCTCGATTCGCTGCGCTTCGAGATCGCCGGCGATGAGGTCTACGTGTTTACGCCGAAGGGCCAGGTCATCGTGTTGCCGGCACGTTCGACGCCCGTCGACTTCGCGTATGCGGTGCACACGGAGGTCGGCCACCGCACGGTGGGCGCGAAGGTCAACGGCCGCCTTGTCTCCCTGGATACACGCCTCGAGTCGGGCGAGACGGTCGAGGTCGTGACTTCTAAGTCAGACAAGTCCGGACCTTCGCGCGACTGGCTGGCTTTTGTCGCCTCTCCGCGTGCGCGCTCCAAGATCAAGGCGTGGTTTTCCAAGGAGCGCCGCGAGGAAGCTGTGGAGGCCGGAAAAGAGGCGCTTGCCCGCGCGATGCGCAAGCAGAACCTGCCGCTCCAGCGCCTCATGAGCCACGAGTCGATCCTGTCGGTCGCGACGTCTTTCGGCTATCCGGACGTGTCCGGCCTGTACGCAGCTGTCGGCGAGGGCCATATCTCCGCACAAAACGTCGTCTCCAAGCTGGTCGACAACCTGGGTGGGGGAGACGGCACGGAGGAGACGCTGTCCGAGGCCGTGACCCCGGGTTCTCAGAAGCCACGCTCCGAAGCCTCGGGCGATGCGGCGATCACCGTCGCCGGTCTGAGTCCGAACGAGATCTGGGTCAAGCTCGCCAAGTGCTGTACGCCGGTGCCCGGAGACGACATCGTCGGCTTTATTACCCGAGGCCAGGGTATCTCGGTGCATCGCAGTACGTGCGCGAACGCTGTCCGTCTAGAACAGCTGCAGCCCGAACGCTTCGTCGACGTGTCCTGGAACGAGAAGGGGCTGGGTGCTCCGTTCCGGGTGCAGATTGAGGTGCGTGCTCTCGATCGTGGCGGACTGCTCTCGGATCTGACGCGCGTGCTGTCCGACTATCGCGTCAACATTCTCGCCGCCGCGCTGAAGACCGACGGAGATCAGGTCGCCTCGGGTAACTTCTCATTCGAACTGGCCGACCTCGGGCACCTGAACGCGGTCCTGTCCGCCCTTCGTCGGGTCGATGGGGTCTTCGAGGCGGTGCGCATCGGCGCCGATTCATAGACGAGGCGCGGGCGGCCTGCGTCGATTCGCGTGAAAAGGGTGTTACATCCGTCCCCTTTTGGGTGATGAGCTTTCCCCTGCTCGTTAGATGTGACACACTAGATGTGTGTGTCACATCGGCACGCACCCGCGCCGGGCGTAAGCCCTCGTCTCAGAAGGAATATCGTGACCACGACGCCGATTCCGAATAACGAAACCGCTCCCGAAGCTGCCCCGTCGACGATTGAGGAGGCCGCGGTCTCGACGACAATTGCTGCTTCTGAGGTGCCCGAGCACCCCTTCGCCCGTATCGGCGAGGACGGCACTGTCTACGTCAAGGATGGAGACGAAGAGCGCGTCATCGGCGGCTTCCCCGAGGGCATTCCTGCTTCTCCCTACGCTCTGTACGAGCGTCGCTACGCAGACCTCGAAGCCACCATCAAGCTTTTTGAGGATCGCCTGGGCACGCTGAGCCCGCGCGACATCGACCAGACTCTCGCAACGCTGCGCGAGCAGGTCGCCTCCCCGAATGTCATCGGCGACATCCCGGCGCTGCGCGAGCGCGTTGCGGCGGTTGAGAAGGCCGCCGAGGAGCGTAAGGAAATCGCCCGTGAGGAGCGTAAGGCCGCCAAGGCTGCTGCTCTCGCCGAGCGCACTTCTGTCGTTGAGCGCGCCGAGGCTATTGTCGCCCAGGATCCCGCCAAGACCCATTGGAAGCAGTCGGGTCAGACCCTGCGCGACCTCCTTGATGAGTGGAAGAACCTGCAGCGCCGCGGCCCGCGCCTGGAGAAGGCCATCGAGGATGAGCTGTGGAAGCGTTTCTCCTCCGCGCGCACCCAGTTCGACCGTCACCGCCGCCAGTTCTTCTCGCAGCTCGATCAGGCCCAGTCCGAGGCTAAGCGAGTGAAGGAAGCCCTGATCGCTGAGGCCGAGGCTCTGTCCTCGTCCGTGGACTGGTCGCGTACCTCCGGTGCCTACCGTGAGCTCATGAACCGCTGGAAGGCCGCCCCTCGCGCCTCGCGTAAGGAAGACGACGCGCTGTGGGCACGTTTCCGCGCCGCCCAGCAGGTGTTCTTCGACGCTCGCCGCGCCAAGGACGAGGCCACCGACGCGGAGTACCGCGACAACCTCGTCGCGAAGGAAGCGATCCTCGTTGATGCTGAGGCCATCCTGCCGGTGACCGACATTGATCGCGCGAAGGCTCAGCTGCGTCAGATCCAGGACCGCTGGGAAGAGGTGGGCCGCGTGCCGTCCGCCGACCTGCACCGCATTGAGGGTCGTCTGCGTGCCGTCGAGGCCGCCGTCCGCGAGGCCGAAGAGAAGGAATGGCGCCGCACCAACCCCGAGACGCGCGCACGCGCGGCCGGCATGGTGGGTCAGCTTGAGGAGCAGATCGCTCAGCTTGAGCGTTCTCTGTCCGAGGCCGAGGCCAAGGGCGACGAGAAGGCCGCCAGGAACGTGCGCGAGGCTCTTGAGACCAAGCGCGCCTGGCTCGCGCAGATCTCCTCCTCCATGGAGTGACATGCGCCTTCACGTTATTCCATCGCCTTTCTACGCGGCGAATGGGATCGTGCTCGTCCCTTCCGGGGCGGGCACTGCCCTTGTCGTCGACCCTTCGGCGGGAATCCAACACCTGATCCGCGAGGTCCTCGAGCTTGAGGGTGTCAGCGTGGGCGCGGTGCTTCTGACACACGGACACCCCGACCACGTCTGGGACGCGGCCGCGGTGTCCACTTGGGGAGTGGACGGAGGCACCGTTCCCGTGTACGTGCCGGGACCTGACATGTACCGCATGGATGCCCCGGCCTCGTTCCTGCCGATGCCGCTGCCCGACTTTGTGGGGGAGTGGGTCAAGCCCGCCGACCTTTGTGAGGTGCCCTCAGATTCGTTTGAGGTGTGCCCCGGCGTGTGGCTGCGCATGGTTCCCGCACCCGGCCATACCGAGGGATCGGCTGTCTTCCTGGGGGAGAGCCCGCTCGATATCCGGGTCAACAACCAGTCCTTCTACTGTTCCGATGAGGCGGTTCCGTGGGCGATGAGCGCAGACGTGCTGTTTAAGGACAGCGTCGGGCGCACCGACCTGCCCGGGGGCGATGAAACTCAGATGCGACATTCTTTGCGCACGATTTCCAACGCTCTCGATCCTCGCACCGTCCTTGTTCCCGGACACGGCCCGGCGACCACGCTCGCAGATGAGATACGCTCAAACCAGTATCTGATTCGCGCTCGTCGCATCGGCTAACCACCTTCCTCATAGAAAGAACGCTTAATGGCTCGCACGTCCCTGTCAGGTTTCCCCGAATGGCTCCCGGAGGGCCGCATCATTGAGATGCACGTCCTCGACGAGCTGCGTCGCGTGTTTGAATTGCACGGCTTCGCGGGCATCGAAACCCGTGCGGTCGAGACCCTCGAGCAGTTGGAAGCAAAGGGTGAGACCTCCAAGGAGATCTACGTGCTCGAACGCCTGCAGGCCCTGAAGGCCGCGGCGGCCGGTGCACGCGCTCCCAAGGACAAGGGCATGGGTCTGCACTTCGACCTCACGGTTCCCTTCGCCCGCTACGTGGTCGAGAACGCGAACGAGCTGGATTTCCCGTTCAAGCGCTACCAGATCCAGAAGGTGTGGCGCGGTGAGCGTCCCCAGGACGGTCGCTTCCGTGAATTCACGCAGGCGGACATCGACGTCGTGGGTAACGGTGAACTCCCGTTCCACTTCGAGGTGGACCTGCCGCTGGTGATGGCAGAGGCTCTGAATAACCTGCCGATCCCGCACGTGCGCGTGCTCGTGAATAACCGCAAGGTCGTTCAGGGCGTGTGTGAGTCCCTCGGGGTTACGGACGTTGAGGCTGCCCTGCGCGGCCTCGACAAGATCGACAAGATCGGCCCGGAGGGTGTGGTCGCCGAGCTGGCTCAGTCCGGCATTGATGGCGACCAGGCATCCGTTCTGCTCCAGATGGCGCAGATCCGCACGTCCGAGTCTTCAGAGGTGCGCGCGCGTCTGGCTGACCTCGGTGTGGGCGGCGAACTGCTGGACGAGGGCCTGAAGGAGCTGACCGAGCTCCTCGATACCGCGAACAAGCGGATGCCGGGTGCGGTCGTCGCGGACCTCAAGATCGCTCGCGGTCTCGATTACTACACGGGCAGCGTGTACGAGTCGGAGATCGAAGGTCATGAGGCTCTCGGCTCGATCTGCTCGGGCGGACGCTACGACTCCCTGGCGAAGGACGGCAAGCGCACCTACCCGGGCGTCGGCCTGTCTATCGGCGTCTCGCGCCTCGTGTCGCGCATGATTTCCGCGCCGATGGTGAGGGCCTCTCGCAAGGTGCCCACGGCGGTCGTCGTCGCGGTCATCGCGGAGGAGCAGCGTGAGCGCTCGGAGGCGATTGCCGCTGTGCTGCGTTCGCGCGGCATCTCAACGGACGTTGCTCCCAGCGCCGCAAAGTTCGGCAAACAGATCAAGTTCGCCGATAAGCGCGGCATCCCCTTCATCTGGTTCCCGGGCGAGGAGGGCGGCGCTGACACGGTGAAGGACATTCGCAGTGGCGAGCAGGTGGACGCCGATCCGCACACGTGGGTCCTGCCCGAGGCCGACGCGGTCCCTACTATCGAGAAGGTGACCGACTGAGTGTCCCTCACGGCGGTTGAAGCAGCTCGCTCGCTGGCGCATGCCCTTGAGGAAACGCTCCATGCCATTCCGGAAGGGAGTCGTGGCGACGCGGAGCGCGCGCTGCGACGCCTGCAGGACGTCGTGTTGCCGCGCCTCGAGGATGCGGATGCACCCGTGCTGGTGGTCGTCGGTGGCTCGACGGGGTCTGGTAAGTCGACGCTCGTCAATTCGTTGCTTGGCCGAAACGTGAGTCGGGCGGGCGCGGTGCGTCCGACGACTCGGCGCCCCGTGTTGGTCTGCGCGCCCAAGGCACGCGAGTGGTTCATGTCGGACCGAGTGCTGCCGAGACTGGCGAAGAGCGAGGGCTCGGGTGGGGATAGCCTCGACGCGATCACTATCGCTGTCGAGAAGACGCTGTGGCCCGCCGTGGGCATTGTGGACGCGCCAGACATCGATTCCGTCGAGGACGGAAACCGTCGCCTGGCTGCAGAGCTGCTCGACGGCGCAGATCTGTGGGTGTTTGTCACGACCGCGGCCCGCTACGCGGATGCGGTGGCGTGGAAACACCTGGAGGAAGCCGCGAGCCGCGGATTGCGTGTCGCCATCGTACTCAACCGCGTCCCCCCTGGGGCGGCGCAGGAAATTCGCGAGGATCTGGCCTCGTTGGCTCGCCGGCGTGGCCTGGGTGAGGTCGCGATTTATACGGTCGAGGAACAGCCCCTCAGCGATGGGCGCCTGTCCGCCGAAGTAATCGCGCCGATCGGGTCCTACCTGGAGGGAATCGGACGCGATACCGAGGAACGTGCCGCTATCGTACGTCGATCGCTGTCCGGTGCCGTCGCCTCGTCGTTGGAGGAGACGACGCGCGCACTGGAGGCTGCGAGGCAACGCAACCGCGAGTTCGAGGCGGCCGCCGGCGATATCGAGCAGCTCGTTGCTTCCTATGCCCGGGAAGTGTCCTCCTCGTCGAGTGATGACGTACTGCGCGGCGAAGTAAGCGCACGCATCGCCGAGGTACTGGGCTCGTGGGATATGTCCAAGACCGTCTCGCGTGTGTTTTCTGGTCTGAGCTCGCGCGTGATGGGTGCACTTCGTGGACAGGCAGCCCCGGACGTTCAGGTGCAGCGCGATCTGACCGGAGGCCTTGCGCAGCGTTTGGCGGACCAATACCACCGGGCGTGGGGTGAATCCCTGCGCAGGGCGCGTACGGTCGTGGACACGTCTACGTTCGATGAGCTGCTTGACGTCGATGCGGCGGAGCAACGCGCACGCACAGTTGCGCAGGAGTGGACGCGTGAGGTCACGCAGATCATTCGTGGCCAGGCCGAGTCCTCGCGGGTCAGCGGGCGCATGCTCGCGGGCGGCATCAACGTCGTGACGGTGTCGCTGATGGTGGCCGCGTTTACGATGACCGGTGGTCTCACCGGTGTTGAAGTCGGTATCGCTGGGGCATCGGCCGCCCTGTCCCAGACAATCCTGGAAGCCTATTTCGGTGAACGCACGGTTCGTTCGCTGGTCGAGCAGGCCCGTGCGGCGCTCGAACGCCTCGCCGGAGAGTCTCTGTCGGCTGTCGTTGCCCCGGTGAGCGCGAGCCTCGATCGGGCTTCCGACAGGGTTCTCATTGACAAGCTGGCGGTGGCTGAGGAGAGAGCGCGGGAGGTGTTGGTGTGAGGCGAGCAACGAACCCCGTGGCATCGGCCGCCCAGCAGCTTGACGAGATGTGCACCCTGGCAGCACCGGACCTCGATCAGCAGACTCTGGCGCACATTCGCGATCTCATTGATGTGACCGCCGAACGCAGTGAGGTCGACCCGTCCTGGTGCGTTATCGGCGTGCTGGGAGGTACGGGTGCCGGCAAGTCCTCCCTCGTCAACGCGCTGAGCGGTGGAGAGGTCGTCACTGCGGGTGTTCGGCGCCCCACGACGAACGAGGCATGCGCCGTGCTGCCGCGAGGCCGAGAACCGCAGGAATTGCTGGGGTGGCTGGATATCGGTCGTCGGGTGGAGGCGCCGCAAGCGCTGCCTGGCGACACTGTCGTCGTTGATTTGCCGGACATTGATTCGGTTGATGCCCGTCATGCGGACATCGCCGATCGTCTGGCGTCGCGCGTCGACGCGCTCGTCGTTGTCGTCAACCCGCAGAAGTACGCGGACGCGCGTCTGCACGACGAGTGGCTGGTGCGCCTGCGCTCGTCGCATGCTTCGGTGACGGTCGTCCTGACGCACATCGATACCATTTCCTTGCCCGAGCGTGATGCGATCGAGCAGGATCTGCATCGTCTGCTGAGTGATCGTGGCATGGCTGATGCCGAGGTCTTCGCGGTATCGGCGACGACGGGTGAAGGTATGTGCACGCTCATCAAGCACCTGACGTGCGAGGCCGAGCGGGTCTCACGCCAGGCGTCACGCGCGCGTGCTGCGCTGCGTGAGGCCTCCCGGATACTGCGCGAGTCCTTGGAGTTGACCGGAACGGTCCGAGGCCTCGAGACCGATGGCCTGGCCGCCGAATTGGCTGGCACGGCCGCTGACCTCGCGGGTGCTCCGATTATCGCCGAGGCCGTGGCTGACTCGACGCTGCGAGCCGGACGCCGGGCGGGCGGCTGGCTGCCGTTGCGCTGGCTGGCGCGTACGGGTGTGGACCCGCTGCGCCGCCTGCATCTGGATGATGAGTCGCGTGCCGAGGGGGCGACGACTCCGACGTTGCCGACTCGGTCTGCCTCCGATGAAGCTGCTTTCGTCAACGCCGTTCGGGGGGCGATTGGGGAGCGCGCGCAGGCGCGTCCCGCCCGTTGGCGTGCGGCGCTGGTCGAGCGTGCGCTCAGCGGGGCGCGAGAGGTCCCGGACGCAGCGCACCGTGAGGTTGCGGAGCACATTCGCGTCTCGACCGGAGCCCCGGCGCTGTGTCGTGCGCTGGGTGGTGCGCAGCTGCTCGCGTGGCTCGGCGTTGTCGTGGGTGTCGCGTGGATCGTCCTCGTGCACCTGGGCAGGGCTGTCCTCATCGATGTTCGGGTCCCCGCGCTCGGGCCGATTCCGCTTCCGACGGCCCTGGTCGCGCTGTGCCTGTTGATCACGGTGCTCTGCGCGTGTGCGAGCCGAGCACTCGCCCGGTGGGCTGCATCGCGCCGTCGGCGTGTCGTGATGCGTGACCTGCGGGGATTGTGCCGCGATGCGGTCGATCGACTCGTCGTTGCTCCCCTGCGTTCCGAGGACAATCGGCAGGTGACGATCGCCTCGTTCCTCGCTCGCCTGCCCGTCTGAGTGTCGTCCCGCCGCAATGGGCGAACGATTCGCTGACAGTGAGTTCGCCGACCACGCGCCTCTGTCAGCTGCCTGCGAGGGTATGCTGGTTGTAGCGATGAGGCGCTGCCCCTTGTTATGGTGCCCGCGGGATGCGGGATTTGTTGTTATGGGTGAGGCCGCGCCGAGGAGCCGAGTAGGCCCGCCCCGATGGTTTTGCTGACACCGATTGCACCACGCAAGGATGAATTATGCCCTCTGACGATTTCATGGATCGCGCTGACGACGAGCGCGAGATGACGTCGATTGCCGACGATATTGACGACCTCGACGACGCTCGTGAGTTCGGTGATGACCACGCGGACGAGGAGGACACGGACACCGTGACCTTCGCGAGCCTCGGCCTGCCCGAGGAGATCCTCGCGGCTGTCACCGATATGGGATTCCGCGTCCCCACCCCGATTCAGGCCGCCGCCATCCCTCCGCTGCTGGAGCTGCGCGACGTCGTCGGCATCGCCCAGACGGGTACCGGAAAGACCGCTGCATTCGGTCTGCCGCTCCTAGCGATTGTTGACGCGGACGAGCGCAACGTGCAGGCTCTCGTCCTGGCCCCCACCCGCGAGCTCGCGATGCAGAGTGCCCAAGCGATCGAGGATTTCGCCGCACGTACGGCCCGCCTCGACGTCGTCCCCGTCTATGGTGGCTCGCCCTACGGCCCGCAGATCGGCGCGCTCAAGCGAGGAGCACAGGTCGTCGTCGGTACCCCGGGTCGCGTCATTGACCTCATCGAGAAGGGCGCCCTCGATCTGTCGCACGTGCGCATGCTGGTCCTCGACGAGGCCGACGAAATGCTGCGTATGGGCTTCGCTGAGGACGTCGAGACGATTGCGTCGAGCGCCCCGGATGATCGACTGACCGCGCTGTTCAGCGCGACGATGCCGGCGGCCATTGAGAAGGTTGCCCGCGAGCACCTGAAGGATCCGGTCAAGGTCGCGGTTTCTACCGAGTCCTCGACGGTCGACACCATCCACCAGACCTACGCGGTGGTGCCCTACAAACACAAGATCGGTGCGCTTTCGCGCGTGCTGGCTACCCGCGCCCAGCACATCAAGGAAGGCCAGGAAGAGGCTGACGCCGCCATCGTCTTCGTGCGCACGCGCGCCGATGTCGAAGAGGTGTCGTTGGAGCTCTCGAGCCGTGGATTCCGTGCAGCCGGCATTTCCGGCGACGTCGCTCAGACCGAGCGCGAGCGCATGGTCGAGCGCCTTAAGAACGGCTCGCTCGACGTGCTGGTCGCGACCGACGTGGCCGCCCGAGGCCTCGACGTCGAACGTATCTCCCTCGTCGTTAACTTCGACGTTCCGCGTGAGCCCGAGGCCTACGTCCACCGCATCGGTCGCACCGGCCGTGCGGGCCGTGAGGGCCGCGCGCTGACGTTCTTCACCCCGCGTGAGCACGGCCGTCTGCGCCGCATCGAGAAGCTGACGGGCACCGAGATGGAAGAGGTCGAGATTCCCTCGCCTGCAGCCGTCTCCGAATTCCGCGCGAGCCGCCTGCTCGAGGGCCTGTCCGCTCGTATCGAGCGCGGCCGTCTCGACATGTACAAGCGTCTGCTCGCCGACCTCGGCGATGAGATCTCCGTCGAGGACATCGCCGCCGCCCTCATGGCGACGGCCGTCGGCGACGAAGGCCCGGCCCCGCGCGTCGAGAAAGACCGCCGTGGCAACGGCAAGATCCGCCGCGAGGAACAGCTGGACGAGTCAGGCGAGTTCGTCGGCGCCACTTTCGAGGCTGGGCGTGATAAGGACCGCCCGCTCAAGGGCGGCGCGAACGGTGCTCGTCGTCGCGCGGGCGGTCGCCCGGCACCCGGCTCCGGTACCCGCTACCGCATTGAGGTGGGCAAGAAGGACCGCGTCAAGCCCGGCTCTATCGTTGGCGCCATTGCTGGCGAGGGCGGCATCGACGGCCGAGACATCGGCAACATCGAGATCTACCCAACCTTCTCACTGGTCGACATCACCGCGGACCTGTCCAGCGAGCAGCTGTCCCGTATCTCCAAGGGATACGTGTCGGGCCGTCAGCTGCGCATCCGCGTGGACGAGGGCCCCGGCGGCCGCTCTCACGGCGACCGCGACGGTTTCGAGCGCCGTGAGCGCCGCGACTTCGACCGAAATAACCGAGGACGCGGTGGCTACGGTGATCGCGAGGACCGCTTCGGGGACCGTGATGAGAAGCGTCCGCACCGCTTCGAAAAGGGCGACGGATCGCGTCCGCGCCGCAGCGTTCGCACCGAGCGCTGGGAGAAGGACATCAAGCGCGCCCGCCGCGAACGCGAGGGCGGCCGCGATGGCGGTTGGGACCGCGACGGAAGCCGCGACGGCGGACGCCGCCACTTCGGCAAGCGCCGTTACGACGACTGAGCGCTAGCTGCCTCACCCGTGGCGCGTTCCGATGAGGGACGCAGCCGCGTCACCGTGACCACGGTGAGGATCGCAAGCACAGCAGCAATCACCCAATAGGGAGCGTAGGCGGCCCCGCCCACCCTGGCGGTGGCGGCCCACGCGCTCATGGCGACGGACACGAGGGCGAGTTCGAGGGCAGGGCCCGCCGAATCGGCGACCTGCAGCCAAGAGGCCACGCGCCCGTGCTTGGCCTCGGGGGTGACCTCGAGTGCCATGACGGACAGGGGAGCGTGAACGAGACCGACTCCGAGGCCGACGAGCAGCCAGCCGATGAGGGCCACCCACACGGGGATCGAGGGGAACAGGAGCGCTCCGACGGGGATCGCTCCGATCGCCATGAGTGTTCCGCCGATGACCGGGAGCCGGCGGCGCAGGTGTGCATCGTGAACGCGTGCCTGGCCGACCGCGCCAATCGACCATGTGATCGACCCGAGGGTGACCCACCAGGCGGAGGATGCCTCGGACCAGCCGTGCACGCGCTGGAGGATGAGCGGGATCATGACGGCGAGACCGACCTGTGAGGCCAGTGCGCTCAACCTTGCAAGGATCGCCGAGGGCATGCCGCAGCGGGACATGAACGTTCCGCGCGGCAGGAGGCGGGGCAGTGCCCAGGCAGTGATGCACGCGCCGAGGGCGAAGACCGCGAACTGCGCGAAGGGCGAGGACAGGGCGCCCGCAAGCTGGAGCAGCATGACGCCAATTCCGACAAGCCCGGCGTCTCGCGAGAGGGACGCGAGCACGGGGGAGCGCTGGCCCTGTGCAGTCGGGATCGAGCGCAGGACGTAGGCGATGGGGAGCGCCGCGACCGCAACGAAGAGCGGAACGACGCCGAAGACGTAGCGCCAGCCCCACTCCTGGGTCACGTGGCCTGCGATCGCGGGGCCGACCAGCGAGGGGAGAACCCACGCCAACGAGAAAGACGCAAAGAACGAGGGACGGTGACGGGGGGAAGCAACTGCTCCGACGAGGACGTAGAGCGGGACAATGAGGAGGCCTCCGCCGAGCCCCTGAAGCGCGCGGCCGATAACGAACACGACCACGTTTGTGCCTGCGGCGCACACCACCAAACCGACGGCGAAGAGAATCAATCCCGCGAGTAGGACAAAACGGGGGCCCTTCCAATCCGCCAGCGCGCCCGCGACCACGGTGGCGCTCAGCTGCGCCGCCAACGCCGCGCCCGAGGCGATCGGATACCACGCGGCTGCATCGAAAGAGACGACGACCGCAGGCATGATTGTCGTCGCGGCGAGCTCCTGGAAGGCCACGAGGGTAATGAGGAGAACCGAGCCGATGGCCAAGCCAATTTCGGACGGTGTCCAGGACGATCGGGCGGGAGAGGAGGAATCGGCGGCTGGCATGTTCACTATCGTACTCGCGGCACGCGCGACTCTTCGGAAGGCAGGCGTACAATGACACTGCCGCCGCCTGTCTCGCGGATGGTAACTACGAAAGGAATCACAGTGCTTCGCACTCACAACATTGGAACCCTCGGCACCGATCTGGTCGGCCAGACCGTGACGCTCACCGGTTGGGTGGATCGTCGTCGTGACCACGGTGGCGTGGCGTTCATCGACCTGCGCGACGCGTCCGGCATCGCCCAGGTTGTCGTCCGCGACGAGCGTGTCGCCCACGAGCTGCGCTCCGAGTTCGTCCTGAAGGTCACCGGCGAGGTCTGCGCCCGCCCCGAGGGCAACGAAAACCCGCACCTGGCCACCGGCGCCATCGAGGTGATGGGTGACGACATCGAAATTCTGAACACCAGCGCGCCTCTGCCGTTCCAGGTGTCCTCCAATGCTGAAGATTCCGGCAACGTGGGCGAGGAAACCCGCCTGAAGTACCGCTACCTCGACCTGCGTCGCGAGCCCGAGCAGTACGCGATCCGCCTGCGCTCCAAGGTCTCCCGCGCTGCCCGTGAGGCGCTCTACGCCCGCGACTTCGTCGAGATCGAGACCCCGACTTTGACCCGGTCGACCCCCGAGGGTGCCCGCGACTTCATCGTTCCCGCGCGTCTATCGCCCGGTTCCTGGTACGCCCTGCCTCAGTCGCCCCAGCTCTTCAAGCAGCTGCTCATGGTGGCCGGCATGGAGCGCTACTTCCAGATTGCGCGATGCTACCGCGACGAGGACTTCCGCGCTGACCGTCAGCCCGAGTTCACCCAGCTCGACATCGAGATGAGCTTCGTGGACCAGGACGACGTCATTGAGGTCGCTGAGGACGTCCTGAAGAACGTGTGGGCGCTGATCGGCTACGACCTGTCCACGCCGATCCCGCGCATGACCTACAAGGACGCAATGGAGCGCTACGGCTCGGATAAGCCCGACCTGCGCTTCGGCCTCGAGCTCACCGAGCTCACCGAGTACTTCAAGGACACGACCTTCCGCGTGTTCCAGGCCCCCTACGTGGGCGCCGTTGTCATGCCCGGTGGCGGGTCGCAGCCGCGTCGTACCTTCGACAAGTGGCAGGAGTGGGCCAAGGCACGCGGTGCCAAGGGCCTTGCTTACGTCACGATCGCCGAGGACGGCACGCTGGGCGGCCCCGTCGCGAAGAACATTACCGAGGCCGAGCGTGAGGGCCTGGCTGCCGCCACCGGCGCCAACCCCGGTGACTGCATCTTCTTCGCCGCCGGCAAGCCGACGCCGTCGCGTGAGCTGCTCGGCGCGGCTCGCCTCGAGATCGGCAAGCGCTGTGACCTCATCGACCCCGACGCCTGGGCCTTCACCTGGGTCGTCGACGCTCCGCTCTTCAAACCCACCGGCGACGCCGAGGCCGAGGGTGACGTCGCGCTGGGCCACAGCGCCTGGACCGCCGTCCACCACGCGTTCACCTCGCCCAAGCCCGAGTGGGTTGACTCCTTCGACAAGGACCCGGGCAACGCTCTGGCCTACGCCTACGACATCGTCTGTAACGGCAATGAGATCGGCGGCGGCTCCATCCGTATCCACCGCCGCGACATCCAGAACCGCGTGTTCAACGTGATGGGCATTGGCGAGGAGGAAGCCCAGATGCAGTTCGGCTTCCTGCTCGACGCCTTCAAGTACGGCGCCCCGCCGCACGGTGGTGTCGCTTTCGGTTGGGACCGCATCGTCTCCCTGCTGACGAAGTCCGACTCGATCCGCGACGTCATCGCCTTCCCGAAGTCCGGCGGCGGTTTCGACCCGCTGACCGAGGCCCCGGCCCCGATTACGCCCGCGCAGCGTAAGGAAGCCGGAGTCGACGCGAAGCCGAAGAAGCGCGGCGAGGAAGCATCCGAAGAATCGGACAAGTGATCTCCCGTCCGTGACTTTGTCCACGGAACCCCCATCGGTTACCGACTGGTGGGGGTTTCGTGCACAATGGGTACATGTCGTACGTCGAGATGCACCCTGAGAATCCGCAGGCACGTTTGGTCAATACGGTCGTTGACCTGCTGGAACGCGGCGGTACGATCGCGCTGCCTACCGACTCCGGCTACGCGATCGCCACGAAGGCGGGCAACAAGGCGGGTATGGACACAATCCGTGCCATCCGTAAGCTCGATGACAAGCACAACTTCTCGTTGCTGTGTCACTCGTTTGCGCAGCTGGGCGAGCTCGTGATCATCGATAATCACGAGTTCCGCACCATGAAGGCGCTCACCCCCGGACCCTACACGTTCATCCTGCGGGGGACCAAGGAGGTCCCGCGCATCATGCTGAACAAGAAGAAGCACACGGTGGGCGTGCGGATCCCCGATCATGTCATTACGCAGGCGATCGTCGAGGCGCTGGGTGAGCCCCTGGCCTGTTCGACGCTCATCATGCCGGGCGAGGAAGAGCCGCTGACCGACGGGTTTGACGTGGATGATCGCATCGGTCACCAGGTTGATCTGGTGGTTGTGGGGCCCGTGGGCGTCGCCGAGCCGACCACGGTCATTGACTTTGCTGGTGGGGACGCTGTCGTCGCCCGCGTCGGTGCGGGCGATATTTCGCTCTTCGACTGATCGCGTGGCATTCGAGCAGACGGCTTTTTCGCGCACCGGTTTTTGCCGGCTGCGCTGGGAGGCGTCGGACGGCGTCTATCGTTACGCCGACGGGCTTCCGATCGTCGGGCCTCGGCTCGTCGTCGATGGGGTCGACGCCGTTCGCGTGACCTTCCAGTGGGGCGCCCAGGCTGCGGCTGATTGCTACGTCATCCTCAACACGATTACGGATCGGGCGCGCGAGCACCTCGACGACTTTTGCATGTCGATAGGGCCGGGACACTCGGACGCTCGGGCGCTCGTGTGCGCGCTTCCCGCCGATGTGATTCTCAGCTATCAAATGGGGATCGTCGGGCCATGGGGTCTTGAACCCGGGGTGCGTACGGACATGGGGGAGTGGATTCGCTTCCTTGAGGAGGCACGTCCTGATGAATCGAATCCCCGGAGAGTCGTGAATGGGCGAGGCGCCCCTGCTTCACTCTTCGTTGGCCCCGATGCGCGGGTGGTGTGGCCGTCGGAGGACCTGTCAGCGCCTTGGATGCGTGCGCCGCGAGAACATGAGATTGGCGCGCGTATCGATGCCCGGCTGGGGCAAACACGGCAGCGCCGGATCGTGATGTATGACGGCGAGGCGGATCCGACGTGCACGCTGATCCTCTTCGATGGCGAGATCTGGCGGGGTAACGGCGTTGGCTGGTTGCCTCGGCGCTATCCCGGCCTGCGCGTCGTGACAATCGACGCGGGAGATCTGGACAAGCGCGAGGCGGAGTTGACCGATGCGGATCGTGTCGGTGCTCTGCTGCAGGCAGTGTGTGATGAGGCGTGTGCGGCGCCCGTAATGGTCGCCGGCCAATCCTACGGTGGCCTTGCGGCACTTGAGGTCGCTCTGCGATTGGATGTGCCCGTCGACGAGATTGTCGCTCAATCCCCGTCACTGTGGTGGGGAGGCGCGCGACGAGGCATTGGTGAAGGAACACTGATGGGTGACCTGCGTGCAGGGTCGGTGAGGCCGTGCCGGGATATGCGGCTGCGACTTCAGGTGGGCACGCTGGAAGAGACGATGCGTCCGGTTGTGGACGACTGTGTCGAGCTCCTGCGGAGCCAGGGCGCAGCCGTGGAGCTCGACCATTATTGCAGTGGGCATGACGTGGCATGGTGGCGCGAAGGCCTTGTCCGCGCCCTTGATGAATGGGATGCTCTCACATGCTGACCAGCAGCGAGACAGAGTGAGTCACTAGCTCATCTGTAGGTTAGGCTTACCTATGTACCTAACAAGATCGACTGAATTGAGACACCTGTGCATCTGTCGACCCGAGTTCGCGCCGTTGTCGGCGTAGCTCTGACCGTTCTCGCTCTGGGAGCATGCTCGTCCAACCAGCCCGCCCCGGCCTCGTCCCCCGAGGCTTCCGCGACGTCCGAGACCTCCGCGACGCGCACCGTCACCGACGCGTCCGGCCAGGAGGTTACCCTGCCGTCGCACCCCAGCCGTGTTGTCACGCTTTCTGAGCCGACGACCGACAATGCGCTCGCCCTGGGCGTGACTCCGATCGGTGTCGTCTCGGGCCGTGGCCAGCAGACCGTTGCTAACTACCTCGTCGATCGCGCGGGCGACATCCCGATCCTGGGTTCGATCGGCACCCCCAACCTCGAAGCTATCGGTGCGGCGCACCCGGACCTTATCCTTGTTGATGGCACCTCTGTGAAGAACAATGACACCGAGACGCTCAATGCACTGAGTCAGATCGCCCCCGTCTTCTTCACCACGCAAAAGGGCGGCGACTGGCGCGAGACCTTCACCCTGACGGCCGACGCGCTCGGCGTTGCCGACCAGGCTGAGGCCAAGCTCGCGGAATTCGACCAGCACGTTGCCTCCGTCAGCGCCCGCCTGAAGGATGCCGGCTACCTCGATCAGACCTACTCGGTCGTGCGTTGGCAGGGCGATAGCGCTGGCCTCATCCTCAAGGAGCTGCCCGCCGGCCAGGCTCTCACCGCGCTCGGCATGAAGCGTCCCGCAAACCAGGACCGTAACGGCGAGGGCCACTCCGAACCCGTCTCGCTGGAAAACATCGATCAGATTGACGCCGACTGGATCTTCTTCGGCACACTGGGCAAGGCCTCGGTGAACAACCCCTCCGCCGGTGGTAACACAGGCGTCGAGGCATCGGCTGCAGCCCTCGAAGAGGCGAAGACCACAGTCGGCTTCGACTCCCTCGGCGCCGTCCAGGCGAACCACGTCATTCCCGTCGACGGCTCCCTGTGGACCTCCACCGGTGGTTACCTCCTCATGGACGGCATCATCTCGAGCATTGAGGCCCAGTTCGTTCCGGCCACCTGAGGTCGATGGCCGAACACACCGGGTCGATGACCTGACATGACTACTCGTCGCATCACCAGCGTCGCCATTGCCTGCGCAGTGCCGACGCTGGTGCTTGCCGCCGTCACCCTCGCGTCCCTCGCTCTGGGTTCGCGCCAGATTGCTCCCGACGTCGTGTGGGATGCGCTCGTGAACGGCGGAGCTAGCCAGGACGCCCAGGTGGTCACGCAACTGCGTGTTCCGCGCACCGTCGCCGCGCTCGTCATTGGCGGAGCGCTGGGGCTTGCAGGTTCCATCATGCAGGCGATGACACGAAATCCTCTTGCCGATCCTGGTGTCCTCGGCATCAACGCCGGTGCCGCCTTCCTTGTTGTGACGGTGACGGCCGCGAGTGGCGTCGCCACCCGTGCGGCGACGCTTGGCGCTTCGCTTCTTGGTGCAGGCGTGGCCGCCGGTCTTGTCTTCGCTATGTCGGGTAGCGGGGGAGGATCTCGATCGCGCCTCGCCCTGGCCGGCATTGCCGTCTCGGCCGCTCTCGCCTCACTCACTCAGGCTGTTCTCGCGGCGAACCAGTACGCCTTCAATGAGTTCCGATACTGGGCATCGGGATCATTGGAAGGCGTCGATATGGCCTCGGTGGTGAGTGCGGGTGCAGTGATCGCCGGCGGTGCTGTGGTTGCGCTTCTCATTACCTCGGCACTGGGCGTCCTTGCGCTCGGCGACGATGCCGCGGTGAGCCTCGGAGTGCGCGTGCAACTCATCCGCGTGCTCGGGGTTGTCGCAGTGACGGCACTAGCTGGGGGAGCGACTGCTCTGGGCGGGCCCCTCACGTTCGTCGGCCTCGCGGTGCCGCTCATGGTTCGACGAATCGTTGGAGCCCGGCAGGGGGCCATCGCCCTCTGGTCTATCGTGGTCGGAGCTGCTTGGGTGTGCGGTGCTGATGTCGCCTCACGCCTCGTGCTCGCCCCGGCCGAGGTCCCCGTGGGTGTCATCGTCGCTCTGATTGGTGCTCCGTTCTTCATCCTGGGGGCGCGCGGAAAGGGCATGTCATGACGCCAGCTCCCTCGCGCTACAAGACCGTTTCGCTGCGCCGTTTGTCGGTGCGCGCGCACCGACGCAGCGCAGCCGTCGTGCTCATCGGATTTATTCTCCTCGCCGCGTTAGCCGTTTATTCGATGACTCTGGGGGACTACGGGCTGAGTGCCGGTGACTCGTTCCGTCGTCTTCTGGGAAACGGCGGACCCCGGGACGATTTCCTGGGTGTCTACTTTGTTCAGTCGGTGCGCCTGCCGCGCATGCTCGCAGCGATTGCTGTCGGCGCAGCGCTTGGAATCGCCGGGCGTATCTTCCAGACGATCTCGGGCAACCCACTCGGTAGCCCTGACATCGTCGGTCTGTCGACAGGTTGTGCAACTGGCGCTCTGATGGCAATCATTATTCTGGGTTCGAGCCCCGCGGTCACCGGGGTGGGTGCGTTGCTCGGAGGACTTGTTTCGGGTGCGGTCATTCTCGCGTGCGCGGGTGGTATGCGAGTCACGGGTATTCGCGTCGTCCTCGTCGGCATTGGCTGCTCGGCGGCGTTGCGTGCTGTCAATTCGCTGCTCATCGTCAAGGCTCCGCTGGAAGCAGCGCAGCGTGCCCAGCTCTGGAGTGCCGGCTCATTCTCCGGGGTGACTTTCACGCGTCTGATGCCTTTGTTGATCGTGATCGGTGCTGTCGTTGTGGTGTGCGCCGTCTTCGCGGTGCCCCTCGGTCTCCTCGCGATGGGTGACGATGTTGCGACGGGGCTTGGCGTGCGAGTGCGCCGCACCCGTGTACTCCTTATCGTCGTCGCGATCCTACTCGTCGCATCCTCGACATCGGTGGCTGGGCCGGTTGCTTTTGTTGCTCTCGCCGCTCCTCATGTCGCGCACCGGCTGTGTGGCGGCGGGGGAGTCGGATTGACATCGTCCGCCATCGTCGGTGCTCTTCTTGTCCTGGTCTCAGACGTGTGCGCACAGAGGCTCGTCGCTCCGGCCGAGCTTCCCGTTGGTGTCGTGACGGGTGTTGTTGGAGGCGTCTACCTTCTCTGGTTGTTGATTCGTGAGGTGACATCGTGAGTGAGACCGCTGTGAGCCGTGGGCTGAGTGCTCGGGACATTGTTGTCGGCTATCGAAAGAATGCCCCGATCCTCGAAGGACTTTCTCTGGATGTCCTGCCAGGCGAACTGACCGTCATCGTTGGCCCGAACGCCTGCGGAAAGTCGACGCTCCTGCGTTCGCTGGCCCGGGTGCTCGGCCTGCGACGCGGTGCGGTCGAGCTGGATGGACGAAGCGTTGCGGACATGGATCAGAAGGCTCTTGCGCGTCGCCTGGGTTTGCTTGCTCAGTCGTCGGTTGCTCCGGGCGACATGTTTGTCGAGGATTTGGTTGCCCGCGGCCGCTATCCCTATCAGTCGGTGCTCCATCAGTGGAGCGCTGAGGACGACGAGGCGGTGGAGCGTGCAATGAAGGACGCTGGCGTTGCTGACCTGGTGGGGCGTCGCGTCGGCGAGCTGTCGGGTGGGCAGCGTCAGCGCGTGTGGATCGCGATGTCGCTTGCCCAGGCGACTGACATTCTGCTCCTTGATGAGCCAACGACGTATCTCGACCTCAATCACCAGCTGGAAGTCCTGCGTTTGGCGCAGCGCCTCCATAGGGACGGCGTGACGGTCGTTGCCGTACTGCATGACCTGCATCTGGCATTCCGCTACGCGACGCACCTCGTGTTCATGAAGAACGGTGAGATCGTGGCCCAGGGGGCGCCGCACGACGTTGTGACGGCAGACCTTGTCGAACGCGTTTTCAGTGTGCCGTGCAGGATCATCGACGACCCTGAGACTGGATCGCCGCTGGTGATTCCGACTCGATGACCCGTGTGTTGTGATCCCCAATATCTCAAATGTTGACCGACGGGTCACGCAGCCCCATGATTGTTGGATAATATAAGTCACAACAAGTTGGTAGAAGGCTGATATTTCCCGATAAAAACGTGTTTTGACTACATGTTCCGGTAATTTGCTTGTTGTTCGCAATTGTAGAATAGGCGTCAGGCAATAGGATGGTGTTTATAGCTAGTGGTTACTCGGACACTGACATATTGATTCTGGGCCTGGTGAAGCCAATGAGCGCACGACATCCCGTTGAGATGGAGAAGGACACAGATGACAACACAGATGCGATCGCACGGTAGGGGACTGCGCATGCCTCTACTGGCTCTGACCGCGTCTGCTTCCATCGTTGGTGGAGTGTTTGTCGCTGCGCAGCCCGCATACAGTGTTGACGGAGTTGTCGGCGTGGGCGGACAGTGTCTCACCGCTGCTGACGAGGGTGCATCCATCGTCGTTTCGTCGGTCGTCCCAGTCGGATCTCCGCTTCATGTGGAGGGGTCTGGCTGGGGCGCTAGTTCTGAGACGTCACGCGGCTTTGTCATCGTCACGCTCGACGATGGGCAGGAAGTTCGCCCTGACGGTGTCACTCTTCCCGCCTGGGTTCCCGCGTCTGTTGTTCGTAATAAGGCTGCGTGGAGCGTTGTCGAAGTGTCGACTGCCGGCGAATTTAGCGCTGGTATTGAGCTGCCGGCGACGTGGGCGGTTGGTTCTGAGCACTCGATCATGATTGGCGATGGCGTGACCGGCACCTACGTGCAGGTGTCTGTGACCGTCGTAGAGGCCAACGTGCAGGCGCATGTGTGCTCTCTAACGCCGACGGGCGAGCCTTCTCGTGAACCCGCAGATGAGCCGTCGACAGATCCTGATGCCCGTGTGACTTCTGACGTGGTTACCGATGGGCCGACGGAGTCTCCTGCGGACAACGCGGCTGATAATGCTGCCAAGCCCGATTTTGATCTGACCGATGATGCTTCTGCAGATGCGGCAAGCGATGCGGCAGTCAGTGTCCCCTCGACTGTGGCTGCATCGCCGTCCCCTCGCACAACCCCCTCAGCAGATGCATCGGATACCTCGCGCTCGTCGGTGACGCCGACGCCCTCCGCCTCGGCCTCGTCTGCGCTTTCCTCCGGCGGCAACGGATCTTCTTCGAGTGGTAGCGGTGGCGCTGGTTCGAACGCTGACGCCCCATCCCCCTCCCCGTCCGCGGAGCAGGAGAGCGTGTCTGCTTCGCAGATCGGCCCCAAGGCTCATTCGGAGCGGCAGGCCATGAACCAGGCTGTTCGCGAACAGGAGTCTCGCCTGAATGGCTGGATCCTCGCTGGTGGCGGTCTCCTTGCCCTTCTCGGAGCGATCGTGACGGTCAGCATTGTCCGCCGCTCGCACGGACTGGTGCGCTAAAGCTCGCACACCTTCGGCGACGCACTGGGAGTATGTGCATTAACCACATGGTGTGTGTTGGGATTTAACATTTGCGCGTTACGCCTGTTACTCTTGATCCGATACAATAGTTTCTGCGGATTAAGTCACTAAGGAGAACGGTATGCAGCACGGACGAGCATCGTCTGCCATAGCCGCTCGGAGCTTCGTCGGTCGCAGTCGAATCATGAGCCTGCTCATGGCACTATTCCTGTTTGCGGGCATCGGTCTCGCGATCCCCGGTTTTGCTGCGCGTGCGGATGACGCAGTACCGCACTACGCCCTTCGGGCGGGGGATGATATCAAGGTCAATATCGCGAACAATGCTGATTTCGCGGCCAAGTTCGCCGAAACCGGGTACTGGGGACTCATCCTCGATCATGGGGGTGTCACTCCACTCACTCGTCCGACTTTCAAGCGCGACGGCGAGACGGTGACGCCTTCGGCCCCTGATCTGTGGGCCGCTCAGTCGTTGAAGGATTCGTATCTCCATGCGCCTGTGCCAGACGGCACGAACAACGTTGAGGGCGTGAAGTGGCTGCCCGGGGAGACCCACACGATTACCGTCGTGTTCTACCGCAGTGATTCTTCGGGCGTCGAGCCCAACCCTATCTACGGCACAGTGAGCATCTACACGCCGTACACGGATAACATCGACCATCCGACACCCGCTCCCACCGTAGATCCGGCGGCTTCGCCCGCCCGCACGGACGAACCGACGGCCGAGCCTGCCCCCACGACGGACCCCGAGCCCGCTCCGACGAGCGAGCCGAGCGCTGATCCTGCTCCGGCGCCCGCACCGGACCCGGTCATTGAACCCACGACGGAGCCTTCCGTCGCTCCCGCGCCGCTGCCCGACGATCCGCAGCTGCCGGCCGTGCGCCCGAGCCCGACTCCCTCCGAGAGCGCGTCCCCCACGCCCACCCCGTCCGCTTCTGCGACCGCTTCGCAGCCGTCTGAGGCCCCCGTCTCGCCGATTAGCGACGTGTCCCAGCTCAACGACTCGAATAAGGGTGGTGTCAGCGCAGCCTTCACGGCCGGCCTGCTGACGATCAACGTGCCGTCGGAGAAGGCTGCCGCCGGCGACTGGGTGAGCGCCAACATCATGCAGACCGGCGAGGCACGCTGGCTGCAGGTCGAGGATTCCAACAAGGTCACCATGGATCTCACGGGTCTGCCGACCGGTGAGTACAAGGTCGTTGTTGCAAACCGCTCGCACGAGCTCGTTGGATGGGCCGAGTTTAAGGTTGCTTCCGCTGTCGGTGCAGCAGCGAACGGTTCGTCGGTTGACGCATCGGGCGCCGTGAAGCTTCACGCGGAGATGTTGTCCTCCTCGCTCGCTGGAGATGAGTCCGAGGGACTCAACGGATACCTGCTCGGTGCCGGTGCCTGCATGCTGATCCTCGGCGGCCTCGTGGTCGTCCAGGTTCTCTCCGGTCCTAAGATCGGCTCTTCCTCGAGTGGAGTCACTCTGTCCTAAGCTAGGTTTCATGGATCTGTTTGATTCTGAATCTGTCGACGAGTCGGGCGTGCCTGCTTTCAACGCGGGCGCGCCCCTCGCCGTTCGTATGCGCCCGACGACCCTCGACGAGGTTGTTGGACAGTCTCACTTGCTCGGCGAGGGGGCGCCGCTGCGCCGCCTCCTGTCGCCTGGTTCGAGTGACGGTGTCGCCGTTTCCTCAGTGGTGCTGTGGGGCCCGCCGGGCACGGGTAAGACGACCCTCGCTTATCTGATAGCGCGCGCGTCGGGGCGACGTTTCGTTGAGCTGTCCGCAGTTTCCTCCGGGGTGAGCGACGTCCGGCGCGTGGTGGATGATGCGCGCCGAACCCTCGCAAGCGGGGGAGAAGAGACGATTCTGTTCGTCGACGAGGTGCATCGCTTTTCTAAGTCACAGCAGGATTCGCTGCTTCCGGCGGTTGAGAATCGCTGGGTTGTGCTCGTCGCGGCAACGACGGAGAATCCGTCCTTCTCGGTTATTTCGCCGCTGCTCTCGCGCTCCCTCCTCTTGACGTTGCGCCCCCTGGATTCTGATGCAATCGAGGGGCTGATCCGCCGTGCGCTGGCCGATGAACGGGGTCTCGCGGGGCGTTTCTCCATCACGGACGAGGCCGTGGCCGGCCTCGTGCGCCTGGCGGTTTCGGATGCACGCAAGTCGTTGACTCTCCTCGAGGCGGCGGCAGGCGTTGCCAGTGATGACGGCTCTGGCGAGATCACTGTCGCGAGCGTCGAGGCTGCGGCGAATCAGGCGCTCGTTCGATGGAGCAAGGACCAACACTACGATGTCGCGAGCGCGTTCATTAAGTCGATGCGCGGGTCCGACGTGGACGCCTCACTGCACTATCTCGCCCGCATGATCGAGGCCGGGGAGGATCCGCGCTTTATCGCGCGGCGCATCATGATCGCGGCATCTGAGGAAATTGGGATGGCGGCTCCCGAGGTTCTCACGACGTGTGTGAGTGTCGCGCAGGGCGTCGCGCTCATCGGTATGCCCGAGGCGCGTCTCCTGCTCGCCCAGGCGGTTGTCGCCGTGGCGACAGCCCCGAAGTCGAATGCGACGTACCTGGCGATTGATCGCGCGATCGCTGACGTGCGCGCCGGACGTGGGGGAGCGGTGCCCGAACATTTGCGCGACGCGCACTATGCCGGTGCGAAAACTCTGGGCCATGGCGACGGATACCTCTACGCGCACGATCAGCCGCACCATGTCGCCGCGCAGCAGTACCTCCCCGACGACCTGGAAGGCGCCCGTTACTATGAGCCAACCGAAAACGGACATGAGGCGATGCTCACGAAGCGGCTCGGTGTGATTCGCAATCTGCTGAAAAGACGCTAGGATAGAACAGTTGTCCGCACCAGCGGGCACCTGGGGCCTTAGCCGACGGACCGACGTGATCCTGGAGTTGGCCCCATGCCGGGAATCCCGGCATGACATGAGAAACAGGAAGAAGAAACATGGCAACGAATCGTTCCCGCAAGCAGGTGCGCGAGTCCCGCGCCCTCGGTCTGGCTCTGACCCCCAAGGCCGTCCGCTACTTCGAGAAGCGCCCCTACGGTCCCGGTGAGCACGGCCGCACCCGTCGCCGCCAGGACTCCGACTACGCCGTTCGTCTGAAGGAAAAGCAGCGTCTGCGCGCGCAGTACGGTATCCGTGAGTCGCAGCTGCGCCGCGCCTTCGAAGAGGCCCGTCGCACCGCCGGCCTGACCGGTGAGAACCTGGTCGAGCTGCTCGAGATGCGCCTCGACTCCCTCGTCCTGCGCGCTGGCTTCGCCCGCACCATCCAGCAGGCCCGCCAGTTCGTCGTGCACCGTCACATCCTCGTTGACGGCAAGATCGTCGACCGCCCCTCGTTCCGCGTGAAGCCCGGCCAGACCCTGCAGGTCAAGCCGAAGTCGCAGACGACGGTTCCCTTCGAGATCGCCGCTGAGGGTATTCACCGGGACGTGCTGCCCGCCGTCCCCGAGTACCTGGATGTCGAGCTGTCCCGCCTCAAGGCGACCCTGGTGCGTCGCCCCAAGCGCGCTGAGGTCCCCGTGACCGTCGACGTCCAGATGGTCGTCGAGCACTACTCGCGCTGACGCTCGTCTTTCCTGCGCCCCCGAGCTTCGGCTTGGGGGCGCAGTTATTTCATGTATCCCACTGTCCGCTTTCGCGTGCCGATGTGCCGCAACGGGTGTATACCGACTAACATGGGGCACTATGCGTACGTCTGAAATCCGCACCCGCTGGCTCGACTACTTCGAGAAGCAGGGTCATGAGATTCGTCCTTCCGTTTCTCTCGTCTCTCCGGAGCCTTCGATTCTGTTCACGATCGCGGGCATGGTTCCGTTCATCCCCTACATTACGGGCGTTGAGCCCGCGCCGTGGCCGCGAGCTGCGTCGGTGCAGAAGTGCATTCGCACGAACGACATCGACAACGTCGGTAAGACGACCCGTCACGGCACGTTCTTCCAGATGAACGGCAACTTCTCCTTCGGCGATTACTTTAAGGAAGGTGCGATTAACTACGCGTGGGAGCTGCTGACCGGCTCGCGCGACGAGGGCAAGTACGGCCTCGATGGTGATCGCTTCTGGGTGACCCTGTGGGATCAGGACGACGAGGCTTTCGGTGTGCTGACGAAGCAGATCGGCATGGATCCCAAGCACATCGTGCGCCTGCCGCGCGAGGAGAACTTCTGGGACACGGGCCAGCCCGGCCCCGCGGGTCCGTGTGCCGAGTGGCACTACGACCGCGGTCCCGAATACGGCCCCGAGGCCGTGGGCGGTACCGTCGACCCGGGTGGTGACCGCTACCTCGAGGTGTGGAACCTGGTCTTCGACCAGTACATGCGCGGTGAGGGTTCCGGCAAGGACTACCCGCTGCTGGGTGAGCTGGACAAGAAGGCGATCGATACGGGCGCCGGCCTGGAGCGTCTGGCTTTCGTCATGCAGGACAAGCCCAACATGTACGAGATAGACGAGGTCTTCCCCGTCATCGAGGCCGCCATGCAGATGAGCGGTAAGCGCTACGGTCTGGGCGCCGCGGGCCCTGAGGCCGGCGCCGCCTATGACGACGACGTGCGCATGCGTGTCGTCGCCGACCACGTGCGGTCCTCCCTCATGCTGATTGGCGACGGAGTGCGTCCCGGCAACGATGGCCGCGGCTACGTGCTGCGCCGCCTGATCCGCCGCGCCGTTCGCTCGATGCGTCTGCTCGGCGTCGACGAGGCAACCATGCCGACGCTGCTGACGGCGTCGAAGGACGCGATGAAGGCGTCGTACCCCGAGCTGGAGATCAACTGGAAGACGATCTCCGAAGTCGCTTACACGGAGGAAGATGCGTTCCGTCGCACCCTCAGCGCCGGCACGACGATCCTGGATGCGGCGGTTGCAACGGCGAAGGAATCGAAGGGCACCCCCGTGATTTCTGGTGCGTCGGCATTCTCGCTGCACGACACCTACGGTTTCCCGATCGATCTGACCCTCGAGATGGCCGCCGAACAGGGCGTGTCGGTCGACGAGGAGGGCTTCCGCACTCTGATGGCCGAGCAGAAGGAGCGTGCACGCGCCGACGCTCGCTCGAAGAAGACCGGGCACACCGACGTTCGCGTATTCCATGACATTGAGAAGGCGATGGGCGGCGGCTCGACGTTCCTGGGCTACACGGAGCAGGCTGCTGAGGCCACCGTTGAGGCTTTGCTTGTCGATGGTGTGGCGGCTCCGGCTGCCAGTGCTCCCGCCGAAGTTGAGGTTATCCTCGATCGCACTCCGTTCTATGCTGAGATGGGTGGCCAGCTCGCCGACCACGGCACCATTCGCCTTGCAGGTGGCGGTGTTGTCGAGGTCCACGACGTCCAGGCACCGATTCGTGGCCTGAGCGTACACCGTGGCACCCTCACCGAGGGCGGCATGACGGTGGGCGAGAAGGCGTACGCCGAGATCGACGGCGAGCGTCGTCTCGCCATTGCGCGTGCTCACACCGCGACCCACATGGTGTACGCGGGCCTGCGTAACGTCGTGTCGGAGGACCTCACCCAGGCGGGTTCGGAGAACTCGCCGTCGCGTCTGCGTTTCGACTTCCGCCATGGGTCCGCTCTTGAGGGCTCGCAGCTGAGCGACATTGAGGCTCTCGTCAACGAGAAGCTTGCCGAGGATCTGGCCGTGACCACCGAGGTCATGAGTATCGATGCCGCGCGTGAAGCCGGCGCGATCGCACTGTTTGGTGAGAAGTACGGTTCCGAGGTTCGCGTCGTCACCATCGGTGATGGGTTCGACCGTGAGCTGTGCGGTGGCACCCACGTGCCCACGACCGGTCACATCGGCCGCATCACGGTGCTCTCCGAGGGATCCGTCGGCTCGGGCGTGCGTCGTATCGACGCCCTGGTGGGCGACGGTGCATACGAGTTCCAGGCCAAGGAACATGCGCTCGTCAACCAGCTCTCCCAGCTCGTGGGCGGCCGCGCAGATGAACTGCCCGAGCGCATTGAGTCGCTGCTGGCCAAGCTGCGCGAGTCCGAGAAGGAGCTCGAGAAGATCCGTACGGCACAGGCTCTGAGCCAGGGCGCCGATCTGGCAGCTTCCGCGAAGGCTATCGGTCCTGTGACCGTCGTCGCCTCCGCAGTTGGTGAGATGCCGTCCGCGGACGCTCTGCGTACCCTCGCCCTCGACGTGCGCGACCGCCTCGGCAATGATCGCGGGACTGTCGTTGCTCTCGGTGGCGTCGTCGGCGGCAAGCCGTCGCTGGTCGTCGCGACAAACGAGGCAGCACGCGAGGCATCGGCGAAAGCCGGTGCGCTGGTTCGCGCCGTCGGCAAGCACATGGGCGGTGGCGGTGGTGGCCGTGACGACATCGCCCAGGGCGGCGGCACCAAGCCTGAGGGTATTGCCGATGCGATTGACGCGATCCGCAAGGAAATCGAGGCTCTGTGAGCATTCGTCGGGGGATTCGTATCGGCGTGGACGTCGGCACCGTGCGTGTCGGCGTCAGCCGGTGCGACCCCGACGGCATTCTCACGATGCCCGTCGAAACCCTTCACAGGGCTCCCGATCTGTCCGATCTTGATCGCCTTGCCGACATTGTACGTAGCTACGACGCGATCGAAGTGATCGTTGGACTTCCTCGGCACTTGCGTGGGGGAGAGGGGATCTCAGCGAAGGGGGCGCGTAAGTATGCGCGCCGCATTAAGAAGCTTGTTCCCGATGTTCGTGTGGCGATGGTCGACGAACGTATGACGTCCAACCAGGCGCACGCGCGTCTTCGCGCATCCGGGATTCCTGAGATCGAGCATCGCAGCGTCATCGACCAGGTCGCGGCGCAGATTATTTTGGAACAGGCACTTGAGCTCGAGCGCATGGGCGGTCGAGCTCCCGGTGAGGACATCATCCTCGAACCAAGTGAAGGAGCGCACGCATGAGTACGCCTCCCCCTTACCCCTTCCGTTCTCGTCGAGAGATTCATTCCGGCGAGCGAAAGGTCTATTCGGATGCCGAGCTACACGAGCAGCATGCATCGCAGGACGCGACCGCGACGCCCGCTCAGGGAACCGACTTGCGTGGAGGTTCCTCTCGTGACGAGGCCGTGGCGCCCGTTGCGGCAACGGCGCGGGGTGAGCGCACACTTCCCTCTTTCGACGAGGTGACGGATACGGGCGCGACGCCTCGCGTGTCCGGTGCGGCGCTGCGTCAGCGCAGTGCAGCGCTGCGAGCAGAATCGCCTTCTGAGACCACGGGCATGCGTTCTCGCCGCCTCGCCAGTGAACGACGAGCGGCGCGCAAGCGCAAGCGCCGCCGTCGGGTGCGTTCCTTCTTCATCATCGTTCTGGTGCTCGGCCTGCTGGTCGGTGCCAGCTACGTCGCCTACGATCAGCTCTTCAACTCGTCGACGACTGCATCGGATGACTTCCCCGGGCCGGGCACCGGCTCGGTTGAGGTGACGATTGCAGAGAATTCCTCCGGTCGTGATATCGGCCAGACGCTCGTGGATGCCGGCGTCGTAAAGTCCGTCGGAGCTTTCGTGCGTCAGTTCGAGAAGACGCCGGCATCGATGTCGATTCGTCCCGGTACGTACCGCCTGAAGCAACAGATGAGCGCCGCCGGTGCGCTCGCAGGCCTGCTGGACGAGACGAACCGCGTCGATTCGACGATTACGATCACGTCGGGTCAGAAGATGTCCGAGGTCAAGAAGCGGATCGTCGACATCATGGGCGTCACCGAGGAACAGGTGGACGCTGCTTTCGCCGACACGGAAGCGATCGGCCTGCCGTCTGAGGCTGGCGGAAACGCCGAAGGATGGCTGCTGCCCGGTTCCTATGAGGTCTCCGAGGACGACACCCCGACGACCGTCATCGCGCGGATGGTGAAGGGAACCGTCGATGAGCTTGATCGTCTCGGCGTTGCCCCCGCGGATCGGCAGACCGTCCTGATTAAGGCGTCGATCGTGGATGGTGAAATGAACATCGACAAGTACATGCCGATGGTCGCTCGCGTCATCGAGAATCGCCTCGCCGACACGAACGGTGAGACGAAGGGGTACCTCGGCATGGACTCGACCGTCCTGTACGGCGTCGGAAAGACCAGCGGCGTTCCGGACCAGGCGGACCTGGACAACGACAATCCCTACAACACGCGCCTGCACGCAGGTCTGCCTCCGACCCCGATTGGACAGCCGAGCGAGAAGGCGATCAAGGCGGTCCTGAACCCTGCTGAGGGCAACTGGCTGTACTTTGTGACCGTCAACCTGGATACGGGTGAGACCCTGTTTGCCTCGACTCTCGAGGAACAGGAGAAAAACCGCGAACAGCTCAAGGCGTACTGCACCGCAAACCCGAAGGTCTGCACCGCGTCATGATGTGGGCCGGTGTCATCGGTTCCCCGATTGAGCACTCCCTGTCCCCGGTGATCCACCGGGCGGCATGGGAAGACCTCGGAATTGTGGGATGGGAGTACCGCCGCATCGAGCACGATGAGGCGAGCCTGCCCGAGTTCATCTCAGGGTTGGACGAGTCCTTCCGCGGTCTGTCGGTCACGATGCCGTGCAAGCAGGCAATCATTCCGCTCCTGGACGCGATCGATCCGCTTGCCACTGCAGTTGGTGCCGTCAACACGGTGGTTCCTTCCTCCGGCGTGCTTGCCGGCTTCAACACGGATGTCACGGGGATCGCGTCGGCGATTCGGCGCGCGTGCTCGCAGGCGGACCGAGCGCTCCCCACAAGTGCCGTCGTGCTCGGGGCGCGAGCCACGGCCTCGTCTGCGCTCGCCGCCCTCGGTGAGCTTGACATCGTGACCTCCACCGTCGCCGCGCGCCGTTTCGGGGGACCCGGTTCCGTCGTCGCTGCATCTTCTCGACTGGGCATCAGTATCGAACAGGTGCTCTGGTCAGATCGCGGTGCGGTTCTTCGTGCCGTCAGCGGTGCTGACCTCGTGATTTCGACGCTGCCCGCTGGCGTTGCTGACTCGCTTGCCGAGGAGATGACAGTTCGCGAGGGCCAGGTTCTCCTCGACGTTGTCTACTCTCCTCGCGAGACGGCGCTGCGCAGCGCCTTCGAAAGGAACGGCGGCATCGTTGCCGAAGGTACCGACATGCTCATCTTCCAGGCGGCAGCGCAGGTACAGCTCATGACGGGGCGCAGCCCGAAGACCGATGTCATGCGTGGCGCTCTGGAGGCGGAACTTACTCGGCGTGCGCGGCCGAGTGGGGGAGGAGCTGCCTCGTGATCGTGACGTGGCTGCCGTCGTGGCTGAGCACCGATCTGCCTTTGATCTCAGGTTTTCTCACCTGGATCATCGTTCTTTCCTGGCTGTGGCGGTCGGGATGGAAGATTCAGCGCCGCTACTTCATCGAAGCGACGCAAAAGCCCCTCACACGCAATGCGATCGTGTGGAGCGCGGGTATCGTCGGAGCAGTCTTCTTTGTCGCCGCGCAGATGCGTCCCGGTATGCCCGGTGTGATGACGGTTGCGATGATCGGCGCGCTGAGCGCTTACGTCGATGCTCGTACCCATCGGTTGCCCAACGCGTACACGGTCGCAATGGGCATCGGTGTCGTCCTCGGTGTGATCGTCGGCGGCGTGATTTCACCGCTGTGGCAGGAACGCCTCCTCGGCGCGCTCATCGGTGCGCTTATTTGGTTCGTGCCGATTGCATTGTTGAATCGCTTGCCCGGCGGGATGGGCGGTGGTGACGTCAAGCTGGCTCCGGTGTTGGGAGCATTGGTCGGTTCCGTGGGACTGCACGCTGCGTTTTTTGCCCTCGCGCTCTCCTTCGTGTCCGCGGGCGTCGCGGCACTGTGGAAGATCGTCGTCGGATCCGCTGGCACGAAAACACGCGTTCCGATGGGTCCCTGGATGATCGGGGCAGCGCTCGTTGGCACCATCGCATGGGGCGTTGTCCCCGACTGGCTGTAGGGATAAGCGCAGGTCTTATCGTGGACCACGCCGGGACGAGTGCGCGTCCGGATGGGACAATAGAGCGGTGAGTATTTCGATGCCTTCGTATCAGTCTGAGTCTGTGAGCCTTGAATGGGGCCAGACGTGGCCCCCGCGCGATGTCTTTGTTGATCTCGCTGCGAAGCGCCGCGTGATCCCCGTGGTGCGCCGCGTGCTTGCCGACGAGCTGAGCGCGGTGGGTGTCTACCGGCAGCTTGCGCACGGCAACTATGGCAGCTTTATTCTGGAATCCGCTGAGCATGGTGGTTCGTGGGGACGCTGGTCGTTCGTCGGAGCATCGAGCGCCGGTGCGATCGTCGCGCGTGACGGACGCGCGCAGTGGATCGGTTCACATCCTGAGGGTGCCCTGGCGGAGGGAACCTTCCTCGAGGTCGTGCACTCCGCACTGGAGGAGCTCGCCGCACCTGCGATTGAAGGAATGCCCCCACTGACGGGTGCTCTCGTCGGTTCTCTGGGCTGGGGCATCATCCCCGAGTGGGAGCCGACGCTCGCAGCGACCGCGCCGAAGGAATCCGACATCCCGGATGCGACGCTCGTGCTCGCCACCGAGGTCGCCGCGCTCGACCATGCGACTGGTTCGGTTTACCTCATGGCTATCGCCTGGAACCTGAACGGCTCGGCTGACGGTGTGGATGGGGCGTACGACCGAGCGATTGAGCGTCTCGAGGCGATGACCACGCAGCTTGCGAACCCGATCGCGCCCGCGGTTTTGGGTGCCAGCGGTGCCACGCCGCCGGAGGTGCGCGAGCGCACGGCACGAGCAGATTTTGAGTCTTCCGTCAACGCGGCCAAGCGGGCGATTGAAGACGGCGACGCCTTCCAGATTGTCGTTTCCCAGCGCCTTGACGTGTCGACGTCGGCCAGCGGCATCGACGTCTACCGGGTGCTGCGCACGGTCAACCCCTCGCCCTACATGTACTTCCTGGATCTGCCCGATGAGCGGGGCGGTCACTTCGTGATCGTCGGCTCGTCTCCCGAGACCCTCGTGAAGACTGAACGACGCCGCGTCTGGACGTACCCGATCGCGGGCTCGCGCCCGCGCGGAGCGGATTCCGCCGAGGACCATCGTCTCGCTGCCGAGCTTCTCGAGGACCCGAAGGAGCTGTCGGAGCACGTGATGCTCGTGGACCTGGCTCGTAACGACCTGTCGAAGGTCTGCGATCCTGCGTCGGTCGAGGTCTCCACGCTCATGGAGCTCAAGCGTTTCTCTCACATTCAGCACATCTCCTCCACGGTGACGGGGGTGCTGCGCGAGGACGCTGATGCGCTCGATGCCCTGGTTGCGACGTTCCCCGCAGGAACCCTGTCGGGGGCGCCCAAGCCTCGTGCCATCCAGCTGATCGATGATTTCGAGCCCGCAGCGCGCGGCGTGTACGGCGGCGTGGTCGGCTACTTCGACCTGTCGGGGGACGCGGATCTGGCGATCGCTATTCGCACTGCTTCCTTGAAGGACGGCGTAGCCTCGGTGCAGGCGGGTGCGGGTCTCGTTGCGGACTCGGTTCCTGCCGTGGAATACGAGGAGTCGCGTAATAAGGCCGCCGCGGCGGTTGAGTCCGTCGTGCGAGCGTCGACTCTCATCCCCTTGTCCTGACCCGTAGTGCGGGATGGCTGACTCGTTGGCGGCTATTTTTCGCTAGCCTAGGTGAGGATTGATCATTTCTGCCTGAAAGGGGAGCGTCGTGAGCGTTCTCGATGACATTATCGCTGGGGTCCGTCAGGACCTGAAAGAGCGTGAAGACCGCGTCCCTCTGGCTCGGATCAAGGAGATGGAGACCCAGGTCCCGGAGGCGAAGGATGCTCTCGGTGCTCTGCGTAACCGCGACGGTGCCGTCAAGATCATCTCCGAGGTCAAGCGATCCTCGCCGTCTAAGGGTGCGCTCGCAGCGATCCCGGATCCGGCAGCTCTCGCGTCGACGTACGAGGCCGGGGGAGCGTCGGTCATCTCGGTCCTCACCGAGCAGCGTCGCTTCAATGGTTCGCTCGCGGATCTTGACGCTGTGCGCGCGGCCGTCGACATTCCGATTCTGCGCAAGGATTTTATCGTCACTCCGTATCAGATCCACGAGGCGCGTGCTCACGGCGCTGATCTCGTGCTGCTGATCGTCGCCGCGCTCGAGCAGAATGTGCTGGTGTCCCTGCTGGAACGCACTCGTTCGCTCGGCATGGAGGCATTGGTGGAGACGCACTCGCGACTCGAAGCCCTGCGCGCGATGGAGGCCGGTGCCTCGATCATTGGCGTCAACGCTCGCAATCTGAAGACGTTGGAAGTGGACCGCTCGACCGTTGAGCAGGTCATCGACGTGATTCCCCAGGATGTTGTCGCCGTCGCCGAGTCCGGCGTCGCGAATGCTCATGATGTTTTTGAATACGCCAAGTGGGGCGCGGACGCTGTTCTCGTCGGCGAAGCGCTCGTGACGTCGGGCGACCCCCGCGCGAGCATCCAGGACATGGTGAGTGCTGGGCAGCATCCCGCTCTGCGAACGGATCGTAAGGCTCGCGTCGCTGCGGCGCGTCAGGAAGGACAGTGATGGTTGCCGAGAACTTTGCGCAAGGACCGTACTTCGGTGATTTCGGTGGACGCTTCGTCGCCGAGTCCCTCATGGGCCCCCTCGAAGAGGTTGAGGCCGCGTGGCAGCACCTGTGGCGCGACAAGTCGTTCCAGCGCCGCCTGCGCGACCTGTTCCTGAACTACGCCGGACGTCCCTCGCTGCTGACTGAGGCACCGCGTTTCGCAGCCGACCTGGGCGGTGTGCGCGTGTTCCTGAAGCGCGAGGACCTGAACCACACGGGCTCGCACAAGATCAACAACGTGCTCGGTCAGGCCTTGCTCACCAAGGAGCTGGGCAAGACGCGTGTCATCGCCGAGACCGGCGCCGGCCAGCACGGCGTGGCCACCGCGACCGCCGCTGCTCTCCTCGGCCTCGACTGCACGATCTACATGGGACGTGAGGACACCGAGCGACAGGCGCTGAACGTCGCGCGTATGCAGATGCTCGGCGCCGAGGTTATCGCCGTGACGGCTGGATCGGCGACCCTCAAGGACGCGATCAACGAGGCCTTCCGCGACTGGGTGACCAACGTGGAGACGACCAACTACATCTTTGGTACGGCCGCCGGCCCGCACCCGTTCCCGGAGCTGGTGCGCGACCTTCAGCGTGTTATCGGCGACGAGGCGCGCGCACAGCTGCTCGCCGCCGAGGGACGCCTGCCCGACGTCGTCGTGGCCTGCGTGGGTGGCGGTTCCAACGCCATCGGATCCTTCACCGCGTTCATCGATGATCCCAGCGTCGAGCTGCTCGGTTGCGAGGCAGCCGGCGATGGCTTCGACACCGGGCGACACGCAGCCTCTATTACCGCCGACGAGGTGGGTGTGCTGCACGGTGCACGCACGTTCGTGCTGCAGGAACGCGACGGCCAGACGAAGGCCTCCCACTCGATTTCAGCCGGCCTTGATTACCCGGGTGTCGGCCCGCAGCACGCGTGGTTGGCGCGCTCCGGCCGAGCCTCGTACATGCCCGTTTCTGACGCCGAGGCCATGGATGCTTTCCTACATCTGTCGCGTACGGAGGGCATCATTCCCGCGATCGAGTCCTCGCACGCCCTCGCCGGCGTGCGCGCCTGGGCCCGCGCGAAGTCCGAGGCCGAGGGCCCGTTCGCACCCGGTGAGGAGCCCATCGTGATCGTGACCGTGTCGGGTCGTGGCGACAAGGACGTGGATACGGCATCGCGGTGGTTCGGCTACGGACAGGCGAAGCTGAAGGTCATCGACCCCAGCGCCGGCCCGTCGGGCGTTGCCGTCCTGGACGAGAACGAGGAGAAGTGACATGACGCGTGCACCCCATTCAGCTATCGCGATTGACGCCGCCCTCCAGCGCGGCGACGCTGCGCTCATCGCATACCTGCCCGTGGGATTCCCGTCGGTCGAGGATTCGATCCGCGCGGGTAAGGTCCTGGCGGACTGCGGCGTCGACGTTATCGAGCTCGGCTTCCCGTACTCGGATCCGGGCATGGACGGCCCGACCATCCAGCGTGCGACCGTCGCAGCTCTCGAACGAGGCACGCACCTCGAGGATCTCTTCCACGCGGTGGACGAGCTAACCTCGTACGGTATTTCGACCTGCTCGATGACCTACTGGAATCCCGTCGAGTGGTGGGGCGTCGAGCGCTTCGCCAAGGACTTCGCCGCCGTCGGCGGCTCCGGCCTCATCACGCCGGACCTGCCGCCCGAGGAGGGCGCGCAGTGGGAGGCGGCGTCGGACAAGTACGACCTCGAACGTATTTATCTGAGCGCTCCTTCATCCCCCGAGCATCGCCTCAAGCTCATCGCCGAGCACTCGCGCGGCTGGGTCTACGCGGCCTCGTCGATGGGTGTGACGGGTGCGCGCGCAGCGGTCGGCGCTCACGTCGCCGACGTCGTGGAGCGTACCCGCGCCGCCGGAGCCGAGCGCGTGTGCGTGGGCCTCGGCGTCTCCAACGGCGCTCAGGCCCGCGAGATCGGCGCCTACGCGGACGGTGTCATCGTCGGATCCGCGCTCGTCAAGACTCTGTTCGACGAGAACATCGACCGTGGCCTGAAGGCCCTGGGCGAGCTCGCCACCGAGCTGAAGTTCGGCGTCACCGGGGTGCGCGCGTGAGCGCCCTCATCGCGGCCGGTATCCCGTCGCCCTCGCAGGGCGTCTGGTACCTAGGGCCGATTCCGCTGCGGGCCTACGGCATCATCATCGCCGCAGGCATGATCATCGGCGTCTGGTGGACGGCACGCCGTTACCGCGACCGCGGTGGAAACCCGGACACGCTGTACGACGCCGCACTCTGGGCAATCCCGCTTGGCGTCGTCGGCGCGCGTATCTACCATGTCATCACGTCCCCGGATGCTTACTTCGGTCCGGGTGGTGACCCGATGCTCGCTTTCCAGATTTGGCGTGGAGGCCTCGGCATTTGGGGCGGCGTCGCCTTCGGCGCGCTCGGCCTGTATATCGCGGTCAAACGTGCGGGTGTCCGCCTCGGCCCAATCGCCGACTCCCTGGCCCCGGCTCTGCTGATCGCCCAAGCGATCGGCCGTTGGGGAAACTGGTTCAACCAGGAGCTCTTCGGCGCTCCGACGACCATGCCGTGGGGCCTCCAGATCGACACGGCGCACATGCCCGCCGGCTACCCCGCGGGGACGCTGTTCCATCCGACGTTCCTCTACGAGTGCCTGTGGAACCTTGCCGCCGCCGCGCTCATCGTGTGGCTCGACCGGCGTCACCGCTTCGCCGGGGGACAGGTGTTCGGTCTGTACCTGATGGCCTACACCGCCGGCCGGTGCTGGATTGAGATGCTGCGCATCGACGATGCGCACAGAGTCTTGGGCCTGCGCCTCAATGTATGGACGTCCCTGCTCGTGTTCGCACTGGGCGTACTCGTGTTCGTCGTCGCCGGCCGGCTTGGGCGCCCGACGCGCGTTGTCGCTGAGACGACTGCGGAACACGCGGACGAAGAAGCCCAAGACCTGCAGACTGACGCCGGTGAATCCGATGCTGACGATGTTTCGGGGACCAGCGTGAGTGAGGATGAAACTGCTGAAGAGAGCACTCTCGAGTAGTTTTCGTCTTCCTCTGTGCGGGCAATCCGTGTGCCAGCGCTCCCACCACATGCGGATTCATGGGAATGATCACGTTAACCCGGTGTGCATCCTCCTCGTTTCAACCGTGATTGGACGGTAAACTCATACCTATGCGTCGAGCTAAGATTGTCTGCACTATTGGACCTGCCACTGAAACCCCTGAGCAGCTCCAGGCACTGGTGGACGCCGGCATGGATGTCGCGCGTATCAACCGGTCGCATGGAAAGCCTGAGGAACACGCGGCCGTCATTTCGCGCGTGAGGAAGGCGTCTGCGACGTCCGGCCGCGCGATCGCGGTTCTCGTCGACCTCCAGGGCCCCAAGATCCGTCTTGAGACGTTCCAGGATGGCCCTCAGGAACTGAAGATCGGTGACACCTTCACCATCACGACCCGCGACGTTCCCGGCACCAAGGAACTCGTCGGTACGACTTTTAAGGGCCTGCCCGGTGACTGCGCTCCTGGCGACCGCCTGCTGATCGATGACGGTAACGTCGCGGTCCGCGTCGTCGAGGTCACCGAGACCGACGTCGTTACCCGCGTCGAGGTTCCCGGCATGGTGTCGGACCACAAGGGCCTTAACCTGCCCGGCGTCGCCGTCTCCGTTCCCGCCCTGTCCGAGAAGGACAAGGAGGATCTGCGCTGGGCCATCGAGCAGGATGCCGACTTCATTGCCCTGTCCTTCGTGCGTTCCGCCGAGGACATCAACGATGTCCACGAGATCATGGACGAGATGGGCAAGCGCATCCCGGTTATCGCCAAGATCGAGAAGCCGCAGGCTGTCGAGGCGCTGGAAGACATCATCGAGGCCTTCGACGGCATCATGGTCGCCCGCGGTGACCTCGGTGTCGAGATGCCCCTTGAGGCCGTCCCGCTGGTGCAGAAGCGCGCCATCGAACTCGCCCGCATTGCCGCCAAGCCCGTCATTGTCGCGACACAGGTCATGGATTCCATGATCAAGAACCCGCGCCCGACGCGAGCCGAGGCCTCCGACTGTGCCAACGCGATTCTCGACGGTGCCGATGCGGTCATGCTCTCCGGCGAGACCTCGGTCGGCGCGTTCCCCATCGAGACGGTGCGAACGATGGCCGCGATCATCGAGTCGACGGAAGAGAATGGCGGCGAGCGTATCGCCTCGATCCCCGGCTTCTACGCCGACCGCGCGGGCGTCATCTGTGAGGCCGCGGCGCGTATCGCCGAGCACATGGATGCCCGCTACCTCGTGACCTTCAGCCAGTCCGGTACCTCCGCTCGTCTGCTGTCGCGCATGCGCCGCCCGATCCCGATGCTGGCCTTCACGCCGCTCGAATCGACGCGTCGCCGCCTCGCTCTGTCGTGGGGTATCCAGGCCTATCGAGTGCCCGAGGTGCAGCACACGGACGACATGGTGTGGCAGCTCGATCAGGTGGTTCAGTCTGCGCACCTGGCGGACATCGGCGATCAGCTGGTCATCGTTGCTGGTATGCCCCCGGGCATCGCCGGCTCCTCGAACATGCTGCGTATCCATGAAGTCGGAGATGAGGCCGACTACGCGATTGGCGGAGCCCGCCACTCGTGAGATGCGTGAGTAGCGGGGGCGCCGGCACCAGGCCGGCGCCCCCGCACTTTTTGTCTGTTCACGTGGACAAAATTGAATCCGTGGAATAAAGTACTCGGATACACGTTGAGACACGTGGACGCCGCACCAACGACGGCGCGGCAGTGCAGCAGATCGCTGCCCGGCGTGATCAGGAATGCCTGTGCGAACAAAGCACGTTTTCTGGCGCGCCCGAATTGAAGAGGAGAAAGAGAAATGAATACGAAGATCCGTACCGTGTCGGTCCACGACACCCTGTTTGGCCGTGTGGCCAACAACCTGGAGGTCGGCCAACTGTCACGCGCCGTTGAGCCGTGGTTCGCTGACTTCCATGACTCGAAGGTCAAGCAGGCAATCGCCGACCTTGACGAGCCGGCCCGCCGGGGCGCGGCTGCCGAGTACCTCGGTCTCGAACTGAGCGTCGTGGCCTGAGCCGTGACAAAGGGGCCGACAAGCTTTGCTTGTCGGCCCCTTGTTCGTCTGCGATTGTGCTGTATCAATTTGTGCCACGCACGTCGCATACGTGCTGAATTGCCGGTACCATTAGGAGCACGTACTCCACTGGCGGTACCCCGAGTGGGATTCGAACCCACAACAAGCCGGGTTTGAGCCGACCGCCTCTGCCAGTTGGGCTATCGGGGCTTCGCGTGTGCGTGTCCCACAATAGAGCAGCTGAGCAAACCGATCAAACTGAGGAATATGACAATGAGTGAAGAGCAGGCTGAACCGCGTCGCGTCCTCGTCGCAGAAGACGAGGGGTTGATTCGTCTCGATATCGTTGAGACGCTGACGCAGGCGGGGTTCGAGGTCGTTGGCGAGGCTGCCGACGGTGAGGAAGCTGTCGAGCTTGCACTCGAGCTCGAACCCGATCTGTGCGTGATGGATGTCAAGATGCCGAAGATGGACGGCATCACCGCAGCAGAGAAGATCCTGCAGGAACTGTCCTGCGCTGTTGTCATGTTGACGGCTTTCTCCCAGACTGAGCTCGTTGAGCGTGCGCGCGACGCCGGCGCGATGGCATACGTCGTGAAGCCCTTCAGCCCTGCTGACCTGATCCCTGCCGTTGAGATCGCTCTGTCGCGTCACGCTGAGATCGAGTCGCTCGAGGATCAGATCGCCGATCTGTCGGATCGCTTCGAGACCCGAAAGCGCGTTGACCGCGCGAAGGGTCTGCTCATGAAGAATATGGGCATGAGCGAGCCTGAGGCCTTCCGCTGGATTCAGAAGACATCGATGGATCGTCGTCTGTCCATGCGTGAGGTTGCTGACGCGGTGATCAACCAGGTCGACGACTGAGTCATAGACGAGCGAATGGGGAGGGGCAGTTGCCCCTCCCCATTGCTGTGTTCTAGCAACTCAGTCGTGGCTCGAACGCACCAGGATGCGGTTCGCCACGCGGGCGATGGAGATCAGTCGGTCGGCCTCGTCGCGAATCTCCACGGTGTGGACGGTCGAGCTGCGGCCGAGGTGAACGGCGGTCGCGGTCGCAGTGATAATTCCCTCGCGTCCTGCACTGATATGGGAGGCGTTGAGTTCAGTCCCGACGGCGTAGGCCTGCTTGCCCGGGTTAGCTTCACGCGCATGAATTTGTGCTGCAAACGACGCCGCAGTCTCCGCGAGGGCAGCGGATGCGCCACCGTGGAGGATTCCGGCGCTCTGGCGGTTTCCGTCGATGGGCATGGAGATCACGGTGCGTGACGCGCTGTGCTCCAGCACTTCCATGCCGGTCGCTTCCATGAGGGTGCCGGGCCAGTGGGCGCCGACCCAGCCGCCCCGTGCGAGCGGATCGGGTGAGGAAGAATGCGTGTGTTTCGTCTGGTGATCGTGTGTCATGGCATCTAGGGTGGCATGTGTGAGTGACACTGTGCTGATTATTGACGGCCATTCGATGGCTTTTCGCGCGTTTTATGCCCTGCCGCCGGATAGCTTCGTGACGGCTACCGGCCAGCACACGAATGCGGTTTACGGCTTCGTTTCAATGCTGACGAGGCTGTTGGAAACCGAGCAGCCGACACACGTTGCTGTCGCTTTCGATGTGTCCAGACACTCATTCCGTACCGAGGAGTACCCGGAGTACAAGGGGACGCGCGACGCCACGCCCGAGGAGTTCAAGGGCCAGGTCGAGCTCATTCGCGAGGTGCTCGATGCGATGGGCATCGTGTCGCTCTCACGCGAGGGCTTCGAAGCGGACGACATTCTCGCGACGCTCGCGTACCGCGCCGGCAACGATGGTGCGACGGTCCTTGTCGTATCCGGCGACCGCGACTCGTTCCAGACGGTGACTGACAACGTCACGGTGCTGTACCCGGGCACGGGTCCCGGCGATCTGCGCCGTATGACTCCGCAGGCGGTGGAGGAGAAGTACGGCGTGCCGCCGCACCGCTATCCCGAGATTGCCGCAATCGTGGGTGAGACCTCGGATAACCTGCCCGGCGTTCCGGGTGTCGGCCCGAAGACTGCCGCGCAGTGGATTAACAAGTACGACGGCCTGGACAACCTTTTGGCGCGGGCCGACGAGATCGGTGGAAAGCGCGGAGCGGCCCTGCGTGAACACATGGACGACGTCGTGCGCAACCGCCGCCTCAATCGCTTGCTCACCGACATGGACCTTGAGGTGTCGCCCAGTGATCTGGCGCGCCGCCCCACGGATGTCGCCGCCATCGATCGGCTCTTTGATTCTCTCGAATTCGGTCGTCTGCGCCAGAAGGTGCGCGAGGTCGCTGGCATCGGCATGGGGGAGGGGCACGCCGATGAGGCTCCCGAGGCTGTGACCGAGGTGGAGATCTCGGTGGCCCTCGCGGATGCTTCCTGCGACATTGCCCAGTGGGCTCGCGCTCACTCGACGCTCGCCGTGCTCGTTGAAGGCGACATGCGGCCGACTCGCGGCGATGTCACCCGCCTTGTCCTCGCCTCTGACAACGAGGCACTCGTGATCGACCCCGTCGAACTGAGCCCCAAGCAGGAGGAAGCACTCGGCGAGGTGCTCGCCACGGCCTCGTCCCTCATCGTGCACGACGCGAAGGGTGCGCGTCATGCTCTCTCCTCGCGCGGCTGGACTCTGGGCGGCGTCGAGTTCGACACGATGCTGGCGGCGTACCTGGCGCAACCCGATCAGCGCTCCCACAAGCTGGAGGATGTGCTCTCGCGTGTGCTTGGCGTCGTGATTGAGGAAGAGGAGGGTGACTCTGAGGCTCTCTTTGATCTCGGTGACATGGGAGCTGGCCCGAGCGCCGCCCAGGTGCGCGCCGGGAAGTTGGCCGCCCACCTTCACCCGCTCGCCTCGACTCTGCGCTCGCGCCTGGAGGAAAGCTCCGAGGCCGCGCTGCTCACCGACATGGAGATGCCGCTGTCGGTCCTGCTCGGTCAGATGGAAGACATCGGCATCGCCGCGGACACGTCCGTGCTGGACGGTCTATCCGACGAACTCGGCAAGGCCGTCGACGCCGCGCGCGTGGGCGCGTGGGCTGCCGCCGGCCGCGAGGTCAACCTGTCGAGCCCCAAGCAGCTCCAGGAGCTCCTCTTCGACCACTTCGGCCTGCCTAAGACCAAGAAGACGAAGACCGGGTACACGACGAACGCCGAGGCCCTGGCGGACCTGCACGCGAAGACCTCCGACGAGGGGGGAGCGGGGCACGACTTCCTCGGGTTCCTGCTCACCCACCGCGACCGCATCAAGCTCAAGCAGATGGTCGACTCCCTGTCCGCGACCGTCGCCTCTGACGGACGCATCCACACGACTTTCTCCCAGGTCGCCGCGGCCACGGGGCGCCTCGCGTCCTCCGATCCGAACCTGCAGAACATTCCCGCGCGCAGCGCCGATGGTATGCGTATCCGCGGGGCCTTCGTCGCAGGTGAGGGATTCGAGTCACTCATGAGCGCCGACTACTCGCAGATCGAGATGCGCCTCATGGCGCACCTGTCGGGGGACGAGGCACTCATCGAAGCGTTCAACTCCGGCGAGGACCTGCACCGCACGATGGCATCGATGGTGTTCGGAACGCCGGTCGCCGAGGTCAGCGCCGAGGAGCGCTCGCGCATCAAGGCAACGTCCTACGGCCTCGCGTACGGCCTGTCCTCCTACGGGCTCGCCGCCCAGCTCGGTATTCCCGTGCCCGAGGCCGCCGCCCTGCGCGACCGCTACTTCGAACGCTTCGGGAAGGTGCGCGACTACCTTGAGGGCCTGGTCGCCCAGGCGCGAGCAGACGGGTACACCCAGACGATGTTCGGGCGCCGCCGCTACCTGCCCGACCTGCGCTCGTCGAACCGTCAGCGGCGCGAGATGGCCGAGCGCGCCGCACTCAACGCGCCCATCCAAGGCAGCGCTGCAGACATCGTCAAGATCGCCATGATCAATGTCGTCGACGCCCTGTCCGAGGCCGGCCTGAAGTCGCGCCTCCTCGTGCAGATCCACGACGAATTGCTCGTCGAGGTCGCGCCGGGCGAGGCGGCCGCCGTCGAAGCGATCGTCCGCGACAAGATGGCGACGCCCGTGGAGCTCTCCGTTCCGCTCGATGTTGCTGTCGGAGTCGGGCAGTCCTGGCAGCTTGCGGCTCACTGACCGGCGTGGCGACGCGACGCACACCACGGAAAGTGTCGCCAAATTCGTCACATTTGCCAGTTAAAGGCTGCTAAACTAGTTCACGGTGTCTGGGGATAAGTGCATCCGCATTCGTCTCGGGACGCCGGAACTGTCCATCTACTATCCAGTCCGTTTCGGAGAAACTACTACATGACCACCAACACGCCGCAGGTCGCTATCAACGACATTGGTTCGGAAGCAGACCTGATCGCAGCCATCGACGAGACCATCAAGTACTTCAACGATGGTGACATCGTCGAGGGCACTGTCGTCAAGGTCGACCACGACGAGGTCCTCCTTGACATCGGCTACAAGACCGAGGGTGTCATCCTCTCTCGCGAGCTGTCCATCAAGCACGACGTCAACCCCGACGACGTTGTCGCCGTGGGCGACCAGATCGAGGCGCTCGTCCTCCAGAAGGAAGACAAGGAAGGTCGCCTCCTCCTGTCGAAGAAGCGTGCGCAGTACGAGCGCGCGTGGGGCCAGATTGAGAAGGTCAAGGAAGAGGACGGCGTCGTTACCGGTACCGTCATCGAGGTCGTCAAGGGCGGCCTGATCCTCGACATCGGCCTGCGTGGCTTCCTGCCCGCCTCCCTCGTCGAGATGCGTCGCGTCCGCGACCTCGCCCCCTACATCGGTCGCGAGATCGAAGCGAAGATCATCGAGCTCGACAAGAACCGCAACAACGTGGTCCTGTCCCGCCGCGCATGGCTCGAGCAGACCCAGTCCGAGGTCCGCACGAACTTCCTGCACACCCTGCAGAAGGGCCAGGTGCGCTCCGGCGTCGTTTCCTCCATCGTCAACTTCGGCGCGTTCGTCGATCTCGGTGGTGTCGACGGCCTGGTTCACGTCTCCGAGCTGTCCTGGAAGCACATCGACCACCCGTCCGAGGTCGTCGAGGTTGGCCAGGAAGTCACCGTTGAGGTTCTTGACGTCGACATGGATCGCGAGCGCGTCTCCCTGTCGCTCAAGGCCACCCAGGAAGATCCGTGGCAGGCATTCGCCCGCACCCACGCCATCGGCCAGGTTGTGCCCGGCAAGGTCACCAAGCTGGTCCCCTTCGGCGCGTTCGTCCGCGTCGAGGACGGCATCGAGGGCCTCGTCCACATCTCCGAGCTGGCTCAGCGTCACGTCGAGCTGCCGGACCAGGTCGTCAAGGTTGGCGAAGAGGTTTTCGTCAAGGTCATCGACATCGACCTTGAGCGTCGCCGCATCTCCCTGTCCCTCAAGCAGGCCAACGAGGGCGTGGATCCGACCTCCGAAGAGTTCGATCCTTCGCTCTACGGCATGGCTGCCGAGTACGACGAGAACGGCAACTACAAGTACCCCGAGGGCTTCGATCCGGAAACCCAGGAGTGGATGGAAGGCTTCGACGCTCAGCGCGAGGCTTGGGAAGCCCAGTACGCCGAGGCTCAGGCCCGCTGGGAGGCCCACAAGGCTCAGGTCCGCAAGGCCCTCGAAGAGGACGCCGAAGCGGCTCCCTCCATCGAGGAGCAGGCCTCCTACTCGACCCCGGTCGACAACGAGGGAACCCTTGCTTCCGACGAGGCCCTTGCCGCCCTGCGTGAGAAGCTGACGAACAACTGAATCAGTCTTTCTGACTGAGCTCCAACTCGTCAGTTCACGACAGTGAACGCATGAGTGGTGGCCCCCAGGTTTTCCTGGGGGCCACCACTTTACTGTGTGGTTGCTGCGCCGCCAGATTTCCGGCCGCCGCGAGGGCGTTGGGTTGGGGCCGGGCTG
>ERZ773021.88-NODE-88-length-83767-cov-6.4237_pt1 | contig 83767 bp, 77 predicted proteins | sample MGYA00511668_ERZ773021 | MGnify/ENA primary metagenome ERZ773021 (study PRJEB29015, sample SAMEA2737961) | human oral metagenome | biome: human oral; feature: human-associated habitat; material: dental | place: China | collected 2032 ...
GCTCATATTAATTTCATTCATAATGAGTTGGGAGCGTCTTTATTTTTCTTTGCTTAAAAAATAAAAGAATGGATTTTTAATAAGACTCCCAATATTACCACTCCTAAGGACATCGTCATAACAGAAGAGGGTATCATTCAAAATGATAGTGGGGAGATCATTCAATTTAAAAATATTTCTGAGGTAATCAATCGCATACAAAAATCTAAGCTCTTTACGCTGAAAAAAATGTATCAACACGACCTCAATCAAGATGGTGATAAAAATATCATTCTCGCTTTTGAAAACAACAATGCCCCAGAAACTGATGATCAAAAGACTTTAGTAACTCCTGTTATTTTGTTAATTCATCAAGGAGGTGATAAATACAGATTCTTTCACAATGAAAAAATCTATCCAAGTATGGAGTTTATTTTTTTCAAAAGAATTGCTTTTAAAGACAATTTTTTCACTATTGAATTAGAGACTGAAGTACCTGGGAATTATACCGCTGAAAAGTATATCACTTTTAAATATAGTAAAAATAAGATTGTTCTACACCGATTTGGACATATCACCTATTGGTGGGAGGAGAGAAAGCCTTCTAATGTTCAAGCAACACAAAAAGACTTTGGAGAAATCCTTTTCGAAGATTATGATCCTGAAAAAATAAACGAGATAATATATCATAAATAGAGTTTCTATAATAGTATCTCATAAAGGATATAAACTTTCGGAAAATTCTTGAGAAATAACAAAGCATTTAAGCCGAATCTCCTTCGAAAATAGAAATTATAGTCAAAGTAGGTTATAAAAAAAGAGATTGCTGAGCAATCTCTTTTTTATGATAACTAAACTACCGATTGTTTATTTTTGTAGTAAGGTCAGATAAGAATTTTCTGAACTGTTTATCTGTTTCATTGAGGTTATCTACTGTTTTACAAGCATGCAATACAGTAGCATGGTCTCTTTTCCCTATTGACTTTCCTATATTGGCTAAAGAGAGCTTGGTATACTTTTTGGCAAAGAACATAGCCAACTGGCGTGCTTGTACGACATGGCGTTTTCTAGTCTTTGATTGTAACTCTTCTATACTGAGTTGGAAATATTCCGATACTATTTCCTGAATATATTCTACAGTGATTTCCTTTTTGATATTCTTAACAATCTTATCGACTGCTTTTTTAGCCAAATCCAGCGTAATTTCCTTTTTATTGAAGAGTGCTTCTGCCATAAGAGAGGTATTTACCCCTTCCAATTCACGGATATTTGTCTTGACATTCTGAGCAATATAATCAACAATCTCCTCACTCATCTCGACTCCATCGCGATAGAGAATTGCCTGAAGAATACGTTTTCTCATCTGATAGTCAGGAGCTTGCAATTCAGCAGAAAGCCCCCACTTGAATCGAGAAAGTAATCGCTGTTCTACGTCCTGAATATCGACAGGTGCTTTGTCAGAAGTAAGAATGAGCTGTTTTCCATTCTGATGTAAATGATTGAATATCTGGAAGAACACATCCTGAGTTCCCGGCTTAGAAGCAAAGAACTGTACGTTATCTATGATAAGCACATCTATCTGCTGATAGAAATGAATAAAGTCAGTACGATTATTGTTTTTAGCGGCTACTGAGTATTGTTTGGTAAAATCCTCAGCTTCAATATATAAAATTCTTTTCTTAGGATGTTTTTCTTGTATTTCGTTACCTATTGCATGAGCTAAATGCGTTTTTCCAAGTCCTACCCCACCGAATATAAATAGAGGGTTGAAGGAAGTACCTCCAGGTCTCTCTGTGATAGCCTTTCCAGCAGAGCGTGCCAATCGATTGCTTTCTCCCTCAATGAACGTATCAAAGTTCTTATTAGGATTCAGCTGAGAGTCTACCTTTACCTCTTCTATTTCGACAAGCCCTGGTACGACATAAGGATTGTAGGATTGTTGTGGTTTTTGTTTGTACCCCAACACCTCCATACTCGTTGCCTTACGGTTAGAACTAGGAAGTTGCTCTGTAGCTTGCTCTGTCTTATTAGGATTGTTCTCCATCTTAATATTATAGATAAGCTTAGGGCGGGCTCCCAATTCTTTGGTCAAGGCACTCCATATTAGGTTAATATAATGATCCTCAATCCATTCCATAAAGAACATACTTGGAACCATTATGACCAAGGTGTTATCTGATGTTAGCTCTACTGGTTCTATGGGCTTGAACCAAACATCATAGACATCTGTTGTTACATTATCCTTTATAAAGGACAAACAATTTTCCCAAATATTCCGTACATCGGTATTCATTAGTTATAAGAAATTTTATATATTTGCGTTCTAAAAATAGGCCTTGTTTGACTGGGCAAAAATGCAACTTTTTTTTGAATAAAAAAAATATTTTTGCTTTTTTATGAAATCAATTATACACGTATGATTATCAAATATTTATATAGATTATGAATTCTAATTTCACCTTTGAGATTCGCACCCGATATGGGGAGACAGACCAAATGGGCGTAATATACTACGGTATATACCCCCAATACTTGGAAGTAGCTCGTGTAGAATGGCTTCGCAGCTTAGGTATTTCCTACAAAGAACTAGAAGCTCTGGGAGTAATGCTCCCTGTAGTATCATTACAAATCAACTACAAGAGACCTGCTCGCTATGATGAACTTCTTTCCATTACCCTTACCCTAAGGGAGAAGCCAACCTCCAAAATTACTTTTGACTATCAGATTTTCAATAAGGAAAAGCAACTACTTGCTGAGGCCAATACAACTTTGGTCTTTGTCAACAAAGAGACCTTCAAACCCATAAAATGTCCTGATTTTATCTTAGAAAAAATGGAATTATAGTATTTTCTTTGACAATTTTTTTGTACATTTGCAGCCCTTCTCCCCTCTTATGATAAAGGAAGAGATAATTGCTTTTCTATGGGACAAAGTTACATAAAATATTTGAATATATAATAGAAAAAAATATATTTTTATGAAAGAAAAAATACAAATGGACATTGTACAAACTGCGCAAAAAATCCTCACCAATTCCTCCTATTTAGATAATTCTGAGCTATTGGTGGTAGAATTACGCAAGCTGTATGAAGATGCTTTGGTACTCAATTTTTTAGAGAAAAACATGCCAGAGACACTAAAGAACCCCTCCCCTACTTTCTCAGAAGGATGGGCGGATATCAAAGCGCATGCCCCTGAAAAAGAGGTTTTTTTCGAACAAAAAACAGTAGAAAAGCCTATAAGTGAACCGAAAAAATCCCTCAATGATCAAGTGGCCTCTAAACAATTGCAAATAGGGCTAAATGATCGTATTGCTTTTGTTGCTCATCTTTTTGATGGAAATATTGACGAATATAACAAAGCTATAGGGATGATCAATAACCTACATACCCCAGATGAATGTTGGGACTTTATACTGAACAAAGTAAAGCCCTCCTATAACAACTGGCAAGGTAAGGAAGAATACGAAGATCGCTTCTTCTATATAGTATCTAAACGTTTTGGATAATGGGAAAGCTATACCTCATCCCCACTCCTATAGGCAACCTACAGGATATTACACTTCGTGCGCTACAAGTACTTCAAGAAGTGGATCTAATCTTGGCTGAAGACACTCGCAACAGTGGTAAATTGTTACAGCATTTCAAGATCCATGTTCCGATGCTTTCTCATCATAAGTTCAACGAGCATGAGAGCCTGAACAGCCTTATTCGCCAACTCAAGGAAGGAAAACAAATGGCACTGATCAGCGATGCAGGTACTCCTGCCATTGCCGATCCTGGTTTTCTCTTAGTCAGGGCTTGTATAGCTGAAAATATCGAAGTAGAGACACTCCCAGGGGCTACCGCTTTCGTGCCTGCTTTGGTCAATAGTGGTCTACCGAATGACCGATTTGTATTCGAAGGCTTTTTACCCGATAAGAAGGGACGGCAAACACGCTTACTGAAGCTGGTTGAGGAGACTCGTACTATGATTTTCTATGTCTCTCCCCACAAATTGGTCAAGACACTGATGGAGTTCACCACCTATTTTGGGGATTTGCGAAGAGCAAGTATCAGTAGAGAACTTACCAAGCTGCATGAAGAGACCCTCCGAGGGACACTCACGGAGCTATGTGGACATTTTGAGAAACATCCGCCCAAGGGAGAATTTGTTCTTATTCTCGAAGGAAAGGAATAATATTAGGGAGAGTCCTCTGTGGGACTCTCCCTTATTTAATAATAATGAGTAGTTATTTTTTTTCACCTCGCATAAAAGCCTCTACAGTATCGACCATAGCACGACTTCCACAGAAGAAAGGAGTACGCTGATGAAGCTTAGAAGGTTCTATTTCCAAGATACGCTGGAAACCATCAGAAGCCTTTCCTCCAGCCTGTTCGGTTAGGAAAGCCATAGGGTTACACTCATAAAGCAAGCGCAATTTTCCATTAGGAGATTGAGAAGTAGAAGGATACATATAGATTCCCCCTTTGATCATATTTCTATGAAAATCAGAGACTAAAGAACCTATATAACGAGAAGTATAAGGGCGATCTTCTTTTTCTTCTTGACAATACTTGATATAATCCTTCACCCCTTGAGGGAACTTGATATAGTTTCCTTCATTGATCGAATATATTTTTCCTTTTTCAGGGAATTTCATATCAGGATGAGAGAGGTAGTAGCTACCCAAAGAAGGATCCAATGTAAAACCATTCACCCCTTTACCTGTAGTATATACCAACATAGTAGAAGAGCCATATACGATATACCCTGCGGCTACCTGATGGATCCCTTTTTGTAGAAAGTCTTCTAACTGAACAGGAGTTCCGTCAGGAGTAATTCTTCGGTAGATAGAAAAGATAGTTCCTACAGAGACATTTACATCGATATTAGAAGAACCATCCAAAGGATCGATAAGTACGACATATTTACTTAGTTCTGAGTTAGCTCCGCTTTTGATCTCAATAAAGGTATCATTTTCTTCTGAGGCTATACCACATACAACCTCCCTCTGAGAAAGAGATTTAATAAAAGTCTCATTGGCGATTACATCCAATTTCTGTTGTTCTTCGCCTTGTACATTTTCGTTTCCAGCGGCTCCCAATATATTGGCAATTCCGGCCTTGTTGATAGCCCTATTTACCATCTTCGAAGCAATCTGGATACAGCTGATAAGCCGTGATAATTCCCCTGTAGAATACTTAAAATCACGCTGTTTTTCAATGATAAACTCCCCTAAAGTGGGCAGACTTTTTTCTTCTTTCATACGAATATCTCTTTATATTTTGTACTACAAATTTACAATTTAATTTTTAAACAGATAGCAAATTTAATACACATTATAATAGATTTAACTTTTCCACCTCCTCAAGAATCTGTATCTTTGCCAGCCTTTAATTTTTTTTATACCATGATTATAGACACCCATACTCACTTGTATGTGGAAGAATTTGACACTGATTACAAGGAAGTTATCCAAAGAGCCATAGACTATGGAGTAGAGAAATTTTTTCTTCCTGCCATAGATTCCACGTATACCGAACGTATGTTCCGCTTACAAAAAGAGTACCCAGAACATATGTACTTAATGAATGGACTGCACCCCTGTAGTGTGAAAGAAAATTGGCAAGAAGAAATCGCAAAGGTAAACGCACTTGTGAGCGCACATCCCAAGGATTTCTATGCAATAGGCGAAATAGGTATTGACCTATATTGGGATAAAACTTTTTTAGAGGCACAGAAAGAAGCCTTTGCCCTACAGATACGCCTTGCCAAAGAATACCATCTACCTATAGTAATTCATTGTAGAGAAGCCTTTGAAGAAACCTTTGAAGTGCTTGAAAAAGAGAAAAGCGATGATTTGTTCGGTATTTTCCATTGTTTCACAGGAAATAAAGAGCAAGCCCTACGAGCTATTTCCTTTGGACTGAAATTAGGAATCGGAGGAGTAGTGACCTTTAAAAACGGAAAAATAGATACCTTCCTTAAGGAGATACCCTTGGAACACCTTGTGTTAGAGACAGATGCCCCTTACTTAGCCCCTGTTCCTTTTCGGGGAAAGCGTAATGAAAGCAGTTACCTTATTTATATTGTAAAAAAATTAGCCGAAATCTATAATATATCTGAAAATGAGATTATTAAAAGGACGACTAACAATGCTCTTGAAATTTTTAAGCCCTAAACGTTCGCTCATTGGTATTTTTTACGTAACTTTGCGCTATTATTTAACTTAATATATTTTGACAGATTTTTCTCAAATACGTCCTTTTCACGACAGTGAGGTTTCAGAAATATTAGGATATATCAAGGATAATCCTACTATGCGTCAGTTGCTTCACTTTGGCTTTCCTAAGCTCAGTGAGGAAGAACAGATAAAGCTACTCCTCTCTTGCAAGAAAATACGAGATTTTCAGTCAAGAATTATGTACCCCATCATCAAGAATGCCATTAGCAAGAGTGTAACACAGTTCTCAGGTGAGGGGTTCGAGTACCTAAACCCTGCACAAGCCTATCTTTTTATCTCCAATCACCGAGATATTATTTTAGATACTTCTTTTCTCAATGTATTACTTCATGAGAATGGGTTCAAAATGACTGCTTCCGCTATGGGGAGCAACTTAGTGAATAGACCTTTTCTATTGGCTTTTGCCAAGCTCAATCGCAATTTTATCATTCACAGAGGACTTTCCCCGAGAGAGACCTTGGAAAAATCTCAGATTGTATCAAAGTTTATCGGACGTTGTATCATTGAAAAAAATCGTTCTGTATGGATAGCCCAACGAGAAGGTCGGACCAAAGATGGCAATGACCGTACCCAACAAGGAGTCATCAAAATGCTTTCAATAAACTGCCCTAAAGAAATGGCACTAATGGATTACTTCAAGCAATTACATATAGTTCCCATGGCTATTTCCTACGAGCTCGACCCTACTGATGTGTTAAAAATGCCTGCCCTACTGGCACAACATCACGGAGTGGAATATATAAAAACAGAAGACGAGGATTACCATAATATAGTACAAGGATTCGTAGGACAGAAAGGAAGTGTCCATATCTCGTTAGGAAAACCTCTATATGAAGAACTTGATGAGATTGCAGCCAAAGAAGAACATGCCAACAAGCAGATACAAGCTCTTGTAGAACTATTGGACAGCAAGATATATGCACAATATAAGCTCTTTTCCAGCAACTACATAGCGTATGATATGCTCACAGGAATACACAAGTTTGCCGATAAGTATACCGAAAAAGAACTAAGACAATTCGAGAGACGATTAGAGAATAGAAGTAATTCGGAAGGGAACATTTCTCGTACAAAATTCTTAGAAATGTATGCCAATCCTGTCATTAATAAATTAAAATTATGACTCAAAGAACAAAAATTCTCCTGATCTATACAGGAGGAACCATTGGTATGGTGAAGGATTACGAAACAGGGGTACTCAAACCTTTTCGTTTTGAAAAAATCAAAGAGCGCTTACCCGAACTTTCGCAATTGGACAGCGATATCGAACACGTTTCTTTCGATCCTCCTATAGACTCCTCGGATATGAACATCTCCCACTGGGAGAGGATCGCCCAAAGTATTGAGGAAAATTACCAAGAATACGATGGTTTTGTAGTACTTCATGGTAGTGATACGATGGGATATTCGGCATCTGCCCTTAGCTTCATGTTAGAGAATCTCTCTAAGCCAGTGATTTTTACAGGATCTCAGTTACCTATAGGGGATCTCAGAACCGATGCCCGAGAGAACCTAATCACCTCTATCCGATTGGCCAGCCTTAAAGAGAACGAACAACCAGTGATCAAGGAAGTGTGCTTGTACTTCGAATACAAGCTCTATCGAGGCAATAGAACCACAAAGATTGATGCAGAGAACTTCCAAGCTTTTGACTCGCCCAATTACCCTACTCTTGCCGAGAGTGGAGTACACCTAAAAGTGCATGATGAATTTTTATATAAAAGAGAGCAACAAGAGCCACTGAGAATTTTCACCAAATTCGATCCCAATGTTGCCTTTTTAAAAATATTTCCCAATATCACCCAACCCATATTAGATGGAATTCTGAACTTACCGAACCTCAAAGGAGTGGTGATGGAGACCTTTGGTTCTGGAAATGCTCCTACCTGCCAGTGGTTTTTAGAGAGCATAGAAAAAGCAATTAAGAAGGGGGTTGTAGTGGTCAATATTACACAATGTATGAGAGGTTTTGTGCTTCCGAACAAGTATGAAGCCGGTTCACACTTCGAAAATATAGGTGTAATCAACGGAAAAGACATCACCAGTGAGGCAGCTATCACTAAACTAATGTATTTATTAGGAAAAAATATAGATAGTAAATCACTGAAAATCAAATACGAAAAAGAAGCACAAGGAGAAATATCATAATTTTTTACTAAAAAAATTGCTGTATCAGATTTTTGTTGTAATTTAGCGACTTGTAAAAAGATACTTTTAGAGAGGTGTCCGAGTGGTCGAAGGAGCACGCCTGGAAAGTGTGTATACGCCAAAAGCGTATCGAGGGTTCGAATCCCTTCCTCTCTGCTAAAAACCCACTAATAATAATAAAAAAATGAGAAAAATGTATTCAAAACTGACATTAGCTACCTTATTTTTTATAAATTTTGGAGTTGCTTTTGCTGAAAACACCAATGGAGGTGTCAATCAAAGTTTCAAAGAATATTTCATAAAGGGAGGACCTGCATACATGGCTCCCATTCTTTTATGTCTTATCATTGGGCTTGCAGTAGCTATTGAGCGTATCATATATCTTACTATGGCTACTACCAACACTAAGAAGCTATTAACCAATGTAGAAGATGCACTAAAGAATGGCGGTACAGAAGCCGCTAAGGAAGTATGTAGAAACACTCCTGGCCCTGTAGCGTCTATTTTCTATCAAGGGCTTGATCGTGTAGATGAAGGTATTGATATTGTAGAAAAGTCAGTAGTCTCTTACGGAGGAGTACAGATGGGTCTTTTAGAAAAGAATATTTCTTGGATTTCTTTATTTATCTCTATAGCACCGATGTTAGGATTCATGGGGACAGTAATTGGGATGATTCAGGCTTTCGAGAAAATTAGTTTAGCTGGAGGATTGGATGCTTCCCTTATCGCAGGAGATATTCAGGTAGCACTACTTACCACAGTGTTTGGACTTATCGTTGCGATGATTCTTCAAGTATTCTATAACTATATCGTAGCCAAAGTAGATAGCATAGTCAATGATATGGAAGATGCATCTATTTCACTTGTAGACCTATTGGTATCCTACAGAAAATAATTCACTAACCCCCTAAAATCTCTGTTTTATGCACAAAATAACAAGAATAATAGCGCTTATTTTAGGCGTTTTGGGGCTTGCTCTTTGTGGTTGGCTTATGATTAGCTCAGATAAAGTAAAAAATAGCCTTAGCAACTTTCCTATGAATGGAATGTTTATCTTAGGATATCTTTTACTGGCTATAGGACTGGTAGTGGTAATTTTTTCTGCTACAAAGAATATACTATCTTCACCAAAATCTATCAAAAAGACATTGCTTTATTCAGGAGTTTTCTTGGGTATTATGATTTTATCTTACCCACTTTCCTATGTTCTTTTTGGTACAGATAGCAAATATCAGTGGATAAGTGCTGGTATTATGGCCACTTACTTACTTTTGTTAATCACACTGATTTCTGTAATTTTTTCAGTTGTTAAAAAATCTTAAAAATGGCAAGACGTTCCATACCCGAAGTAAATGCCGGTTCCATGGCGGATATTGCATTTCTTTTGCTAATATTCTTCCTTGTAACGACGGACATCACATCCAATGCGGGCATAGTCGCCAAGCTCCCTCCAAGAGTCCCTAAACAAGAACAACAAGAACCTCCAATCAATGAACGTAATTTGTTTGTTGTATTAGTTAATAAAAACAATCAATTATTTGTAGAAGATAGATTAATGGATATCAAGGATCTAAGAAAAGCAGCTATTGAATTCTTAGATAATGGAGGTGGTAAAGGAGAGGAAGCTTGCAGCTACTGCCAAGGGCAACATGATCCCACTTCTTCTGACAATCCAAACAAAGCTGTTATCTCATTGCAAAATGACCGTGAGACCAATTATGAGACTTACATCACTGTCCAAAATGAGTTAGTAGCCGCTTACAATGAATTGCGAGAAAGAGAACGCCAAAAACTCTTCAAAGAAGAAGTGCCTTATACAGAAATGGATGCAGAATTCAATGCTGCTAAAACTTCTGAGAAAAGAAAAAATGAACTAAGACCAAAATTGGAAAAGTTGCAAGAGCTATTCCCTAAAAAGTTGGTAGAAGCAAGTGTTAAAAAAGATAAAAATTAAAATCTATGGCAAAGTTCAATAAGAAAAAAAGTGGTGGTGTCCCCCCTATCTCAACTGCATCTCTGCCTGATATTATCTTCATGCTTTTGTTCTTCTTTATGACCGTAACTCAGACTAAAGATGGTGAAATAAAAGTAGCCAATGATATCCCTACGGCCAACCAAGTACAAAAATTGGATAAAAAAGACCCTGTAATATATGTATACGCTGGGGAACCTTTGCCAATGTACCAAGAAAAATTTGGTAAAAATGCTAAGATCCAAATCAATGATGTGTTTGTAGATGTAGAGCAGGTAGGTACCCCCATCCTCAAATACAAAGAGGGCTTGCAAGAGAGATATAAAGAGGCTTTTATCACTTCTTTGAAGATAGATAAACATACTAAAATGGGTATTATAGGTGACTTAAAAGAACAATTGAGAGACATCAATGCCTTGAAAATCAACTATATTACCAAAGAAGGAAAGCCTTCCTTACTCAATGACTAACAATTAAAACTATTGTTTCTATAGTTAAAACTTGTTTTATAAATCCGTGAAATATTTTTTTACGGATTTTTTTTATAGCTCTAACATTCAGCCCTTATTTGATAATGAAAATACTTCATACTGCCGATTGGCACTTAGGAAAAAGATTAGATCGCTTTTCTCGTATAGAAGAACAACGTGCTGTAATGGAAGAAATTGTACAAATAGCCAATGACCAAAAGGTAGATATGGTAATTGTAGCTGGAGACCTCTTTGACAATTTCACCCCTAATACAGATGCGGTTGAGCTATTCTACAAAACACTCAAACAACTTTCCTGTGAGGGAAAACGCCCTATAGTGGCAATTTCTGGCAATCATGACTCCCCTAAGCTCATTGATGCACCAGACCCTTTGGCTCGCGAATGTGGTATTTTCCTCATAGGCTACCCTAATGCCATAGTATCTCCCATAAAGGCTGAAACTTTTGAGATTACTACCTCAGAAGAAGGCTTCTTAGAATTTTGTTTTGAAAAATACCCGTATCCCTTAAGGATACTCCATACTCCCTATGCCAATGAACCCCGCTTAAAGCAGGAATTAGAGGGAGACAAACAGGTATCGCTGAGCCAATTACTTTCGGATAAATGGCATTTTTTGGCGAACACCTATTGTGATTCCTCTGGAGTGAATATCCTTACTGCTCACCTTTTTATGCAACCCAAAAATGGAGAAACCTTAGAAGAACCTGAAGGAGAGCGCCCCATACGTATAGGCAATGCCGATATGATCTATACCGATACTATTCCTCCACAGATACAATACACCGCCTTAGGACATCTCCACGGGTTCAAGAACATTGGCAGTGAGGAGAATCCTGTTGTGTATGCCTCCTCTCCTCTATCCTATAGCTTCAGTGAGGCTGGCCAACAGAAATATGTGGTTGTTGTAGAGGTAACCCCCGACCAAAGACCTTCGTTCGAGAAAATCCCCCTCACACAAGGAAAGCCCTTGGCTAGAAAAAGCTTTGACAATGTACCCCTTGCACTTGAATGGCTCAGAGAAAACCCCAATACTTGGGTGGAGCTTACCTTAGAGCTCAAGGAATATCTCAAAGCCCAAGAGAGAAAACAGCTATATAGTACTCATGAAGGTATAGTATTTCTTATTCCTAAAATATCTTGGGAGTTAGGAAAATCTCCCTCTGGAGAATTGTCTTTACAAGATATTAATTTTGAAAATATTACCCCTCTCTTTGAAAGCTATTTCAAATATAAAAACTCAGGCATAGCCCCTAATAAAGAAATTTTAGATTTGTTCAACGAAGTGATTAATACCCCTACAGAATAATGTTACCTTTGTACCTAACCATAGAAGGAATCTACTCCTATCAAGAAAAACAACATATTGATTTTTCACAACTTACTGATGCTGGATTGTTTGGTATCTTTGGAGCTGTGGGCTCAGGTAAGTCCTCTATACTGGAGGCTATTACCTTTGCCCTCTATGGAGAAACCGAAAGGCTAAACAAGGCAGACAAGAGAGGGTACAATATGATGAATCTCAAGTCCAATCGATTTTATATTGATTTTGAGTTCCTTAACTTTGAGAACAAGCATATCCGTGTGACTCGAGAGCTCAAGCGGAACTCTAAAAAGTTCGAAGATGTAAGAACCCCCATTGTGCAATTCTATGAGAGGGTAGGTAACCAGTGGATTCCTTTAGAACAAGCCAATCCACAGAAGTTGATAGGACTAAGTTATGAAAATTTCAAGCGTACTATCATCATTCCACAGGGGCAATTCAAAGAATTTTTGGAGTTGGGAGCTAAGGACAGAACTGAGATGATGAAAGAAATCTTTAACCTACAAAAGTTTGATCTTTCAGACAATATAGCTAAGCTCAAGAGAGAGAATAACGAACAACTTAGTTTCAAGGAAGGAGAACTCAAGGGCTATGAGGAAATCCATGAAGAAGCTATACAAATACAACAAGACAAACTCAAAGTGGAAAAGGATAAACAAAAATCCTTAGAAACGGAATTTGATCAGCTAAAGACACATTACGAACATCTGAGAAGCCTGAAATCGGATTTTGAACTCTTAGAGCAAAAGAGAAAAGAGTTTGCTATACTCTATTCTCAAAAAAAATCATTTGACGAATTAGAAAAAAAAGTCAATACCTATGAGAAGATAGAAAAAGTATTCAAAAATCTATTAGAAAACAAAACAAGATTAACAAAAGAGCTGCAATCCTATACTTATAAAAAAGATACAGATACAAAAAAACTCAAGGAAGTACAAGAGAAATTAATCAACATCTCTGACAATATAAATTATCTACAAGAGGCTTATGAAAAACTTTCTGAGACAAAACAGATGGAAGCCGATTTGCAACAAATATTATCAACATTCCCCTTACAAGAGAAACTAATAGAAGAAAAAGGAAGAACTATAAAAGGAACTGAAAAGATAGCAGCTGTAGAAAAGGAACTTAAAGATAAAAAAGACTATAACAACACCATTGAAAACGAGATAGAAAGTCTCAAGAAGCAACGTATAGATAGCCAATTGCTTTTGGAAGTTGGCAATTGGTATGAAAAAAACCATGCCCTTTCTGAAAACAAAAACAAACAACAGCAAAAAATTCAAGGTACCACAGCACAATTAGAAGAAATTACACACGAACTTAGTCTTTTTTCGCTCTTCAAGGAGGGATTTGTTTCCGATTTCAAAGAAAAAATCACTATTGAAAGAGAAAATATTGAAAAGGAGAAAGATATACTTCGACAAAAGCTTAACCAACTGGAACTACAGCGCCAATTATCTCATTACACAAAAGAACTTCATGAAGGAAGTCCTTGCCCTTTGTGTGGATCATCAGAACATCCAAACATTACGCACTTCGAAGATGTTAGCACAGAACTTGCAGCCACTCAAAAAGCAATAAAAATCCTTGATTCCCAACAAGAGCAGTTACAACAAAGCCTTTTTCAGATAGAAAAAACTGTAGATAAAAAACAATTCTTCGAAAAACAAATCCAATCAGAAAAGGAAATAGCCTTGCAAATAGAAAAAGAACAGTTGGCACATCATGACAAGTTCATTTGGAGCGAATTTTCCAAAGAAAATCGTGCTGTATTTGACGAGAAACGCGAATTTGCCTCTGCTTTGGAACAACAAATAGAAACCAAAGAAGCACTATACAAAAAAGGCTCCAAAGAGATTGAAGACCTACAAATCACCATAGAAAAGTACAAAAAAGGATTAGAAAATATCTTTAAAGAAATAGCAACTCTTGAAGGACATATAGCCAGCAAAAAAGAAAGTCTAAAAGTATATAACTTTGAAGATTATAAAGATAAGGACTTTGAATTTGTTCAAAAAACATATCAGTTCGTAACAAAGACCAATAAATATATAGAACAAACTTACACCTCCCTTATTGAGGAGAAAAACCGCTTAGCTCCTCTACAATCCCAATATGAAGCTCAACTAAAAGGCACCAGTGAACTATTGGAAAAATGGGAAAGGGAGCTATTAAGTGTGGAACATACTTTAGAGAGTACCTTGGCTCAGGAGCATATAAGCCTTGAGGAGGTAACTCAAATACTTAGCTCCCCAATAGCTATAGAGGAGAACAGAAAAAAGATACAAGATTTCAAGATACACTACGAGGTGCTTCAAGAACAAATTCAGAACTTAGAATCCAAATTTGTCCATGTATCCTTTGATCCTAAAGCCTTTGCTGAAATTGAAAAACAATATACACTCAAGGGACAGGAAGTAAAAGCGCTTCACGAGCAGTGCATAAGAATCGCCAGCGAACTGGAACGTATCACCAAGGCCTTGGTTCATAAAAAGGAACTTCTCAAGTCAGTGACCCAACTTAGAACACGCAATGAGCATATCAAACTCTTGGAAAACATCTTCCGAGGACAGGGTTTTGTACAATATATATCCTCCATCTATTTACAACAACTCTGCCAGCATGCCAATGTACGTTTCCAAAGAATGACACGAGGGCAATTACAACTCCAGTTGGGAGAAAATAATGAGTTTGAAGTAATTGATTTCCTCAACGAAGGCAAAAGCCGAAGTGTAAAAACACTTTCAGGCGGGCAAGCTTTTCAAGTATCCCTAAGCCTTGCTTTGGCCTTAGCCGAAAGTGTACAGAGCAAAGCCAAAGCTGATAAAAACTTCTTTTTCATAGATGAGGGTTTTGGTACCCAAGATAGTGAGGCTATCAATATAGTTTTCGAAACAATCACAGGACTACTCAAAGACAACCGCATTGTAGGAATTATCTCACATGTGGAAGAACTCAAGGAGCGCATCCCTCTCTCCCTGACCATTACTAAGGATAACGAAAGAGGAAGTATTATCAAGGGCTGTGAAGGATGAAGAATAAAAAATGAAGAGTGAACAAACTATTATTACCTGTTATCTGTTACTTATCACCTAATTTTCTGCCCTTTTGTCAGTTATACACCTAATAAAAATAAAAGAATATGAATTTTACTGAAATTGAACGCAAATTTTTGGTTGAGAATACCGATTTTATCTCTCAATCATACAAAAGCACTGTTATTATACAGGCTTATCTCAACTCAGACCCTTTACGAACAGTACGAGTACGTATCAAAGGGGAAAAAAGTTATCTCACCATCAAAGGAAAAAGTGAGGATGGCATTAGTCGATTCGAATGGGAGAAAGAAATTCCCTTAAGTGAAGCACATGCACTATTACCTCTGTGTGAGCCCTTTCCTATAGAAAAGACCCGATACGAAGTCCTTGTAGGTCAGTCCCTGTGGGAGGTCGATGTCTTTCATGGAAAAAACCAAGGACTTATTCTGGCCGAGATAGAACTCAAGGACACAGAAGCAACTTTTGAAAAACCCGATTGGATAGGAAAAGAAGTTACCGCTGAAGCCTGCTACTACAATAGCTATCTAAGCAAACACCCCTACAATGAGTGGAAATCCTCAAAAAACACACAAAAGGGCTGACAAATTGACATATTTTTAAAAATGGCACACTTTGTGCAATAAAGCAGACAGATATTATAAATTAAATAAGATCAATATGAGTGTAAAATTAAAACCATTAGCTGATAGAGTGCTTATAGAACCAGCACCAGCTGAAACTACCACTGCTTCAGGTATTATCATTCCTGACACAGCACAAGAAAAACCTCAAAAAGGAAAAGTAGTTGCTGTAGGAGCAGGTACCAAAGAAAATCCTATAACTGTAAAAGTAGGGAATACTGTCCTCTATGGCAAATATGCAGGTACAGAACTAAAATTAGAAGGGAAAACCTACCTTATCATGAGAGAAAATGATTTGTTAGGAATCTTAGAATAATCTAATATAACCTTAAATATGTTCTATACTTTACAACTCAATGCAAAACTGCAACCCTTTGACAGACATGATTTAGAAGATCTCATAGACGAATTTCTCTCTGAAGAGAATTTAGGAAATACCTCTGGTGGGGGCACCCTAATGTCAAAAGAGGGAGAAATAGAATATTGTGATATAGAAATAGAACTCAATGACACTCCTAATATAGTAGAGAGATTACTACAAAAATTAGAAGAGATAGGGGTTCCCAAAGGCTCTAAGCTATACAATGAAGACTGCTCCTATGAGGTAGGTTCCTTAGAAGGTTTAGGGCTCTATATCAATGGCACTGATTTGCCAGAACAAGTCTATGAAACTTGTGATATCAATATAGTCTTCGACACTATCTCTGAGACTTTAAAAGATGTTTTGGTTCTTACTTCCTATCATGAAGGAAACAATGATACAGCCTTGTACTTCTATGTAAAAGGAAGTTTTGCAGAAGCTAAAGAACGAATCAAAGATTTTGTAACCTCTTATCCTTTGTGTGAAAAGTGTAGAATTATTCAAATCGCTTAAATAAGTAAAAAATTAAAAATAAAAAAACATGGCAAAAGATATAAAATTTGATATTGATGCACGTGATGGCTTAAAAAAAGGAGTAGATGCTCTAGCCAATGCTGTAAAAGTAACTCTTGGTCCTAAAGGACGTAATGTTATTATTAGCAAATCCTTCGGTGCTCCTACCGTTACCAAAGATGGAGTTACTGTAGCTAAGGAAGTAGAACTTCCTGATGCTCTTGAGAATATGGGAGCACAAATGGTTAAGGAAGTAGCTTCCAAAACCAATGACCTAGCTGGAGATGGTACTACTACTGCTACTGTACTTGCACAAGCTATTGTACGTGAAGGACTTAAAAACGTAGCTGCAGGTGCCAATCCTATGGATCTAAAGCGTGGTATTGATAAGTCTGTAAAAGCTATCGTAAATGAATTGGCCAAACAAAGCCAAAAAGTAGGAGATTCTATTGACAAAATTCGTCAGGTAGCAGCTATCTCTGCCAATAATGACGAAGCAGTAGGAGAACTTATCGCCGATGCTTTCAAAAAAGTAGGCAAAGAAGGAGTGATCACTGTAGAAGAAGCTAAAGGTACCGATACTTATGTAGATATCGTAGAAGGTATGCAGTTCGATCGTGGTTATCTTTCCCCTTACTTTGTAACCAACTCAGAAAAAATGATTGCTGAGCTTGATAATCCTTTTATCCTTCTATATGATAAGAAGATTTCAACTATGAAGGACTTGCTTCCTATCTTGGAACCTGTAGCTCAGTCTGGTAAATCACTTTTAATCATCGCTGAAGACATTGATGGAGAAGCTTTGGCAACCCTTGTGGTTAACAAATTGCGTGGTGCCTTACGTATCGCTGCTGTAAAAGCTCCTGGCTTTGGTGATCGCCGCAAAGCAATGCTTGAGGATATTGCCATCCTTACCGGAGGTACTGTTATCGCCGAAGAAAGAGGCTTTACTCTTGAAAATGCAACTGTAGATATGCTTGGTCGTGCCGAACGTGTAGCTATAGACAAGGACAATACTACAATTGTAAATGGAGCTGGTAAGAGTGAAGAAATTCAAGCACGTGTAGGACAAATCAAAGCTCAGATAGAAGTAACTACTTCTGATTATGACAAAGAAAAACTTCAAGAACGCTTGGCTAAGTTGGCCGGTGGGGTAGCTGTTCTCTATGTAGGAGCCCCTTCTGAAGTGGAAATGAAAGAAAAGAAAGACCGTGTAGATGATGCCCTACATGCTACTCGTGCTGCTGTAGAAGAAGGTATTGTTGCAGGTGGTGGGGTTGCTCTCCTCCGTGCAAGAAATGTACTTCATAAAATCAAAACTGAAAACAGTGATGAAGTTACTGGTATCCAAATCGTATACCGTGCAGTGGAAGCCCCTCTACGTACTATCGTAAAAAATGCTGGTGGTGAAGGTTCTGTAGTGATTGCCAAAGTATTGGAAAGCAGAAATTCTTTTGGATACAACGCCAAAACAGAAAAATACGTAGATATGTTCCGTGCAGGTATTATTGACCCTAAAAAGGTAACTCGTGTAGCTTTGGAAAATGCTGCTTCTGTAGCTGGTATGATCCTTACCACTGAGTGCTCTTTAGTAGATATCAAAGAAGATACTCCTGCTATGCCTCCTATGGGTGGAGGAATGCCCGGAATGATGTAATCAATCTGTATCCGTACATTCATAATAATCCGAAAACCCGTCAATCGCTTTGACGGGTTTTCCTCTTTTCATACCTCAAACTCACAGAAAACCAATCTCTTATTCGCACACCTTCTTTTTAACAAATTATTGACAAGAAGAACACTATTGTTTCAAAAAAATATAGTACTTTTGTCTCACAAACTCACTATATATAATATTGATAATCAATATTATATTGTATAATATTCATTATCAATCAGCTAAAAGAATTTTCTATGTACTTAATCTTTGATACAGAGACCACAGGGCTACCCCGCAACTACAATGCACCTATCAGTGATAGTGAAAACTGGCCTCGTGCTGTACAGATTGCTTGGCAATTGCACGATGAAAAGGGAGCTCTTTTAGAACATAAAGACTTCCTAATAATCCCTGATGGCTATACTATTCCCTACGATGCAGAGCGTATCCATGGAATTTCTACCGAATTGGCCACTGAGCAGGGAGTAAGCATTCACAAGGTATTCGAAGAATTCGAAAAAGCACTTTCCAAAACACAATACATAGTAGGGCAGAATATAGGCTTCGATATCCATATCATGGGTGCCGAATTCTATCGGTATGGGGTAAGTACCGTTTTGGACAAACTGCCTATATTAGATACATGTAGCGAGCTTACAGCTGAATTATGCAAAATTCCTGGTGGACGTGCAGGAAAGTTTAAGTACCCCAACCTCACCGAGCTACATGAGTTTCTCTTTGGAACTCCTTTTGCTGAAGCACATAATGCTACTGCCGATGTGGAAGCTACTGCTCGTTGTTTCTTTGAACTCTTACGCAGAAATGAAGGTTTTTCCTCCTCGGCAATCTCCCCAGAGGCTATACTACTTATCCAAGAAAACCACCCCTCCCCTATTTCTCTTTGGGGGTTGAAACATATCAACCTAAAATCGGCCTCTGAAAAACTAAAAAGTAAGGAACAAAGAGGGCTTTCTGACTCTGAGATTAGCGAAAATCTCGCCCTTTTACAATCGGCTCCCTTTGCTCATCTGCACAACCATTCTCAACATTCCGTATTGCAGTCTACTGCATCTATAGCCGACTTAGTAAATGCTGCCGCCAAAGAGCAGATGCCAGCGGTAGCGCTGACTGACCATGGCAATATGATGGGAGCTTTCCACTTCACCAAGGAGGTTGCCAAGTATAACAAAGAAGCTAAAGCCAAGAATGCCCTAGCCCAGGAAGAGGGGAATGCACCTACCCATACCCTACTCAAACCTATCATTGGTTGTGAGTTCTATGTCTGTGAAAACCATTTAGATAAAACAAAGAAAGACAATGGCTATCAGATAGTTCTCTTAGCGAAAAACAAAGAAGGGTACCAAAATCTGATTAAAATGGCATCTATCGCCTATACAGAAGGATTTTATTATGTGCCTCGTATAGATAAAGAAATCGTACAGCGCTATAAAGATCAGGTCATTGCACTCTCTGGAAATCTCCAAGGTGAAATACCCTCTAAGATTCTCAACCAAGGAAACCGACAAGCAGAAGAGGCCTTGTTGTGGTGGAAGGAACTCTTCCAAGATGATTTCTATATAGAACTAATGCGACATGGACAAGAGGACGAAAATCGTGCGAATACTGTCCTTATAGAATTAGCTAAAAAACATGCCATCAAGCTTGTAGCTACCAATAACACTTATTATATCAATCCTAAAGATGCCAATGCCCATGATATTTTGCTTTGCGTAAAGGATGGAGAAAAACAAGCTACCTCCATAGGGCAAGGGCGAGGTTTTCGCAATGGACTGCCCAATGAGGAATATTATTTTAAATCCTCCGAACAGATGAAAGAACTCTTCAAGGATATCCCTGAGGCAATTCTTTCCATACAAGAGATTATTGACAAAATTACTCCTTACGAACTGGCACGAGATATTCTTTTGCCTAAATTTTCCATTCCCAAGGAATTCCAAGTAGAGGATGACCCGACAGGCAAAAAGGGAGAAAATAAATATCTAAGACACCTCACTTATATAGGTGCCGAAAAGCGCTATAAAGAGCTTACTGACGAAATTCGAGAACGTATTGATTTTGAGCTTTCTATTATAGAAAAAACAGGATATCCTGGATACTTCCTTATTGTGGAAGACTTCATCACTGCCGCGCGCAATATGGGAGTCTCTGTAGGTCCTGGGCGTGGATCTGCTGCGGGTTCAGCAGTGGCTTACTGTTTGGGAATCACCAATATAGACCCTATCGCTTACGACCTACTTTTTGAGCGTTTTCTCAACCCTGATCGTGTGAGCATGCCCGATATTGATATTGACTTCGAGGATGACGGACGTGGTCGAGTATTGGACTATGTAATAGGTAAATATGGAGCCAACCAAGTAGCTCAAATATCTACCTATGGCACTATGGCTGCTAAATCATCTATAAGAGATACTGCACGTGTTTTAGACCTGCCGCTGAAGGATGCCGACCAGATTGCCAAACTCGTTCCTAATATTTCTCTCAAAAAAATCTTTTCTCTCCCTGATGAAGAGCTTAAGGAAAAGGTAGGGAGCGATTTCCCAAAAGTCACTGAACTTAAGAAAATTGCACAGGGGCATGATCTGGCTGCCAAGACAGTACAACAAGCTTGTATCTTGGAAGGATCAGTGCGTAATACAGGAATTCATGCCTGTGGAGTTATCATCACTCCCGATGATATCACCAACTTCGTTCCTGTGATGCTTGCCAAGGACTCAGACCTATTCGTTACCCAGTTCGACAACTCTGTTGTGGAGAGTGCAGGACTACTGAAGATGGACTTCTTGGGACTGAAGACCCTAACTATCCTTAAGGATGCGGTATCTTTGATCCAAAAACGACATAACATCACTCTGGATATAGAAGAAATTCCCTTAGATGATGTCCCTACCTATGAGCTCTTCCAGCGTGGTGAGACCATTGGCATTTTCCAATACGAATCCCCTGGTATGCAAAAACACATGCGAGAGCTCAAGCCTACTGTTTTCGGGGATCTTATCGCTATGAATGCCCTCTACCGACCAGGACCTATGGATTATATTCCAAGTTTTATCCATCGTAAGCACGGGAAGGAACCTATCACTTACGACTTGGCTGATATGGAAGAATACCTCAAGGATACCTATGGGATCACTGTATACCAAGAACAGGTAATGCTTCTTTCTCAAAAGTTGGCTGGTTTCACTAAGGGGGAAGCCGATAAACTCAGAAAGGCAATGGGAAAAAAACTCAAGGATGTCTTGGCCGAGATGAAGCCTAAGTTTATCGAAGGAGGAGGTAAAAAAGGGCACCCTGCCGAGACTCTGGAAAAGATATGGAAAGACTGGGAAGCCTTTGCCAGCTATGCCTTCAATAAGTCGCACTCCACTTGTTATGCATGGATTGCCTACCAGACAGCCTACCTGAAGGCAAACTATCCAGCTGAATTCATGGCGGCAGTGCTCTCCAACAACATGAACGATATCAAGTCCATCAGTTTTTTCCTTTCCGAATGTCACCGTATGGGAATCAAGGTACTCAGCCCCGATGTGAACGAATCTGAATATAAATTCACTGTAAACAAAGAGGGAGCTATACGTTTTGGAATGGGAGCTGTCAAGGGATTAGGCAAGGCTGCGGTAGATACAATTGTAGAGACCAGAAAGTCTGGCCCTTACAAATCTGTCTTTGATATGGTAAAACGTATAGACCTCAAGTCAGCCAACAAGAAGGCTTTCGAGAGCCTTGTTTTAGCTGGAGGATTTGACTCTTTTCCAGAGGTACATCGGGCACAGTTTTTCCACCAAGAACCCTCAGAGAATATGGTTTTCTTAGAGAAAATACTCCGCTATGGTGCCAAGGCACAAGAAAGTGCTAAGTCTATACAACTGAGCCTCTTTGGAGACAGTCCTGAAACCCAATTCCCAGAACCCAAAATGCCCAAAACAGAGGAATGGAGTCCTATGGAAAAACTTCATCGTGAAAAAGAAGTTGTCGGGATCTATATCTCTGGACACCCTTTGGATATCTTCCATTACCAATTAAAGTACCTCTGCAACAAAGAAGTTATAGAGCTCGCTGAAGGAATTGAAAGATTTGAAAATCAAGAAGTTAGATTTGGAGGAATTATTACTAAAATAGAACATAAAACCAGTAAGACCGGTAAGGGCTGGGGGCTCTTCACTATAGAAGACTATAGTGGAGGGGCTGAGTTCCGTATCTTTGGAGAGGAATACCTCAAGTTTCGTCATTTCCTATGTGAAAACCAATTCGTTTTTATCAAAGCACATATCAGCCCGGGCTATGTCAATAAAGAGGGAGTCCGAAGTGCCCCTAAGATGAACTTTACTTTTGTTGATTTCTTAGAAAACACCCTTAGTCTCGTACGTAAGTTGCAGATAGCCACCGAACTAAAAGAAATCAATAAAGTAAATATTGATGCTTTCAAGGAGTTTCTTCAAGAATTTCAGGGAAATACTCCTATAAGTTTCCTTATCATTGGAGAAAATGAGAAAAAAAAAATCGAATTGACGCTGAACTGCCCCCATTCTAAAATAGCTATCAGCAAGGATCTCTTCGATTGGCTTTCTGCCTCTCATATGCCCTATCGTATTAATGACGAAGATCGTTGGCTCAATACCTTACAAGAAGAAAAGCCTACCCTTGCTTTAGATACAGAAATCATTATAGAGGAATTTTCTGAGATTGAATAGTAAGGTTTCTCATTCTTTCGTTTGCTCTTGATTTGCAATATTGATTATTAATTGTGCTTTTGCTTTCTAAGACTTTATAGTAAATATGTTTTCTCAACTATTTTCTACAAGATATTAGCATACAGGACATTAGATAATCTCATATTCCTCTAAGAATAGCTTACAGGTACTTATGAAACCTCAAAGGAGTAATTAATCCTTAAAAAATTTTATTTTTTCAGATAAAGGAAGTATATTTGCACTCTGATTAAAAACAGCAAACAATGATTAGGAAAATAGTATTTTTTCTTTTTTTAAGTGTAGGGATTTCTATGCCCATTTCGGCACAGATACAGAATCTGAATTTGGATCAGCTCTCCTATATCAATGTGGATCAGCTCTCCAATGAGCAGATACAGGCTTTTTGGGATAAAGTACAAGCCCAAGGATACTCTATTACAGACTTGGAAACAGCTGCTCGAGTAAAAGGAGTTCCTGTCTCCCAGATCAATAAGTTGCGCCAACGTATCATGACACTTTCTTCCTCTACAAATAATAAGAAAAATACTACAACCAACAAGAATAACACTCCAGAACAAGAAATCTTTGGACGTACAGGTAAGGAATACAAAAGAGATACCTTGGCACCTGCAAAGAAAAGCCGTGTCTTTGGGTATGACTTTTTCCAAAATCCTAAGATTTCCTTCAGTCCTACAATCAATGTGCCTACTCCTGAGAGCTACATCATCAACACAGGAGATGAACTCTTGGTAGAAGTATGGGGAGCTGCTGAGAGCTCTACTACACAAAAGGTAGATAACCAAGGAAATATTATCCTTCCTATGGCTGGAAAAGTCCATGTAGGAGGTCTTAATTTCGTAGAAGCTAAGGCGAAAATCAATAGTGCTTTACGCAAAATATACGCAGGTATTTCTGCTCCAGAAGGGAGTTATTCCAAAGTATACACTGGAGTTTCTATAGCCAACATCCGTACTGTGAAAGTCAATATCATTGGCGAAGTAGAAGCACCAGGCACTTACTCTCTCAGTGCCCTATCTACCGTCATCAATGCACTCTATGCTAGTGGAGGCCCCACTGAGAATGGTTCTTTTAGAAATATTGAGGTAGTCCGTGGAGGAAAAACTGTTGCTCACTTGGATATCTATAGTTTCTTACTCAAAGGTTCACAAGAAGGGAATATCAACCTTCTTGACCAAGACGTTATCATTGTCCCTCCTTACAAAAACCAAGTGGAAGTGATCGGATTTGTAAAAAGAGAAGGACTCTATGAGGTAAAAGATGGAGAAAAACTTACGGCTCTAATAGACTATTTTGGCGGATTCAAGTCCAATGCATACAAGGATAATTTAATAGTAGAACGTATCGTTGGAGCTAAGCGCGAAGTAAAAGAAGTCTCTCTTAGCCAAGCACAAAGTTTTTCTATGCAAGGTGGTGACAAGCTATTGGTACACCGCCTTTCAGATATTTTCCACAACAAACTTAGTATCACAGGTGCAGTATACCAGCCAGGGAATTATGCCTATTCAGAGGGTATGACTGCCTTAGACCTCATCAATAGAGCCGCTGGAGTACGTGATGAAGCTTATCTCAATCGAGCTATTCTCTTTAGAACTATTGATAGAGTGGATAGACAGAGTGTCAATTTTTCTCTTAAAGACATCTTAGATAAAAAGCAAACCATAGCCTTACAACCCAATGATAGTCTACATGTATATGGCAAAGACAGCTTGAGTATAAAACCTATGGTACGTATAGAAGGAGCTGTACGCAAACCACAGAAGTTTCCTTTTGCTAAGGGACTCAAAGCTGAAGATTTAGTGATTATGGCAGGTGGTTTCACTGAAAATGCAGACAAGACACATCTACAAGTAGCACGACAGCTCAATGATACTAACTTCAAAACTATCAGTAAGGTATATGACATCACCCTATCTGAGGGAGTCCCCACAGAAACTATAGAGCTGGAGCCTAATGACATTGTTACTGTTCGCTACCAACAAGGATATACTCCTCAGCAGATTGTAAAAGTAGAGGGAGAAGTTTCTTTCCCTGGGTTCTATGCCATCCTTTCCAAAGAAGAACGTATCTCTAACCTTATAGAACGTGCTGGAGGCTTAGCTCCTTATGCCTATATAGAAGGAGCTACCTTGGTTAGAAAAAAGGGAAAGGAAAAAGATGAAAAAACTCAAGAGAAAAGACTCAATGAACTAAAGAAAATTGATAAAGAATTATCCATTATTGAGACAAAAAATACTGATGAGGATAAGGATAAGGATAAGAATAAAGACAAAGATACTACAAAGACTAAGAAAGTAAATCAGGAAGAAGATACTGAGGAGGAAGAACTCTCTGAATATCGTGTAGGAATCAATCTAAAGAAGATCATGGAACACAAAGGTTCCTACCAAGATCTAATCCTCAAGGATGGAGATGTACTTATTGTTCCTTCTGAAAAACAAACTGTTGAGGTTAAAGGATTGGTACTGGCTCCTTCCTTAGTACGTTATGAAAAAGGAAAATCCACTCGATCATATATCAATAGTGCAGGAGGCTTCTCTGACAAAGCTCAAAAAAAATCGGTGTATGTAATGTATGCCAATGGAGATGTAAAAGGAACCAACCGCTTTCTTTTCTTTAAGAGCTATCCTAAAGTAGCTCCTGGAGCTGTTGTTATCGTTCCTGAAAAACCTGAGAAGAAAGGACTTACCACTACTGAAACAGTAAGTATCACCACGGCTCTAACCACTTTAGCTATTTTAATCTATAATACATTCAAATAATTATGAGTCAGGATATTCAAAAAGATGATGAAATAGATTTGCTTGCACTCCTACAAAAGATAGTGCAAGGGAAAAAGACAATTTTTAAGTGTTTCTTAGTTTTCTTTGTTATAGGAGTCTTTATAGCCATTTTTTCTAAGAAGGAATACACAGCCACTTCACTTGTACTGGCTCAGGAAAACAATGCGGCTGCTGGAGGAAGTCTCTCTGGTTTAGCTTCTTTGGCTGGAATCAACCTCAGCAGTGGGAGCTCTGACCTTATCTCTCCTAAGCTTTACACCAGTATTGCTCAGAGCATTCCTTTCCTTCGGAAAATGATACAAGCCCGCATCAAAGTACAACAAAGTAATACACCTATTACTTATCAGGAATATTACCAAAAATATGATAAGGGAAATTTCTTAGATGTAATACAGAAATATACCATAGGACTCCCCTCTCTTATCGTAGATAAGGTTACTCCTTCTGAGGAAAACACTCCACAGTATACTACCTCAGAAAAAGATACCTTAGAGGTGTATCCTCTCACCCATGAAGAAAAAGGTCTTTTTGGACTTTTGAAAAGCCAACTAAAAATTACCAATAATGACAAAGACAATACTGTAAGTCTTTCTTTCTCCATGGAAGATCCTGTAGCTGCGGCTCAAATGCTTGAACAAGCAAAAAACTATCTTCAAGAAACTATCATTGAGTTCAAAACACGTAAAGCTAAAAAACAATTAGAATTTATACAAAAGCAATACGAAGAAGCTGAAAAATCTTTCAAGGAAAAACAAATCCGATTGGCAGCCTTTCAGGACAGTAATAGGGGGCTTATCACAGCAGTACCTATGACACGACAGTCACAACTACAATCTGACTATAACTTGGCCTATAATCTCTATGTAGAATTGGCTAAGCAGTATGAAAACCAAAAAATAAAAGTTCAAGAAGATACGCCTGCTTTCATTACTATAGAGCCTGTAAGTATTCCTTTGGAAAAATCAAAACCTAAAAAAGGAATGATCATTGCTATTTGGGGCTTTTTAGGAATTGTTATAGGAATTGGCACTATTTTTGCTAAGGACTTTATGAAAGCTATGAAAAATAGATCTGCAGTACCTGCTCAAGAGTAGTCACTGTTTTTCAAAAAATAAGATACAAACTTTATTACAACTATTATGAGTTTAAATAAGAATTCTGTTTTAGGATACGCTACCCTTATCATGATTCTATTCGGACTAATTCTCATGGGATTGGGTATTTTTCGTTATGAGGAAGTTGCAGGATGGGGATTTGCTACCACAGGAGCTGGTTTCTTAGCCATCGCTTGGGTATTTGATTCTCTAAAAGGGAGGGTATAAAATAGAATATTAAAATATAAACTATAAAATGTCTGAATTTCAACCTATTCCAAAGGCTTACATCTGTAACCCTTTGCAACATAAGACCTATTTAATCAATGGAGAGCTTAGGGAGTGGACAGGTGCTTATGATGAAGTCTATTCCACTATTTCCTCTACCGAAGTGTATGCACCCACATTGGTAGGTAGTGTGCCTCACTTGGACAAAGAACAAGCTTTGGAAGCGTTGGAGGCTGCTGCCAATGCTTTTGGGAAAGGAAATGGTTTATGGGCTACCATGAGAGTTAGGGATCGTATAGAAATCTTAGAGAGATTCACTGAGAAGATGAAGACCAAACGGGATGAAGTCATCCATCTGATGATGTGGGAGATTGGGAAGACTATTAGTGAATCTCAAAAAGAATTTGACCGTACTATTGAGTATATCTATGATACCATAGAGGAGTATAAAAAGTTAGATCGTGATAGTGCACATTTTCAGAAAAGGGATGGCGTATACGCTCATATTCGCCGGGGCCCTCTGGGAATTGTATTGTGCTTAGGCCCCTATAACTATCCGCTTAATGAGGCTTTTGCACTGCTAATACCCGCACTTCTGATGGGAAATACAGTTATCTATAAGCCGCCCAAGTATGGAGTACTACTCATCACTCCTTTGTTAGAGATTTTCAAAGAATGCTTCCCAAAAGGGGTTATCAATATTATCTTCGGACGTGGGCGAGAGATTGCTACTCCTATCATGGAAACGGGCCGTGTAGATGTCTTAGCCCTTATAGGCAATAGCCGCTCAGCAATCGCTCTTCAGGACAAACATCCTCACAAGAATCGCTTGCGACTTATCTTGGGGTTGGAGGCCAAAAACCCAGCTATTATACTCCCTGATGCAGATATAGAACTAGCTGTAAATGAGTGTGTCGCGGGAGCTCTAACCTTCAACGGACAGCGTTGTACAGCTCTGAAAATCATCTATGTGCACAATGCTATCAAGGAAGAGTTTCTTTCTAAGTTCACCGAAAGAGTCGATGCACTGCCTTTTGGAAACCCTTGGGAGCTAAATGTAAAACTCACCCCCTTACCTGAGCCTGACAAGCCGCAGTATATCCAAGATCTGATAGATGATGCTTTGAACAAAGGAGCTAAAATACTGAATAAAAAAGGTGGAGAACGTAGCGAAAACTTTATATTCCCAGCAGTTTTAGCCCCTGTAACTCCTGATATGCGTGTATACCAAGAAGAGCAATTTGGTCCTGTAGTGCCTGTTCGTTTTTTCTCTGATATAGAAGAAGTAAGGCAGGAGATAGCCGACTCTCACTATGGACAACAGGTGAGTCTCTTTGGGAAAGATATCTATACCTTAGCCCCACTAATTGACAATTTGGTCAATCTCGTATGCCGAGTGAACCTCAATAGTCTGTGCCAGCGAGGCCCTGATGTATTCCCTTTTACAGGACGAAAGGATTCGGCTGTAGGGACCCTCAGTGTATATGATGCCCTCCGCTCGTTCTCCATCCGTACATTTGTAGCATCGAAAGACAACCCTTATAACAACGAGATTTTGGAGAACCTACTCAAAACGGGAATATCCAATTTCGTTCACAACGATTATGTATTATAGAATATTTTGATTTTTAATATATTATCATGAAATTGTTTATCATTGTATCTATTATTTTAGCCCTATGTATTTTAGGTATGGCTATCAAAATATGGGCTAAAAAAGATGGCAAGTTTTCAGGCACTTGTGCTAGCCAAAACCCTCACCTAAACCCCGAGGGGACACCTTGCAGTTTCTGTGGGAGACTCCCCGAAGAGGCAGAATGTCGAAAATCATAAACTATGTAAGTCAGCTATTTTCTCAAGTAGCTGACTTTTATTATACTAACCCCAGATCATGAAGCCTGAAGCCTTTAATTTCCCTTTGTTTCTAATCCTCTTAGGGATATGCTTAGGAATTATTATACAAGATACATGGAGTATCCTACCTCCCTTTGTCTGTATATTACTCTCCTTGGGGAGTATTCTATTCCTTTGGGCTTGCTTCTACCTATTAGAAAAATTTCAAAAAATAGCTATCTTTCTATGTGGATTGTCCATAGGAACTCTTTGTTATAATGTACATAATCCTGTAAACAGAAAAGATCATTATGTGCAGCTACTGATCCCTGATAAGGAATATACTTTTTCTGGAGTAGTTGAAGATATCAAAGGGAGACAACTTGTAGTATCCTTAGCTGAAGTTGAAGGAGAAAAATGTAGTGGTAAGATCTCCCTATTTCTAAAAGATTCATTGAATCCCACCGCATGTGGCAAATCTATCCTATGCCATAGTAAGCTCTCGCCTATCCCTGCTTCTGGTGATATTTATCATTTTAATTATAAGAAATATATGCAGTATCAGGGAATCTTCTGGAGAGGATACCCCTCTTACTACAAGCTAAGTGATTATCCTTATTTTTCTATCACCCTATGGGCTAAGCAACTACAGACCAAACTTTCTATAGCTCTTGACAAGGAGCCTTTTTCTAAAGACTCTAGGGCAGTACTCAAGGCCTTAGTATTAGGAATACGCACAGATAGCCATTTGGAAATCTATCAACAATATATAGATGCTGGTGCGGTGCATATTTTAGCCATCTCTGGGCTACATATTGGGATTATCACTTTCTTCTTGACCAGTTTACTGACTCTCTTTGTCCCCAAAAGGTACAAACTCATTAGGATAGGAATCCTTTTAGGCTGTTTATCTTTCTATAGTCTCCTGACTGGTTTTTCCGCCTCGGTACTAAGAGCAGTCCTCATGTTTGGCTGCTATAGTATTGCTTATCTTATGGAAAGCAGAAGAGCCCGATATGATAGCTTACTACTCTCTGCCTTTATTCTACTACTATGTAAGCCTATTTTTCTATTTGAGGTAGGATTCCAGCTGAGCTATATGGCTGTACTCTCTATTGAGTTCTTTCTTCCCTATTTTAACAGATATATCTATTTTGAGAACAAACTCTTGAATTTTTTCACCAATATTATCAAGGTAAGTATTGCCGCTCAGATAGGTGTTTTTCCCTTATCCTTATATTATTTTCACCAATTTGCAGGATTATTCCTGCTTACCAATATCCTTATTCTCCCTCTCTTAGGAGGAATATTAGCAATAGGTATCATTGTTGTCTTGCTATCCTATAAGGGATGGATGACCTCAGGACTTATCTACTGTTATGATACGATTCTCCACCTGATGAATAAAATTATTGCTTGGGTAGCCTCCGTAGAGCATATGGTGATACGTGATGTCTATTTTGATAGGATTCTTCTTTGGCTCTGCTATCTGTGTATTATAGGAGGAGCTATATACCTAAAAATAAGAAAGATAACCTTCTTATACCTTTCTCTATTCTCTCTGTTACTGATGCAAAGTTATCTCTTTTATTTGAAATATGAAAGTATTCATACTGAACAGCTTATTGTATTTCAACAATATAAGAAAACCATCATTGCCTCCCAAGTAGGAAAGCAAGCTACCTTTTATCTGTCTGATACCTTGGAGATTCCTACAAAACTTCTTCAAAATTTCCATACCCAACAGCAGCTACAAGAGATTCATTATGAACCTATTAGAAACATTATCCCCTTTAAGAATGATTTTCTCACCATCATTGATGTTCCATTTTACTTAGATCGCTCCTTCCCTACTGACTATATCTTGCTTAGGAATAGTCCCAAAATCCATTTGGAAAAATTCTTATCCACTATCCAGCCTAAAATGCTCATTGCAGATGGGAGCAATCGTCCTTTTATCGTAGAAAAATGGAAACTTACTTGCCAAAAGCTACACATTCCCTTCCATTATACCAAAGAAGATGGAAACTTATCTCTTTAGTGTATACATTTGGTTTCTCACCTGTTCAAATTCTGTCAATATTTCTTCAAAAACAGCTTCTACACTTTTCTCCTCGTGAATAAGGCTACTCACCTGCCCTATTTCCAGCTCTCCTTCGTCCAAATTTCCCTCAAACATCCCCATTCGGGTACGCCCTTTTCCCAATAATTCTCTAAGCTTCTCAGGTGTTGCTTCTCCACTGTGGTAAAGCATTTCTATCTGAGCATAGAAAGGATTCTTCAGTAAGCGCACAGGAGATAATTCTTTTAAAGTCAAAACGGTATCGCCTTCTTTCGCCTTAATAACCTCTTCTTTGAAGCGCTGATGAACCGTTGCTTCTTTTGTAGCTATAAAGCGACTGCCCATCTGTATACCTTCTGCCCCTAAGGCCATGGTAGCATACATCCCCCTGCCTGTGGCAATCCCTCCAGCCGCTATGACAGGTATATCCACAGCACTACATACCTGAGGGACAAGTACTAAGGTGGTAGTCTCTTCTTTTCCATTATGGCCTCCTGCTTCGAATCCTTCGGCCACTACCGCATCTACTCCTGCTGCTTGTGCCTTGAGAGCAAACTTGCTACTGCTGACCACATGTACAACTTTGATGCCTCGCTCTTGTAACTGTGCTGTCCAAAGGGAAGGATTCCCCGCAGAGGTGAAGACCACAGGTACTCCTTCCTCCATAATCACCTCCATAGTATGTGCACTATTTTGATACATTATAGGTACATTTACCCCAAAAGGCTTGGAGGTATGTGCTTTACACTGCCTGATCTGAGTACGCAATTCCTCGGCTTTCATAGAGCCAGAGCCCAACAATCCCAGCCCTCCAGCATTGCTCACCGCTACCACCAAAGGCCACTGACTCGCCCATATCATTCCACCCTGAATGATAGGGTATTGTATATTAAATAATTCTGTAATACGTGTTTGCATGACAATAATGATTAATGGTTAATATCTTTTCCTTATAAAGTAGATTAGAATTGCAAAGATACAATATTTTCAAGGGTTTGTCAAGAGTTTATAATAAGAAAGTAGGAATAATTCCTTATCCTTCCTAGTCAACAATCAGTGAACATTGTTCATTAATCTTCTAAAAAATATCTTTAAGATGCTTCATGCTATTGGCAATACTATCCTTAGCCTCGGCAAAATCACCTTGTCCTATCTTCTTTATCACATTAGTAGCAAAGCCTTTCATCTGTTCGAAGGTAATGTGAGGAGGCATCGCCAAGGTATCACGATTGGTATAGATATTTACCAAAGTAGGTCCATCGTGCTCAAAAGCCGCTTTTACAGTAGCCTCAAGATCTTCCATTTTACGAACTTCATAACCTTTGATATTCATCAGCTCGGCGAGCTTATCAAAAGGAGGATTTACCATATTGGTCTGCCAATCAAGGTAGCCTGATACCTCCATTTCGAGTTTTACCATCGCGAGCGAACGGTTGTTGAAGACAAATATCTTCACTGGATATTGATACTGCATCAGGGTAGCCAAGTCCCCCAAGAGCATAGAAAGTCCTCCATCACCACACATAGCAACTACCTGTCTGCCCTTAGAAGATGCCGCTGCTCCGATGGACATTGGGAGCGCATTGGCCATAGAACCATGATTGAATGAACCGGTAAGGTAGCGCTTGCCTGTTCCCTTGATAAAGCGTGCTGCCCATACCACATTCATACCTGTATCCACTGTAAAGATAGCATCATCAGCTGCATATTTATCTAAGAGCTTAGCTGCATACTCAGGGTCTATCTGGTCTACTTCCGTTTTTTCCTTGGCATAGTCATCCAATGATTTTTCAAGTTCCACATACTCTTTGTGAATTTTCTTTAAGAAACTATCCTCTGTACGAGGAGTCAACTTAGGCAATAGAGCCGCAATCGTATCCTTCACATCTCCAGCAAAGCCATAATCCACTTTGGCTCGACGACCGATGATATCTGGGCGCTCATCTATCTGAATGATGGTATTTTTCTTAGGCAAGAACTCCGCATAAGGAAAATCCGTTCCCAGCATGATAAGTACATCTGATTCGGCACAGGCATCATATCCAGAACGATGTCCTAACAGTCCATTCATTCCTGCTATATAAGGGCTATCGACACGGTCGAAGAATATTTTACCTCGGAAAGAAGCCACGATAGGTGCTTTGAGAGTTTCAGCAAGTTGCTCTACCTCTTTCACTGCATATTGGCAACCATGCCCACAGTAGAGAGTGATTTTTTTATGCTTGGTGTCATTGAGCACTGCTGCCAATTTGTCAAGCTCACTGTCAGAGGGGCGCACTACAGGCTTGGCTAAGAAAGTCTGTGTAGCAGTAGGAACTTCTTCCAGGTCAGCTCCTGCCACATCGCCAGGTAAGCCCAAGACAGCCACGCCTTTCTCGTTGATAGCCGTTTGTATAGCACGTTGCATCATGGTAGTGAACTGTTTAGGAGTATTGGCTACATACACATATTTGCTACAATCCTGAAACAATAGGAATGGATTGGTTTCTTGGAACCAATGGGTACCAAACTTATGAGTAGCACAAGTGCTGGCTATGGCAATCACGGGATTCCCAGAGCGGTTGGCATCATAAAGCCCATTGATTAGGTGTACATGCCCAGGTCCGGAGCTCCCCATACAACAGCCAATACCGTTGAGCTCGGCATCCATAGAAGCTGCATAAGCTGCTGACTCCTCATGGCGTACGTGTATCCATTCGAGACGACCATCCCTACGGATAGCGTCATTGACAGGGTTAAGACTATCTCCTGTAATGGCATAGACCCTTTTTACCCCTGCTTGTACTAACATTTCGACCAATTGGTCAGATACATTCTTACTCATAATTTTTTATTTCTCTAATTGAGCGACAAAAGTACATATTTTATTCCTCTTTCCAAATTTTTTAAAACAAAATAACAGGAGAACATTTTTGAATGAAGAACAAATAGCTATTTTTAATAGAAGTAAAAACATCTACCTGAAATTCAACACATTAAAAAACAATACAAGATATACAAAATTTAACATTTTTACTTAATTAAAATCAAATATTTTTAGTATTTTTGTGCTTGAATAAACAATATCTGTAAAAACTAAAATTTCTTATGAGAAATTTGTATAACTCGCTGAAAAATAAAAATCTTCTTTAGTGATTTAGAAAACTATGTCCAAAAAAGTAATAGTATCTCATAAAATACAATTCCTAAACCAGTAAAAACATCCATGAAAGCAAAAACTATTTCTCTATTCATTGCCTTTTTAGTGAGTATAATCGCTTGCTACAGTAATGAGGTAAGTGGAACCTATGTATATATCTACAAGAGACCTAATAGCGCTGCTTATCACTATAATCCTCATTGTAGAGGGCTACAACAAAACTCTACAGATGTAGAAAAACTGACAGTAAAAGAAACTGTAGAAAAAGGAAGAAAACTATGTCGCTATGAAGACTAAGGTAGGATATGATATACTTAGAGCAGCTTTTTCATTCTCAGGGCGTATTGGTAGAACAGCATATGGTCTAAGCCTAATTATTTGTATTCTTTTAAGTATACTTATCCTTACAAGTATACTTCAAACTAAAGGGAATACTGCCTTTTTAGTACTTTTATATATACCTATGGGATGGTTTGCCTTAGCCCAAGGTGCTAAGCGTTGTCATGACTTGGGAAATAGTGGCTGGTTCCAGTGGATTCCCTTTTACTATTTCATTATGATACTAAAAGAGGGTGCTAAAGAAGCTAACTGTTATGGTGCGTCTCCCAAACATAAGCGTTCTCAAAAGGACACATTCTTTGAGGATATACCTCCCTCGGATACTGATACTTCTACACATCAAAAGAAAGAGACTTCTTATAGCAAATACAATAAGGATTATAGAAAAAATTATAGTCAAAAATACTAAAAATCTATTTCTCCAAAATCACCTCACTAAGCTTTTGAGTGAGTGCCTTTCTATGATAGGCACCAAGGGAGGTGGGCTGGGTATGGAGGTTATTTGCCTTATAGAGACCGTAGTATTGGCTAAGGGCTTGCTTAATAGCGGATGTATCGGTTACCGAAAGGGTAGTACCCGTTTGGGTCTGGGAGATAATCTCCTTCACATCCCATTGTCGGTAACCAAGAGCTAAAATAGGGCGCTGTGAGGTCATATACTCAAAGAGTTTCCCTGGGATGATACCTTCTGTCTTGGGATGGTTGATTTCCAAGAGCAGTAACAACTGAGAGCTTCGCTGTAGCGCCAGTGCCTCGGTATGGCTCAGATACCCCTTGTACTCCAAGGAGGAGGTTAGCCCATATTTCTCTATGGTGGCAAAGACTTCCTCACTTACCTTCCCCGCCAAGCATATACGTAAGTCCTTCCTAAACGCTTCATTCTCTTGTACCATTTCTCCCAATACCTGCCAAAGAGGCTCTGGATTGCGCTCCGAGAGCAAAGAGCCTATGTGAGAAAGCAAGAAATAAGGAGATAGCGACACTTCCTCAGTAAAAGTGTCATCATAACCATTGGTAATCAACACAATGGGTTTTGGAGTCTTTGCAGCAAACTCCCGCTGGGTGCTAGGGCTGGTTACGATGATAGTATCGGCTGTCTGCAATACCTTTCGCTCTAAGATAAGGTGCTTTTCTGCTGATTTTTGGGTAAGTCGCAGCTGAGAATGGTAGCCTATATTCGTCCACGGGTCGCGAAAGTCAGCGATCCATCGCAGAGAAGGAAATTTTTCTTTGAGGTGCAGCCCTATCAGGTGTACACTATGGGGGGGAGCCGTAGTAATAATGGTATCTATCCCTTGTGCGGTAATATAGTCAGATAGATACTTCACTGAGGGGCGTACCCAGAATACCCGTGCATCAGGGATAAAGAGATTGCCACGCACCCATAGCAGACACTTATCTACCCATGAGAGCTTTTTGGTAGGAATAATCCCTGCACTTATTTTCTTTGTTTTCTCTTTAGAAAAGAGAGAAGCTATGGAATAAGGCTCCCATATTTTTGTTTGGAGTAGGGTTAAGTCTTGTGGAAGGTCATCAGCTATATGTGCATCCACCATAGGATAGGTAGGGTTCTCAGGGGTATAGATGATGGGTTCTATACCAAAATCACGCAGGTACTTGACAAATTTCAGCCAACGTTGTACTCCAGGTCCTCCCGCTGGTGCCCAATAGTAGGTAATTATCAGCACTTTCTTCATCTGCTCTTCCTTATTCTGTTACTGTCTTTCCACAAGAGCCCTCACTGAGGCCAATTCTTTGTATCTCTTACGGGCTTCTTCAGCTGGAGAGCCAAAATAAGTCTGGTTACCTTCGAGAGATTTGCTAACGCCACTCTGTGCCAAAATGACTGCCTTTTCACCTATGGTCACCCCACTGGTGATACCTACTTGCCCCCATAGGGTAACCCTATCCTCGATCACTACACAACCTGCAATTCCCACTTGGGAAGCGATCAGGCATTCCTCTCCTATGACAGTATCATGCCCCACATGTACATGGTTGTCTATCTTGGTGCCTCGTTTAATGGTAGTATCGCCTGTCACCCCACGGTCTATGGTACAGAGAGCTCCCAAGTCCACCTGATCTCCTATCACTACACGCCCGCCTGAGAGGAGCTTATCAAAACCTTCTGGACGCTTCTTATAGTAGAAAGCATCAGCTCCAAGTATTGTTCCGGAGTGGATAGTCACATTGTCCCCTATCACACAATGATCATAGATAGTAACATTGGCATGAATAAGGCAGTTCTTGCCTATGACCACATGATTGCCTACAAAAGCGCCAGGTTGGACAATGGTACCCTCTCCTATCTGGGCAGTAGGAGCGATCAGAGCAGTAGCTCGCTCAAAGGGCTTGAAGAAGCGAGTGAGCTTATTGAAATCACGAAAGGGATCCTCGGAGATCAATAGGGCTTTGCCTTCAGGGCATGGTACTTCTTTGTTAATCAGCACTATAGTTGCTTTAGAGTGTAAGGCCTTGTCGTAGTACTTGGGATGATCTACAAAGACGATATCGCCTGCCTCTACCACATGTATCTCATTCATTCCCAATACAGGAAAGTTTTTATCTCCTACATAGCGACTACCTATGATGGTAGCTATTTGTTCTAAGGTATAGGGTTGTGGAAATTTCATTTCTTTCTTTTGCTTTTAGGGTACAAAGATACTGAAAATATGAATAGGTAAATAGTGAATTTTTTATTAAAAAATAAGTATGTTCTTTTGTTGATAAAAAACACTTTTTCGATTGACTTTCACCTAATATTTATTCCTATCTTTGCCCCGTATATCATATGGCTCTTTCTCTGGATGAATAGTAAAAGAAATAAAATATTTATCATTCTCAAAATCAGCTGTATTTTTCTCTTGCCTATTCTCTTACAATCTTTTTCTTTTCATAGGAATAACAACCGAAAAATACAAAAGATTGTCATTTCTCGTCAGGAAAACACCCAGCATATACAGCAGGCTCAATATATTACCAATGATGCCGTGGAGAACCTGCTTTTCTCAGCCAAGAATGCAGAGGAATACACCCTACAAGAGATAAAAATCAATGCTTTAGAGAAGATGTTGGCTGCCAATCCTATGGTGGAGCATGCGGATATCTACCTCACTATCGATGGAGTGCTCAAGATAGTGATCAAACAGCGGGAACCCATCGCAAGGATGGTCAGGGGTGGGCAGTTCTATTATATGGATATACAGGGCAAGCGTATGCCGCTCTCCGATGCTTCTTCTGCTCGGGTACCTTTGGTTCGTGGGGTAGAAGAGCCTATGTGGGAGGATGCTCATATCATTCTCAAGCATATCTATATGGATCATTTCCTTAGGGAGAATATCGTAGAGCTCTCAGTGAACAAAGGCAAATTCTTTGCACGACTACGAGGGGCTAACTTCTCGGTATGCTTAGGAAAATCTGATGATATTAATTTAAAATTCAACAACTTAAAAGCTTTTTATAAAAAGGCAGCTAAGGATAATTTCTTGGACAGATACACAGAGGTAAATTTGCAATATTACAATCAGGTAGTATGCACTCATGCCCATGCTGTGGTGGAAGAGGGAAACCAGTAAAAACTTAATAAAATACAAAAGTATTATAAAGAAATAAAAAATGCAAAATAACCTTTCAGATATATTGGGAAATGAAAACAGATAGTAAAATGAATCAAAAAAAATACATTGCGGGAATTGATATAGGTACTACCAAGATTGTGGCAATCGTTGGTAGTGAAAATCAATACGGGAAATTGGAGATCTTAGGCTATGGTAAGGCCAAGAGTCAAGGTATTTCTCGTGGTATGGTGGGCAACATAGGGAAAACTATCGATTCTATAAAACAAGCTGTAGATCTAGCACAAGCCAAAGCAGGGGTAGTGATCTCTGAGGCTTATGTAGGTATAGCTGGACAACATATCAAGAGTAACGAAGCTTCTGACTATATCACACGAGAGAATGCTGATGAGATGATTTCCTCGGAGGACTTGGATGCTCTCTGTCATTGTGTGATGAGCAGTAAGAATCGCTACCCTGGCGAGGAGGTAATCCATATCCTCCCTCAGGAGTATAAGGTAGACAATCAGGAAGATATCCATGATCCTGTAGGGATGGTAGGGGCTCGCTTGGAAGGAACTTTCCATATCGTGACTGGGCAGGTAGCTCCTATCAAGAACATCCAGCGCTGTGTCACCAAGTCGGGCATTGAGCTCAAGGGGCTTACCTTAGAGCCTATTGCTTCTTCTGCTTCTGTGCTCAGTGAGGCTGAAAAAGATGCAGGGGTAGCCCTCGTAGATATAGGAGGCGGTACTACTGATTTGGCAATCTTCAAGGAAGGCTATATCCGCTATACTGCGGTAGTACCTTTCGGAGGAAATATTATTGATAAAGATATCAAGGAAGGTTGTGGAGTATTCGACAAACAAGCTGAAATGCTTAAAATCAAGTTTGGTTCTGCCCTACCGGAATATACCAAGGAAAATGAGGTAATCAATATTCAGGTATTCAAGGGAAGGGAACCTCAGGAGATACAAGTGACCAACTTGGCGCGCATTATCCGCTGCCGTATGGAGGAAATCATTGAAGCTATATTCAACGAAATCAAGAATTATGGCTATGACCAGCCTCGCAAGAAACTCATAGCTGGGATTGTTCTCACCGGTGGAGGAAGTGAGCTAAAAGACCTTCCTCAGCTAGTGGAGTATATCACTGGATTACCTACACGCATTGGTCACCCCAACGAACACTTGGCCAATAATACCCCTCCAGAGCTTTCTTCTCCTATCTATGCCACTGCTATAGGACTCTTGCTTGATGGGATTGAGCGCGAACAAAACGAAGGACAACGTATTGACTTTTCTCACCTAAAAGATACCCCACAACCTGAAGTTCACTCTCATCAGGAACCTGCCCCTCTCTCCACTCCTGAAGTGGCAGCTCCTGTGGCTATAGAACCTACCCCTGTAGTCGCTCCCAAAAAAGAAGAAGAGGAGGAAGAAATCGTAAAACCTGAAAAGAAAACAATTCTCAAAACTATCTCGGATAAGTTCACAGACTTCTTCAAGTCCATGGATTAAGCCTATATATTCAATCAAATGTTAAATAAAGGATTATAGTTGTACAGCACAATTATAATCCTTATTTTTGTGGCTTAAAGTAAAAATATATATTTTTTTATGAACGAAAAAGATACTTATATCAATAATCTTCAGTCTTTTACAGACAAATTCGCCGATAAGATGATTTCTTACTCACCTAACCTTATTGGGGCAATTATCTTACTTTTTGTAGGAATATGGGTATGCCGCCTTATCCGAAAGTTTGTAAGGCGTATCATGGTAAGGCGTGCGGTAGATATTACTATTCAGAACTTTGTCAATGAGCTACTACGATGGGTACTCTACATCATATTAGGGCTGGCTGTTATCCAAAAAGTGGGAGTGCCAGTTTCCTCTTTCTTAGGGGCTTTAGCTGCTGCAGGGGTAGCTGTAGGCTTGGCTTTGCAGGGTTCTCTCTCGAACTTTGCTGGAGGAATTATGCTTCTTATCCTCAAGCCTTTCCGCATAGGTGATACCATCGAAGCTAAGGGTCATATAGGGACTGTAGAACGTATCGGTATGTTCTATACCACCATTATTAAGTTCGGTAACGAAAAGCTAATGATTCCTAATGGACCTCTTTTCTCTGACAATATTATCAACTACTCCGAGTCAGAAACGCGTCGTGACAATATTATTGTAGGCATTGGCTATGGATCTGACCTAAAAAAAGCTAAAGAAATTCTCTATACCCTTACAAAGAACTGCCCTACTGCGCTACAAGACCCTGCTCCTGCGGTTTTTGTAAATGAATTAGCAGATAACTCGGTAAACTTCACCCTACGTGTATGGTCTAAAACAGAGCACTATTGGAATACTCATTTCTACCTAATAGAACAAATAAAGCTGACCTTTGATAAGGAAGGTATCGAAATTCCTTTCCCTCAAAGAGATGTACATATTATCTCTAAATAAAATATTTTAATATATGGCAACCATTTTAGTCACAGGTGGTTTGGGCTTTATTGGCTCACACACTACCGTAGCCCTACAACAAGCAGGGCATGAGGTTATTATTATTGATAATCTCTCCAATGCCTCTATCGAAGTCAAGGATAGAATAGCAAAAATCACAGGAAAAGCTCCTATCTTTGAACAAATAGACCTTAGAGAAAAGGATAAAGTACAGGATTTCTTCCTTCGCTACCCCAATATAGATGGAGTGATTCACTTTGCCGCCTCTAAGGCGGTAGGCGAAAGTGTAGAAAAACCACTATTATACTACGAAAATAACATTGCATCACTTATCTACCTACTTCAGGAGCTTCAGAAGAGAAAGAATACTGCTTTTATCTTTAGTTCTTCTTGTACTGTATATGGCCAAGCGGACAAGCTCCCTGTCACAGAAGATGCCCCTTTCAAACAAGCGGAATGTCCCTATGGCAATACCAAGCAAATCAATGAAGAGATTATCCGTGATACTTGTGCTATAGCTAAAAGCATCAAGGCAATATCCCTTCGCTACTTCAATCCCATTGGGGCTCACCAGTCCGCTCTTATAGGAGAGCTCCCCAATGGAGTACCTCAGAACCTAATTCCTTATATAACCCAAACAGCTATTGGCCTAAGGGAATCTCTTTCTGTATATGGTGACGACTACCCTACCCCCGATGGAACTTGTATCCGTGACTATATCCATGTAGTAGACTTGGCCGAGGCTCACTTGGCAGCACTCGAATACATTCTCCAGGGTAAGATTCAGGACAACTATGAGGTGTTCAACGTAGGTACAGGTAAGGGTAGCTCAGTACTCGAGGTGATCAAAGCTTTTGAAAAGGTCACTGGGCAAGCACTTCCTTATAAAATAGTAGGCCGCCGCGCCGGAGATGTAGTGGCTGCCTATGCTGATACTCATAAAGTCAATGAAGTACTGAAATGGAAGGCTAAACAGACTCTTGAGGAGGCTCTCCTCTCTGCCTGGAATTGGGAAAAAAAATTGAGAAATAAATAATTTTATCCGATGAAAATAACAAAAATACTCTCCTTCACCGCGCTATCTCTCTTGGGAGGAGCGCTACAAGCTCAAGAAAAATCTTTGGCTACATTGGTCAATGAAAAAGATGTTTTCTTAGTCGATGTACGTTCAGAAAAGGAATTTGACCAAGGCTCTGCCCTCAATGCTGTCAATATCCCTGTGGACAAGATAGAAAAAGAACTTGATCAGTTCAAGGGTAAGTCCAATATTATCCTATTCTGTAGAGCTGGAAGACGTGCAGAAGCTGCTAGAAAACTATTGGAAAAACACCATATAAAAGCAATCAATGGTGGCACTTACCAACAAGTGAAAATCTTGCAAAAAGAAAACCTTATGGATAGACTCTCCTATCGTACGGACAAGCAAACTGTATCGGTTATCAAAAATGGAGAAGGTGTCAAACAAGTTGCCGTAGCGTTGGGCAAAGGAGCTATCCTTAAGAAACACACTACCGATGTACCTGCTTTCTTAGTGGTTGTCAAAGGGGAAATTCGCTTCTTGATCAATGGACAAGAAATCCTACTAAAGGCTTTGGATACTTACAATATTCCTGCAGAAATAGAGCATGAACTTATAGGTGTTGATGATGAAAACTTATTCATCCTTACCAAGTCCAAGTATTTCAAAGAGTAAATAACACTATAAATAAAAAAAGCTGTCCTTTTCGGACAGCTTTTTTTATTAAAATCATATTATTTAGAGATAAACTCTTTTAGTTGCTTGATATACCAATCAAAGTCATCGTACATAACGAAGTGCAATCCCTTGTTCGCATATCTAAGTTCCTTTTTAGGAAGCTTTGCATATTGTTGCTCTATTTTATCCTTTGAGAAGCTAAAAACAGACTCTAACAATACTAATGTAGGCACTTCTATATGTTGTATCTCCTCTCTAAGATCTGTATTAGATAATTCACAAACCATTTTCCCGATTGTCTCTCTATCTGAATCCATGCTCCATTGTATTATTTGAGGGATTCTATCTTTGCTTTCGGTATAGTAGACCATTGATGATGTCTGTGCCTGTTGGAAATTTTCTTTCGGCATACCCACAAATTCCTTAATTATAGGAGTACAATCCTTATTAGGATCCACCTTAAAGTCACCATTGGAGAGAGCTGCAAGAGCTGGTAGTGCATCTACTATTACTATTTTCTGAAGTAGTTTAGGCTCTTTTGCGGCTATTTTCATAGCAAGCATACCTCCCAAGCTATGTCCAATAATAATAGGTTTCTTAATATTTTCCTTTTTGACATAAGAAATAATTGCTTCTGCCCAATTATCCAAACTTGGATTTTTTATTGGAGCAGTTCCTGCAAATCCCGCCATAGTAAAAAGGTAGCAAGTATGATTAGGACTAAATTCCTTAACTGTATCTTGCCATACTTCTGCTGAACAGGCAAGCCCAGGAATAAATAAAATAGAATTTCCTTTATTTCCTATTTTTTGCACTGAGAATGAGGCTTGTCCAAAGCTCAATAAAGGTGATATAAATAGAAAAAAAAGGAAAGTAATAGAAATGTTTTTCATATGAAGAAATATTTATATTTTCTTGAGTTGCTCTTGCATCATTCGGATCTGATCCTTTAGCAAGTTTTGTTTGTCTAATTTCTTAGCTTGGGTTAGGTACTCTTGAGCTTCTCTTTTACGCCTTTTCTGCATAGAAATTCCAGCCAAACTAAGTTTTGCCATTGCCTCATCATAACTCATATTAAGCCCATACTTGAGTGCTGTTTTGAAATATTTTTCTGCTTGAGTAAGATTAGTCTGAGAAGTGACAATACCATAGAGGTAGTTATAATAACCTCTTTGCTTAGGAATAAGGGCTGTTTCTGGATTTTTGATATAGTCAAGCCATTTCTTTGTCCCTGCTATATCCTGTTTGCGAAGTCTTAGGAAGGCCAATAATAAAAATTCATTTTTAAAATAGAAGAGTACAGGGAAAAGAGAAAGTAGTATCAAAAATATCCCATTCCCAATATTTCCTAAGGTAAATTGATAAATAGCAAAGGCAAAAATAAGCACCGCCAGCGCTATCTTAATGTATCTGTGAAACATCCAAAAGTAGATTAAAAAAATAGTCGGGATGACTGGACTCGAACCAGCGACCTCACGCACCCCATACGTGAACGCTACCAACTGCGCTACATCCCGAGAAAAACATCACTATTTTGCGAGTGCAAAAGTACGTATTTTTCTTTAAATAAAAAAACTTTTTTTCAATGATAAATAATGAATGAAAAACAACTAATAATTAGTCACTTGTCATTCATTATTTATCATTAATTATTGCTCATTAATCATTGAAAAGTGGTCTTCCATGCATGAATTCATTCACTTTTTTAGCAATACTCTCAAGCAGTTTCTCATCATTAGCATGGTTGATTACCTCATCTATATAACCTGCTACCACTTCCATATCGGCTTCTTTAAGTCCTCGTGTGGTGATAGCTGCCGTACCCAATCGAATACCACTGGTTACAAAAGGACTTCTATCATCAAAAGGTACCATGTTCTTATTGGCTGTAATATCAGCTTTTACAAGAGCTGCCTCAGCTTCCTTACCGCTAATATTCTTATTTCTTAAGTCTATAAGCATTAGGTGATTATCGGTACCTCCGGATACGATATTGTAGTTCTTTTCCACTAAGAGCTGGGCTAATTTTTTGGCATTTTTCTGTACCTGTACTGCATAGAGCAAGAAGGCATCAGAGAGGGCTTCCCCGAAGGATACTGCCTTAGCCGCAATGATGTGTTCTAAAGGCCCTCCTTGGTTACCTGGGAACACGGATAGGTCTATCAGAGAGGACATCATACGAATTTCCCCTTTAGGTGTTTTTAGTCCAAATGGATTTTCGAAGTCCTTGCCCATCATAATCATCCCTCCTCTTGGCCCGCGAAGAGTCTTATGCGTAGTTGTTGTTACGAAGTGACAGAAAGGAATTGGATCATTGAGCAATCCCTTAGCAATAAGTCCCGCAGGGTGGGCTATATCGGCCATAAGAAACGCTCCTACACTGTCAGCTATCTCTCTAAAGCGCTTGAAATCAATATTTCTTGAATAAGCAGAATACCCTGCTATAATCATTTTAGGTTTTTCCTTCTGGGCTATCTCCGCTATTTTATCATAGTTCAAGAGCCCTGTCTCCTTCTCTACCCCATAGAAAACAGGCTGAAAGAGCTTTCCTGAGAAGTTCACAGAAGCACCATGAGTGAGGTGTCCTCCATGAGAGAGGTCAAATCCCAAGATCTTATCCCCAGGAGAAAGACAAGCTGCATATACAGAAGCATTCGCCTGAGACCCACTATGGGGTTGTACATTCACATATTCTGCTCCAAAAAGGGCTTTAGCACGATCTATGGCGAGTTGTTCCACCTGATCTACTATTTGGCATCCACCATAGTAGCGCTTTCCAGGGTATCCTTCAGCATACTTATTGGTAAGTACGGAGCCAGCAGCTTCCATTACCTCAGGGCTTACAAAATTCTCTGAGGCAATAAGCTCTATCCCTCTGAGTTGTCTTTCTTTTTCTTGCTGGATGAGATCAAAAATTCGTTGGTCTCTTTTCATAGGAAATAATTTATTAATAGGTGGTGCAAATATACTTCATTTCCCCCAATTATCAAAACTTTTTTCTATATTTATTTTCTAAGAAAAATAACCTGATTATCTTCTATCTTTAGTAGTTGCGACGGCTGTCCTGCTCCCTGTTCTTCCCTTCGGTAAGGGACTATATAATCCACGGATTTCTTGATCTGTTCACTTATCTGGGAAAAGTTCATAGGGCTCTCTTCTCCACTTATATTGGCGGAGGTGGAGACAAGTGGGGCGTCGAAGGCATCTATTAGTGCCTTACAAAAAGGGTCTTTTACCACCCTGAAGGCCAAAGAATGGTCGGCAGCCTCTGGTAAATGAGAGTCATATACCTGAGTATAAATCACTGAGGTTGGCCGCTCTTGCTTGTCTAAAAAGGCAAGAGTCTCTTGCGATACTGCCACATAGCGCTGTAGCATCTGGTAGGAGGAGACCAGCAGGATAAAGCTCTTGCGGATATCCCGCTGCTTGATCGCCTGTATACGTTGTATTCCTTCTCTTGAATAGGGGTCACAACCCAATCCCCATATAGTATCTGTGGGATAGAGAATGACCTTCCAGCTTCGCAAAAATGAAAGTGTTTCTTTTACTATTTCATTGATTTCCATAGGTTTATAACCTTTTCTTTAAGCGAAGCAAAGATAACTTTTTTCGCCCAAAAATGCTATGAAAAGGTCACTGTTTATCTTTTTTTTAAGATTTTAAACTTCGTTTCAAAAAAAAACTGTACATTTGCGGCATTTAAAATATTTCATACAATGATTTGTAAAAATCCTATTTTTTATATGGCATTCTCTGGGCTCTTGGTAGCCTGTGGGGGAACTTCTAAGATAGCTTCCTTGCCATTGGAAACTTTAGAAGGTAAGAATATCCCTTCTATTAGTGAAAAACCGAACAAAGATGATCTGAAGACTTGGCCGCACCGTGACTTGCTTACCTCAGGGTACCCTGGTATCTCGTTGGAAAAGGCTTACAATGCCTTGAAGGGAAGAAAGGCTCAAACGGTAATCGTAGGGGTAGTGGATTCTGGGGTGGATATCAACCACGAAGACCTTAAATCTATTATTTGGACAAACCCTAAAGAGATTCCTAACAATGGTATTGATGATGATAAAAATGGCTATGTGGACGATGTACATGGCTGGAATTTCTTAGGAGAAATCAACCAAGAAAATCTTGAGTATGTACGTATCCTCAAGAGTGGCGATACCAAAAACCCTGACTATCAAAGGGCTTTGGATAAATATAATAAAGAATACCAAGATGCACAAGGTAAAGTAGACTTCTACTCCCAGATCAAAGAGAGAATTGCACAGAGTGATGCTCTTATCCAAGCGCACTTAGGAAAAAAGGAATATACCTTAGAGGATTTGGAGAAAATTAATACTTCTTCCGAACAACTACAAGGGGCTATCCGTGGTATGAAGTATCTTCTTAGCAATGACGTTTCTGTAAAAGAAACTTTAGAAGAACTCACCGACGGAATTAAGCACTTTGAGGAACGCCTACAATATGGACTCAATAAGGATTTCTCTCCTCGAAAGACAATTCTTAAGGACAATCCTGATGATATCAACGACAAGTACTATGGAAATAACAATGTAGTAGGTCCTACTGCCGAGGGGGCTCTACATGGTACTCACGTAGCGGGAATCATCGCCGCTGTACGCCATAATAATATAGGTATAGATGGAGTCGCTGACCATGTGCGTATCATGCCTGTACGTACTGTCCCTGATGGTGATGAATATGACAAGGATGTAGCCCTCGCCTTGCGCTATGCTATTGACAATGGAGCTAAGGTAATCAACACTTCCTTCGGCAAGGAGTTCTCTCCTCACAAAGAGTGGGTATATGATGCACTGAAATATGCAGCTCAAAAAGATGTCCTTATCGTAAATGCTGCGGGGAATGATACCAAAAATGTAGATGTACAGCTTACTTTCCCTGATGATAATATTGGTGGAAAAGAGTTCACCGACACTATGATTACTGTAGGGGCTCTTAACTATGAATACAATGAGAACTTAGTAGCTTCTTTCTCTAACTATGGAAAGAATAATGTAGACTTATTTTCCCCTGGAGTGGAAATCTATGCTACAGTGCCTGAAAACAAATATAAGTTCCTAAGTGGTACTTCCATGGCAGCTCCTGAGGTGGCTGGGGTTGCGGCGCTTATCCGCGCTTACTTCCCTTCTCTCAAAGCTCGTGAAGTAAAGCAAATCCTCATGGAATCTGGTGTTACTCCTACCGTGAAAGAGGTGCTTGTAGGTGGCCGCGGCGAAGAACAAGAAGCTCAGCGTATGCCTTTCTCCTCTCTTAGCAAGTCTGGAAAAATACTCAATGCTTACAACGCTATTATCTTAGCAGCTAAGCGTAGCAAATAAGTGATTTTATAAAAGAAAAAAGGGAAAGACTTTAATCAGTCTCTCCCTTTTTTTATTGAATCCTCTTCTTCAACTCCTCTACAGTCCTATCAGGTGCCTCGGTACTGAATACATAGAGCTTACCTCGCTTAGTTCGTATCAAAAAGGCTTGGCTTGTATCTGCAAAAAAACCACTATAGCGACCTATCTCGTTTCCTTGAAAGAAGCCTATATAACCAAAAAAACCTCCTGAACCAAAAACTCTCATATCCCAAAAAGAAGGTTTGTACCGCACTACATGGGTGATAGCTGTATACTCTATCCTTATTCTCCCAACTAACTTTCTTAGTTCAAAATATTGCGGAGTCAGTCTTACCGAAATAGGAGCATTGATCGCAAATACTACAGAAATGAGGATAAAGAAAATCAAATATAGCAAAACTCCACGATTAAGAGAATTTGCTTGAAAATCCTTAAACTCCTCCCATATTATTCTTGCAAAAACAAGACTTACTAAAATAGTAACAATTCTTGTAAACCAACTCCAATGTACATTGATCTTTTGTTCCATATTTTATAATTTTTTATACTATTCTCTGAACACTTTCTCTACTCCATTGAGCTTTCTTAGGCTATCCAAAAGCGAGTTCAGCGCCTCGGTATTCGATACCAAAAGGGTAATCTCTCCCTCAAAGATTCCCCCTTGACTCATGAGCTGTATATTATTCATTCCCAATCCCTTATGGGTAATATGATTAGTAATCTCGGCTGCCAATCCTTTTCTATCCACTCCTATGATCTTAATCGTAGTTTCATACTCGCGTTCGGTGGATTTTACCCACTTAGCAGGAGTTATTCTATAGGCATAATTTGAGAACATAGAGAGCGCATTGGGGCAATCCTTTTTATGTACCTTGATACTACCTCCATTCACCGCTATATAGCCAAAGATTTCATCCCCTGGGATAGGGGTACAACATTTGGAAAAAGTATAATCCAGTACTTGCTCATCTTTCCCAAAGACAATCATATCGTATTGGTCTTTTTTCTCTGGAGCTACATAGGTAGTAGGCTTCTTACGGAAGAAGTTGAAGAAAGCTGAAGTAGTGCTTCGGCTGGCTACAAAGTTCTTAAGCATCTGGTTATTGATCTCGCCTGTAGCCATCTGATAAAAGATATCTTGGCTTGTCTTAGCCTTGAAGTAAGTTACCATATCATTGGTTACTTTCTCATCCAGATTTATTTTGAGCTGTTTGAGCTTTCTGCGGAGGATTTCCTTACCTTCTTCAGCTATTTTCTTGCGATTTTCTTTCAGGGCTCCCTTGATCTTAGCTATCGCTTTGGTAGTGGTAGCATAGTCCAACCAGTTGGCATTGGGCACTGCATTCTCTGCTGTAATGATCTCCACCTGTTCCCCACTCCTAAGCTTATAGTTCAGGGGGACGAGCTTGCCATTGACCTTAGCGCCTCGGGTATGCATCCCTACCTGAGTGTGGATACAGAAGGCAAAATCCAGCGGAGTAGCTCCCTTAGGCAAGGATTTTATCTCTCCATTGGGGGTGAAAACAAAGATCTCATCGGCATAGAGATTCATTTTAAACTCTTGGACAAACTCTACCGCGTTGGCTTCACTGTCTTCCAAGACTTCCTGTAGCCTGTTGAGCCACTGTTCTATACCTCGTTCCTTCTGCTGTCCATGCTTGTACTTGAAGTGTGCAGCATACCCCTTTTCGGCGATTTCATGCATACGATCACTTCGTATTTGTACTTCTACCCATCTGTTCTTAGGACCTACCACTGTGATATGTAGGGCTTCGTAGCCAGTACTCTTAGGGGAGGAAAGCCAGTCCCTAAGCCGTGTAGGGTTGGGACGAAAATAATCGGTTACGATGGAATAAATCTTCCATGCCAAGAACTTTTCTTCCTCATCGGTACTCTTATAGATGATACGTATGGCAAACTTGTCATACACTTCCTCAAATGGTATCTTCTTGGAAGTCATCTTCTTATAAATAGAATAGATGGACTTAGGTCGTCCTTTGATATAGTAGTCTATCTTTTCCTTGTCCAAGGCGGCTTTCACCGTATCGGAGAATTCTTTTATATATTGGAGTTGCTCTTCTTTGGATTCTTCTATCTTGCTCAGTATGGCGTAATATTGCTCTGGTTCGGTATACTTCAGTCCCAGATCTTCCAGCTCGGTCTTAATATTGTATAGACCTATACGATGTGCCAATGGGGCATAGATAAAGAGGGTTTCGGAAGCTATCTTCTGCTGCTTATAGGTAGGCATAGCATCCATGGTCTGCATATTGTGCAAGCGGTCGGCTATCTTGATAAGGATCACCCGTACGTCATCATTGAGAGTTAGGAGCATTTTCCTAAAGTTCTCTGCCTGAAAGGACACATCGGTATCTCGGCTCAGATCCGATATTTTGGTAAGTCCTTTGACTATTTTAGCAATGGTATCTCCAAACTGCTGTGCAATCTCTTCTATAGTAATAGGTGTATCTTCCACCACATCGTGCAGCAATGCCGAAGCGATGGAGACAGCATCCAAACCTATATCATAGGCTACTATCTTAGCCACGGCTATTGGGTGATAGATGTAGGGCTCTCCACTCTTGCGTCGCTGTTCCTTATGGGCATCCACAGCCACATCGAACGCCTTGCGGATCAGGCGTTTGTCCTCCTCACTCAGTGTTTGGTAGCTCTCCCTAAGCAAATCTTTATATCGCTTGGCTATTTCCTTACTCTCCTCTGGGGTATAGTATTCTGTTTCCATATAATCATTTTAAAGCAAGGGCTATATTACGTTTTTCTTTTTTATAAAACAAGATTTTTAACAAAAAATCATTATTCATTAATCATTAATCATTGTTCATTAATCATTAAAAAAGGTTTGGCGTTTTCCAAAAAAATCTTTATTTTTGTACCTTGTTATCAATCATATATTATAACACACCATGGAACAAAAAAAACGCATTCATTCGGCTTTAGTTTCTGTATTTAGCAAAGACGGTCTGGAACCTATCATCCGAAAAATGAATCAGTTGGGTATCACCCTATACTCTACTGGAGGTACTGAATCCTTTATCAAATCCTTAGGAGTGCCTGTAATCCCTGTCGAGGATATCACTCAGTATCCCTCTATCCTTGGGGGAAGGGTCAAAACACTCCATCCTAAGATTTTTGGCGGCATCCTTAACCGACAGGATAACCCTACGGATCAAGAGCAGATGACTTCTTATCAGATTCCTCAGATTGACTTAGTGATAGTTGACCTCTATCCTTTTGAGCAAACAGTAGCCAGTGGGGCTTCTCAGCAGGATATTATCGAAAAAATCGATATTGGAGGAATCTCTCTCATCCGTGCTGCTGCGAAAAACTTCAATGACACACTCTGTGTATCCTCCAAGGAGGAATACCCTGGACTGCTACAAATCCTTACAGAAGCCAATGGGGAAACCTCTCTCTCTGAAAGAAAATCCTTCGCCCTCCGCGCTTTTGCTACTTCTTCCAGGTATGACACTGCTATATTCAACTACTTCAATAGTGACAATACTGCCCAACTGCTGAGAGTAAGTCAGGACGAAGCTCAGGTGCTTCGCTATGGCGAAAATCCTCACCAAAAAGGAATATTCTACGGCGATTTTGAAGCGCTCTTCACCAAGCTCCATGGCAAGGAACTCTCCTATAACAACCTCTTAGATGTAGATGCTGCCGTGAATCTCATGAATGAGTTTGCTCTTCAGGCGCCTACTTTTGCCATCCTCAAGCACAACAACACTTGCGGAATTGCTTCCCGCCCTACACTCTTGGAGGCCTACAATACGGCGCTTGCCTGTGATCCTGTGTCGGCTTTCGGAGGCATCCTCATCGCCAATCGCCCTATTGACAAGGAAACTGCCGAGGCTATCAATCCTTTGTTCTGCGAGGTGATCATTGCACCAGGTTATGCCCCTGAGGCTTTAACTATATTAGAAAGTAAGAAAAATCGCATCCTCTTACAACAGAAAGAAACTTCCTTACCTACTACCTCCTTGCGCTCTTGCCTGAATGGCTACTTATGGCAAGACAAAGATCTAAAGACAGATACTCTTGCGGATATTACCTTTGTAACTGAAAAACAACCTGATGAGCTTGCCTTGGAGGACTTGCTTTTTGCTTCTAAGATATGCAAACATACCAAGTCCAATACCATTGTTCTTGTCAAGAACAAACAGCTATTAGCCTCTGGTACTGGACAAACCAGCCGTGTAGATGCGCTGAAACAGGCTATTGAAAAGGCTAAGGAATTCAACTTCTCTCTACAAGGGGCTGCCATGGCCAGCGATGCCTTCTTCCCCTTCCCTGACTGTGTGGAGATTGCTCATAAGGCTGGTATCACGTCTGTTATACAGCCCGGTGGCTCTATCAAGGACAACCTAAGTATAGACTATTGCAACGAACACCAAGTAGCTATGGTGATGACCGGCATCCGCCACTTCAAACACTGATTTTTAGGTAAAATAAAGAGTGAAGAATTACCCTCTTTGTAATTCTTCACTCTTCTTTTATTTATGTGGCTCACGTCTTCTCTCATGTAACTTTTATCCATTTGTCAGCGCAGCTTGCTTTTTGTTCTTCACTCTTCACTCTCTTTATTATTGCCTTATTAATCCGTTTTATCAGTGAAGGTCCTTCATAGATAAAACCTGTAAAAATCTGCACTAAAGAAGCTCCTGCACGAAGTTTTTCCAATGCATCTTCTGGAGTGTGTATCCCTCCTACCCCAATAATAGGAAAGCGGTGCTGACTCTTTTCTGCCAGAAAACGTATGACCTCTGTAGAGCGTTGGGTGAGGGGTCTTCCACTGAGTCCACCTGTCTCTGCCTTTTTTTCAGAAGTAAGTCCCTCTCTTGTTATAGTAGTATTGGTCGCAATCACCCCTGCTATATGTGTCTGCTCCACTATATCAATAATATCCATCAGCTGTTCATCGGTAAGGTCGGGGGCTATCTTCAGTAGTATGGGTTTGGATTTGGGGAGTTTCCCATTGGCCTCCTGCAGGAGAGTAAGGAGTTTTTGTAACGGTTCTTTTTCTTGCAAAGAGCGAAGATTGGGCGTATTAGGAGAACTGACATTTACTACAAAATAATCCACATAGGGAGCTAAGTACTCAAAACAATACAGATAATCCTCATGCGCTTTGTCATTCTCTGTCCATTTATTCTTTCCTATATTCCCTCCTATAATGACGTTCTTATTCTTCTTTAAGCGGGCTACTATAGCTTCTACTCCCTCATTGTTAAATCCCATTCGGTTGATGATTCCTTCATCTTCTACCAAGCGAAAAAGACGCTTAGGAGGATTCCCTGGTTGGGGCTTGGGAGTGACAGTACCTATCTCTATAAAACCAAATCCCAAAGAAGAAAGTTCTGAAAAAAGCTCTGCATTCTTATCCAGTCCAGCAGCTAAGCCTACAGGATTAGGAAATTTTATTCCAAAAACTTCCCTTTCCAAGTGCTTGTCTCTCAATCTATAACGCGCTCGAAGTAAAGCAGGAACAAAAGGAATCTTATTGACAAACTTAAGCCAACGGAAGGTGAACTGATGTACCTTCTCTGGATCAAAGAGGAATAACAAAGGGCGTATGATGCTTTTGTACATGACGATTTTTCTTGCAAATATACAACTTTTAGTTGAATTTTATCCGCTTTTTTGTTTCTTTTTTGCTACAAATGAATTATCTTTGCACTTTCTAAGAATTGCTTTTTTAAGCTATTGAAAATGAGAAATTACCTACTCCCTTTTCTTTCTATCATCATAGGAACTTGCATAGTTCTTTGGCTCAAACCCAATAACAAAAATCGTATCAAGCTGCTTTTGGCTTTCAGTGGTGCCTTTTTATTAGGCATGACGGTCTTCACCCTTATTCCTGAGGTGTACCATGGCCTATTGGAAGGAGAGCATTCTCATGAGGATATTAAGAATATAGGACTTTGGATTATTATAGGAATCCTCCTTCAGATCGTCTTGGAATTTTTCTCTCATGGGGCAGAGCATGGACATTTCCATTCTCCCGCCAAGGGGCTCAGAAAACAATTTCCTTGGGGACTCTTTGTTAGCTTAAGCATTCATTCCATTTTGGAAGGATTCCCCCTACATGCACATAGCAATATGGTATATGGAATCTTTATCCACCACCTGCCTATCGCTATGGTGCTGACTATCTTCTTCTTGGATTCTGGCATAGGTATCAAAAAAACAATTATTTTCCTATTCCTGTTCTCCTTGATGACTCCTATAGGGGCTTTCTTAGCCAATACTGTCCCTCAGTTGGTAGCTTATCACACCCAGATGAGTGCTATTGTCATAGGGATTTTCTTACATATCTCTTCGGTTATCCTCTTTGAAACAGCCGAAGGTCATAAGTTCAACTATCAGAAATTGGGCGTAATCATATTAGGATTTGCCTTAGCATTCACCCTATAGTAAGAACAAAGAGTGAAGAATTACCCCTTGTAATTCTTCACTCTCTTCACTCTTCATTCTTCACTCTTCACTTTTCACTCTATAAGACTCTGACCAGCTCTACATCGAAAACAAGAGCAGCATTAGGAGGAATCACCCCTCCTGCTCCTTGAGAGCCATAAGCAAGGTCGGAAGGAATCACAAGGCGTGCCTTATCTCCCTCATTCAGAAGAAGTATTCCTTCGTCCCACCCCTCTATCACTTGGCCTATACCTACTGCAAAGTTAAGTGGTTGTCCTCGGTATAGGGAGGAGTCAAATACCTTTCCATCCAGGAGCATCCCTGTATAGTGTACCGCTACCTGATCACCTTTCTTAGGCTTTTTCCCATTGCCTTTTTCTGTGATTTTATAGTAAAGTCCAGAAGCAGTTTTCTCGAATCCTTCTGTAAGCTGTGCCAAGGCCTCTTGTTGTTTGCGCTTTTCGGCCTCTATACGGGCTTGCTTTTCGGCATTGAACTTCTCAAAAGCAGCTAAAGCATCCCACTCTTCTGCCTTCTTACCTACGCGGATAATCTTTACAGACTCTATCTTGTCATTCTGGGAGATGGTATCTACTACTTTCTGTCCTTCTACTACATAGCCAAATACGGTATGTTTGTTGTCCAAATGAGGAGTAGGACGATGGGTGATGAAGAACTGACTTCCATTGGTGTTAGCTCCAGCATTGGCCATGGAGAGTATCCCTGGGCGGTCATGCTTGAGGTCTGGATGGAATTCGTCATCAAAGCGGTATCCTGGCGTGCCTGTCCCTGTTCCTTGAGGGCATCCTCCCTGAATCATGAAGTCTGCAATCACTCGGTGAAATTTTAACCCATCATAGAAAGGTACTCCTATAGGTTTGGCACTATTTTTCATTTTCCCTTCTGCCAAGGCGACAAAGTTGGCCACTGTAGCAGGGGTTTTCTCATAAGTAAGGCGTAGGAGTATATCTCCCTTAGCCGTATGGATTTGTGCGTAAATCCCTTCTTCTAATTTTGTTATATCCATAAGTAAATGGGTGTTTTGATTTAGAAAATAGCTTTATAAATGGTAGTAAGCCCCATGATGATAATAAGGGAGCCTATGATAAAGAATATCTTTCGGGTATGGAGCTTGGAGGTAATCAAGGCTGATATAGGGGCAGTAAGCACTCCGCCTATGACAAGCCCTAAGGCAATACGCCAATTTATCGCCTCGGGTACAGTGATAAAAATCAAGGTACTCACTACTGTAATGGCAAAATTGGTAAAGGTAGAAACTCCTATTACATAGCGGGGGGTGTGTCCGTTTTTGATAAACGAACTGGTAACCAATGGCCCCCAACCGCCTCCAGTAAAGGCATCAACAAAGCCGGCAAATAGTCCCAAAGGAATAGTCTTCACTTCTTTGTTCTCTACCTTACCTCTAAATCCATTGGCTAAGATCTTCACTCCTAAGACAATTGTATAAACGGCGATAAAGGGTTTAGTAAACTTCGCCCAGCGACTGCCTTCGTCTCCCAGATAGAGCAATAACAAAGCTCCTACTACCGTTCCTATAATAGCTGGCACCAATAGCCGCTTGATCAGCTCCTTATCCATGTTCTTGAGCTTGAAGTGGCTGATGCTCCCCGCTGCCGAGGTGAAGGTCTCCGAAGCATGGATACTCCCACTGATAGCCCGTGGATCTATATTCATCATTAGCAATATGGTAGCACAGATCACCCCGTATCCCATGCCCATGGAACCAGCTACTATCTCTGCCCCACATCCGGCCAATATCATCCAATAGAAAATATAATTGTCTCGTGACAAGGCCTCTCTCAGCGGAAGAAGTGATTCACTTATATATATGGTGTAGAATACTATCCCTATAAGAAGTAAAAAGCTAAAAAACAGTAACAGCCGATTCCGCTTCTGTCTCTTGAGCAGATGTACCTGTGGGGCATTGTGCTCTTCACCCTCTTTGATATGCTTCATCTAATGATTAATTAGTAGATAATAAATCAAGGGGCAAAGGTATAACTTTTTTCTCATTAATCGGCACTTATTCCAAAGAAAAATATCCCTATCATTTCTCCATTATTTTTACTACTTTTGCACTTTATTTCGCAATGCAATGAAAATATTTTCTTACAATGTAAATGGTATCCGTGCAGCCATGAGCAAGGGCTTTACTCAATGGCTCAAAGCAGCTGACCCTGATGTAATCTGTCTTCAGGAAATCAAAGCCTTAGAGAGTCAAATAGACCTACCCGCTTTAGAAGAGATTGGCTATACCTATCATTACTTTCATTCCGCTGAAAAAAAAGGATATAGTGGCGTGGCTATCCTCTCCAAGACGGCTCCTACACAGGTAGAAGTAGGTGCTGGTATCGATTATATGGACAGGGAAGGACGTATCCTAAGGGCTGATTATGGGGATCTCTCCATCATGAGCTTGTACCTACCTTCAGGAACCAATATCGACCGCTTAGATCACAAACTACAATTCATGGCGGATTTTCAAAATTATATCAACGAACTCAAAAAGACTCATCCCAATCTGATCATCTGTGGGGATTATAATATCTGTCATGAGGCTATCGATATTCATGATCCTGTGCGCAATGCTAATGTATCGGGCTTTCTTCCAGTAGAACGCAAGTGGTTGGACGATTTCCTCAAAAGTGGCTTTATCGATAGTTTCCGCTTCTTTCACAAGGAACCTCACAACTATTCTTGGTGGAGCTATCGTGCCAATGCCCGAGCCAACAACAAGGGGTGGCGTATTGACTATTGCTTGGTTGCTCAGCCCCTAGAAAATCGATTGCTCAGAGCGGCCATTCTCCCCGAAGCAAAGCATAGCGATCATTGTCCTATTTTAGTAGAAATACAATAATCTATGGCAAAGAAACCTACCAATCATCTACTGGTCATACGCCTTTCTGCCATGGGAGATGTAGCCATCAGTGTACCCGTACTGATGGCGCTTACCCAGCAGTATCCTGAGCTTAGGCTCACGGTACTCACCCGACCGCTCTTTGCTCCGCTTTTTGCTCACCTGCCCAATACAGAGGTCTTCCCTATCGATCCTAAGGGACGGCATAAGGGACTCAGGGGGCTGTACCGCTTGTTCCGAGAGCTCAAAGCTCTCGGAATTGACAAGGTAGCTGACCTGCATGGGGTGCTAAGAACACATATACTGAGAGGCTTTTTCGCTTTCTCTTCTATTGCTTTTCAGCAGATCGACAAAGGAAGGAAAGAGAAAAAAGCGCTTACACGTACCAAAAACAAGGTCTTCTCTCCCCTACTTCCTACCTACCTACGCTATGCCAAAGTATTTGAGGCTTTAGACCTTCCTATTGCTTTAGATAAACCTTTATTTACTCCCAAGCCAGCGCTCTCTGAGCCTCTCAAAGAGCTATTATCCGATACACTCAACATAGGTATTGCTCCTTTTGCCTCTCACAAGGGAAAAGAATATCCTTTTGAGAAGATGAAAGAGGTGATCCTATCTCTTTCGCAAAGATACCCCAAGGGGAAAATCCTTATTTTCGGAGGAGGAAGGCGCGAGAAGGAGCTTACGGCTACCCTCCCTGCTCTGGAGAATGTGGAATGTGTGATAGGACGTTTTTCGTTTGAGGAGGAACTTATGCTTATTGCACACCTCTCCTTAATGATTGCTATGGATAGTGGCAATGCTCACTTAGCAGCTATGTATGGAGTCCCTACCCTGACCCTTTGGGGGGTAACGCATCCTTATGCAGGCTTTGCTCCTTATGGTCAGCCCTCAGACTACACACTGATGGCCGACAGAGAACAATACCCCCTAATCCCTACCTCGGTCTTTGGTAATAAATACCCGGAAGGATACGAAAAATCTATAACAACCATCTCTTTACATAATATTTTAGACAAAGTAACTTCTATTTTAGAAAAATAAACTACCTTTTTTTATTTGTTTTTTTATACTTTTGTCCCTGTAAAAAAATCTAAGTTACTTCATGATACATTTTTTTTATGAGCTTCCTTTTTCTCTACCCAATGATGAGGAAGACTTTCAGCGTTGGATTCAGCTTATTATAGCCTCCGAACGCAAAAAGGAGGGAGATATCAACTACATCTTCTGTAATGATGAGTATCTGCACAAAATCAATGTTGATTATCTCCAGCATGATACCCTGACAGACATTATTACCTTTGATTATGGTAAGGACAACCTATTGGCCAGTGATATCTATATCTCTATCGAGCGGGTAAGGGAGAATGCCCAAGAATTTGGGGTGGACTTCTCCACCGAACTGCTTCGGGTGATGTCCCACGGTATTCTTCACTTATGCGGCTATAAGGATAAGACTCCTGAACAATCACAGCAAATGCGCCAAAAGGAAGAGGAGAAAATGGCACTCTTCCTAAAATAGAAAAAACCTTTGAGTGGTTCGCCCCTCAAAGGTTTTTTTATTTCTTGGAAAGAGAAGGAAATTAATCCTTCATGCGCTCTACATAGGTACCTTTTTCTGTCTCTACTTTGATACGATCTCCTTCGTTGATGAACAAAGGTACATTCACTGTAGCCCCTGTCTCCACAGTAGCAGGTTTAGTAGCATTGGTAGCGGTATTACCCTTTACTCCTGGTTCTACATGGGTTACTGTAAGAATCACATTGGCAGGCATTTCTACCGAAAGTGGGGTCTCATCCTCAGCATTGAAGATGATCATCACCACTTCGCCTTCTTTGAGCAAATCAGGATAATCCAACATATCACGACGAATGTGTACCTGATTGAAATCCTCTACATTCATGAATACCAACTCGTCTCCTTCTGGATAGAGGTACTGGAAAGAACGGGTCTCTACACGTACATCGTCTATCTTGTGCCCTGCCGAAAAAGTATTGTCAATAGTCTTTCCTGTGGTTACACTCTTGAGCTTGGTTCTCACAAAAGCAGGCCCTTTGCCTGGCTTCACATGAAGAAATTCAATAATCTTGTAAATGTCATGATTAAAACGGATACACAATCCTTTCTTAATATCAGCTGTACTTGCCATACTATTTATATAATTAATTTATTTCTTAAGACTTCCCACCATATCCTCTGGACGTACCCATGCATCAAACTCTTCAGGGGTTACATAGCCTAAACGAATGGCTTCTTCGCGGAGAGTGGTGCCGTTTTTGTGTGCGGTATTGGCTATCTCTGCCGCTTTATAGTATCCTATCTTGGTATTGAGAGCGGTCACAAGCATAAGACTGTTATTTACCAACTCTTTGATACGAGTATAATTAGGCTCTATACCCGATGCACAGTGTTCTTCGAAACTTACACATGCATCTCCTATAAGGCGTGCTGATTGTAAGAAGTTCGCACAGATCACAGGCTTGAAGACATTCAGTTCGTAGTGCCCTTGAGTAGCTCCTACACTTATGGCTACATCATTTCCCATCACTTGAGCAGCTACCATGGTTACCGCTTCACACTGAGTAGGATTTACCTTCCCTGGCATGATAGAACTTCCTGGCTCATTGGCAGGAATCAAGATTTCTCCAATACCACTGCGAGGACCTGAAGCCATTAGGCGTATATCATTAGCTATCTTATTGAGTGACACAGCTATCTGCTTGAGCGCTCCGTGAGATTCCACCATGGCATCATGTGCTGCCAAGGCTTCAAACTTGTTCTGCGCTGTTACAAAAGGTAGTCCTGTAAACTGTGCTATATACTTAGCTACCAATACATCATATCCTTGTGGAGTGTTGATTCCTGTACCTACTGCGGTACCCCCTAAGGCCAATTCACTAAGGTGTGCCAATGTGTTCTTCAAGGCTTTGATACCATGTTCTATCTGGGAAACATACCCTGAAAACTCCTGCCCCAAGGTAAGTGGAGTAGCATCCATCAGGTGAGTACGACCTATCTTCACTACACCCTTGAAGGCCTCAGACTTCTTCTGTAGGGTGTCTCGGAGTTTCTCCAAGCCTGGAAGGGTCACCTCTACTACCATCTTGTAAGCAGCTATGTGCATGCCTGTAGGGAAAGTATCATTGGAGGATTGGGATTTGTTCACATCATCATTTGGCTGAAGTACTTTTTCTCCTTCTCCTATCTTTCTTCCTGCCAACTGTTGTGCACGATTGGCAATAACCTCATTCACATTCATATTGGATTGTGTACCAGAACCTGTCTGCCAGATAACCAAAGGAAACTGATCATCAAGTTTTCCTTCTAAAATCTCATCACATACCTTGGCGATTAGGTCACGCTTTTCCTGAGAAAGCACTCCCAATTCACAATTGGCATACGCAGCAGCTTTCTTCAAATAAGCAAAACCATAAATTACCTCCTTGGGCATGGAGGCTGGTTCTCCTATCTTAAAATTATTTCGGGAACGCTCTGTCTGTGCCCCCCACAATTTGTCAGAGGGTACTTTCACCTCGCCCATAGTGTCTTTTTCTATACGATATTCCATCTTGATATATAAGTTTTAATGGTTCTTCCACTTGGGGGAAAAGAACTTTTCTTTTCCACGTACAAAAGTATATCTTTTTTTTTAGACTACCAAATTTTTTTTTTTTTTCTTATAAAACGAAGACTTTTCAAACCGCTCTCTACCTCTATAGAGTTTCTAAGGGAAGCCATCTCACGAGTTCCTAATTGATTTTTTCAACATAGCTGACATATTAGCTATTGTACCATTTTCAGAGGTCTAAACTTAGGCAACAAAGGTTCTTCATAAAAAGTAAGAATTTTTTTATAGGTATCTTTATCCGTAAGGTTGATGATAAATCCTCTAAAATTCCCACCAGCATAATACACTCCTACAGGAAAATTTGCTAAATATATGGGATATTCGCCTTCCTTAGACTCTCTTATATCCCAAAAAACAATTTCCCCATTCTCACCAAACATAAAAGGCTCTGCATTGGCAATCAGATTATAGTTATCAGCATTTTTAAGCATCATAAGAGGGGTCTCAAGGTATTTCTTTAAAATATTTTTCAAATAAATATTTTGATTCTCCAAAGAATCACAGAACGGATTCCCTTTCCCCTTTGGAATATAAGTTAGAAAAAGTTCTAACAATAGCCCATATCCCAACTCTTTGGAAAATTCATAGTATGAAGGAGGAATAGCCCAATTACCTATATGATAACTTGAATCTAAATCATCACTAATAGTTACTATTTCATTCTCTATGGTCAATAGTTCGTTGTACATATTATTTTTCTTTAATAATATAGATAGACAAATAAGATCAATAATACAAATAAGATACTATCTATTATAAGAAGCTTAAATTCTTTGTTTTTATACAATGAAATAAATAAGAATATCTTTGCTATAGAGATAAGTAGCAGATGAAATACTCCTTGAAAAACTCCCGCAAGTTTACTCTGATTTCCTTCCAATTCTTGATAAAATTCTATAGGTAATGAATCAAAAAAGAATAGAATGGCAATAAGCAAATACTGATAAATAATAGCCCCCACAAAAGAACTATGCTTATTCCATTTGAATATCCAAAACCATAAAAAAATAATAAAAAATGGAAACGTTGTGAAAAAAATTTCTAAACCTGCTTTTATCATTTTAAAATATTAAATATAAGTGTATTATGAATTACTCCTCCCCGTTGGTGTGTTTCGTGTCCTTTATGCCTTCTCTATATTACTGATAAATTCTTTAAACCTAAAGATTCTATACCTTCTAAAATTACATTCTTACATCTTTCTAAAAGTAAGTTTTCAATATTTTTATTATTTATTAGAGTATCTTTTATATCCAATAAAGAATTACATCCCTGAATAAAAATAGTTTTCAGTTTATTACATCTATCAACACCTTTTATTGCAGAAAAAGTTCCTTTTATAATACGCAAATACTCTAAGTTATCCATATCTTCTAAAAAGGATAAATCTTGAGTTTTCACTCCCCCAATAGTAAGATGTGTTACTTTCTTTAGAGAATTCCAACCTAAAATCTTAGCGCTATATGTTATATTAAGTCTTTCAAGTTCTTTAAAATAGGAAAGATCCAAATCATAGGAGCCCCATCTCAATTCTTTTAAATTGAGCAAATTGTATATTCCAGTAACATCTGTCTTTTTTGACATTGGAACCAACCAGTGAAATGTTTCAATAAAACTTTTCCCATTTAGGAAATCAAAATTTACATTTTGTTTTGTCCAATCACCTTGAGTCCATACACAAATATCTTTTATATTATTTTGTTGTGCATATAAAAGACCTTCTTCTATATACGGATATAATATTCTAAGTCCTTTAAAATAGGAGGTTTCACTATAATCTAACACATATTTTTCCATACCAAATACAATTTATTCCTTTATTCTTGCTCCTATATCAGCCATATATAACCTTTTTAGTTTCCCATTACTCCGATAATTGCCGATATGGCTCACTTGGTGTTTTTTTATAGCTCATCTCTTACATTCCTATAACAAGAAATAGAAATAAAGCTTTGACTCTTTTGTGTTTCACTGATTGGTAACACATTGAATCTTTAACAACACTCCTAAGACATTACCCTTTTTCCCAGTTAATATATCGTGTGTTTAGTACTTCTTTCCATTCTTCACTTAGACATTGATTAATAATTTTCAAATATTGTTGTTCGTTTTGCCACAAAAAACTTTCAATGAGTCTTACTAAGTCCCAATGTAAGTCATAAAAAAAACCTTCAGGAAAAATAGAAATTATTACTTTTGCTTCTTCAAGACTAATCGGACTTTCTATGTTAGAAATCAAAGAGTCATATTTTTCTATTAGAGACAAAATACCCTCTGTATCTTCTAATGTTTCTGTGGGCATTCGCCCAATCTTTTTTAATTCTAAAACTTCTTTTCTCATAATTATTAGCGAGTTTTTCAGTACTAACCTTATCTTGACTTATATAAATGTTCCCCAATGGGGCGAGTGTGTTGTTCATGTCTTAATCTCCCTTGACCTAATATAAAGTTGCTTTATATTCGGCAGAGTTACTAAAAATCAGCAACTTCACAATATGAAAAATATTTTTCAAATAGAAATCATCCAGCCTAATATAAAAAATAACACCCATATAATATGTAAGACCCATACAATTATTCCTCCTTCTGCATTTCTAATCTTCTTTTGCCAAAGGTATAATAGCAAAGAACTAATCACTACATACACCCCCAACAATATGTAATACAATTGATATTGCCACAGAGGAGGTTTATATATTTCATAATCGGATCGTTGCATCAAATCTTCTGAATCAAACCAGACTCCAGCCATCCAAGAAAACTGAAATATCGCAAAAATATTGTAAATCCAAAACAAAAATATAATACTATACAGTTTCATTATAAAAATAGATTACTTCCTAACTTAACTCTTTTTTAAAAGATCAGCCAAATAATTTAATAAAGCAGTCCCCACAGGAACGAAAGCCGCGAAGACCTTCCCTGAACCAGAGAATAAGGCAATACATCCAAGGATAGATAATATGAATAAAAGTATTCCCCATATGATAATAGAAAGCTTATTAAGTTTGTAAAAACCATAGGTAAGAACCCATAGAGGAAGTGCTAAAAATATGAAATATCCCGAAAAGAAAATTCCTATTGTTGCAGCCAAAGAAAATAAAGAAAATACTGCTAATGAAATAATAAAGGGTATAGAAAGGCGCAATTCTGCTTTCTCTTCTTCTTTATCTTTTTGGATTTGTTTTAATATTTCACAATAAAATTGAAACTTATAACTTTGCCTTACTTCTTCTTCCGAATAACCTACATCTCTTAGCCTTCTTATAATCTCTTGAGGTTTGGCATAAGCTCGTATGAGTTCATCTATTTCCTTTTCCATAAAAGGATCTGCCTCAATAACAGTTGTATCTTTATTATAAGACTTCAACAAAGGAATATCAGACTCTTCTTTCATTGCTTTTTTATAAATCTATTTATTAGAAATTTTACTTGTAATTTTTACCATGCCAATTCGTAAATTTACAAATCTAATTTTAGGGCAAAAAAATAAAGGTAACACTTTGAGTATCAAAGTATTACCTTGTTGCTCCCCCTACTGGACTTGAACCAGTGACCCTCTGATTAACAGTCAGATGCTCTAACCAACTGAGCTAAGGAGGAATGAATTTTTATTTGGAAAACCTGATTTCTTTATCAATTTTCCGAGTGCAAAATTACAACATTTTTTGATACTGACAAATTTTTTCTGTACTTTTTTTCTTATTCCTTGAAAATATTTTCTAACTGATTGATTTTCAATATTTATTTTTTAAAAAATAATTTAGGAAACAGCTCTTCGGGAGACTTTTTACTACTCAAAATCCGCAAAGTCGCGCCTAAAAATCCTGTTCCATAAGCGTAAAATTGCAAACAAACCGCCCAAACTGACAAATATCCAATCTGGCTACTGTGATTGATTCGCTTGCTATCAAAGAAAATTAGGATAAAATAGGCTATATATATAAATATAAATCCCCATTCTCCTACAAATAATAAAAGTAAAGATAGGAGAAAGCCTATGAGGAAAAGGGTAGGAAACCAATGTACTATCTTCCTTGACTGTGGGTGCCACCTGTTGAGGATCGCACGTGTCTGTCCGAATTTCTTAACTTGTTGAAAATACTTCTCCCATGAGATACGTCTTTTATGGTATACAAAAGCTTCCTCTACAAAGGCTGTTTCAAAACCTTTTTGCCACAAGCGTAGGGTAAGATCGGGATCTTCCCCTGGGTGTATACGACCAAAGCCTCCTGTAGCTTGGAAAGCCCTGCGAGAGAGCCCCATATTGAAGCTACGAGGCTCGAACTTACTCACAACTCGCTTATTCCCTCGTATCCCTCCGGTGGTCAGTAGCGAAGTCATCGCATAGTTAATCGCCTTCTGGATAGGGGTAAAGTGTTCTGTTGCTGCATCCGCACCCCCAAAACAATCTACATAGTGCCTTCCCAAGAACTCATCCACTGATTCTAAATAATGATTCGGTAACAGACAATCGGAATCCAATATGATAAAGTAATCACCTGTGGCTCTCTCCATGCCATAATTCCGAGAATCACCTGGTCCTGAATTTTCTTTTTCTAAATAGGTAATTGCTATCCTTGAGGTATACTCCGCCACCACTTCTCGGGATGAAAGGGTAGAGCCATCTTCTATAACTATTGTTTCAAAATCACCTGCAAATGTCTGTGCAGCTATGGTCTCCAAAAGTTCTTTCACCTCTTCTGGACGGTTATATACAGGTATGATCAGGGAGTATTTCAAGGACATTTCTTTTTGTTAAGGTTATTTCTCAAGGACAAAGGTAGTAAAAACATTTGTTTTTATAAGGCTTTTGAGGAATATTTTTTTTATAAACAATTATGTATATAAAAATCACTAAATTACCAAAATCATTCTTTAAATAAATCATAATTTCCGCACCTAAGAACTATAATTGTAAATATTATTGTACATTTGCCACAAATTTGAAAAGTCTTAATGCACTGAATATGGGAACTAAAAAAGCAACACCCTCCAAAGGAGCTTTTTCGAGAAAGAGATTGTTAAAATACTTTTGGGGCACTATCCTTGTGGGAATAACCGCAGTGATATTTGTCTTCCTATTAGCCTCATGGGGCGCTTTTGGAGAAATGCCTGATTTCAAAGGATTAGAAAACCCTGAAACAAATTTCGCTACTCGTATCTACTCTTCTGATGGTAAGATATTGGGCAAATTCTACTTCAATGACAACCGTACAGCTGTCACTTACAAGGATCTACCCGAACACTTAGTCAATGCGCTGATAGCCACTGAGGATGAGCGTTTTGAGAATCACTCCGGTATCGATATGCGCGGTACACTACGCGCAATCGTCTTCCTCGGTAGGCGAGGAGGAGCTTCTACCATTACACAACAGCTGGCCAAGCTACTCTTCCATCGTGAGGGGTCTAAAAAAACGAGTGAACGCTATTTACAGAAAATAAAAGAATGGATTATCGCCATTCGTCTGGAAAGACAATATACTAAAAAAGAGATACTTACAATGTATTTCAACCAATATGACTTCAACAACAATGCCGATGGTATCCGCTCGGCTTCTCGTATCTATTTTGGCAAAGAGCCCAAGGATCTCAAAATAGAGGAAGGGGCTATGCTGGTAGGTATGTTCAAGAACTCGTCCTTATACAACCCAAGAAAAAATCCGCAAGGGGTCATCAACCGTCGCAATGTGGTGCTCGCCCAGATGGAAAAGAATCACTACCTCACAACCAAGGAAAAGGATTCCTTACAGAAACTCCCCTTGCAGCTGAACTTCAATCCAGAAGGACACAATGAGGGGATCGCTACTTATTTCCGTGAACACCTACGTTCCTTCATGAAGGACTGGGTTAATAAGGAAGAAAACCGCAAGCCTGATGGCTCTAAGTATGACATCTATTCCGATGGACTTAAGATATATACCACTATAGATTCTCGTATGCAAGCCATAGCAGAGGAAGCGGTAAAGAATCACATGAAAAACCTACAAAAGGCTTTCTTCAAGGAGAATAACATAAAGAATAACAAGACTTTCCCCTTTGTAAAACTTTCCAAAGAGGAGATCGATAAGCTCATGGAACGTGCCATGAAGAACTCCGATCGCTGGGCACAGATGAAGTACTTAGGCCATTCTGAAAAGGAAATCCGTGATTCCTTCTATAAGAAAACACCTATGCAGGTATTTTCTTGGCATGGCACTATTGATACAATCATGACTCCTTATGACTCTATCCGTTACTATAAGGCTTTCTTGCGTACTGCTATCATGTCCATGGAACCACAGACAGGACATATCAAGGCGTGGGTAGGTGGAATTGATTATAACAATTTCAAATACGACCAAGTATACCAAGGGGCTCGTCAGGTAGGGTCTGCCTTCAAACCTTTTGTATATGCAGCAGCTATTGACCAACTCGGTTATACCCCTTGTACCCAGATTCCTGATGTAAAAACCTGTATAGAAGCTGGCAAATTTGGCAATGGAAAAGAGTGGTGTCCTCACAATACTAATGGTAGCTATAGTGGAAAAATGATGACCCTAAAAGCAGCACTGGCCAACTCGATCAACTCAATCACAGCCAAGCTCATGGACGATGTGGGTCCTGTACCTGTAGTAAAACTCATCAAGGACTTGGGGATCACTTCCAATATCCCTGAACTACCTTCTATCGCTTTAGGTTCTGCTGATATTACCCTATTCGAAATGGTAGGCGCTTATGGGGCTTTTGCCAACCAAGGGAACTACAGAAAGCCGGTATTTATCACCCGTATAGAGGATAAGGACGGACGTATATTATATGAATATACTCCAGAGGTAAGAAATGCTATCAACCCTGTAAAAGCCTATACCGTAGTGAAGCTGATGGAAGGGGTTACTCAGTCTGGTTCTGGGGCTCGATTGCGCACCAAAGGAGCTGATGGGTATAACAATATTTATAAGAATGTTATCACTGGCTATCCTTATGCCTTTAAGAACCCTATCGCAGGAAAAACGGGAACTACACAGAACCAATCCGATGGATGGTTCATGGGAATGGTGCCTAACTTAGTAACTGGCGTATGGGTAGGTGGTGAAGATAGGTCTGTCCACTTCAAGGGGATACAACTGGGACAAGGAGCTACTATGGCGCTGCCTATATGGGGCTACTACATGAAGAAAATCTATGAAAACAAAGACTTAGAGGTATCCACTGCCCCCTTCCCTATTCCTAAGGACAAAGACGGTGCAAGTATGATTAGCAGTTCAGACCTTGACTGTAAGGGCAATGACCCTGTAGAGACTATAGGCGATGACTCTGAAATAAACTTCTAAGAAATACTTATATTTCAAGATAGAGGAGATAAGCTCTTGAGCTTATCTCCTCTTTTCTATAGTATATTTATTTTAGAAATATCCTTCTATAACTGTCCACTATCTATCCATAGCAGAAGGGTAAGGACAACGGCATAAATAACCATCAAAGGCCAAGCAAATCGAAGCCATTGGTTATAATTGACATTGACCATAGTCAGCGAAGGAAGTGTCATCCCTGTAGGAGTGATCAGCGCCATCATTCCCATACCGAAGAGGTAAGCGGTCACCACATTGTCCCCCTCTACCCCTACAACTGTTGCCAAAGCCCCCATAATAGGCATAGTGAGCACAGCCATACCGGAACTGGAAGCGATAAATAAACTCAATACCCCAAAAATAAGCATCAGTATAGGTAAGAAAAGCATAGGAGACATCCCCTGTACCAGCTCTGTCGCATAGTAGAGTATAGTACCTGATATCTGTCCTTCGTTCAGGATAAAAGAAACCCCTCTGGCTATACCTATGATAAAGGCTACTCCCAAAAGATCTCTGGCCCCTATGAGGAAATGCTCTATGAACTTCTCCTCGCCTGTACGCTGAAGAATTGCTATCACGATAGCTGCTACCAAGAATAAGCCCGTCATCTCCTGAAACCACCACCCCCACTGGGAAACTCCTACAATCATTACTACAAAGGTAAGTGCAAAGATAAATAACTGTATCTTGGTAGAAAATTTCAAACTATGGGTTGTTTCCGGTGTATTGGAGGCATATATTTCAGGTACAGCAGTTCCATATACTAACGATTTTTCAGGATTCTTCTTTACTTTTTCCGCATAGCGAATGATGTAAACAATACTAATGACCAAACAAAGTACCAAAGCCACAGCACGTATGGTAAGTCCAGAAGTCCAATCGACTCCCGCAGCATCCGAAGCGATAATCACCGCAAAAGGATTGGCTGTAGATGCCAAAGACCCCACATTGGCACTTACAAAAATTACCGCCAAAGGCACCAACAGATCATAGCCAGCTGCTAAGAAAATAGGCACCAACATAGGGTAGAAAGCCAGCGTTTCTTCTGCCAAGCCGAAGGTAGTCCCCCCCAGCGCCATCAGGGTAGAGAGCACGATAATAAGAATTCCCTCCTTCCCTCTGAAGCGATGTGCCAGATAGCCCACCCCCTCATTGAGCGCCCCTGAGCTATTGAATACTCCTATAAATCCCCCTATGAAAAGTACAAAGAGAATCAAGCTCACCGCTTCATATATTCCCTTGATAGGTGCAAAAAGTACCTCTGTGATCCCTTGTGGAGTTGCTTTACGCTCTTGGTAGGTATTAGGAATAGAGATTGGGTTCTTGATCTTCTGCTCTTTGAACTTGTCAAGAGTAATGGAGATATTGCGGCTGGTAAGCGCCTCTTGAGTAGCGGGTACTTCCTGAGTCTTATCTACACTTTGAATCACAAAAACATCTTTACCCTTATCATACCAAAGTGTATCATAGCCACCTGAGGGTAAGAGCCAAGTGAGGGTTGCAGCAAAAATCATAACTATCACAAGGACAGTGTAGGGTGTCGGAAATTTTATTTTTTTCATCTTTTATAATAATTTTTCTTGCATAAGAATCATTTAGAGCAACTTATATAGCCCAATACAATCGTACAAAGATAGTAAAAAATAGAGTAAAATCAACAAAAAAACGAAATTATCTTTATCTTAATCTCAAAAGAGAAAGACTACCCCTATTAGGATAGTCTCTTGTATAAAAATAAACAACTATAACCGTTTTAATTACTCCTGTGGCTTGTGATATTCTATGGTACGTTCTGTGATATAAGATCCTTTACCATCAGTATATTGGATACGCTCTATCCAATTTTTGTAAGCATCCGTTTTGAAATGCTGGGTGAGCTTGGAGGTAAGATCCCCTTGTGGATTGAAAGTACGGGTCTCGATAAGTTCTCCCTTAGGATTATAGAAATATTTAAAAGTATACGCTAAGCTTCCATTGAAGTTGTACCCCTGTTGCTCTACCTTTTGATTTTTTTCATTATATTTATAAGTTTCCTTCTGAGCGAGTGCCCCTTGTGCATCATGCTCTACCATTTCAGTTACATTTCCTTTGGTATCATAAGTATAGGAAATCTTCTGTACTTGCTTGTCATTCTTATCAAGGGTAGTACGAGAGGTTTCATTGCCATTCTCATCATAGGTATACACATAGTTAAACTGAGGTTTGTCCTTGTTGTCCATGCTTTTCACCTGAGTGATTTTGCCATTATCATCATAAACATATACATCCTTTTTCCAGAGTACTCCTGCATTGTTATACTCTTCTACAAAGAAGAGCTTAGGGTCAGGAATCTCATCATAAGAGAGTTTTTTAGGTTCCTCTTCTTTAGGTTTTTCAGTACCAGCCGAAGGATTCTTAGTAGGATGCTCACTTGCCTTGGCATCATATACATTAACCTCCGTTCTATTTCCTTTGCTATCATAGGTATAGACGAACTTTTTCCAGAGTACTCCTTTGATACGCAGCTCATCCTCTATGAGGCTATTGATTTTTTCAGGTGTGATATGTTCGGTAAAGAACTCTTCCTTTTTAGTAACTTTTCCTTTGTCATCATACTCCCACTTGACCTGATAAGCTATTTGGTTTTTGACTGTAATTGTTTTTTCCACCATATGATTGGCAGTATCATAGCGGCAAGATTCTCTACTGATGAGTGTTCCGTGAGCATCGAAGCTATCACACTCTAACTGGTTGCCCCTGTTATCATAGCGATATACATAGCGCCAGAGGAGCATTTGCTTATCATCATAGGAAGCCTCTTCGGTTTTTTGGCCTTTTTATCATAGCGATAGACCACTTTCCCTTTGAAACCTTCTTCTCCTTTCTCTAATGGAGCAGTTTTTTTAATTTCCTTTTTTACAGGAGCTACTTTTTTCACATCGCTCCCTTCGTATATAGCTTGCTGTCCACCATACACTTCCATTAGGATAATAGGCGATTTTCTCGGTCATATTTCCTTTTTTGTCATAGGAGATCAGAAAATTTTCCATTCCTTTTTCTATTTTTCCTTTGCCATAATTTCCACCTCCCTTATCCAAAGCCTTGTAAGTAATCACACGGATACTACTTACAGGTCCATTGAGAGATTTCTTATAATTTTCTTTTCCAATGCTTTGTGCAAAAGCCGCACAACACACCAACCCAGCAATAGAGAGAAGTGACTATTTCATCTTATAATATATTTACTTATTTCTGAGGTACAAAAGTATAAAATTATTTAGTGAAAACATAAGAATAACATTTATTTAACATAAAAAAGACTACTTTAAAAAGTAGTCTTTCGAAAGTCTATGATTTTTGTCCTTAATTTGTGTACAAAAATCAATTTTATGGATAATATTCTATAGTACGTTCTGTGATATAAGTAGCCTTACCCTCAGCATATTGAGTAAGTTTTATCCAATTGTTATGGTCATCCAATTTGTACTCCTGAACCAGTTTGGAAGTCTGTTCCCCTTTAGGGTTGGTGGTTACAGACTCTACACATTCGCCCAAGTGATTGTAAGAGAACTTAATAAGGAAAGCCAGTGAACCATTGGTATTGAGCCCTTTCTGCTCTATGATCTGGTCTTTGTCATTGTATTTATAAGTATTGCGCTGAATCAGTTCCCCATAAGCGTCATATTCAGCACGTTCCAAGAGGTGACCTTTGAGGTCATACAAATGAGTAGTCTTTTGAATCATCTCATTACTCTTGTCATAATTGATACACTCTATTTCTCTGCCCTTAGCATCGTACTTATAAGTGTAGCGGAAGAGTGGTTTCCCTTCATTATCGACACTTTTCACCTCAATAATCTGACCTTTGTCATCATACACATAAGTATCCTTTTTCCAAAGATTGCCCAAGTTGTCATGTTCGTCTGTATAAAGGAGCTTAGGATTGGGTAGCTCATCATAAGAAGGTTGTTTAGGCTGTTGTGCACCTCCAACATACTTAGGAGCTTCCTTTTCTGAGCGTCATAGACATTGACTTCTACACGATTTCCCTTGTTATCATAAGAATATTTTATCTTTTTTCAGAGTACTCCCTGAGTATTGATCTCATCAATGACGAGCTTATCAAGTTTTTCAGGAGTGATTAGTTCGGTAAAATATTCCTCCTTTTCAACAACTTTTCCTTTGTCGTCATACTGCCATACACACTTATAAGCGGTTTGGTTATTCATGGTAATGGTTTTTTCCAAGACTTTTTCATTGGTATCATAACGATAAGATTCACGAGAAATCAAGTTGGCTTGTGTATCGAAGTTATCTTTTTCCAAGAGATGTCCCTTATTGTTATAACGGTATACATAACGCCAGAGGAGCGTTCCTTTAGAGTCAAAAGAAGATTCTTCAGTTTTCTGTCCTTTTTTGTCGTATCGGTAAACAACCTTACTACGGAATCCTTCTTCTGTTTTTTCTAAGGCAACCTTTTCCTTAGGGCTGTACCACCATTTTCTCAGGCACTTCCTTAGGGATATCACTCCCTTCATATACATACTTTTTGGTATACCACACCTTTCCATTGGTGTAATAAGCTACCCTATCGGTTACATTTCCTTTTTTGTCATAGGAAATCAGAAAGTTGTCCATTCCTTTGGCCACACTTCCCTTTCCAAACTTCCCTCCTCTTTTGTCTAAGGCTACATAAGTGGTAATACGTACACTCTTGACATTCCCAATCAAAGTGTTTTTGTAATCTTTCTTACCCGTTTATTGTGCAAAAAGAAAGGTTGAAAAACAAGTAAAGAGTAAAGCTTGTTTTACTCTTGGTAAAATCAGTTTCATCCTAATAGTTATTAAATTTCTACATTACGTTTTAGTCTCTATAATTGTTCAGTTAAAAAATTGTTCTTCTTGCATTAGAGTAAAATAGTATAGAATCAGTAGATATCTCTATTTTTTTGCAAATATACGTTTTTTATTTTAATTCACAATCTATTAAAACACTTAACAGCCCTTTATTATATATCACATACATATAATAAAATTGATTATCAATAAAATAAAATTAAAGTTAAAATTATATTTAACTAAATATAACTATTTAAAAAAAATAATCCCTAATAATTTATAAATAGAAGAAGAAAAAGATTATCTTAATTTTGTCGTATATAAAGCAGTTATATAACAATTATTTATCATTTTTGTAAAAAGATTATATCGATGTATTATTTTGTATTCTTTTTTATTCCATCTGTCTAATAGGTTATTATTTTATGAATAGCCTCATAAAAAGTTAAAAAAAAGAGGTATTTTACCCTATTTCGTTCTTTGTATTTTGTACAGAATTTAGAAAAATATTTTACATCAACTATCCGATTCATACATTTTTACGTATATCTTCTATTTTTTTACATACATAGACAGAAAAAACACTTTCTTTTTTTCTTATCAAGGAAATGTGAAGAGCCACCCTATAATTTACCGTTTTTTTATATTGTAGCTTTCAGATATAATGCTTATTTTTGCCACGCTGAATTAGCACCCTTAGATAAGATGAAAAAGATATTTCTCCCATTTGTTATTTGTGTGGGAACCCTCTCTATATTAGCTCGACTTTTTTATTTGCAAGTGCTTGAAAAAGAATCTCGTAAGGATAGCATAGCCAGCGATGTAGCCATCGAAGTGTCCTATGACTATCCCGAGCGTGGTTACATATACGATCGCAATGGCAAGCTACTGGTGACCAACCAATCTGCCTATGATATCATGGTCATTCCCAGAGAAGTAAAACCCTTAGACACCTTGGAGTTCTGTAACCTTGTAGGTATTGATATTGTACGTTTTAGGGAAGAGCTTGACAAAGCAAAGAAATATTCCTACCGCAAGCCTTCAGTTTTTGTGAGCCAACTCTCCAAGGAAGAATATGCTCCCCTACAAGAGAAGCTGAGAAAGTTCAGTGGTTTTTTTGTACAAAAACGCTTGCTCAGGCACTATGAGACCTATAGTGGTGCCAACGTATTGGGGTATATCAGTGAGGTCAATGATTGGGAGCTCAAGAATAACCCCTATTACTTAGCTGGAGAGATCATCGGTCGGCAAGGAGTGGAAAAACAATATGAGGATTTCCTAAGAGGGAAAAAAGGGGTTCGCTACCTACAGAAAGACAAGTTCAACCGTGTGATAGGCTCCTATAAGAACGGGGCTTACGACACCCTTCCTGTAGCGGGAAAATCCTTAGAACTGACCATAGATGACGATCTACAAAGCTATGGAGAGATCCTCATGCAGTGCAAGCGAGGGAGTATTGTCGCTATAGAGCCCAAGAGTGGGGAGATCTTAGCCCTTGTCTCCGCTCCTTCGTATGATCCCAACCTACTGGTGGGGCGCAAGCGTTCACAGAACTACACCCTACTATACAATGACTCCATAGCCAAACCTCTTTTTGACAGAGCCCTTTTGGCGGAATATCCACCGGGATCAACCTTCAAGCCCTTCACTGCCCTTTTAGGCTTACAAGAAGGGGTGATGACGCCACAATCAGTAGTCTCTTGTAATGGTGGTTATCACTACGGAAACCGAGTAATGAAGTGCCACGCTCATGCCTCGCCACTGGATATGCTACATGCTATTGCCACCTCTTGCAACGCCTATTTTGCACACGAATATCGCAAAATCATAGAGAAATACCCCACCCCAGCACAAGGGATTACCGCATGGGGGAATGACCTAAGGAGTTTCGGCTTTGGGGAATATTTAGGCAGTGACTTCCCTATAGGGCGTAAGGGATATATCCCAGATGCCGCCTTCTACAATCGTCACTATGGAGAGAACGGATGGCGCGCCACCACCAATATCTCCAACGGGATAGGACAAGGAGAAGTCTTAGTCACTCCGCTACAGCTGGCCAATGCCTTATCGGCTATTGCCAACAAGGGGGACTACTACACCCCTCACATTGTCCGAAAGATAGATGGGAAAACCACCCCCTTCACCCAATATACAGAAGTGAAGCATACCCGTGTGGCTCCCCAATACTTCGACCCTATCATCAAGGGGATGAATCTTTCCTACACAGGAGGTACCTCCCGAGGCACTCAGATAGATAGTGTGAATGTGGCTGCCAAGACAGGAACAGCTGAGAACTACATCCGTGTCAATGGCAAGCGTATGCAGCTTACAGACCACTCTATATTCATGGCTATGGCACCTATAGAAGATCCTAAAATAGCTATCGTCGTAGTGGTAGAAAACGGATACTTCGGTGCCCGTATTGCCGGACCTATAGCCTCACTTATGATAGAGAAATACCTCACTAAGAATGTGAAAAGAAAAGACCTCGAGAAACGAATGATTGAGAAGAGCTTAGAAGAGGAATATGCTAAGCCCTACTCAGGACGACCTTTTTCTATTAACCAATAAACAATATTATGCTCAAACATCTTGACTGGATCAGTGTCTTACTATACTTTGCTTTGGTGACCATCGGATGGGTCTGTATCTATGCCACAGGCTATAATGAACATACGACCAACCTGATGGATTTTTCGCAACATGCGAGCAAGCAGCTATTTTTTGTTTGTACCAGTGTGTTACTTATCCTCTTCATTTTGGCTATAGAAGCCCAATTCTATGAGAACTCGGCAGAGATTTTTTATATTTTTGCTATACTGCTCTTGATAGGAGTACTCATCTTTGGGAAGACGATCAATGGAGCCAAGGCGTGGTATGCTTTGGGGCCAGTGACGATCCAGCCGGCAGAGTTTGCCAAGACGGCCACAGCACTGCTCTTTGCCAAACAGCTAAGCCATATCCAGACGGATATTCGTCGTTTTAAGGATTTGCTTAACGTGTTAGTAATCATTGTAGTTCCTTGTTTTTTGATCATTTTACAACCAGACCCTGGGAGTACCTTGGTCTATGGGGCTTTTATCTTTGCCCTGAACCGCGAGGGAATGAGTTCCTCCTTTGTCTTTCTGATGTTGTTGTTTCTGAGTGTTTTTCTATCCACTCTCAAGTTTGGCATGGGCAATACAATTACCTTTTTCTCGCTACTTACCTGTATATATGGATATTGGGTCAAGAAACAAAAGGGGCATATTCCCTATAAGAATGTGTCTTTATTGGTCTTGCTATGTGTGCTGACTTCCTTTTCAGCCAATTTTATCTTCTACAATGTCTTCAAACAACACCACCGAGATCGCTTTAGCTTATGGTTGCGCTTGGAGAATGAGATTACTGACAGCCAGACCCTACGCCAGACTGTGGCCTACAACACCCTACAAGCCGAATCTGCTATCTCATCCGGTGGACTGTCAGGAAAAGGCTTCTTGGAGGGTACCCTCACCAAAGGGGACTTTGTTCCAGAACAGCATACCGACTATATCTTCACTACCTTGGGTGAGGAATGGGGCTTCTATGGTACCACAACTGTGACCCTACTCTTTGCTATACTCTGCCTAAGAATATGGTATCTGGCTGAAAACCAGAGATGCAAATTTTACCGTATCTACGGATATTGTGTAGCAGCTATCTTTTTCATTCACTTCTTTATCAATATCAGTATGGTCATAGGAATCATGCCTACCATAGGGATTCCGCTACCCTTTTTCAGCTATGGAGGTTCTGGACTGTGGGGATTTACCATGCTACTATTTATCTTCCTAAGGCTGAATATGAATAAGGAAAAACACTGAGCAATGTTTAATGTTTAATGATCAATGATATGCCAGAGCTCTGTTCTCTGTTCTCTGTTCACTGCTCACTGTTCTAAAAAAATTTCTTTTTCTCTCATACATATAGGAAAAAAACGTATATTTGTTGTGTTTTTTAAGACCTTTCTTCTTTACTTGAACACAAGAGAGAAAGGTGGAGGAATTTTATTCCTTTAAAAAAGAATAATATTAATTTACCATACATATGAGACAATTCTTTATTCCCCTAAGTTGTGTATTAGTGCTTTCGGCTTGTCACGACAAGGTTCAAAAAGAGGAGAACACTCAAGAGGCATGGGAGCAGATAACCTATCCTGAAACCAAAAAGGAAAATGTGGAAGACACCTATTTTGGAGAAAAGGTCATAGACCCCTATCGCTGGCTTGAGGACGACCAAAGTGCTGAGACCGAGGCATGGGTAAAAGCCCAGAATGCGGTAACCTTCGGGTATCTACATTCTATTCCCTTCCGTGACAAAATCAAAGCACAGGCCGAAAAGCTATGGAATCATGAACAGCTCACCGCCCCCTTTCGTGTAGGTGAGTATACTTATTATTATAAGAATAATGGACTACAGAACCAAGATGTCCTCTACCGCAAAGGCAAAGACGGCAAAGAAGAACTCTTCCTTGACCCCAATGGCTTTGCTGCTGATGGTACTACTTCGCTCGCAGAGGTGAATTTTTCCAAAGATGGTTCCCTTGTATGCTACCTTATCTCGGAAGGAGGAAGCGACTGGCGCAAGGCTATTGTCATGAATACCCAAACCCGTGAACAAGTAGGCGATACCATTGTAAATATCAAATACTCAGGAGGCTATTGGTACAAAAACGAAGGCTTTTACTATTGTAGTTACGACAAGCCAAAAGGAAGTGAGCTTTCCGAAAAAACCGACCAAAATAAGCTCTATTACCACAAGCTCGGCACTCCACAATCTTCAGATGTCCTCATCTTTGGAGGCAAACCAGAGGAGAAAAACCGCTTCGTAGGAGGCTATGTATCCAATGATGAAAACTACCTTATCATCCGTGGAGAAGAAACTACCTCTGGAGGTAAGCTTTGGATCAAAGATCTTAGAAAACCTAATAGTCCCTTAGTAAATATTCTAAACGACTATTCTTCCGACACCTTTGTTCTTGCCATCAAGGGTGACAAAATCTACTTCCAGACCAACCTAAATGCTCCTAATGGAAAAATCGTGGTGGCAGATCTGAAAGACCCTACTCCCGCACACTGGAAAGACCTTATCCCTGAAACAGAAAATGTCATCACCCCTGTAATAGCTGGAAAATATATCTTGGCTCACTATATGAAGGATGCCATTTCTGAGGTAAAACAATACGACTTCGAAGGGAAGTTCATCCGTGAGATAAAACTTCCTGCTCTGGGTACTGTAACCTTGGAAAGTGCTAAGGAAGAAGAAAATGAAAGCTACTTCTCTTTTGAAAACTTCTATACTCCTTCCAGTATCTACAAACTACACTTGGAAAAAGGAGACACCGAGCTCTATTGGGCTCCCAAAATGGACTTCAACCCTAATGATTTTGAATCCAAACAAGTATTCTACACCTCCAAGGATGGAACCAAAGTACCTATGATCATCTCCTATAAAAAAGGTACCCCCTTGGATGGTACTGCCCCTGCAACCCTCTATGGCTATGGAGGATTCAATATCAGCTACACCCCATGGTTTGCCGTTACCTATGCTATATGGATGAACAATGGTGGCGTATTCGCAGTAGCCAATATCCGTGGTGGTGGCGAATATGGTAAGAAATGGCATGATGCGGGCACCAAGTTCCAAAAACAAAATGTATTTGACGACTTCATTGGCGCTTGTGAGTACTTGATAGATAACAAATATACTTCCAAGGAAAAACTCGCCATCAAAGGAGGTTCCAATGGAGGTCTGCTTATAGGCGCCGTAATGACCCAGCGACCAGACCTGATACGAGTAGCCCTCCCCTATGTAGGAGTGATGGACATGCTCCGCTACCACAAGTTCACCTCAGGTGCTGGTTGGGCTTATGACTATGGTACTTCCGACGATAGCAAAGAGATGTTCGAATACCTCAAAGGCTACTCCCCTGTACACAATGTAAAAGAAGGTACTTGCTATCCTGCTACCCTTATCTTCACTGGAGACCATGATGACCGTGTGGTACCTGCCCACAGCTTCAAGTTTGCCGCACAATTGCAGAGCAAACAATCCTGCAAGAACCCCGTATTTATACGAATAGAAACCAATGCAGGTCATGGTGCTGGTACTCCTGTAAGCAAGATCATAGACCAAACTGCCGACTGGCAAGCCTTTGCCCTTTGGAATATGGGATACAAAAAACTGCCTAACGAGAAATAACTCTCCTCTTAGCAGGCATATGCGTTGATTTTAGGAATACTTCCTTTTTGCCTATCTTCTTTTTTATAAAGGATTGTAGGGGAAAAGGAAGTATCTTTTTGTAAAAACCGCCCTCCACTATCAAGCAACCTATCACGAGAGGATAGTATATCTTCTTCTTTTATAGCAACTTGGCTAAGTATCGGCACTATCTTAGGCTTAGGACTTTCGTCCATCTCAGTCGCTTGTTTACCCTCTGTAATAGGTGTTTGTTTTTGCATTACTGGTTCCTCTCTTCTTGAAACCTTTGGGGTAGTAGCTACTTCCTTAGAAGCAGAAGAAATCGGCTCTTTCTCTGCAGGAGGAGTACTGATCTTTTGTTGAGGTTTTTCGACTGTTTTCTTCTGAGGTCTATTCCAACCCTCCATAGTAGCCAAGAGCTTGATAGCGGCCAATCTCTCTCGTATGGTAGGATAAACAGTTTTTTCTCCTTGCTTTTGAGCAGTTCCTTGGGCTATCTCCAAGAGTATTTGTATAGCTTGCTCTCTCATGATGGTGTATAAATTAGATTTCTGGGGCAAAGGTACAATCCCCCAAGAGGCAAAGTCAAGAAGACACCCCATGAGAAGTGAGAGAAAAAACGAGAATAACGATCAATGATCAATGATGAATGATGAATGCTACAACCCAACAACTAAAATCTAAAACCTTTTTTGTTTTTTCAAAAAAAAGTCGTATATTTGTAGCGGTTTTAACAGAAACATTAAAAGCTGTTAATTTAATTATTACATCTATGAGACATTTTTTTATTCCCATGGGTTGCTTGCTTGCTCTTTCAGCTTGTAAGAACAACACCCAACCTGCCCAAACAGAAGAGATGAAAGACTTTGCCTACCCTCAGACCAAAGAACAAGTCGTAGAAGATGACTACTTTGGCGAAAAAGTAGCGGATCCCTATCGCTGGCTTGAAGACGACAGAAGCGCCGAGACAGAAGCATGGGTGAAAGCACAAAGCCAATTCACTGCTGATTATCTCAATGCTATTCCTTATCGCAAGACGATCAAGGAACAATTGGAGAAACTCTGGAACTATGAAAAATCCGGAGCACCCTTCGTAGAAGGAGACTATACCTACTACTACCGTAACAATGGTTTGCAAGATCAGAGCGTCCTCTACCGTAAGGACAAGGAGGGTAAGGAAGAAGTTTTCCTTGACCCTAACAAGTTTGCAGCTGATGGAACTACTTCCTTGGCTGGAATCAACTTTTCAAAAGATGGTTCTCTGGTATGCTACCTAATCTCCGAGGCTGGTAGCGACTGGAAAAAGGCGATTGTGCTCAATGCTAAAACCAAAGAACAAATAGGCGACCCTATTGTCGATGTCAAATTTGGAGGTGGTAATTGGCGTGGCAACGAAGGTTTTTACTACTCTTCTTATGACAAACCAAAAGGCAGTGAACTTTCTGAAAAAACAGACCAAAACAAGGTATACTACCATAAGTTAGGTACTTCCCAAAAAGAAGATGTGCTTATTTTCGGAGGAACTCCTGAGGAAAAAAATCGCTATACCGATGCTTTTGTAACCGATGATCAAAGATATCTTGTTATCTTCGGTGCAGATGCTACCTCTGGCAACAAACTCTTTATCAAAGACCTGAAAGATCCTAAAGCACCTTTGGTAACTATCCTTAACGACTATTCTTCCGACACTTCTGTGATTGATGTAAAAGGAGACAAGCTCTACCTCTTCACCAACCTGAATGCGCCTAACGGAAAAGTGGTAGTCACCGATATCAAAACTCCTACTCCTGATCACTGGAAAGACCTTATTCCTGAGACAGAAAACGTATTGGATGTGATCACCGCTGGTGGCTATATCCTTGCCAAATATACCGTAGCTGCCCTTACTGAAGTGAAACAATATGACTTCACAGGTAAGTTCATCCGCGATATCAAGCTCCCTTCTATAGGAGTAGCAGGAGGGTTCTCTGCCAAAGAAAACCAAAAAGATACTTATTTCTGGTTTACCAACACTTGTACCCCTACAAGTATCTACAAGCTCAACTTAGAAAGCGGAGAAACGACCCAATACTGGAAACCTTCTATCAACTTTAACTCCGATGAATACGAATCCAAACAAGTATTCTATACTTCCAAGGATGGTACTAAAGTGCCTATGACTATCACTTATAAGAAGACAACCAAGCTTGATGGTACAGCCCCTACCCTACTCTATGGCTATGGCGGATTCAATGCCATTACTTATCCTTACTTCGGGGTAAGCACTGCCATATGGATGAACAATGGAGGGGTATACGCTACTGCTAACATTCGCGGAGGTGGTGAATATGGTAAAAAATGGCACGATGCAGGTACCAAATTCCAAAAACAAAACGTGTTCGACGACTTTATTGCTGCCGCAGAATACCTTATCAAAGAAAAATACACCTCCAAAGAGAAATTGGCTATCAAAGGAGCTTCCAACGGAGGTCTCTTGGTAGGAGCGGTGATGACCCAGCGTCCTGACCTTATGCGTGTAGCCTTGCCCGATGTAGGGGTGATGGATATGCTTCGCTACCACAAATTCACCGCAGGAGCAGGTTGGGCTTATGACTATGGTACTTCCGATGATAGTAAGGAAATGTTCCAGTACCTAAAAGGCTATTCTCCTATACACAATGTAAAAGACGGAGTATGCTATCCTGCTACTATGGTATCTACAGCTGACCATGATGACCGTGTAGTACCAGCTCACAGCTTCAAGTTTGCCGCTCAATTACAGAAAAAACAAGCCTGCAAGAATGTACCTATCATTATCCGTATAGAAACCAATGCAGGACATGGAGCTGGTACTCCAGTAAGCAAGATGATCGAAGGATATGCCGACGAACAAGCCTTCTCCCTCTGGAATATGGGATATAAGGAACTACCTAAACAATAGTCAGTGATCAGTGAACAGTGATCAACCTATGACAAATGATAAAAGACAAATGACGAATCTCTTCTAAAGTTTAGGAGGATTCGTCATTAGTCATTAATAATTAATAATTAATAATTGACAATGAATGGTATAGGACTGGAAAAGTATACTAAACTTATCGGAAAAGGTATACATGGAAATCATCCTGCCTATGATAAATATGTAAAAACGCAATTAGATAGATTTAATAAAATAGGTTTAACTCCTGAACAAGCTAATAAGTTCTTACAAGAAGAATTGATTCCTGATTTAAAGGAAAAAATTATTAAAGCTAAAACTCAGGGATGAACTTAAATGAAATACTTTACTATAGATGAGTCTATTGACTTAGATATTATTGGAGAATATCCACAAGTATCTACAACAGAAAATTGTGTATTGGGCTCTCCATTCTCCGATAAAAAACTTTCTTTTGGAGAGATTCCTAATAAAATACCTTATTTAGAATTAGAGTTTAATAAAAGGGCTAAAAAAACAACTCTTGATTTTGGAAACTTACACACTTTGAGGGATAGTGTCGCCTTTGCTTTAGCTTTCTTTTATATCAATTATGGGTACATCTAAAGTTGTATCATACTTTTTGAAGCACCACCCAAAAGCCATATCCCCACCCCCGAGGCTACTCGCCGCCAACAATTAGAAAGAGAACGCATCGGCAAATGGTAACACCATCTTAACTCTTACCTATTAACTCTTACCTAAACAAAGGCAATAATGAATATTTTTAAGAAAATAACAAATGAATTAGGAGTAGATACTCCATTAGATAAAATCATAAAAGAAAAACCTAAGTCTTTTGATATGGATAAATTAAAAGATGCTATGGTAGTAGAAGTAAATGATAAAGTATATCGAGAACAAAAAAGCCTTCCAAGAGAATTTAGTTGGATTTTTTTCATCATTTTTACAATCGGATTCTCTTTTATACTAATAGGAATTTTATTAAATAGTGAAAATGTTATTATACATATCATTAGTATAATTATTTATATAATTATTTGTGTGGGAGCAGGGACTTTCCCTTTATTTGCCCCTTATAAAGAACTTATTTTAAACCGTGAAGAAGGAACTATTAGTATGCCTTGTGCTTTTAAAAAAGAAAATGTGGTTATTTCTTTTGAGGAAGGAGATGGTATTGTTAAATTCACAGCGGGAGGGGGAGCCGCTCCTGATGTTTATTTAGTTTTTTTGCATAAAAATAGAAAAAAAGGCGGACACTTATCGCATTCTGATATCTATGCTTTTTGGGAGTTTGTAGTCTGGTATATGGATAAAAACCGCCCACTACCCCCTGGCACCGCCTTTGATCCCTATCGCGAAGCAGATTTCCAGCGCCGTAAAGCCGAGGGGTTTCCTAAACCGCTCTACAAAAGCTATATCCCCACCCCCGAGGCTACCCGCCGCCAACAATTAGAAAGAGAACGCATCGGCAAATGGTAACACCCTCTTACCTCTTAACTCTTACCTAAATCCCCGCTAAAACTTGGAAAAATGAATATTTTTAAGAAAATAACAAATGAATTAGGAGTAGATACTCCATTAGATAAAATCGTAAAAGAAAAACCAAAGTCTCTTGATATGAATAAATTAAAAGACGATATGGTAGTAGAAGTAAATGATAAAGTATATCGAGAACAAAAAAGCCTCCCTAAAAAGTTTAATTGGTTAATGTGTTTCCCATTAATACTCTGCTCCTTTATTATCATATATGGAGTTTTTTCTAATACAGATAATTTAGCTACACAAATTATTTGTATCCTTATTTGTGTAATTATTTGCATTGTAGGAGGAGCTTATGATATATATGCTCCTTATAAAGAACTTATTTTAAACCGTGAAGAAGGAACTATTAGTATGCCTTGTG
>ERZ773021.90-NODE-90-length-81929-cov-11.4004_pt1 | contig 81929 bp, 73 predicted proteins | sample MGYA00511668_ERZ773021 | MGnify/ENA primary metagenome ERZ773021 (study PRJEB29015, sample SAMEA2737961) | human oral metagenome | biome: human oral; feature: human-associated habitat; material: dental | place: China | collected 2032 ...
TTCTATGGAAGTTTTTTTTTGCTTATTTTTCCCTGCATAAGACATCCCCATATCCGAAATACATCTCTAACACTAATAAAATAGTGAATTTATTAAAAACTATTCTAAATAAAGAGTATGAAACTACTATTTTCAAATTTTAAACATACTTCAGTATAAATAGCTTATCGTAACATTTTTTTATGCAGATAAAATATTTAAGCATGGTGAGTTTTTAGTCAGTGAAGAAAAATGTCATAGACTGGATATAGAGGTTATTGTATAGCAATTCTTTCGCAATTTTAATTATTAGGACAAATCTTTACCACAAGATAAGAATTTACAGAAATGAGCAATCCTTTGAAAAAGAAAAAGTCAAAAGGTTGAAATGAATTATTTTTTTAGAACATAAGTAGTTATTCTGAATTTTTGGATAAAATACATTATGTTTATTTTAATTGACAGAGATAAAGAGTTTTTTAAAAAAGATTTTGCAAACTTTTGAAATCATCGGTACTTTGAAGGGATTTTTTTATATAACATAAATTGCAATATAAACTAATTTCGTGTAAAAATTTTTCAAATGGCGTTGAATAGTTTAAACATTTTCTTGGTCTTGAGTTTATCAGCATTAAGGTTTTTATCAAGTCTTCTGTCTCTACTTTTGATATGTCGGTCTTCTTTGGGTAAAATTCTCTTAGAAGACCGTTGCTGTTTTCATTGCAGCCTCTCTGCCATGAGCAGTAAGGATCTGCAAAATAGAAATCTATTCCCATCTTCTCCACCTCTTCCCAGCATGAAAATTCCTTCCCCCTGTCTGATGTGAAAGTCTTGAATGCTTCTTCTGGTATATTGGCTGTCAGCTGTCTTATTGCTTCCATCATTGAATTTTTACTTCTATCTTTCATCTTTATTGCAACATAAAACCGTGTCTTCAATTCCACAAATGTTGCGAAGCAGGCTTTGCTTTCTCCTCTTGATGAAACTACCGAGTCCAGCTCCCAATGCCCAAAAACTTCTTTTTTCTTTACTTCTTCCGGTCTGTCGCCGATTGACTTCCCAATATTGAATTTCCCTCTAGTCTCCTTAGTTTTCGCTCTCCTTCCCTTTCTTCTCAAGACATTCAGCGAAACATCCAGAAAATTACTGTACAGCCAGTTATAGATAGTTTTAAATGACAGTCTCCCCTTTAATTCCCTGCCAGCAATTTGTTCAGGTGATTAAGTCTTGCAGAGCCTGTCTTCTATCAGATTTTTCAATTCAGCAGTAATTTTGAATCTCTTCCTTTATTAGCAGCTTTTGTACTGGCATCCTCTTGAGCATTCTCAGAAGAGTATTCGCCATTAATTCTTTTGATTTCACGATAAATGGTAGCCCTGTGCCTGTTAAGAATTTTAGAAATTTTGTAATTTTCTTTTAGCAGGACCTCTAGTTTATTTCCTTCATTTATGGTAAAATATTTATGGCTAATGATATATTTCCTTTCGTTAATGTTTTTGTGGTTACTAACATTTTAACACGAAATTATCATGAGTTTTTATATTTTTTAGTTTGTCGAAATATATTATACAATCTATGGTAAAAAAATATAAAACAAAATTGTAATAGATATTTTTATTTAAGATGTAATTTAGTTAAATTGTATTGTGAGATATAATAAATTTATTTTAAAATTTAAGAAATAAAAAAGTTGTAGGTGAATTATGAAAAATAATAATATTGTAATTATGTATGATATAATGAAAAATATTAATAGAATTTATTTTAAGGCACAAAGTCTTGAAAATTCAGAAATGAAATGGAATTATAGTGGAAATGGGAACATAACAGTTACAAATGATTGTGAAAAAGTTTATTTTTCTGAGGAAATAATTCTTAGTGATGGATTAAAATATTTTGATAAAAAATTATGGAATTTTATGGAAGATTGTATAGAGTTTTATAGATATAGAAATGGGGAATATGAAAAAATATTTGAATTTTATTTAAAAAATGAAGAGTTTGTAGTAAAAAAAGATTATTGGTGTAGTCCTGATTTATATTTTGGAAATATTAGAATTATTGGAGATAAGATATGTTTTTCTGTTAAAATTGAAGGTACTAGAAAAAATGAATTATTAGAGTATGTTTATTTTAGAGATTCTGAATTAGATATTTTATAAATTTTAAATTACTTACTGTGTTAGTAAAAATTTAAAACTTTTCATCTTAACTAGTTTCTTTACAAGATTTAGTATTACCTCTTGTTAGAAAATATTTTTTAATGAATTTGTTACGTAACTTGAATTTGATATAAATTAAGAAAAAATCTTGGAAATAGAATTAGATTAAAATAATACATTTTTATATTAGACCTGTTCGATAACTTATAGTTCAAAATTATAAATTGCACAAATTAACGAAAATCTCAGGGCAAATTTTCTTCTCTTGTTTCTATAACGTGTAGACACTATCCTAAATCTCTTGATATGCCTGTTCACATGCTCTATGTAAATTCTACGTCTTGAAATAATTGAATTGTATTTCTTGTCCTCTTTAGTTAATTTATGCTTTTTTGTCGATTTTTTAGGTACCAAGCTGTTGCCGTGTATCTTATCCATGCCTATTTATCCCTTGTCGGCAATTAAAATGACATCTTTTGAAAAATGCACACGGTTTCTGCAGAACAGCCTGAAGTCATGAATGCTCTCGTGAGAAAACGAGACGTTAAGTATCCTTAAATCCTTTTTGTCTGCCACAATCTGAACCTTTATCGTGTGCTTTTTCTTTTTTCCCGAGTAAGATTTCCGCTGTTTTTTTTAGGACGCTCAATTTCACATTCCGTAGCATCAACCGGCACGACTTCTATCTCAGTGTCCCTGACAAGTTCCCTTTTTTTGGGCAAAGAAAACTCCTGGCTTTTTATCAAGATGTTTTCAACCCATTTAATGCGCTCACAGATGGTACTTTTTGCAACACCGTATTCAAAGGCAATATTTTCCATACTTCTGTAGTCACGATAGTATGGAAGCATAATTACAAGTCTGTCAAGAACAGATAGTTTTGGCGGATGTCCGCCTCTTGAATGTTCAATTCTGTATGAGTTATTCAAAAGTTTCAGCATTTTGTCAAAGGTATTTTTTTTAATGCCAAAAATTTTCTGATAGTTTTCTTCTTTAAGTTTTTTTATTCTTTCAACATTATTTATCATTTTCATCACCAGTATTATTACACCTGATATTGGTCTTTATACAAGTTATCGAACAGGTCTATTAATTCATACAAAAATTTTTCAAATTGTATTGAATAATTCAAACATTTTTTTGGCCTTAAGTTTATAATTATTAAGATTTTTATCAATTTTTCTATCTTTATCGCTAATATATCAGTTAAAATTCTCTTAGAAGATTGCTGTCATTATCATCGCAGCCTCTTTGCTATGAACAATAAAAATCCACAAAATAGAAATCTTCTCTATTTCTTCTCTGCATGAAAATTCCTTATCCCTATTTGTTGATAATTTTGAAGGATAATTCCTCTATTTAATTCCTTGCCAATAATTTGATTAGAATACTCTATTTTGCATAACCTATTTTCTATCAAAAATTTATTTTTTCACTTATTGGGAGCCTTTGTATCGGGATTTAACTGAGTATCTAAAAAAAAGCATTCACTATCGATTCTTTTTATCTCACTATCTATTAAATATTCAAACAATTTTAGAAATTTTGCAATTTTCTTTTAACAGAATCTCTAGTTTATTTTTTCATTTATGGTAAAATATTTATGTCTCTTGATATATTACTTTTCATTAATGTTTTTGTGATTATTAACATTTTAACATAAAATTATCAAAAGTTTTTATGTATCACAATATATTATAAAATTTTATGATTATAAAAATATTTATTCCTTCATACAATTTTAAATTAGACCTATTCAATAACTATATTAAATTTGAAAATGCAGTGAGATAAATATTGCTTTGAAGGGAATAAAATATCTTATTAGAGATAAAAAATATAAAGTTACCGAACAAGTCTAATTTAAAAAAAAATTTAGGAAATGTAGAAATTAATATTGCAATTTAGGAATATAATTACTTGACATAATTGAAAAAAGTTATATAATAATAATAGGTTTGTTTTAATGAAAATTTAAATTTTTTGAAATTATTAAAGGAAGTGAATTAAATGCGTGTAATTGTTCTTAAAAATGCTGATGAAGTTGCAAAATGGAGTGCATACCAAATAGCTAAAAAAATATTGAAATTTAAACCTACAAAGGAAAAGCCTTTTGTATTAGGGCTTCCTACTGGTTCTACGCCACTTGCAACTTATAAAGAATTGATAAATTTGTATAATGAAAAAATTTTATCATTTGAAAATGTTGTGACTTTTAATATGGATGAATATGTGGGATTAAAGCCAGAAAATCCCCAAAGTTATCATTATTTTATGAATGAGAACTTTTTTAAATATATTGATATAAAAAAAGAAAATATAAATATTCTGAATGGATGTGCCGAAGATTTGGAAAAAGAATGTGAAGATTATGAGAACAAAATAAAGGCAGTAGGTGGAATACAGCTATTTTTAGGTGGAGTTGGAGAGGATGGACATATAGCATTTAATGAGCCTGGGTCCTCACTTTCTTCACATACACGTGATAAAGAGTTGACTTATGATACAATCTTGGCAAATTCTAGATTTTTTGACAATGACATTGAAAAAGTGCCAAAACTGGCTTTGACAATAGGTGTAGGAACACTTATGGATTCAAAGGAAGTTATGATTTTGGCAAATGGCTACAAAAAGGCTCGTGCAGTTTATCATGGAGTAGAAGGTGGAGTAAATCATCTCTGGACAATTTCGGCTTTGCAGCTGCATAAAAGGGCTGTATTAGTAATTGATGAGATGGCAGCTTCGGATATAAAAGTTAAAACATACAGATATTTTAAGGAAATTGAGGCAAAAAATTTGAATTTGGAAGAATATAAAAAATATTTAATAGAATTAGCAAAATAGAGAGGAATTATTGAAATGATTATAAAGAATGCAAAGATATTTGATGGAGAAAAGTTTATTGAGGAAGACACCGTTGTTTTGGAAGGAAAATTTATAAAGAAAGTAACGGATTTTTCATTGATTGATGAAAAAGAATTAGAAAATCAGGAATTGGTTGATGCCAAAGGGATGGTTTTGTCGCCAGGATTTATTGATTTGCAGATTAATGGATGTGGAGGAGTGCTGTTTAATGATGATATTTCACGAAAGACACTTGAGATAATGAATGAAACTAATAAGAGATACGGATGTACTTCGTTTTTGCCAACACTTATAACTTCTCCAGATGAGAAAATAGAAAAAGCTCTAAATCTTATGAATGAAATAAAAGATAAGGAAGAAATTGGAGTTTTGGGGCTTCACATAGAAGGACCTTATATAAGTGTTGAGAAAAAAGGAATTCATCGTCCTGAATATATAAGGATTTTATCTGATGAAATGGTAGAAAAAATAGCGAATGCAGGACCTGAAGCTACAAAAATAATAACAATTGCACCTGAAAAATCTAAAGTCGAACATCTTGAAATATTAAAAAAAGCAGGGATTAATATTGCTGTGGGGCATACGAATGCAACGTATAAGGAATGTATGGAAAAGAAAGACTATTTTAATTGTGCTACGCATTTGTATAATGCCATGAGAGCATTGGATTCAAGAGAGCCAGGAGTTGTAGGATTTTTATTCAATAATGACACTACAAACTGTGGGATAATAGTTGATGGGCTTCACATGGATTTTGCTTCTGTAGAAATTGCTAAAAAAATATTGAAAGATCGGCTTTATCTTGTGACAGATGCTGTTAGTCCCGCTGGAACTGATAATATGACAGAATTTATATTTGAAGGAAATAGAGTTTTATATAAGGATGGTAAATGTGTTTCGCCAGAAGGGACACTAGGCGGATCAGCTTTAGTTATGATTGATGGAGTAAAAAATCTTGTGGAAAAAGTTCATGTTTCGCTAGAAGAAGCACTTAGAATGGCAACTTCTTATCCAGCAGAGGCTGTAGCTGTGGATGAAAAATATGGATTTATAAAGGAAGGGTATGTTGCAGATTTGACATATTTTGATGACAAGTTTAATGTGAAGGGAACTGTAAGTAAAGGAAATTTAACAAAATATGAATAAGATAGTTTTAGTTTAAAATGCTTAAATTTATATAATTAAGATTAATTAGATTTTCAGGTTATTAAATAATATGTGACAAAATTTAAAATTTTTAGAAAAAATTTTTAAAAATCTAAAAATATGTTAGAAAAATTTGAAAAAAAGTGCTTTTTTTGTTATACTTTAGTTGAAAAAATAGTTTAATAAAAAATCACTTTAAAACTAAATATAATTATTATTTATAATTTTATAAATTTGGTTTTTAAGTAGTTTTGTTGTATTATTATTCGATTTTAAAGTTGTATTACTATGTGTGGAATAATAGAGATTTCTTGATTTTAAAGAAATCTAGGGAATAAAATATATTAAGGAGACAAAAGAAAATGAAATTGAATTTTAATTATCAATTTGCAAAAAATTTTTTTAATGAAAATGAATTGAAACAGATTAAACCGTATGTAGAATTGGCAAATGAAGTACTGACTTCAAAAAGTGGAGCAGGAAATGATTTTTTAGGATGGGTTGACTTGCCTGAAAACTATGATAAAGATGAATTTGCTAGAATAAAAAAAGCGGCTGAAAAAATTAAAAATGATTCAGAAGTTTTAGTTGTAATTGGAATTGGAGGATCGTATTTAGGGGCAAAGGCTGCAATTGAATTTTTGTCACACAGCTTTTACAATAACTTGCCAAAAGATAAAAGAAAAACTCCGGAAATTTACTTTGCAGGAACAAATATGAGCGGTGTTTATTTACAACATTTAATAGAAGTTGTTGGAGACAGGGATTTTTCAGTAAATGTAATTTCAAAATCTGGAACTACAACTGAGCCTGCGATTGCATTCAGAGTGTTCAAAAAAATGCTGGAAGAAAAATATGGAAAAGAAGAAGCTGCAAAAAGAATATATGCTACAACAGACAAGGAAAAAGGAGCATTAAAGACACTTGCTACAGCTGAAGGATACGAAACTTTTGTTGTACCTGACAATGTTGGAGGAAGATTTTCTGTATTGACTGCAGTAGGACTTTTACCAATCGCGGCGGCTGGAATTAACATTGATGAATTGATGGCTGGAGCAAAAGATGCGATGAATGACTTTGCAAATAAAAACATGGACGAAAATCAGGCTTTACAATATGCGGCTGTAAGAAATATTTTACATAGAAAAGGAAAAGACTTGGAATTAATGGTAAATTATGAGCCAAGAGTTCATTATTTGGCAGAATGGTGGAAACAATTATTTGGAGAATCTGAAGGAAAAGATGGAAAAGGATTGTATCCAACTTCGGCAGACTTTTCAGCAGACTTGCATTCGTTGGGCCAATATATTCAGGAAGGAAAAAGATTATTCTTTGAAACAGTAGTTTCTATTGGAAAACCAGAAGTGGAATTTGTCATTGAAAGTGACAAGGATAACCTTGACGGACTAAACTTTATTGCTGGGAAAACATTGGATTATGTAAATAAAAAAGCAACTGATGGAGTAATTTTGGCACATATTGACGGAGATGTACCTAATTTAGGCGTAAACATTCCTGAAGCGACTCCTTATCATTTAGGATATACATTCTATTTCTTTGAAAAAGCATGTGGAGTAAGTGGATACCTTTTAGGTGTAAATCCATTTGATCAGCCAGGAGTAGAAGCATATAAGAAAAATATGTTTGCATTATTAGGAAAACCTGGATATGAAGAAGCTGGAAAAGAATTGGAAAAAAAATTGAACGAAGTTAAATAAATTATGTAAATTGAAAAATTAATTTAATTAGGAAAGAAGGTGGCTGATTTGGGATATTTTTTTCAAGTCGCCATCTTTTGTTGTATATTTTGTGAATTTTGGAAAGGATGTAAAAAATGACAAAAGAAAATTTGTGGAAAAATTATACAGATGAACAAAAAAGAGTAATTTTTGACTTTGCTGAAGATTATAAAAAATATTTGGATTCTGCCAAAACAGAGAGAGAATTTGTGGATTTGACAGAAAAGGAACTTGAAAAAAATGGCTTTGTCAATATTAATGAAAAAAGTGAATTGAAAAAAGGGGATAAAATTTATTTTAACAACAGAAATAAAAATATCATTGCGGTAATTGTCGGAAATGATATAAAAAGCGGGATTAATATGATTGTTTCCCATGTGGATTCCCCAAGACTGGACTTAAAGCCTAATCCAATAATGGAGGATGAGGAATTTGCACTGTTAAATACGCATTATTATGGTGGAATAAAAAAATATCAATGGGCTGCAACTCCGCTAGCGTTGCATGGTGTTGTCTTTTTGAAAAATGGAGAAAAAGTTACACTTTCTATTGGAGAAAAAGATGACGAGCCTGTATTCAGTATGCCTGATATATTGCCACATTTGTCTTACAATGTGCAGGATGAAAGAAAGGCAAGAGATGTTATTAAAGGTGAAGAACTGAAATTATTATTTGGAAATATGCCTTTAGATGATGAAAATGTAAATAAAAAAATAAAGCAGTTTGTACTTGATAAATTGAAAAAAGATTATGGAATAGAAGAAGATGATTTCTTTACTGCGGAGCTGGAAGTAGTGCCTGCTGGAAAATTACGGGATGTGGGGCTTGATAAGAGCATGATTGGAGGATATGGTCAAGATGACAGAATTTGTGCATATACTTCGCTTAGAGCCTTGTTTGATATTAAAGAAACTGAGAAAACTATTATGATTTATTTGACAGATAAAGAAGAAATTGGGAGTGAAGGTTCTACAAGCTTGAAATCAACATTGCCTGAATATATTGTTGGGAAAATGCTGTCACTTACAGAAAAAAATTATAATGATCAGATATTGAGGGAAACTTTGTGGAACTCAAAAGCCTTGTCCTCAGATGTTACAGCTGCGTTAAATCCTGTATTTAAGTCTGTACATGATCCAGAAAATGCAGCAAGACTATCTTATGGACTGGCGTTTGCAAAATATACTGGAAGCCGTGGAAAAGCTATGGCAAACGATGCTGATGCAGAATTTATTCAGGAAATAAGACAAATTTTTGACAAAAATGAGATTAAATATCAGTCGGGTGGCTTTGGAAAAGTAGATGAAGGTGGTGGAGGAACAGTTGCTAAGTTCTTGGCTTACTACGGAATCAAAACGATAGATGCAGGGCCTGCACTTTTATCAATGCACTCTTTATTTGAAATCTCGTCAAAAGCAGATTTGTATGAAACATACAGAGCATATAAAGTATTTTTTGAGTTAAATTAGGGAGAGTAGATAATTAGGAGAAAAAATGGGCTATAAAATTATAATTTATAAAGATAATAAATTCTATAAGGAAGAGAATTTAAAACAAAATTGGGAAAATTTTATATATAAATGGGGAAATGTCGAGTCAGGAAGTTATTTTTTTGAAATAAAGGATGAGGAAAGTGGAGTAATAAGCGGCGTGACTTATAGTCATACAGCACCTTTTGCAAAAAGATTTGAGGCAGTAGTGGATGAAAACTTGCCGCCAAAATCAATAACTGGATTTCAAAAAGGAATAGATATTTATGTAGAATATTCTCCCTCAAAAAAGATATTTTCATTAACTAAAATGAAATTTTACAGAATGAATTTGGATATTGCTGATTTTGGACTGGAAAAGGCAGATAAAGTTGAAATTGCAGGTAATTTTAATAACTGGAAGCCTGATACAGAACCTATTCATCATTTTGAAGGGACAAACTATAAAGTAGTACTTGCTTCGCCTGAAGGAGTTTATGAATATAAATATCTGATTGATGGAAAATGGTATCCTCAGAATGAAAATAGAAAACTGGTTATTGGAGAAAATGGAGCATTGTTTCCTCAAGGAGATTTTGGAACTGGAAAATTTGTGTATGAAGCAATTGATAAAAATACTGATTTGAAGGCGATAGTACATGATTGCAACAGTTTGCAATATTTTAATAAATTGTCGGATAGTGAATATGAATTTAAAATAAGAACTCAGATGAATGATGTGGAACGTGCCTACGTTAGTGTAGTTTTACATGAAGAAGATAATTATGAAATGATTTATGAACTGGAAAGGTATCAGGATAAGACAAATGGATTTGATTATTTTGAAAGAATAATAAATTTTGGTAAAGAAGCCAAAAAGCTTTTGTATTATTTTATTCTTGAAGATAATGGCTCAAGAGCATATTTTAATGGGGAGACATTGAGCTATAGCAAACCAAAGAGATTAATTGTGAATACTACTTCTAAGGATATACAGTTATTTGATGTGCCAAACTGGGCAAAAGAGGCAATCTGGTACAATATTTTCCCAGACAGATTTTACAATGGAAATCATTATAATGATCCAATTTTTAATGAATTTGGACCAGAAGCATTTAAGCCAAATAGACTTCACGAACAAAATTTTGTAGAAGAATATAAATGGGAAAAAAGCAACAATGTGCTTAGTCAGTTTGATAGAAATAGATGGACTGCTGACTTTAGGGAACAGGTAATTTGGGAAAAACTAGGTGAGCGGGAAATTGACTACAGCTTGAAATATGCCAGAATGTATGGTGGAGATTTGCAGGGAATAAAAGAAAAAATACCGTACATGAAGGAATTGGGAATTAATGCAGTGTGGCTAAATCCAGTATTTTTCTCATATCAAAACCATAAATACGGAGCAAATGACTTTAGACATATTTCACCAGACTTTGGAACGATAAAGACAAGTGGAAAAACTCATGGTGTGGAAATTAATAAAAACAATAAATATGGGAATAAGTCGTATGTGGATGTACTTAGAAATAAGGCTTCGACAAGTAGCGAACTAAAACTTCTGCAAGTAAATCTGAATGGTGAAAATCGTGGGAAAAATGGTTATGGGGAAACAGAAGATCCATCAACTTGGGTTTGGACAGAATCAGATTTGATAATGGTAGATTTGATAAAGGAATTTCATAAAAATGGTATCCGTGTAATATTTGACGGGGTTTTCAATCATAGCAGCAATGAACACTGGACATTTAATATGGTGCTTGCGGATGGAGAAAATTCTAAATACAAGGACTGGTATAAATTTACAGATTTTGGAGAACATGTCCCAATTACAGATGAAATGAATGAAGAGCAGGCATTTGAAACTTTAATTGCAAATAGAAAGAGAACTGCTTACAACGCTTGGGCAGGATTTGATTCACTTCCTGAATTTAACACATTTAATCAGGAGTACAAGGAATACATTTTCAATATTACAAGAAAATGGATGTATGGGCCTGACGGAAAAGAAAGTGAAAACTGGATGGAGGATGACGGGATTGACGGATGGCGACTAGATGTGCCAAATTGTCTTGAAAATCAGAATTTCTGGAATGAATGGCGTGAGGTTGTAAAGGGTAGCAAAAAAGATTCATACATAACTGCTGAACTTTGGGGAAATGCTTCGGCCGATATTAATGGTGGAAATAAATTTGACACTGTGATGAACTATGAATGGTTAAAAACAGTTATTGGCTTCTTTATAAATCAAAGTCATGAAGGTGGAGTAAGATATAAACTGAAAGCACAGGACTTTTTCAATGAACTTAGAGAAAAAAGAACATGGTATCCATATCAGGCATTGCAGGCAAGTCAGAACTTAAACGGTTCACACGATACCGACAGGCTTTATTCAAGAATTGTAAATGATGTACTTGGAAGAAATTTGGAAGAAGGAAAACAGCTAGAAAAAGGGTATAATGGAATTCGTCCAGATTTAGCTTCAAATTATCATCCAAACACAACAATAGACTGGCGAAACAGTTTAATTAAGCCAAAAGATATACTAAAATTAATTTCAATATTCCAAATGACTTATATTGGAGCACCAATGTTATTTTATGGTGATGAAGTGGGAATGTGGGGAGCAACAGACCCATATTGCCGAAAGCCGATGTTATGGAATGAATTTTTGTATGATGATGAAAAAAATCCATCTCATGTTAACCAAAACGAAATTTATGAGCAAAAAGTCGATCGTGATTTATTTGAATGGTATAAGAAATTAATAAAAATCCGTCTTGAAAATAAAACTCTTGTTTATGGTAAATTTAGAGAAGTGTTTGCTGACAATGAAAGAGACATAATTGCGTATGAAAGAGTAATTGAGGATCATTCGATTATTGTTGTAATAAATAATTCATTTAACAGCTGCGAAAATATTGAATTTGAGACAAATTATCAAGATGAGAGATTTATTGACCTGGTAACAGAAGGCAGAACATTCAGAACAAGTTCGGCTGGGAAAATTAAATTCGATTTAAAAGCCAAGGAAGGGATGATTTTGCGAAAAGTTAGGATAGATGGAGATTATGAATAAAAATATTATCCATAAAATATAAAAAAATAGGGAGCTAAATTTATTGGCTCCTTATTTTGTATAAATTTTATTTTTTAGAAAAAATAGTAAATAAAAAACAGCCCATGAGAAAGAGGTATAAGGACTGCCTTTTATGACCAATTTTTTCTTCAGTTGTGATATATGAAAAGATTAATAATACTAATAATATTAACAGAATAATTATAACAAAAAATTCAAAAAAAATCAATACCTTAATAAATAATTTTTATCTAGTTCAATTAATACTATAATATTGTTATTTTTTTCGTTTTATGATAAACTATTCAAGTATAAATATTTTTTTAAAACATTTTTTGGGGGAAAAATGAGGGGGAGTAAAAGAGAGTTAGTGTTGGAACAAGATATGGCCGAAGAGCAGGAGAAAGGGCATAGAGAAAGGTTAAGGCAGCGTTTTTTGTCTACTGGGACAAAAGGGTTTTTGGATTATGAACTTTTGGAATTGTTGCTAACCTATACAGTTATTAGAAAAAATTGTAGAGGAATCGCCAAGAGCCTCTTAAAGAAATACGGTGATTTATATACGATTTTAAAACAGTCGGAAGAAGAATTGCGAAAAAATAAATATATGACTGAGAGAGCAATTGTATTTTTTAAACTTTTATTTGAAATTATAGAAAGTGAACTTTATAAAAAAGTACATAATAAAAAAATTACATTGTCAAGCAATATTAAATTATTAAATTATTTAAAATTTTCTCTTTTAAATAGAGACGTTGAAGTGTTTAAAGTATTATTTTTGAATACTCAAAATGAATTGCTGAAGGAAGAGGAGCTATTTTATGGGACTATTGATAAAAGTACAGTTTATATTCGTGAATTAGTAAAAAAAATTTTAGAATATAATGCAAAAGCAGTGATTTTGGTACATAATCATCCATCAGGCTCTTTGAGACCATCAGAATCTGATATTTTATTGACAAAAAAAGTAAAAGAAGTTTTTGAAAGTCTGGAAATACGTTTGCTTGATCATTTAATAATAAGCGAGAAAGGATATTTTAGCTTTTTAGAAGGTGGGATATTATGAATATAATAAATATAAAATTTAGAAAAACGAAAAAAGTTTATCCGTTTATGATAAATGAAACAGAGAATTATAAAAAAGGAGATTATGTTCTTGTAGACACAATCCGTGGAGAACAGATAGGAATAGTTTTAGGAGTTGCATTAAATAAAGAAAATAGTGAACAGAATGATTTGAAAATTAGAGAAGTTAAAAGAAAATTATCAAAAAAGGAAATAGAAAAATTATCTGAGTTAGATAAAAAAGCTGATGACGCGTATTTTAAGTGTAAAAAAATTGTTAAAAAACTTCTTCCTGAAATGAATCTTGTTATTGGTGAATATACATTTGATGAAAGTAAGTTAATATTTTATTTTACAGCGAACAATAGGCTTGATTTTAGAGAACTAGTAAAGGAAGTGAATAAAACTTTTAAAAAACGGGTAGAGTTTTATCAAATTAAAACAAATGATGAAGGTAGAATTTTATCTGCTTTTGGAAAATATGGAAGAGAAATATACTGGTAGGATTTTAGAAAGGAAATAAAAATATATTATTTAAATTACTAAATTTTTTTAATTTTATCAATTTAATTTTGAGAATTTTTGAATATTGATAGAAATTTTTGAAAAAAGAGTTGAAATATTAAATAATATATGATATACTTATCAAGTAATAAAGTACGTGGTCGCATAGCTCAGTTGGGAGAGCACCTGCCTTACAAGCAGGGGGTCACTGGTTCGAGCCCAGTTGTGACCACCATTTATTTGGAGGTGTAGCTCAGTTGGTTAGAGTGCTTGCCTGTCACGCAAGATGTCGCGAGTTCGAGTCTCGTCACTTCCGCCATTATGCCCAGATAGCTCAGTCGGTAGAGCAAGGGACTGAAAATCCCTGTGTCCGTGGTTCGATTCCGCGTCTGGGCACCATTTTTAAAACAAAATATATTTTATTATATGAAATACAATTTGTTAGAGATAATAAATTGTATTTTTTACTTATAACAGAATATAAATTGATAGATATTAATACATTCGAAAGTTCTAAAAGAATATAATTCATTAGTCATAATAAATTTTTACTGATTAAATTTGGAATGATGTCAGTTATAGAATTATTACTCAAAGAAAAAAATATATATATATAAACATATTTATAAGAGCTATGTTGTATAATTAGTTATCATTTAGAGGTAGTATGCTTTTAAAATGATAAATATTTATTTATAGAGAAAAATCGCAAAGGAGATTTTTAGAAAAGAAAGGTGATTGATTATGAAAAAGACATTAATTGGTTTATTTTTAGTTTTAGGAGCAGCTTCATTCGCAGATGCTGGAAAAATTGAAGCAAAAGGTGGATTAGATTTAGGTGGTAAATACCATTATGGACAAAACTACAAAAATCAAAAAACTAAAAACAGTTCTGGAGAAATTGGAGTTGAGTATAGAAACGAAGTAGTTCCAGGATTAGAATTAGGAGGAGGGACTGCATTCCAATTCCACAAAGATTTAAAAGATAAAGTTTCAGGACAAAACTTGAAAAACTATAATTCAATACCTGTATATGGAACAGCTAAATATACATTTGATACACAAACTACTGTTAAACCTTATGTTAAAGGTGACTTAGGATATTCATTCAATAATGGAGATCATGATTATGGTAGATTAGGTAAATATAAAGCAGAAGGTGGACTTTACTACGGTGTAGGTGGAGGAATCAACTTCAACAACGTAAATGTGGAACTTATGTATAAAGAAAATAAAGGTAAATATGAATACGAAGGACCTTTAGGTGTTAAATCTAAATATAATGCTAACTACGGAAGAGTATCTCTTGGTGTAGGTTATGATTTCAATTTAGGAAATTAATATTTAATCAATAAAAAATAGATAGTATTTTTGCTACCACGATATGTGGTAGTTTTTTTTTGAAAAAATAATTAGATAAGCAAAATATTTTTTTATCAAAATTAATATCGGTATGTATTAATAATTTCGGTGATTGTGTAAATTTTATTTTTATTGATTTTATTAAAAAAAAGTTTGAGTATACAATAAATTTTTAAAAATAATTTCATTTCTTTATTCTTTTATGGTATAATATTAGACATAAGTAAGTGAAAGTTTGTTTTAGATTAATAGTAATAGTATTTTATTTGATATTTATTATATGTTTTTCTAACAATGCTTTGACGATGCAAAGAATTTAAGAGAGAAAGGACGATGAGAGTATGAAAAAAATACTTCTGATGATGTTATTAGTCACGGCATTTATCGTTGGCTGTGGGAAAAAATCAGCTGATGGAAATGTTATAAAAATAGGAGTTATTGCACCGCTTACTGGAAATTATGCACAATACGGAACTGCAGTAAAAGAAGGTGTTGAACTTAAAGTAGATGCTATTAATAATGCGGGTGGAATTAATGGTAAAAAAATTGAGCTTGTCATTGCAGATAGCAAAGGAGACGTTCAGGAATCAGTGAATGCATTTAAAAAAATGGTTTCACAGGATAAAGTGAGTGTTGTAATTGGAGAAGTTGTATCAGCTACATCACAAGCTATTTCAGGACTTGCACAGCAAGCAAAAGTACCTTTGATTTCGGCAACTGCTACAAGCCTTGATGTCACAAAAGGAAAAGATTTTGTATTTAGAACTACATTTACAGATCCTTACCAAGGGACTGCTACTGCAAAATATGCAAAAGCTAAAGGTGTAAAATCAATTGCAATTTTAACAAATTCTTCAAATGATTATTCTGTAGGAATTGCAAACGCATTTAAAGAACAAGCTAAAAAAGATGGAATAACTATTACTGAAGAAAAATATACAAATGATGATAAAGATTTTAAAGCGATTTTAACAAAAGTAAAAGGACAAAATCCGCAAGCTATCTTCATACCTGATTACTACAATACAATTGGATTAATTATTTCTCAAGCGAAAGATTTGGGAATAACTGCTCAATATTTTGGTGGAGATGGATGGGACGGAATTCAGACTAATTTTGGAGCAGTTGCAGAAGGAGCAATTTTTGCAAGCCAATTTTCTCCAGAAGATAAAGCTGAAAATGTTCAGAAATTTATGAAAGATTACCAAGCTAAGTTTCATAAAGAACCAATAATGTTTGCTGCACTTGGATATGACACAGTGGAAATTCTAGAAGCTGCATTGAAATCAACAAAAGATTTGACAGGGCCATCTATAAAAGAAGCTATGAATGGAGTTAGTGGAATTGATCTTATAACTGGAAAATTAAAATTTGATGCAGATAGAAATCCTGAAAAAGCAGTTACATTTATTGAAGTAAAGGGTGGAAAACTTACATTAAAAGAAAAATTTTAATTTAAAAAAATAAAATAAATTAATTATAAAAAATATAGCAGAGGAGAACAACAATGAAAAAAATATTATTTTTAGTTTCATTATTGGCATTATTTGTACTAAGTTGTGGAGCAAAAGCATCTAAGGACAAGAATGTTATAAAAGTTGGTGTTATAGGAGCATTAACTGGAAACGTGGCACAATATGGAACAAGTACAATAAACGGATTTAAATTGAAAGTAAAAGAAATAAACGCTGCTGGTGGAATTAATGGTAAAAAAATTGAAATTGTAGAAGCAGATAGTAAAGGTGATGTGCAGGAAGCAATTAATGCATTTAAAAAAATGGTTTCACAAGACAAAATTGACATTTTTGTAGGAGAAGTTACATCTGGACCATCTCTTGCAATTGCACCGCTTGCACAACAAGCTAAAATTCCTATGATTACAGCAACTGGAACTGCATTTGATATTACAAAAGGAAAAGATTATGTGTTTAGAACTACATTTACAGATCCTTATCAAGGTGTCGTTGTTGCAAAATATGCAAAATCAAAAGGGCGTAAAAATATTACAGTTTTAACAAATACAGGAAGTGATTATTCTGTAGGGCTTGCAAACGCATTTAAGGAACAAGCTAAAAAAGAAGGAATTCAAGTAAAAGAAGAACAATATACTGCTGATGACAAAGACTTTAGAGCATTACTTACAAAAGTAAAAGGATATAATTCTGAAGTAATTTTCGTACCCGATTACTACAACACAATTGGATTAATCTTGACACAAGCAAAAGAACTTGGAATAAACGCTCAATTTATGGGTGGAGATGGATGGGACGGAATCCAGACTAACTTTGGAAAAGTTGCAAATGGAGCAGTTTTTGCAAGTCAGTTTGCACCAGATGATCCTGATCAAAATGTACAAAAATTCATTGCTGCATACAAAAAAGAATATAAAATAGATCCAATTATTTTCGCTGCTTTAGGATATGATACAGGAACTATTTTAGAAACAGCATTAAAAAATGTTTCTGACTTGTCTTCAAAAGATGCGATAAGAGAAGCAATCAAAAAATTTGACGGTACTTTAGTTACTGGTTCATTAAAATTTGATGCAGAAAGAAATCCTGAGAAAAAAGTTACATTTATTGAAGTGAAAGACGGAAAACTTACATTGAAGGAAAAATTCTAGAAATAATATAGAAAATAATAATTATTATAAAGTTCGGTTGTTAGGAGAAATTTTCTTTCTTCTAACACTCTGGAACTTTTTTTATCTAAAAAGAAGAAATTAATTTGGGTAAATATACGTAAGCAGCTTTAAGATTATACTGATTTTCTAAATATAAGCAATGAGTATAGTTTTAAGGTTGCCTAAGTATATGAGTAGAAAATAAACGTATAAGTAAAAAGTATGAGGAGTTTTTAAATATGTTAAAGAGCTTTATTGAACAGACTATTAACGGACTGCAGACTGGAAGCATTTATGCCCTTATTGCGTTGGGATATACAATGGTTTATGGTATCGTTAAACTTATAAATTTTGCACATGGAGATATACTTATGGTGGGAGCTTATGTTACACTTATCGCTGTGTCAAATGGAATGCCATTAATACTGGCTATTGTTTTGTCAATTATTTTATGTGCTATTATGGGAGTTGTAATTGATTTTTTTGCATATCGTCCAATTAGAAATGCGCCTAAAATTTCGGCACTTATTACAGCAATTGGAATGAGTTTTTTGCTAGAAAGTTTGGCACTTATAATATTTGGAGCAAATCCAAAAGTTATTGATCAGAAATATATACCAGCATTTTTATCAAATAACAACAAGATTAATTTAGGATTTTTAAGCATCAGCATGCTTACAATATTTGTAATTGTAGTTACTTCAATTTGTATGATTGCCTTAAATTTATTTATTAAAAATACAAAATTAGGAAAAGCAACAAGAGCAGTTTCGCAGGATACAGGAGCTGCACAGCTTATGGGAATTAATGTAAACAGAACTATTGCTATAACATTTGCAATTGGTTCTGGACTTGGGGCGTTAGGTGGAGCATTGTATGCGATTGTTTATCCGCAAATTGAGCCATATATGGGAATGCTGCCAGGACTGAAGGCGTTTATTGCGGCTGTATTTGGAGGAATAGGAAGTATTCCAGGGGCGATGGTTGGTGGATATGTCTTAGGGCTTCTTGAAGCATATGTAAAAGGTTCATCGCTTACAACTTGGGCAAATCCTATTGTATTTGGTGTACTGATATTAATACTAATTTTTAGGCCAAATGGACTATTTGGAAAGAATATGAAGGAAAAAGTATAATTTGAAAGGAGGAAAATGGGAAATATGGAAAAAACTAATAAAGATGTAAAAGCAAAAAATATAGATAATGCAGAAAAAAAGTATAAAGAAACAAAAGAATATAAATGGCAAAATTTGAACTATTTTAACAAATTAAAAGTAAAAAATTATGTTGTTACATTTATTTCAATAATTGCACTTTATATCGTCCTAAGTTTTACTTTTGATCCAAACGATGCTTTCAGTTATACAAAGGGAATATATATAAACATATTAATTTTTGTTTTATTTGCAGTAAGCTTAAACATAACAGTTGGGCTTATGGGACAGCTTAATTTGGGGCAAGCTGGATTTATTGCAATTGGTGGATATTCAGCGGCATTTATTTCAAAAATACTCGTAAATTATAATTTACCGCCATTTTTACAGTTAATACTGGTATCATTGTTTGGAGGGCTGGTTGCAGCTGTATTTGGATTTCTTGTTGGTGGAAGTACGCTAAGGTTAAGAGGGGATTATCTTGCGATTATTACTTTAGCATTTGGAGAAATTGTAAAATATATTATTCAAAATCTGGACTTTTTAGGTGGAGCAACTGGACTTAACAATATTCCAACAATTCTAGATTTTTCAAATACATATTTCATTGTAGTTATCTCGATTATTATAATCGCAATGGCAATGACTTCTCGAAAAGGGAAAGAGATTCTGTCAATTAGAGAAGATGAAATTGCGGCAGAAAATATAGGAATTGGATTAAATCGTGTAAAACTTTATGGATTTGCTTTTTCAGCGTTTTTTGCTGGAGTTGGAGGATCGTTATTTGCTCACAATATTGGAATTTTGACACCAGATAAATTTGGATTTTTATTCTCAATAGAAATTCTTGTTATGGTAGTGCTAGGTGGACTTGGAAGTATTACAGGAGCGATTATCGCTGCAACAATTTTGACACTTCTAAATGAAAGATTGAGAGATGTTTCGCAGTTTAGATACTTAGTCTACGCAATTATCTTGATTTCATTAATGATTTTCCGTCCAAAAGGAATTTTTGGTACGAAGGAATTTACATTTGCAGGAACAAAGAGAAGAATTAATAAACTTAGAAATTATAGAAATAACAAGAATTAAAAAAGTGAAAGTTAGAATTAAATATTTTTGATAAATATAAAAATGAAGTAAAATAGGAGATAAAATATGTCATTATTAAAAACGACAGATTTAGGAATATCTTTTGGAGGTCTAAGAGCTGTTGATAATGTTAATATTGAAATTAAGGAAGGTGAGCTAGTTGGATTAATTGGTCCAAATGGAGCTGGAAAAACAACAATATTTAACTTGCTGACAGGTGTTTACAAACCTACTGATGGGGATATTTCTATAAATCAGATAAGTATAAATAAAAAAACTACTCCACAGATAGTTGCTTTGGGAGTTGCCAGAACATTTCAAAATATAAGACTGTTTAAGGAATTAACAGTGCTTGACAATGTAAAGCTGGCACTTAACAGCAGTATGAAATATAATACTTTTGAAGCGATTTTCAGGCTTCCTAGATTTTGGAAGGAAGAAAAGGAAATAACAGATAAGGCACTTGATTTACTGGATATTTTTGATATGGCTGAAATGGCAAATATTACAGCAGGAAACTTGTCTTATGGACAGCAAAGAAAATTGGAAATAGCAAGAGCTTTGGCAACAAATCCAAAATTATTACTGCTGGATGAGCCTGCAGCAGGAATGAATCCAAACGAAACAAAAGAACTAATGAACACTATTAGCTTTATAAGAAATAAATTTAAAATTGCAATCCTGCTAATCGAACATGATATGGATTTGGTAATGGGAATTTGTGAAAGACTTTATGTGCTAAATTTTGGGAGAATTATTGCTTCAGGACTTCCTGATGAGATTCAGAATAATAAAGAAGTTATTGCAGCTTATTTAGGAGAATAAAATTTAAGATGAAAATTAATAAAATTAGCAAAAAGGAGGAAAAGTGAATATTTTAAATGTAAATGATTTAAATGTATATTATGGCGGAATTCATGCTATAAAAAACATTTCATTTCAGATAAAAAAAGGTGAAATTGTTTCTCTAATTGGTGCAAATGGTGCGGGAAAAACATCCACACTTCACGCTATTTCAGGGCTTGTACCAATAAAATCGGGAGAAATCTCCCTAAGTGGGGAAAATGTGACCAATATTGATGCTTACAAGCTTGTCAGCCGTGGAATGGCACATGTTCCAGAAGGACGTAGAATCTTTACAGAATTGACTGTACTGGAAAATTTGGAAATGGGAGCATTTACAAGAAATGATACAGATCAAATAAAAAAAGATATGGAACATATGTTCACTCTGTTTCCACGACTTGCTGAACGTAAAAAACAGCTGGCAGGAACAATGAGTGGAGGAGAGCAGCAAATGCTAGCAATGGCAAGAGCCTTAATGTCAAATCCTTCACTACTATTGCTAGACGAGCCGTCAATGGGACTGGCACCATTATTAGTACAGGAAATTTTCAACATAATTGTAAGAATTAATAAAGAAGAAAACGTAACTGTGCTGTTAGTAGAACAAAATGCCAATATGGCACTATCAATTGCAGATAGAGGCTATGTTCTGGAAACTGGAAAAATAATTCTGGAAGGAACTGGAAAGGAACTGCTTACAAATCCAGAGATTAAAAAGGCTTATCTTGGAGGATAGAAAATTAGAATATTTGTTTTTGAAAACTGTCTTGAAAAGTTTTTTAGCTTTTTGAGATGGTTTTTTTTGTTTTGGGGAAGTTTTGAGAAAAGAAAAAACTGAAATAGAAAAAAGATTTAAAAAATAATTTTTAAAGAAAAAAACTGGGGAAAATCCCAGTTTATATTTTCCGTTTAAATAGTAGATTTATTACACTATTTATTGTTATTAAAAAATAAAATTTTTTTATAGAGTTTAATATTCCAGAATATCATAAGAATGTCCATAATCTCTTATTGCAATTTGAACAGCTTCTTTTCTGCTGTTAGCAACAATTTGAAAAACTATTTGCTTTTTGGTTGTTCGATTTATAGCTCTAATTGCATATTTTATTGCCATTGTTATTCATCTCCTCTCTTTTAATTTGTATAAATTTACTAAATTTATTACTTTATATTTTCATATTTTTGAATTTTTTCTATTAATTCTTTTTCTTTAACCGTTAGTTTTATATCATTTTCATTTTCAATAGAGGGATTATACCAACTTTTATTTGAAAAATATTCTTTATATTTACCTCTTTTATAAATATATCCTTTTCTTGCAAATATTATATTTCGTAAAAGTCCTAATTCATCTTTTGAAAAGGCATCTAAAAATTCATATTTATTATTTTGGATTACTATATCTTCAATAAGTTTTAAAACTTGTAAATCATTTAAATAATATCTATCATTTTTATTATCGTACATCATATTTTGTTTAATCCATTTTTCTCCTATACGTGATTTTACTAATTCATCTGTATTTATTCTTATTTCTGAAATATCTTTTTCTATAAAAGCAGTCCCCTTTTCAGAATTTGAAGTACTAATATTTTGCATAAACCATACTCCAAAAATAAATAATATCAAAATAAAACCAATTAAAATTTTATATCTATAAATATAAATTTTTCGTAACCATTTATATCCAGTATATCCTTTTTTTGTCGTTTTAGCTATTTTGTTTGCTAAAATTATACTTTGGATAATTTCATCAGCTATCGGAATATTATCTGGCAGTATAAAATTTATTCCCATTAATAGTAATTGAAACCAAAGTGGAGAAAAAAATTGTATAATAAAAACTATTAAATATATTAAGATTATACCCATTTTGTAGATTCACCCGCTTCTCCTACATGCTCTTTTAAAAATTCTTCTAAATTTATTCCTGTTATACAGGTTAGAGTATCGGAAACCGTTTGTTGATATACATATAACATTATATAGTTTCCTACTGTACTGTAGTATTCTTGATTAGTATTGAAATATTTAATGTATTTTGGATATAATATTTTTGATTTTTCAATCAGTGAATCAATAGTTTCTGTATGATTATTAGGTTTAGAAATATTATTTTTATAATAATTTTTATTTGAATTATTCAAAAATTCATCATGTGATTTATATATAAATTCATCAAATGATAGATTATCATTTTCAGGATTACTATAATTTTCTGATAAAAAATTTGAATATTTTTTATTGTAATTTTCAAATAAAAGAATTATTTTTTCATCATTTTCTGTAAAATCTATTTTCCATTTATCTAATAATGGATGATATAAATTTTTTTTATCACTATAACTAGATTTATATTTTAAATCATATATCCCCCAATAAACATCATCTTCATTTAAATTTTTAGAAGCAAATCGAAAATTTTTTATCAAATTTGATATTTCACCATCAGTAAGTTTTCTATTTAATATAAATTTAGATTCTAACATATCTTTTAGGGAAGTAGCAGTTATAGATATTGTCACATCATTTTCTGACATTTCCATATTTTCTAAAATATTATTTTTATATGTGTCTTCTAAATTATTTTTAAAACTTTTTGAAGAACTGATACTATTTTTATTTTCTTTATGTTTTTTTGGACTTTTTATTAAAGAAATTACTGCAAATATAATAATTAAAATAGATATGAATTTTTCGAATCCTCTGAAATTATATAATATATGTAATATCATTGGAAAACCAATAAATATTATTATCATTGCTTTCCAAAAATAATTAACTTTTTTTATTATATGTACTAATACAGATGTCAAAATTAGTACAGCTAGTATGCTATTCATTTTTTATCCCTTTCTTATTAATTTCAAATATTAAAAATCGTCATTTGTATTATTACTTGCAGTTTTGAATTTTGAAATCGTATCTTTTCTACTTATTTTAATTTCTTCATTTAATACATTAATTTGTAATTTTAATTCTGCTATTTGATTTTCCTTTTCTTCTGAAGAAAGTTCTTCGTTATTTGAAATTTTTTCTATTTTTTTCTCTAACTTTTCTTTTTTATATATGAGTCTATCAGTTATTCTTTTAGCTTGAGAAAATTCTTTATTTAAACTTTCTTTTTCTCTTATTTCTCTTGAGGATATATTCCCATTTTTCCTTGCATTTCCTAATTGTTCTTTAATTATTTCTTCTCCAACTTCCATCATAAGTTTCATTGCTTTGTCAAAAAATCCCATTATTACACACTCCTTAACATAATTATATATTTTAGTTATTTTAAAGTTAAATTAGAAAATCAAATTTATTCTAAAATTTAAAATTAAAATAATTTTGGTATCTTCACAAGTATATCAGATTAAAATTTTATTATCCTTTCCATTTTTTTTTTATTAGAATATTAAAATAACATAAATTTTTGAAAATAAAAAATAGTAAATATAACATAAAAACTATTATTATAAAGAAATTCAAAATTATTTTTTTATAAATTTATTTCTTTAAAATGGACTTTTCCCCATATTTCCTGTATAATATCAATATAAAGCACCAGTTTTACAGGAAGGGGGAAATTTATGTTACATTTTGAAAATGATTATACGCAAGGGGCTTGTCAAGAGATTTTAGATGCGATTGTTAAGACTAATTTTGAGAATTTGTCTGGATACGGGGCTGATAAATATTGTGAAAGTGCAAAAGCAAAAATTAGGAAAGCTTGTGAAGTGGAAAATGTAGATGTTTATTTTTTAGTTGGTGGAACACAGACTAATACAGTTGTGATAAATTCGATGCTGCAGTCTTATGAAGGGGTGATTGCGGCTGAAACGGGGCATATTAGTGTGCATGAAGCCGGAGCGATTGAATTAACTGGGCATAAAGTTTTGACTTTGCCACATCATAATGGAAAAATCAATGTTAATGAAGTGAAGGGATATTTACAGAAATTTTATGCGGATGAAAATCACGAACATATGGTTTTTCCTGGAATGGTTTATATTTCACATCCAACAGAATATGGAACTTTGTATACAAAAAATGAATTAACAGAAATTTCAGAAATTTGTAAAAAATATAAGATTCCGTTATTTTTGGATGGAGCAAGGCTGGCATATGGGCTTATGGCAAAGGATACAGATGTTACACTTCCAGATATTGCAAGGTTTTGTGATGTTTTTTATTTTGGAGGGACAAAAGCTGGAGCATTGCTTGGAGAAGTAGTTATTTTTACTAAAAATAATACACCAAAGAATTTTGTAACAAGGATAAAGCAGCATGGAGCATTACTTGCTAAGGGAAGGCTGCTTGGGGTACAGTTTGATACATTATTTTCAAATGATTTGTACAAAAGGATTGGAAAACATACGATAGATTTGGCTGAAAAATTAAAAAATATTCTGCACGAAAAAAATTACAGATTTTATCTTGAATCACCTACAAATCAGCAGTTTATCATAATTGAAAATATAAAAATGGAAGAACTGGCAAAAAACGTAAGTTTTTCATTTTGGGAAAAATACGATGAAAATCATACGGTAATAAGATTTGCAACAAGCTGGGCAACTACAGAAAAAGATTTGAATGAATTAGTAAAATTATTATAAATAGAGAAAGTGAGAGGATTTTATGGATTATAAATTAATTGCGACTGATATGGATGGAACATTGCTGGATGAAGAACATAATATAACAAAGGAAAATGTTGAGGCGATTGTGAAAGTTCAAAAGGAAAAAGGTGTTAAATTTGTGCTTGCAAGCGGTAGACCTAGTTATGCTATGTTTGATTATGCAAAAGAGCTTCAGATGGATAAGTATGAAGGCTATGTTTTAGCATTTAACGGTGGTGAATTAATTGATATGAAGACAAACGAAGTAATTTTTCACGAAGGGCTTGGAAAAAAGGATATTGAAAATGTTTATAAAGTTTCGAAGGAAATAAATGTTCCGATGATCTTGTACGTTGGAGATACGGTTTATGGAACAGAAGCAACAGATGAAGTATTATTTGAGGTAAGTCAATGTAATATGAAATTTAAAAAATTTGATAAACTTTCTGAACTTGAAGAAAAAGGAATTGATAAAACTACAAAATGTATGATTGTTGGAAAGCCTGAAGAAGTATTAATAGCTGAAAAGCATATGAATAAAGTTCACGGAAACGATTATTTTATCGCCATTTCAAAACCAATCTTCCTAGAAATTGCCAATAAAAATGTGGATAAAGGAAAAACATTGAAAAAATTGGGAGAAATCGAAAATATAAAGCCTGAGGAAATGATTGCAGTTGGTGACAGCGCTAACGATAAGCCGTTGCTGGAGTACGTGGGAATGCCTGTGGCTGTAGAAAATGCCATTCCTGAAATTAAGGAAATAGCTAAATTTATTTCAACATCAAATGTGGAGCATGGATTGAAAACTACCATTGAGGAGTTTTTTGAATTTTAAAACTATAAAATTTGTACAGGAATTATCGAGAAAAAAGTCGAAAAATCATATATACTTTTAGTGTAAGGAGGGAAAATATATGATTAAGGCATTTAATGAAACGATGAAATATATCGAAGAAACCTTAACTGACAGAATTGACGAGAGAAAGATTGCATTGCTTTCTGGGTATTCGTATCCGCTGTTTAGCAGAATATTTTCAATTATGGTGGATTATCCGTTAAGCGAGTATATTCGCTTTAGAAAGTTGAGCTGTGCTGCAATAGATTTACGTGAAAGCGATGAAAAGATAATAGAAATAGCCTTTAAATACGGCTATGAATCTCAAGATTCATTTTCCTTGGCATTCAAAAAATTTCATGGGCACACGCCAAAGGAAGTCAGAAAAGGAAGTGCATTTCAAATTTTTTCTCCTATAAGATTATCTTTAAGTATTGAAGGAGGAAAAAATATGGACATCAAAGTTATGAAAAAATCGGCTTTTAAAATAGCAGGCTTAGTAGAAAGAATTGAAGAAGGCGGTAATTTTCCTAATGTCTGGGATAAACTTTTTAAAAAAGTATCTCCAGAAAAATTAGAAAATTTAGGAAATGGACAAAGTTATGGAGCTTGCTATGAAATTGAGAAAAATGAAAATTGTGAAAGCAAGTTTACTGTAAATTATATGGCTGGATACGATATTCAAAATGTTACCGAAGCAAACGATTTGGGACTTAATATACTTGAAGTTCCAGAAGCTGAATATGCTGTAGTAAAATTAAAGGGAATTGTTCCAAATTGCATTCATGAAGGATGGAAATATGTGACAGGGACATTTTTCCCGGAACAAGGTTACAGACATGCTGAGACACCTGATTTTGAAGTTTATGGTGAAGGGGATATGTATAGTCCTGACTATGAAATGGAACTTTGGGTTCCGATAGTAAAAGATAAAAATTAAATTGTAGATATATTTGAATCTTTTATAAAAAATGGGAGATATTCTGAATACACAGTTTATTTCCCATTTTATCTTTATTATACTAAATCCCATTTAAATAATAGAAATAAAATTTTACAATAAGTAATTCGATAGCTTTATTAAGAAAATCAAGTGTAATTCTTAAGTATCCATCTTAAAGACTTTTATAATTTTATTTATAAGTATTATGATTAATAATAGTTTTTTCTATTTTTTTATTCAATTTTTTTGTAACGTAAGGGCATCAGACGCCATGCCCTTACAACCCCGCTTTACACAAAACTTTCTTATAAAGAAAAAATAAAACTCGCTTCGTAAAACTACGCTCAGACAATTATTTTTCCTTTAACGAAATTTTGCTTATTTAATATTTTCCAAATGCAAAATCCTAGAATTTAAATATAATAATCTATATAATTTAGTACAGAATGTCGTGATTTTTTTGGAATGAAAACGATTGTCTGAGCGTTAGCGAGTTTCGTTTTTGTTTCAAAAAAATGCTTAGACGAGCCAGGGTTGCAAGGGAAATGGTGAATGATTTCCCTTGCTTTATGAAAAAAGATTATGAAAAAATATTTATTAATAATAAACAATTTTTCAAATTCTAAATAAAAATCCCTTAGATGGATACTTAATGACAAAATTTAATTAAAGGATAGAATAGCACAATATTGTAAAAAAATGACTTTAATTTCATGAATTTTTGGTATTTGCTCTTTAAATGGAAAATAGTATTAATTTATTCTTTTTAAGGATTTTGTAAAATATCAAAAAAGTTAAAAATTACACTTTTTACATTTACATTGCTTCTAATGCTATTTTTTAAATTTATCAGTTTTTTCAAATCTTCTGCTTCCACAGAATGTTTTACATTTATAATAATTTTTGAAAGGAAATTTGTCAGAAATTCCTTTTCCTTTTTTAGTTCACTTTCGATTTCGTTTATAAAAAAATATACATTTTCGATATCCCAGAAACGTATTCGCTGTGATAATAATTCGATACTTTTATTATATTTTATCGTCAAATCTAGATTATTTCTTATAACCAGTTCTCCAGTTGTGTAATTTTTCATTTCAAAAATAATTTGTAAAATATCTTCCACAGTGTTAATTTGAAATTGAATATTATCAAGTGAGAGATTTTGTTTTTTAAATTCTAAAATATCATTTTCATTTCCATCAAAGAAATAGTAGATTTCTTTGCTTACTCCCAGTTCATCGTTATTCATTCCAGATAGATGAAACTTGATTGTACGGGATTTTATTGTGGAAATGATGTTTAATGTTCTTGAAAGAAGTATGAAATATACGTTTTGTGGCGGCTCTTCCAAGATTTTTAAAAGTGCGTTTGAAGATTCTTTTCGTAAATTTTCAATTCCGCATAGAATAAATATTTTTTTTGGCGAGTTAAATGAAGATTCTATTGATGAATAGATGATTTCACGCACTTCGTCAATTTTTATGTTTTCATTATTTTTATTTATTATTTCAATGTCAGGATGCTGGAAGTTATCAATAATCCGTTCAATTTTTTCTTTTTCAGCTTCATTCTGCACATTCTTTGTCATAATCATCTTTGAGAACATTAGTGCATAAGAAAGCAAGTCAACTCTCTTATCACCATAAAAGAGGTAACTTGCACTTATTTTATCTTGATTTATTTCGTTTTTAAATTTTTCAGTTATTTCCTGTAATTTCATTTTTTCTCTTTTTCTCTTTTTTTGTTAACAGCAAATATTAATTTTCTCTCATTTGAAGAGTTCTTAATAATTTTTTGTTGTCAAATGCGGCTCCTCCACCTAAAACTACTGAATCTAGTGGGTTTGGAGATAAGAATACTTTGATTCCAACTTCTTTTTCCATCATATCAATAAAGTTTTTGATTAATGAACCTCCACCAGTCATTACAATTCCATTATCTAAAATGTCTGCAGCAAGTTCAGGAGGACATTTTTCAAGAACTTCTTTTGTAGAATTTACAATTTGGAATAAAGAATCTTCGATAGCTTCGTAAATTTCGTTTGCGTTGATTTCTACAGTGTTAGGAATACCAGATTCCAAATCTCTACCTTTTATTTCCATAACTTCAGGCGACTGAACTTTTAATGCCGTAGCCATTTCTTTTTTTATTTTTTCAGCAGTTCTGTCTCCGATTAGTAAGTTGTATTTTCTTTTTACATATCTCACGATATCTTCATCAAATCTGTTTCCAGCGATTCTGATTGATTTACTTGCGATAATTTCATCAAGTGAAAGAATTGCAATATCAGTAGAACCTCCACCTATATCAATTACCATGCTTCCTTCAGGTTGTGAAATATTTACGCCTGAACCAATGATAGCGGCTCTTCCTTCTTCAATAATATATATTTTTTTAGCACCTTTTACTGCATCAAACAAGGCTTTTCTTTCTACACTTGTAACTTCAATTGGTACACAAATCATTACTTCTGGCTTGAACAATGAATTTCCATAAATCTTATGAATAAAATATGTAATCATTTCCTTTGTTGAGTCAATATCTGCAATAACTCCATCTTGTAAAGGCTTGATAGCTTCGATGCTGTCAGGAGTTTTTCCTAACATTTCTCTAGCTTCTCTTCCAACTGCAATTAATTTTCCAGTTTTTCTATCTTTTGCAACCACAGATGGTTCGTTCAATACTATTTTTTTCTTTTGCTTATCGTAAATTAATATATTTGCAGTTCCCAAGTCTATTGAGATACTTTTGTTTACTCTAAATATTTTTACAAAATCAAATACGCCCATTTTTCCTCCTATTAAAATTAACTTCTTTAATTATATCATATTTTTCGATAAAAATTTATTATTTTTTGCAATTTTTTTAAATTTTTTGTTATAAATTAAAAATCTTTTGCATTTAACCATTTTAAAATTTCATCATAAATTTCGTGTTTATTTGTTTCATTAAGAGATTCGTGCCTTCCATTCTTATTTTCAAGAATATTTATTCTTCTTTTTTTCTTTCTTAATATATTAAAAATTTTACTGATATATGGAATATCAATTGCTTTGTCATCAGTTCCGTAAATAGCTAATATTTTTGTATGTTCATCTAATTTTTTGTAATTTTTGTTGATAAATGCCATTGTGGAAAAAATTCCAGAAAAAAACTTTGGTGTTACAGAATAGCCACAAAGTTCGTTATCTTCATATTTTTTATTTTCAATTTCATCTCTTGTCAACCAATCAAATTTTGTTACATTTGGCTCAAAGTATGTATTCCATTTTTCAAAAATTTTGTTAAATGCAGAAACTTTTTTGAAAATAATTCTTTCCAAAAGAGTAGCAATTTTTCCACCGATAACTTCTAATTGAGTTTTTAGAGGGAAAGCTGACAAAATAAAGTATTTGTATTTATTTTTTATTCCCCATTGTATTCCAATAAGAGCTCCCATACTATGTCCCAAAATTGTTGTATTGCTTGGAGTTGCTCCAACTTTACTTAGAATTTTTGTAAAAAAGTTGTCAACATCTTTAAAGACAGACTTTATACCACCTTTTCCAAAATCTCCAATTTCACCGTCCTTCAGTTCGCCATGGCCACGAATTTCCATAACAAACACATTATATCCATTAGAAGCCAAAAATTCTGCAAATTCAGCATATCTGTCAATAGGCTCTATCATTCCATGAAATATTACAATATTGTTTTTATATCTTTCTCTTTTTGACTCAAAAAATAAATAAGGAATTTTTTTATTATCAAAACTCTCAAAATACTGCTTTTCCATTATGTTCCTTTCTGAAAAAATATTATCAAATACTTAGTTTTTCAGTAATTTTAAATAAGTATATATTCATTATAATATAATATTATTTTTTTTGCAATTACAAATTTTTGTGTTATCCCCTTTTTTGTAAATTAATTTGAAAAATTTTTGTTAATATTGTAAAATATTTAAAAAACGATTTTTAATATTAGGAGATTAAAAATATGTATGTTTATGATGAGTATCAAATTAAAAGGGAAAAGATAAAAAGATATCTGTTTACTTTGATGAATAGTTTAATGTATGTAGTTATTTCGGTTATAATAGGATTTTTAAAAATTAATAAAAATATTATATCTATTTGGTTAATAGTTATTTTTGGAATTTTAAAGTTTTATTTGGAAACAAAAAAGGATTTTGTGAATGAGTATGAAAAAGAATATGAAGAAACTGGAGATTTTGAGGAAATTTTACGAAAAGAGAAGTTAAAAAAGAAAATTTTTTATTTAAAGATGGGCTGCGTATCAGTTTGTCTAATTGTAATAACTCTGATTAATATAAATATATTTCAGTTGCCAAGTTATGTTAGGGATTTGAAAGAAATTAGGAAAATTATTTCAAATAGCAAGGAACTTTATGTAAATGGGAAAAAGCTTGAAAATACAGGAGATGTAAAAAAGTGGATTTTGGATTCTACAAATTATTTTGAGATTTTGTGGGATTACAAGAGTACAGATAAAGTAGAAGAACCTAAAATAAAGACAACTTTATCCAATGAGAAAGGACAGTATCTGGTAATTGAGAAAAAAGACTACGGATGGAGTTTTTTGAAAATGAAAGAAAATCATTACTACAAGTTAGGTGTTACATACAAAAAAGATGTTGATAGAACAATTGAAATAGAGAAATCTTTGGAACTTATTCCTCAAAATTAGATATTTTAAACAAAAAGAAAGGATATAAATAAAATGAAAAAATTAACGACTATTTTATTATTTTTAGCATTTGGAATTTTTGGAAATGCAGAAAATGTAAGCAGTATTATTTATAAAAAACTGAGTGCAAAAGGGATTAAACGTGAAATTATTGAAGAAACAATTAAACTTGATGAAGAAATTGGCGATGGAATGCTTTTTGAAACTGCGGGTATTGATGGAGCAGAATATTTGGAAAAACTGGAAAATTTGCTTGAAAAGGATAGAAATAATTATATCGTAGCAGGAAAAATCGCTGAAACTTATTTGGCAAGTCTTTACTTGAAAAATATAAAAAATGGAAAAAAATATATGGATATTTTTGAAAAGGCTAATCCAACAGATTATGAAATTTGGAGCATGAAAGTCACTTATTATGGAAATATTGAAGATATAGATGAGAAAAATAAAATTATTAATCAAATAAACAAAAAATATCCAAATTCTTTATTTTTAAAACTTATAAAATTACAGGAAGAAGCCAATGATAATGGCGTAAAAAACTTAAAGCCTGAAATAGATGAAACTCTAAAACTTTTGAGCAATAAAAGTGAAACTGATAAATTTACAATGTCAGATGAAGAAATCTATTCCTACAAGTTAAGTTTACATTTTTTAAATATCCGGAATTTTGTTGAAAAAAATGAATTCCAAAAGGGAATAGATTATTATTTAAATAATATTGCAACACTTCCTGCAAGTAATGAAGTAAAAAACTATAATTTTGGACAGGAAAAATTTTTGTTTATGATGATAACTACAATAAATAATAATATTGAAAACAAAAGCCAAAAGAAAAGAAATGTAGAAAAACTCAAAAATACAGATATTTTCAGAAAGATTGATAAAAACAGGGAAATTGAATTATAAAAATTTTTAATCAGTATCTTGTAAACTAATAAAGCTTATAAATTGGTTTAGGAACAACCCAAATTTCTAATAGATTATGTTATACTAAACCCCATTTAAATAACGAATTTATTAAAAACTTTTCTAAATAAAGGATATAAACCTAATATTTTCAAGTAATTTAAGATATAATTTTTATTTTTTAAACAGAGTTTAATATGAACTAATCCGTCGGAGCATTTTTCTGTGCTGGCAAAACTGTTTGAGCATAGCGAGTTTTTTGTCAGTACAGAAAAATGTCGTAGACTAGCCATAGGTTATTGCATAGCAATCTTGCCATAATTTTAATTATTAGGATAAACCTTTATTGCAAGGTAAGGTTTTGCGGCAATGAGCAATCCTACGAAAATAAAAAATAAAAAAGCTGAATGATATTGTTTCCCGCTTAATTCTATTTTTTTACTCTATCTATTTTTAAAATCAAAATCTTAATTATTTTAATTTGTATAATTTTTCATTTTATTAAAGACAACTAATACATATTTAATAATTTTCCACAAATTCCTCCACAGACAAAACCTTTCCATCCATTTCCATTTCCTTAGCTAAATCACTGATATACGGCTGTTTTACCATGCTTTTCTCCAATGTATCAAATTGCCAGAAAATATCACGTTTATCTCCATCAGCGATAACTTTTCCATTTGTCATTACAATTACCCTATCAAAATTTTTTACTACAAATTCCATGTCATGAGTTATTGTAATTATAGTTTTTCCTTGCTTTTGAAGTTCGTCAATCAAATTATGTAAAACTCTCATTCCTCTAAAATCCTGACCTGCTGTTGGCTCATCCATTATAATGACATCTGATCCCATTGCAATTACTGCGGCTATTGTAACAAATTTTCTCATGGAATACGGTAAATTATATGGATTTTCCTTTTGATATTTTTCAAGTTCCGTTAATTTTATGGCATTTTCTACCATTTTTTTTGTTTCGTCAGGAGAATATTTTAATTTTTTTGCTCCAAAGGCTATTTCATCGTAAACATTGTTATGAAATATCTGATCCATTGGATTTTGAAAGACATATCCGACTTTTCGGCTCATTTTGGCAACCGTGTATTTCTTTGTATTCCAGTCATCTACAACAACATCTCCGCTTACTGGCTTTAAAAGTCCATTTAACATTTTTACCATCGTTGTTTTCCCAGCTCCATTTTGCCCAATAATTGCGACTTTTTCCCCTTTTTTAACTTCAAGAGAAACGTCATTAAGCACATTTTCAGTACCATTAGGATATTTAAAATTCAAATTTTTTACAGTAATAAAACTCATAGTTTTGTCTCCTTTAAAAATTTTATTAAACAATTATCTTCAATAATTATTTTATTGTTCCAGCTCCTCTTTTTTCCTCTTCATGTATTCTGTAACTGTTCTAAAACTAAAAAAAGTCCCAAATATTATAAAAGTTACTGATACTATCAATAAATTTTTATAAAAAAACCGTTGATTAAAAACTTCATTTAACGAATTAAAAAACTCTGCTGTAAATTTTGTTTTCTCAGCGGAACTTATAAAATATGCCAGTTCAGTCACATTTCCAATATAAATTGTTATAATTGCTGGAATATATGCGAGAAAAAGAGCTGACAGCAATTCTTTATTTGATGGCTCTTTATTTTCTTTTGGTGCAAATCTGCTTCTATTCTTATCCTTTTCATTTTCAAAAATTTTTTTATCATATCTGTTTAATCCATATGTCCATCCACTACATATCCCTAAAAAAATCAGCGCTTCAAAAAAAGGTATGTATTTATTAACAAATATTTTAAAAAGGCAATATAGGCAATAAACAATTATCATCACAAAAAATAACAAAATAATTCCTAATAAGCCTGACAAGCATCTTTTCATCAAAATTTCCCTTTCTCACTTTCCAAATTTTCTTATTTTCTAATAGAATTTAGGATATTTTTTATCAAAATTTTCTATTAAGTTTTTTAATAAAATTTCCTGACAAATTACTGTATTTTTAGCTTCAATTTCAAGAATCGTATTCTTTTTCAAATCACTTACTGTAATTGTGCCGATTTCAAATTCAATATTATAATTTTCCCAATTATAAATCTCATTATCAAATGTTACAGATTTATTCGATACTTGTATTTTGGGTGAACTTTCAAAAATCTGAGTCAATTCCTGCAATCTTTCTTCGCTTGAAAATAAAAATTTATTTTTCACAAAACCTTGATTTTGAAATGGAAAAATCTCAACTCCGCCATTTTCAATATTTTCTATTGTTTTTGAAAAATTTTTTTCTAAAAAACATTTTTGAAATACTGAAAATAAGTCATAATCATACCCACTTCCATCTATCTTTTTCCAATTACCGCCATCAGATTTATACAAAATTTTAGAAAATTTCTTCATTTGAAATAATCTACTATCCTTAAAGAAAAAATATTTTAAATTTTCATAATACACTTTCTCTTTTTTGAAAATAAAATAATCATCATAAAATTCTATGTTAGGAAATTTATTTTTGTAATAAAAAATAAACGATCCATTTAATAAGACAAATAGTATAAATAAAACTATTGAAGTTGAAACAGAAGATATGCTAAAGCCTTTTTCCATTTCTTTTGTCACTGAGAAAAGCAACATTATATCCAAAAATATCAAAATTCCTAAAATTTGTATTCTTGGTTTGGAATAAAATATAGTCCAGTCTATTTTTATAATTTTTTTCAGTTTTCCTTCTTTCATAAAATCCCTTTATCTTCCAATAACTTTCTATAAATCTCAAAATTTTCATTTTCAAAACATACAAAATTTACTTTTTCTATAAAATCATTTTTCTCCAAATATTCTATCACAGTGTTAATAGCTGTTTTTGCAGCTAAATCTTTTGGAAATCTGTACACTCCTGTCGAGATATTTGGAAAGGAAATATTTTTCAGTTTATTTTTTTCAGCCAATTCTAAACTTGAAATATAGGCATTTTTTAACAATTTTTCTGAAAATAATTTTACTTCATTATTTTTTCCTGACTGCCAGACAGGTCCAACTGTATGAATTACATTTTTAAATGGCATATTTCCTGCTCTTGTAATAACAGCTTCCCCAACGCTGCATTTCCCTTGAGAAGCACGTATTTTCATACAATCTTCTGTTATTTCTTTTCCGCCCTTTCTATGAATTGCACCATCAACACCACTGCCTCCAAGCAAGGAAGAATTTGCAGCATTGACAATCACATCAGCAGGATATTCGGTAATATCGCCTTTTACAAGAACAATCCTATTTTTCAAATTTTTTGGTTTCATAATTTTTCCTTTTAAATAAATATTTTTAAGATTTGCTTAACAATTTTTATTTTTTCAATAATTCCACTATCTTTTCCTTTGTTATAGGAATTTCTTCAAACTCAACTTTTCCTGTTTTTTCAAGTTCATAGGCAAGTATAGAATATTGTGTCATTCCAATTTCCTTTTTTAGCAAGATTTTATTATTTAAAACTTCTTCCGCTTTTCCGCTCAAAATTATTTCTCCTTCATCAAGAACAAGGATATTTTGGGCATATTCTGCAATAAGTTCAAGTTTATGCTCAACCAAAATTATTGTTTTTCCTTCATTTGCCATTAAATTTATAATTTTGAAAATATCTTCTGTTCCTTTTGGATCAAGCTGTGAAGTTGGCTCGTCAATAACTAGAATATCAGGATCCATTGCGATAATTGAGGCAAGTGCCACTCTTTGCTTTTGTCCACCAGACAAGTCATATGGATTTCTATCACGCAGCTTTTCAATTTCAAGCAGTTTCAATATTTCTTCAACCCTAGAAATTATTTCTTCTTTCTCTAATCCTAAATTTTCAAGCCCATAAGCAATTTCCTCAAAAACGGTATCTTTTACTCCGCTAATTTGCGTAAACGGATTCTGAAATACAAATCCAATCTTCTGAACAAGTTCCTTTTGAGAATAATCTTTCAGTTCTTTATCTTCCAGCGTTATTTTCCCTGTCAGTTCCCCTTTATAAAAATCAGGCACAAATCGTCTTAACATATTGCAAAATGTCGTTTTTCCGCTCCCGTTTTTTCCAATTACAGCCCAAAATTCGCCTTTTTTTATCTCAATATTAATATTTTTTAAGGCTTGTTTTTCTTCAAGCGGATATTTGTAGTTTACATTTTCTATTTTGAAATAACCCATAAAACCCTCCACAAAATACATAGCACTATAAAAATAGCCAGCATAATTTTCATAATTTTATCATTTTTTGTTTCTTCTATATCATGCAATATTGTCCGCTTTTCTCCAATGGAAAATCCTCTCGACTCAAGTGTAATCGCACGCTCTTCGGTACTTATTATGGATGACAACACCATTGGAATAAATATTGGAATAAGTGCCTTAAATCTTACGAATACATTTCCTTCCATTTCTACTCCCCTTGCCTTTTGTGAATCCATAATTATATCTGACTGTTTTTTCATTTCAGGAATCATTTGAAGCGATAAAAGCAAAATAAATGCCGCTTTAGGATTAAGTCCTTTTTTTTCAAGAGCCACTGTGAACTCTTTAGCTTTTGATATTAGAGTCAACATTGTTATAATAGAAACTAGAGCTGCAATTTTGGAAGTCAATCTTACCGCAGTTATTATCCCAGTCTTATATACTGTAATAAAACCAAGTTTTGCCATAATATCATTAGAAGGAATCATCAGCCCCTGTACAGCAAATATAATCAAAGTTAGAAAAAATAGGCTAAAAAACACTCTTTTCAAGTATATTCCTAACTTTTCATAAAAATAGGCAACAATTCCACAAACTGCTATCAATAAATATCCATAAGTATAGTTTGGTAATATAAATGCTGATATTAACAATACTACGGCTAAATAGAACTTCGTAAGAGGATACAAGTTTCTAAAAAAATTTTTAATCATAACTTCCTATTCTCCATTTTTTTTATAGATATAATTTTCTCCATATTTAAATTTTATTAAATATCTATCTGACATGCTTTTTATAATTAATATAGAAATTACTGTTGTTACAATTTTATCAGCCGCTTCTGTAAGCATAGTGGCTATCGCAACTGCTTGTTCCAAACTAAATCCTATGCTTTTAAATAATACTACCACTGTAGATGAAGCGTTTCCTGTAAATCCTCCATAAACTTTAATAATTATAGGAATAGATACAATTATTGAAGCTGAAGCCAGTGCCAAACTTACTATAATTGTTTTTATTACTAAACTCTTAGTTCTCATTTTTGCAAGAATTCCAACAACTAAGGCATTACATATTGCTACAGGTATAAATGCAAAATATTCTGGAGAAAAACTTCCTGTAATCAGACTCGTAATAACTGCTGTTACTGTTCCCACCCAAGGCCCTGAAATAAGACTAATAAACACCGATCCAATTGAATCAAGAAATATAGGCAACTGTAAAAATTTCGCAATCCCAAAACCTGTAAAATTAATAGCCACCGCTACTGGTATCAACAAACTTGACATTAAAGAAAAATCTTCTTTTAAACTTTTCATTTTTCTGCCTCCTTAAAATTTTATTTACTATATTTTAAAACATATTTTTTAATATTTCAACCTTTGAAGAAAAGTTTTATTATTTTTTTAACAATCATATTAAATTTATCTTTTAAATACTTATCTTAATTATAGTAAAACTAGTTTAAAACAAAACTCAAAAATTATGACTATTTTACTCAAACCCTAAATTATATAATTTCTATTAGTTCAATTTTAAATGGGTTCAAGTATATTTTGATAAAAAATGTTTTTCTTAACAAAATTTTGCTTAATTCTTTTTTGATTCTCAAAATCTGCTAAAAAAAACTACTAAAATAAAAAGAAAAGAATAAAATAAAAAAACCTACCAGCAAAGTTCAACTGGTAGGCAAAAGGTAGGACAATAAGACAAGAATTCAACTGCTATTTTTGACTGTTAAAAATCAAAAACAAAATGATTATAACTGTCAAAACAGTCAAATCCCAATTTGCCATTACGACCACCTCCTGTTCGTAATTGTAGTCGTTAAGGTTGCGAGTCTTAACAGTCGAAATTATATTATAAAAAAAGCCCTATTCAATAAGAATAGAACTTTTTCTTCGCATATTTACTACAATCCGAACAGGTTTTTTATTCAGTATTACTGTATCATTTTTCTCTAAAAAATTCAACCACTAATTTTTATAAAATCAAAAATCAGAAGTATAAAAAATACTTCTGAAAATATATGTTATAATTTTTTTATTTTTACCATGCAGAGTTTATTAGAACTTCTTCTCCATAGCCACCGTTCATTTTTTGTGGATTTGTAGAGTTGTAAGCTCTTTGAACTCTTATTCCTCTTATTCCTAATTCTCTTGCGGCTAGGATATCATCGTCACTGTCACCGTAGTGGATTGAAACGTTGTGTTTTTTGATGTAGAATGATTTGTCATATTTATAGCCACCTGTTGGTGTGTCAGATGTATATTCTACGTAAATTTCTTTTGGTAGTTCAAAGTATCTTTGCAATGTTTTAGAAAGTTTCGTAGAAGTGTAGTTTTTGTCTTTTGAATGTTTTGTTCTTCCTGTGATGAAAAATACGTTATCTCCTCTTTCCAAGTGCATTTTTATCAAGTCTTTTGCAGATTGTTTTGGAATTGAATGTTCATCTCCATTTTCAGCTACATAATCCCAGAATTTTTGGTTGTACAGGTAACTTACAGCTCCTCTTTTGTCTCCTGGAATTTGGAAATAATGTTGCCCATAGATAAAGTATCCGCTTGAATGAAGCAATGTATCATCAATATCAAAACTTACATTAATCGGTCCTTTTCCCTCTAGACTTTTTTTAATGTCGTCAACAGACACAAAATGAACAGCCTTCTGAACTTTATCTGTTGAATAAAATCCCTCATGAGTATAAGGAACCTTTGGTCCTGCTGCAAATACTACAGATGCAGCAAATAAAAATAATAATGCTTTTTTCATAACATTTCCTCCTATATATTTTTTATTTTACTAACAAAATCTTGCTATCTTAAAGGCTCACAATCTATAAATTCTCCCTTTGCTGTATAAGTGCATATATTTCCTGTTTTTTTCCCTGTTTTTTTAGGAATTTTGAAATAAGAGCAACTTACAGTTGTTAATGCAGATAGAACCAATACTAAAAACATTTTTACCTTTTTCATAGGAAAACCTCCTGTAAAATAGTTTTTTATATAAATTTTTCAAAAAAAGATGTTCTCTTAAAAGAAAACATCTCTCAAATTTCTATATATCAAATACAATAGATTTAACTCTTGTCATGCTTTCTATGCTGTATTTTATTCCTTGAACTCCTGCTCCTGAACCTTTGATTCCTAAGAATGGGAAGCTGTCAGGACCTCTTTGAGTCTTGTTATTTATGTGAACTGTTCCTACTTCTAGTTTTTCAGCGATTTCAAATGCTAATGGGAAATTTTTTGTGAATACTGCTGATTGAAGTCCATATTCTGATTTGTTTGCAATTTCTACTGCTTCATCTACGGATTTTATTCTGATAATTGGCAATACTGGTCCAAATGGCTCTTCCCATGCGATTCTCATATCAGTTGTTACATTGTCAAAAACTACTGGCCATATTAAGTTTTTTTCTCTTTTTACTGTTGTCAATGCTTTTGCCCCTTTTTCTTGTGCATCTTTTATCAATCCTTCAATAAAGTCTGCTGATGGAGTATCAATTACTGTTGTAATATCAGCATTGTCAAAAGGATCTCCCACAGTTAGTTTTTCAACTTCTGCTTTTATCAAGCTAGCCAATTTATCAGCAACAGAGTCCATTACAAGTACTCTTTTGATAGCAGTACATCTTTGTCCAGAATAGCTGAATGCTCCTGATACGATATCTTTTGCAGCTTTTTCTAAATTAGCATCTTCCAATACGATTCCAGCGTCTTTTCCACCTAATTCAAGCATAATTGGTCTCATTCCTGCAAGTTTTCCAATTTTTTCCCCAATCGGTGTACTTCCTGTAAAGTTTATAAAGTTCACTTCTTTATGTTCAATTAAATAATCTCCAATTTCAGAACCTTTTCCAGTTACAGAGTTTAGTACTCCTGCTGGAATTCCAGCTTCTGCAAATGCTTTAATTAATAACAATCCGCTAATTGAACCTTGTGTAGGCGGTTTAAAAATTACTACATTTCCTCCAATTAATGCTGGTGCAATTTTAGATGCTGATAGGTTTACAGGATAGTTAAATGGTGCAATCGCAAGTACAATCCCAACTGGCTCTCTTTTTACTGCTCCATACTTTCTCTTGCTTCCAGCTTCAAATCCACCACCATTTACAAATTCACCTGTGATTCTAAGTCCTTCTTCTGCAGCATATCTAATCAAATCCGCCGTTCTTACTACTTCTGAAATAGCGGCCTTAATTCCTTTTGCAACTTCTTTTGCTAAGTTTTCCCCAATTTTATCTTTATCTCTTTCAAGAATATCTGCAGCCTTATTCAAATAAGCCGCTCTTTCTACAGCTGATAATGCTCTCCAAGCAGGTAAGGCCTTTCTGGCAGATTCCATAGCATAATCAACTTCTTCTCTTGACATAGCTGGTACAGTTCCAAGTTCTTCCCCATTTATTGGCGAATAAATAGTTATTGTATTTTTAGAGTCTTTCCATTCTCCGTTCACTAAATTTTGATAATTCATCAAAATACCTCCTTATTCCAATTTTGTATACTTTATAATTTTACCACATATTTTACATAATTAATATACCTTTTTTCATATATTTTTCATTTATTTCGAATATTTGTTATTTTTAATATCGAAAAGTTTCAAAAATTTACTTTTTAATATACAAAATAAATATTAAAAAACTTTATCTCCACTACTTTTTTTCTGAAAATTCATCCGCTCAAATATATTTCCAAATATTTTTTCATTTATATTAGCCTTTTCATTCCTACCTTTTTCAGCAACTAGTATAATAAACAAAATAATTGCTAAACTTTTTTCAAAAAAAAACAGGAGCTAAAAACTCCCGCTAAAATTTTATTATTTTTCAAGTTTTACCATTGTGTATGTTAATGCAAATCCCGCTCCAATTGAAATTGCTACCATTAAAATATAAAGTGGCAAGCTGTTTAAGAATAATAACATTCCTGGTACAATTGTTACAGCCATTCCTGTTGCTTTAAGTTTAAACATTGATGCAAAGAAACCTCCTATTGCTCCACCAATAAGTCCCATAACAAAAGGTTTACCCTTACCTTTTACTAGATTTACTCCGTAAATTGCTGGCTCAGTAATTCCCAATGCTGCTGATAAAGCTGAAGGGAATGCTAATGCTTTTAATTTAAGATCTTTTGTTTTTAATCCTACTGCTAAAGTTGCTCCTAATTGCCCTGACATTGCTGCTGTAATTAATGGATTAAATGCATTTAATTTTTCTCCAGTAATTGGATCTGGAGTATTCAAAAGTTGTGATTCTAAGAAATTAAATATGTGGTGAACTCCTGTTACAACTATTATTTGATGAACTCCACCAATAACAATTCCTGCTATTCCAAATGGTAATCCTAAAATCCATCTAGTTACACCCAATATAATAGTTTCTACTGAATGGAATACTGGACCAATTACAAATAGTCCTAACACGCTCATTACTACGAATACTAAAAACGGCGTTACTAATAAATCTAGTACATCTGGTACAATTTTTCTTAATTTTTGTTCTAATTTTGCACCAATCAAACCTACAAACAATGCAGGCAATACTGAACCTTGATATCCAACTACTGGTAAAAAACCAAAGAATGTTAATGGTTTTGCTCCACCAGCAGCTACTACGTAAGCATTCGGTAATTCACCACTAATTAACATTGCTCCTAAAACAATTCCTAATACTGGTGAGCCACCAAAGACTTTAAATGAAGACCATGCAACTAATACTGGTAAAATAACAAATGCTGTATCTGTCAATATTCTAGTATATAATAAGAAATTTTCGTTTATTCCTTTTGGTGTTGCTCCAAATAATTTTAAAAAATCTGGGTTAGTTATTACATTACGAAGTCCCATTAATAATCCTGTTGCTACCAATACTGGTATAATTGGAACAAAAATATCTCCAAATGTTCTTGAAATTCTTTGAATAACATTACCTTGTTTAGCTGCTTCTTTTTTCATATCGGATACTGAAGATTCACTTACTCCTCCAAGTCCTTGAACAGCTTCATAAACTTTATTTACAGTCCCCGTTCCAAATATTACCTGAAACTGTCCTGAATTAAACATTGTTCCTTTTACTTTTTCAATATTATCTACCTTGTCCTTGTCGATTTTATCCTTGTCAACTACCATAATTCTAAGTCTTGTTGCACAGTGTGCAAATGAACTTATATTTTCTTTTCCTCCAATAGCTTCTATCACTTCTTTAGCTATTTCTTCATAACTTTTTGCCATTTTCATCTCCTTTACAATTTTTTTAACAATAAAATTAATTATACCTTATTTTTTTGAAAAGTCAATACTGCTTTTGAAAAAAACTATAACTTTATTTGAATTACAAGAGTTTATTAATTTTAAAATTATTTCTTTTTAATTTTTTTTTGTTGATTTTTAACAAAATAAAAACTACTGTATTGCTAATAAATACAGTAGTCTTTAAAAAAATTAGATTTTTAGTCCATTTCAAATTCGATATAGACAGTTTTTGAAATATTTAATTTTTTTGGAGAAATTACGATATTTCTTCTTGCTGATTCATCCAAAAGTTCCTTGTCGCTTTTTTTCAGCTGAACTAAGTTAGTTTCATAATTTGCGTGGCTGTAGTAACTGTAGTTGTAATCTGTATACGGCTGAATAACTCCATATGATTTATCTGTTATTGTAACGGGATTTTTTAAGTTCAAGTCTGTTTTTCCAAGAATAACTTGTGCTTTTTTCAAGGCTTCCTTGTAGGCATTTTCATAAAGTTCATTTTCTAATTGCTGCTTGTTGTCGATGTCGTATTCAATTTGTCCTGTTGTACCAATTCCCAATGTATTTGCTACATTTATAATATTTCCTAAATTTTTCAAATCTCTTGTTTCAACTTCAATTTCATGTGAAACTATCTGAATATTTTTTCTGTTGTTTGTTCGTTTTTCAAGATTGATTTCCTTATTGTCGTAACCTGCAATTTTTATTATTCCTGCTGGAATTCCAGCTTTATTTAATTTTTGCTGTATTTCATTAAATTTGGACATTGCATTTTGGTATGCCTCTTTGTTTGTCGCATTTTGTGATGTAACAGTGAAAATGTAAGTACCATTTTTGCTTCTGTTTAAAGAATAAATTTTTTCTGTGGCAAGGACATTCATAAAGTTTTTCAATGTATCAAGAGAGATTCTGTCAACTTCTATTGAAAGTTTCGTCTGATATTCCTTTTTTCCTTTGTTTTCAACTACTGTATCCCAGTTATATGATTCATAAGTGGAGTATCCTGTCGAATTAATCTTATTATATTTTGTACCAGTCTGGGCAAGCAGTCTCTTGTATCTTTCAAGAATTTGTGAATTTTCGGCACTTGCCTTATCCAAATTTTCGTTTTCAGTCTGAATTGTAAGTCTAATTTTTGCTGAATTTGGTGAAATTTCCTTTTGTGAAACTCCTCTAACCTGTATTCTTTTTCCAGTAACTTCGCCATCTGCAAATGATAATACCGAAAAAATTATCATAAGTAATGTTATTATTTTTTTCATTTTAAAATTCCTTTCTAAAATTTAATTTTCATTCTTTAAAATATAGTCTAGTATAAAAATTTATTCCCATTTTTAAACCGGATTTAGTATAAATATAAAGTTATATTATTTCATTTCATACATAACTGATATATTTTGTATAAGTTTTAGCGGTTTTGGAGTATAGTCGACTCTTGGACTTCTGATTCTGCTTTCTTTAGCATAATTTTTACTGCCATAAAGTCCATTTGAAGATCCAAGTTGAATAGAATCCGCCGCTTCATACTTTACTTCCCAGGCCTGATCAATTCTGTCAATCATTTTTTGCTGAAATTCCACATCTTCACTTACAATAATTGGTGTTCCCAATTTCATCTTACTAGAACGCAAAATGCTTTCTGCCTTCTGTTTTGTCTGATTATAGGCATCTTTATACATTTCTGACTCAATTCTGTCTTTATCTGACAAGTCAAAATTAATTGAGCCATTTATATTTATTCCATTATCATCAGCAATAGAAATTATTGTATTAAGTTCCTTTATATTCTTTGTTGTAAGTATGAATTCATCTATAACATAGTAAACATCTTTTTTTGTACCTTTATTTTCTGTATAATTTTCTTTTATTTGATAATCGCTCAAAATAATATCACTTTCAGGGATTCCAGCTGAAATCAGTTTTCTTCTTGAAGTATTAAGTTTATTAAATACTTTGTTTAAAGCCTGGTCAACTGTCGTTCCATTTTCGTTTATATTAAATGCAAATGTATTTTCGTCAAAATTTTTCTGAATACTTTGTAAATTGTTTCCATCTTCCAAGTCAATCAATGCTGAAATCTTGTTAAAATCAGTATTTTTTACCAGCATTGACATATTTACGTCATAAGAAGTAGGCTTTTTATCAGTATTTTTGACAGTTTTATTTGGAACAGTTTTTACATCCAAAATATCTTCATCATCGTATTCTGTACCCTTTCTATTGTAAAATGCCTTTGTTTCGAGATTTTCAAGTGATATTTTTCTAGCTCTCAATTCATTTTTAAATTTCTCAACTTTCTTATTTACATCACTCGTTGCCTGATTTAAGTTATTTCCTTTAACCTCAACCTTAAAATTAATCTTTGCTAAATCTGGCATAACTTCTCTTTCTGCGTTTCCAGTAACACTAATTTTTCTCACAATATTCTCATTCGCCCCAAACGAAAGAATGCTCATAAGTGAAAAAAGCGCAATTGCTATCTTTTTCATATTTACCTCCATAATTCTAATTTATTATTTTTTAAAAATTCCTATCTTTTGTATAAGTATAACACACGTATATTAAAAGTAGATGAGGGTTTTTTTATTTATTTTGTAAGATTGTTTATTACTGAAAATATTGCATCTATGGCTAAACTATGTCTTTTAGTTATAAAAAAAGATATAGTTTGGCAAATAACTTATTATTTTTTTACTTTACAGTCTTTAATAACTAAAATCAAACCAAATTTCGTTATAAAAATAAAGAAAATTAGAAGAATTACATAATAAAAAAATGACAAAATTGAAAAAATATAGTATAATGTATGATATTATTATAAATCCATTTCAAAGTAGGGATTGTTTTACACATCCAATTTAATTTTGGTTAAATCTGGCAGAATTTAAAATTAACAATTTAGTAGATAGAAATTTTTTAGAAAGGATGTAAGATGAATAAAAGAAAAATCGAAGGTGCAATTTGGTTTGCTGCGGGGCTTATATTAGTATTGCTGTTAGGGAATAAATCAAGTATGCTTAGTGATAATGCTGGAGAGAATATTTTTTCTCTTATATTGAGCGGTATTACATTATTTTTTGGAAAAATGACATGGTTTATAGCGGTAATGGCTATTTTGTATGGAATAATTTTATTTTTTTATGAAAAAATTGGCATTGATATGACACAGGGGAAAATTGCAGCTCTTATTGGATTATTTCTAAGCTGGGGAATGGTTTTGGTAAGGGGTTCAGTTGTTAAGGGAAAACCTTTGGCAGATAATTTTACTGAGGCGGGAAGACAACTTTTAGAGATAGGATTTAGCCGTGAAAGTGGTGGAATTCTTGGAGCATTGCTTTCAATGCCGTTTTATAAAGTGTTACATTCTCAAGGGATGTTTATAGTTTTGATAATTTTAGTAATGATTTTTGTAATATGGTTGATTAAGGACTTGATTGAACTTGGATATGAAGTTTTTAAAGAGATAGTAAAATATTACAAAAGTGATGACTATAAAGAGAAAAAAAGAAAATTAGCTGCAAAAAAATATGCAGAAAACTTGAAAAAAACAGACTATAAGCGTTACCAAAGGGAAATGTTAAAAGCCAAAATTGTAGAATCTAGAAGAGAAAAATTAAGTTTTGAAATTGCGAAAAAGCCTAAGGATAACTTTTTACAGAAAACAGAAGTTTATTCAAAAGAAGAATTAGCCGAAAAAGAGAAAGAATGGATTGAAATTTTTGAAGAGAAAGAAAAACATAAAAGTTCTGAAAATTTGAAAAAGAATGAAAATGAGTCAACAGACAAAATAAAAGAAAATGAGTTGAAAAAAATTACAGAACCAACAGAAGTTACAAAGCAAGAAGAAGTTTCAGAAAAGCCTGAAATTAAAGAACAAGAAGAAGAAAAATTAGACTCTGAAAAGGAAACTTCAGATAATCTATCCGACTCAAAAGAAGAAGTATCAGTTGAAAATGAGAATAAAAAAGAAAACGATAGTCAGGTTGAGAAAGAAGTTGATAAAAGAGGACCTAAATTAGAGATAGTAACACCTTTAAGAAGAGAGGAAATATCTAAAAGATACAATTCTGAAAACATAGATCCGAATTTTCAGCAATTTCCAAAACTGGAAGCATTTGAAAATAAAGAAGTGAAGGAAAAGGAACTGGAAAACGAATTAAAAAAAGTTAATGCGATGTTTGATAATAATCAAGGCTATGATGATGTGGTAAAAAAATCTATTGAAGAAATCTTTAAGTCAAAACCAATGGACCTTAAAAGAAAACAGGAAATTGAAAAAAGCATAAGAGAAAATGTAAGACACCTTGAAAATGTACTAAAAGAGTTTGGAGTTGAAGCCAAAGTTGTAAATTATGAATATGGTCCAACTATTACAAGATATGAAATAGTTATTCCAAAAGGTATAAAAGTGAGTAAAGTTACTGGTCTTTCGGATGATATTGCAATGAATTTGGCAGCTGAAAGTATTCGTATAGAAGCACCAATTCCAGGAAAAAATACTATTGGAATCGAGACTCCTAATAAAATTAAGGAGCCAGTTCATTTTTCAAACATTATAAAAAATAAAGAACTTGATAAAGGGGAATTAAGGGTAATTTTAGGAAAAGATATTGTTGGAAGAGATAAATTTATAGATATCGCTAAAATGCCTCATTTACTGATTGCAGGACAGACAGGTTCAGGGAAATCTGTTGCTGTAAATACATTAATTTCAACATTGATTTCTAAAAAATCTGAAAAAGAAGTGAAATTTATAATGGTTGATCCTAAAATGGTAGAGCTTATGCCGTATAATGATATTCCGCATTTGCTTGTTCCAGTAATTATAGATCCGCAACAAGCTGCAATAGCATTGAGATGGGCAGTTAATGAAATGGAAAATAGATACAAGCAGCTTATGGAAAATGGCGTAAGAAATATAAAAACTTACAATGGATTAAGTTTTGTAGAAAAAATGCCTTATATTGTTATAATAATTGATGAGCTGGCAGATCTTATGATGGTAGCCTCTGGAAGTGTTGAGGAGTCAATCGCAAGAATTGCACAAAAGGCAAGAGCAGTCGGGATCCACTTAGTTGTGGCAACACAGCGTCCATCAACAGATGTTATAACTGGAATGATAAAGGCAAACTTGCCAAGCAGAATTTCTTTCGCATTAAGATCACAGATTGATTCGAGAACAATACTTGATACAGCTGGAGCAGAAAAGTTATTAGGTCAGGGAGATATGCTGCTGCTTGCAAATGGTTCTTCAAAGCTGGAAAGAATTCAGGGAGCATATATTTCGGATGAAGAAGTTAAAAATTTAACAGACACGCTAAAATCTTCTAAAAAAGTAAAATACAGAAATGAAATCTTAGAGGAAATTCAAGAAGAAACAATTGACATTGATCCATTTTTTGAAAATGCAGTAAACATTATAAAACAAGAAAATAAAGTTTCTATTTCATTATTACAGCGTAAATTAAAAGTAGGGTTTAATAGAGCTTCAAGAATTTATGAACAGTTAAAAGAGCATGGAGTTATAAGCTATGATGATCAAATAATAACTGATAATATTGATGAAATAAATTAAAAAAATAAATTTTGCAATATTAAATAATATTTATATCAAATCATTCTTAAAGTTGCTTGAGTATATTCAAAAAAAATGGTAAAATACCTTATAAGAATAAAATATAATAATTTTTACAATATATGCTCAAATTTAAGTAAAGTGACTGTAACTTTTAAAAAGATTGTACTATAAATATTGAAATTAAATTATTATACAATAAAAAAACAAAAAATAAAGGAGATAGAATAAATGAAATTTTTTGACTTATTTAAGACAAATATAACGCCAAAAGGTACACGTGATATAGCTATTGATTTGGGAACAGCGAATACAGTTGTATATGTAAAAGGAGAAGGAATCCAAGTAGATGAGCCTACTTATGTAGCAGTTAATAAAAAAACGGAAGAATTGGAACATATCGGGGAAAAAGCAAAAGAAATTATTGGAAGAACAGCTAAACATACTGAAATTATTCGTCCATTAAAAAATGGAGTAATTTCAAATTACGAAATTACTGAAAGAATGCTTGAAGAATTTTTACATAGAATCAAAAAAGATAAATTTCAAAGTTCAAGAGTTATAATCTGTGTTCCGAGCGGAGTTACACAAGTTGAAAGAAGAGCTGTAATAGAAGTTGTAAAAGATGCAGGAGCTAAAGAGGTTTACTTGATTGAAGAACCAATAGCGGCTGCGATTGGTGTAGGAATTGACTTGTTTGAGCCAAAAGGGCATTTGATTGTTGATATAGGTGGAGGAACGACAGAAATTGCATTTATTGTATCAGGTGGAGCAGCGTTATCAAAATCAGTTAAAATTGCTGGAGACCATTTAAATGAAGACATTATGGAATTTGTAAAAGATGAATTTAATTTGTTGATTGGAGAAAGAACAGCAGAAGAACTAAAAATGAATACAATAAGTCAAGAAGATCCTAATTTTGAATATGAAATTAGAGGACGGGAATTAGGAGTTGGATTGCCAAAAAGTATGAAAATAAAAGCATCTCAAATTGATGGGGCAATTAGAAAACATATTGATGCTATTATTGACGAAGTAAGGCTTACGATTGAGGAAATCGAACCTGAAGTAGCGGCAGATATTTATGAAACAGGAATTTTCTTATCTGGTGGTGGAGCCGGTATAAGAATCTTGAAAGAGAGAATCGAAGAGGAATTATCATTGAAGGTAACGGTGGGAGAAGATTCAATTCATGCTGTAGTAACAGGAATTGCAGAAGTATTGACAGATTTTAAAAAGTATAAAAATGTTATTATTTCACCGATGCATGAATATTAATTTAATAATATAGAATTAGGGGAATTTTCTGGAGAAACAAAAAAAGAGAATTCCCCTATTAATCCAATATTGAATTATTAACTTAAAAACAAATAAAAAGATAAAATGGTAGAATATGGAAAATTTTGAAAGTAAAAAAATAGAAATAGAAGAAAATATAGAAAATAAAATTAACGATATTGAAGAAAAAATTGAGACAATTATTTTTTTGTCAAAAGAAATGATTACTATAAAAGAGCTAGCACAGTTTTATGGAATGGAATATTTTGAAATAGAGGAAATATTGCGTAATTTAAAGGAAAAACGGAAAGATACAGGAATAAATGTAAAAATTGAAAATGGAATCGTATGCCTTGTATCAAATCCACTTTTTGGATCTGATGTAAAACGATTTTTTAATCCAGAAATGAAGTTAAAGAAATTATCTCGTTCAGCAATGGAAACATTAGCAATCATCGCATATAAAGGGCCTATAACTAAAGCAGAAATAGAGCAGATTAGAAGTGTTGGTGTGGATAAGACTATGTCAAATCTATTGGAAAAAAAACTAATTTATATTTCTGGACGGAAAAAAACGGCTGGGACACCAAATTTGTACGAAGTAACAGATGATTTTTATAATTATCTGAATATTCGTGGGAAGCAAGAATTACCAGGAAGTGAGCAGTTTCAAAAAATTGAGATGCTTTACAAAGAAGATGAGAAGGCAGAAAATGAAGACTCAAAAGAGGGAGAAAAATTAAATTCAGAAGAAGATTCGGAACTAAAAGCAAGAGAAGAAATTGAAAAAATAAAAGAGTAGAAAATAAAGAGGTAAATAAAATGAGATTAAATAAATTTATAGCTGAAACGGGATTTTGTTCACGTAGGAAGGCTGATGAACTGATAAACGAAGGAAGAGTTACAGTAAATAAGCACGAGGCGATTATCGGAATGGATGTGAAGCCTGAAGATGTGGTTAAAATTGATGGAGAAAGAGTAAAACTTAATACAAGATACGAATATTACATTTTGAACAAGCCTAAAAGAGTGATTTGCTCAAACGAAGACAAGTTTGGGCGTAGACTTGCAGTAGACTTTATAAAATCACGTGCCAGACTTTTTACTTATGGAAGATTAGACTTTATGACAGAAGGGTTAATTATAATCAGTAATGATGGAGAAGTTTACAATCATGTAATGCATCCACGAAAAAAATTGTATAAAAGCTACATTGCAAAAGTTAGCCGTGAAATTGAAGACAAGGATATTGAGGCACTGCAGCATGGAGTTGTAATTGACGGGAAAAGGACTGCACCAGCAAAAGTTAAGAAAATTGACAAAAAGGAACTTAGAATTGCAATTTTTGAAGGAAGAAACAGGCAGATAAGAAAAATGCTGGAAACATTGGGATATAATGTCAATTCATTAAAACGTATTAAAGTGGGAGAACTTACGCTTGGTAATTTGCAAGTCGGAGAATATCGTGCTTTGAATGAAGATGAAATTAAATATCTAAAAAGTTTATAAATTTTCTGGCAGGAGGAAAAAATTGGGAAATAATAAAAAATCAATCTTTTTAATAGATTTTGATATAACAATCAGTAAAAAAGATTCGACAGATGTTTTGCTTGAAACACATCAGCCTGAATTTAAACAGGAACTGCGAAAAAGATACAGAGCTGGAGAATATTCTATAAGAGAGTTTATAAAATATGGACTAGGCTCTCTAAATATCACAAAAGAGCAGTATATCCAGACTTTACAGGAAAATGTGACAATTGATGAAACTTTTATAGATTTTGTAAAAAGCGGAGCAGAATTTAAAATTGTTAGTGCAGGTGCAAGGCTAAACGTACAGGGAACACTTTCAAAATATGGTATAAACTTGCCAGATAGCGAAGTTATATCAAATGATTTAAAATTTAGTGGAACTGATAAAAACCAAATTACTGTGGAAAATCCATTTTTGGACAAGGAAGGCTATTACGGCGTTGACAAGAAAGAAGCTGTAGAAAATTATAAGAAACAGGGCTATACAACTTATTTCGTAGGCGATGGTCCGTCTGATTACAAAGCATTGGAAGTAGCTGATTTTGCTTTTGTAAGAAAAGGGACTAGGGCAGTTAAGTTTTGTGAAGAAAATGGAATTGAATTTTTTGAGTTTGGGGATTTTGATGAGATTTTGGAATATAAAAAAATAAAGCAGTTATAAATTTAATATCTGAAAGAACAATTGATATGAAAAAATGCAGAATGATTTGAATTTTGATAGGAGAAAATATGTTGCCATACGATGAAACAGACCCGCAAGATATTGAAAATTATGCAAAAAAATTGATAGGGAAAACTTTTTATGATGTATTAAGAGAATATTTTAAAGACAATGAATTGGAATTAGAAAAAACATTGAATAAAAATAAAGGTAAACTGGGAAACTTAATAGAGGAGTATTATTTTTATTATAAACCTAATAGCAATCCCAATCCAGATTTTCTAAAGGCTAATACAGAATTGAAAGTGACCCCATATATAAAAAATAAAAATGGAGAATTGAAGGCAAAGGAAAGACTTGTAATAGGGATGATTCCAAATAATGAGCCGATAGAAACTGATTTTGAAAAATCTCATGTCTTAGAAAAATTACAATTAATTTTATTAATATTGTATTTTTATGATAAGAATAAAAATAAACTGGATTACAGTATTGATTTTGTTAAATTATTTTCAATTTTGGGAGAAAGCTGTAAAAAAGATTTAGAAATAATAAAAAAAGATTATCAAATAATAGTTGATAAAATAATTTCTGGAAATGCTCATAAATTGTCTGAAGGAGATACTAATTATTTGGGTGCCTGTACTAAGGGAAGTACGGCAGAAAAAAGCTTGCAGAAACAATATTACGGAGAAGTGCTTGCAAAAAGAAGAGCTTTTTCTCTGAAACAGTCATATATGTCTTATGTTTTAAACACTTATATTGTTGGAAATATATCAACTTATGACTCTATTGTTAAAGAAGACGAAGCTGAACATTTTGAAGATGTAGTTTTGAAAAAGATATATGAAAATACAGGCTTAACAATAGAAGAATTATGTAAAAAATATAATATAGAAAATAAACCGAAACATGTAAATAGTATCTTGATTTACAGAATGTTAGGAGTAAAAAGTGAAAATGCTGAGGAATTTGAAAAGGCAAATATAGAGATTAAAACAATAAGAGTTGAAAAGAATAATCGCACGAAAGAAAGCATGTCATTTCCAGCAATAAAAATAAAAAAATTTGTAAATGAGAATTTTGAAAATTCAGAAATTTATAATTTTTTTTCAGAAAAGAAATTTTTATTTGTTGTATTTAAAAAAAATGAGGCAGATGAATATCAACTTACAGGAGCTAAGTTTTGGAATATGCCAATAGATGAACTGGAAACTGTTGGAATGATGGAGTGGAATTTATACAGGAATAAATTTAAAAAAGGTGTAAATTTTAAAATAGAAAAACAAAAAGATGGGAAAATAATAGTAAGGAACGACTTACCCAAAAAAAGTGAAACTAAAATTTTTCATTTGAGACCACACGCAAGAAAGTCAAAATATGTTATTAATGGCATAGAATATGGAAATGGAAATTGCAAAGATACTGATGAATTGCCAAATGGAGATAAAATGACAAAACAGAGTTTTTGGCTAAATAATAGCTACATTATTAAAATTATTGAAAATACAATAAAAAAAGTGGAGGAAAAATAATGGAGTTAACAGTTGCAGAATTATTTGCAGGTGTTGGAGGTTTCAGAGTTGGTTTGAATAAAATAAAGGATTTTGACAAAAAAACAGGATTAGCAAAAGAAAATAAAATATGGGATTTTGTCTGGGGAAATCAGTTTGAACCTTCAACAAAAATACAACATGCGTATAATTGCTATGTGAAAAGATTTGGAATAGAAAATAATTCGAATGAAGATATAAATAAAGTTAATAAAAAATCGATACCTGAACATAATTTATTGGTTGGAGGTTTTCCCTGTCAAGATTACTCTGTAGCGAGAAGTCTTAGCGGGGAAAAGGGTATTGAGGGTAAAAAAGGAGTTTTATTCTGGGATATAAAAGATGTTTTAATTGAAAAAAAATCTCCTTTTGTACTTCTAGAAAATGTGGATAGACTTTTAAAATCTCCGGCAAGCAGAAGAGGAAGAGACTTTGCAATAATGCTAAAGACATTTGATGAATTAGGATATTATGTGCAATGGAGAGTTATAAATGCAGGAGATTATTCAATGCCGCAAAAAAGGAAAAGAGTGTTTATATTTGCTTTTAAGAAAAATTTGAAGTATGCTAAGGAATTTAGAAAAAATAAGGAAAATATTTTTAATAAAGTATTTCCAGTAAAAATAGATTCTGAAAAAGAAATAAATCTGAATAAATATAAAAATATTTTAAAAATAAGTGACGAATATTCAGAAGGAAAATTTTTTGAAAGCGGAATAATGATAGAAGGAACTGTTTTTCATTATAATGTAGATTCAATTAAAGAAGATATTTTTTCTTTAAAGGAAGTTATAGAAAAGGCAAAAAGTTACAATGACTTTGATTTGAAGGAATATTTAGTAACAGATGAAAAACTGGAAAAATGGAAATATTTAAAGGGTGGAAAAAGAATAGAAAGAAAAACAAAGGAAGGACATTCGTATATTTATAGTGAAGGAAATATGGCTTTTCCAGAAAATATGGAAGAACCGGCTAGGACACTACTTACAAGTGAAGGAACAACAAATAGATCTTCGCATATTATTTATGATAATAAGCAAAAAAAATACCGTACTTTAACTGAAATAGAATGTGAAATAATACAAATGTTTCCGCCAAACTGGACAGATACAATGCCAAAAAGAAATAGATATTTTATGATGGGAAATGCTTTAGTGACAGGTATAATTTCACGATTGGAACCGACTTTGAAAAAAATAATTGAGAATGAATAAAAAGTGTAAGGAGGAAAAAATTAAATGTTAAGCAAAGAAGATGTTTTAAAAATAGCAGCACTTTCTAAATTGGAATTTTCAGAAAGTGAAATTGAGAAATTTAGGGTGGATTTGAATAAAATATTTGAGCATATGGAAGAGTTGAATGGAGTTGATACGACTGATGTAGAGCCACTTTTTAATGTGCTGGACTTAAAAGATAAATTGAGAGAAGATAAAGTTAGGGATGCCGGAATTAAGAAGGAAATTTTAGAAAATTCGCCTAATAAGGATGAGGAATTTATAATTGTACCAAAAGTTGTTGGAGAAAATGCGGATAATTAGAAAAATTGGAAAGGTGGAAAAATGAATTTATATAAAAAAACGGCTAGCGAACTGGCTGAAATGATAAAGAATAAAGAGATTACTTCAGAAGAAGTTACAAGAAATTTTTTAGATAGAATAAAAGCAGTTGAAGATAAGGTTGGGGCTTTTTCTAATATTTTTGAGGAGAAGGCATTGGAACAGGCTCGAAAAATTGATGAAGAAAATAACGAAGAAGGAAGAAAAAATTATGGAAATACAGGACTTTTTGGAGTGCCTGTGGCGTTGAAGGATAATATTGTTTCAAAAGGGGATTTGACAACGGCAGCTTCACAAATTTTGAAAAATTATGTGGGAGTTTATGATGCTACTGTTGTGAAAAAGCTGAAAGAAGCTGGAGCAGTGCTTGTTGGGAAGGCTAATATGGATGAGTTTGCGATGGGGTCTTCAAATGAAAATTCTTCGATAAAATCGGCTTCTAACCCTTGGGACTTGGAAAGAGTGCCAGGAGGAAGCAGTGGAGGATCGGCTACTGCGGTTGCGGCTAGTGAAGTACCTATTGCTTTGGGAACAGATACTGGTGGAAGTATTAGACAGCCTGCGAGCTTGACTGGAACTGTGGGAATAAAGCCAACTTATGGAAGAGTTTCAAGATATGGACTTATGGCATTTGGTTCTTCGTTAGATCAAATCGGGGCTTTGGCAAAAAGTTCGCAAGATTTGGCAAGAGTTATGCAAATAATTTCAGGATATGATGAAAATGATCCGACGACTGCAGATGTGGAAGTGCCAGATTATTTATCTTTGCTTGAAAATGATATAAAAGGATTAAAAATTGGGATTCCAAAAGAATATTTTTCAGATGAACTGGATAAATCAATAAAGGAAGTTGTGGATAAAACTGTGGAAACATTGAAAAAACTTGGAGCAGAAGTGAAGGAAGTATCGTTGCCTTACACAAAATACGCAATTTCCACTTATTATATAATTTCATCGGCTGAGGCCGCTTCAAACTTGTCAAGATATGACGGAGTGAGATATGGAGTTAGAAAAAGTGATGAAAATATTGAGGAAATGTATGTAAAATCACGAACAGAAGGTTTTGGAGATGAAGTGAAGCGTAGAATTATGATTGGAAATTATGTGTTAAGTTCAGGATTTTATGATGCTTATTATAAAAAGGCCTCGCAAGTTAGAAGATTAATAAGAGATGATTTTTCACGAGTTCTTTCAGAAGTCGACTTGATTTTGACACCAGTTTCTCCAACAACAGCATTTAAAAAAGGTGAAAAAAATACAGATCCTGTTCAAATGTACCTAGCTGATATCTACACAGTTTCAGTAAATATGGCAGGATTGCCTGCAATATCAGTGCCAGGTGGCTTTGTAAATGGACTTCCTGTAGGAATACAGCTGATTGGAAATTATTTTAGAGAAGATTTATTGTTTAATGTGGCAAATAAATTTGAGAAGGAACGTGGAGAGATAGAATATCCAGAACTTTAAAAAAGTGGAGGAGATATGAAGAAAATAAGAGTAATACTATTTTTGATGTTGAGTATCTGTATTTTAGTAAGCTGCGGGAATGATAAGGATGTAAATAAAAAAGATACAGCAAGTGAAAAATCAGATTATAATGGAATAAAAGAAATAGATTTTTCAAATAAAGATAGTGGGAAATTAAAGGAAGTTTTGGCTTTTTACACAAATAATAAAGATAAATATGTATATTATTCTTCTGCTTTGGAGGAGTACACAATAATGTTTGGATATGATTATTTGTATGAAGTGTATTTAATTTCATTTATAAATGGAGAAAATCAATTTCAAGCTGATGAAGAAAAAGTTAGTTCATTTAAAAGTTCTCTTGTAACATTTGATGAAAGATTTGGCAATGTTTATGAACAGTTTAAAAATCTCATTCCGTTAATTAAAGGAGAACTTAATAAGGGAATTGATAAAAATGGAAATGGGATTGATGAAAAATATAAAGAATTTATAGAATTAGCAGAAGAAAAAACAAAAATTATAGATGAAATAAAGCAGTATTATAGATCAAACGAATATAAAAGCGACAATTTTTCAAAAGGCAAAGAGTTAAATGATAAATATTTAGCTAATTACAAAGAAACAAAAGAAAAATACAGGGAAGCTTATAATTTATTTTCAGATGCCGATATAGTACTTTTCAAGAATGATATTAAATCTTCAAAAAATAAGAATTTATTGGCTAAAATGGATTTAATAAAGGCAAGACTGTTATTGAAAATGTTTACAAAAGAGCTTTATGCTTCAAGTTTTCAGTTTGAATTTATTAAAGCAGGAACAGCTATTAATATAAATAATAGAGATTATATTGATAATTTAAAAAATATTCAACAGTCATTGGATAAAACTATTCAAGATATGGAAAAACTTGATGAAAAGACAATTGAAAAAGAAAACTTTAACCCAACAAAATATAAGGAAATAATAGCGGAAATGAAAAATCTGTCCATTTATTTGAAAGAAATAATTATTAGATTTGAGAAAACGGATTATAAAGAAATTATGCAAATAATTACAGAATTTACGATAAGAAATTATCTTATAGAGAGAGCAATAGAAACCTTGTAATTAGAAATATAAAAAGGCGGTTTGAATATGAAGTTTAGAAAAAAGTGTATTATTTTGTCATTAACATTATCAATATTAATATTGGGATGTGGTAAACAGCAAAAAGTAATTAATTCAAAAGATTATAGTGAAATTTCAGAAGTTGATATGAGTAATAAAGATATAAAAGCAGAAGAGTTACAAAATATATTATACCCGCTAATTTTGAATCCAGAGTTATTAAATAAATATGGGGATATAATATCTACTTATCGACTAGAAAGTTTTCCAGATATTTTTCACAATAACTACTCGGAGAATTTTTTAAATGAAAATAATAACTTTGTTACACCAAATGAAGAAAAAATTAATTCATTTCTTTCAAGTTATGAAGAAGTAGAATACAAACAATATTTTCAAAAAAATTCAAAAGAAATAAAAAATATGTTATCCAAAAAAGAAAAATATAAAAATGAGGAGTTTGATAAAAAGGCAGAAGAATTTATTGATTCCATTGAAGAAAAACTTATTATTATGGATGAAATAAGAAACTATTACAAGAATAAGGAATATCAAAAAGATAATTTTGAAAAAGGGAAAACTTTATCTGAAAAATATGTAAAAAGTTATAAAAATTCTCTTGAAAAATATGATAAATTTTTTCGTGAATTTACAAAGGTGAAACATATTGTTACGAAAAATGCAATCAGCGTCTTAAAATATAAACCTGATAAAGTTATGTCGTATAACAAATTAAAAATAAATTTACTTTGTGATATGTTCAGAGACAAGTTCTATGGTTCAAAATTGTATATTGATACTTCTAAACCTTTTGTTATAGAAGATAATGATAAGGAAAAATATGTAAATGAATTAAAAAGTATTCAAAAAACATTGGATCATACTATTTTTGATATGAGAAAATTAGATGTTTCAAAATTGTCGCAAGAAAATATAAGTAATGAAGAATTTAAAAACATGCTACAAAAGTTAGAAGATATTTCTAAAAATACAAAAGCTATAATAACAAAAATTGAAACTGGAAAAAATGATGAAGTAAATGAAATGATAAATGAATATTCAGAAAAAGTTGAGGAGTTGAAAAAAGAATAAAATTTCTCACAAATATTAAAAATTTTAAATGAAAGCAGGAATAGGAAAAATACAAAATTTGAAGAAGGGAATAAATAAAAAATGAGTATGGAATATGAAACAGTCATCGGACTAGAAGTGCATTGTCAATTGAAAACAAATACGAAAGTATGGTGTTCTTGTGATGCGGATTATGATAATAAAGAGCCTAATACTGCGGTATGTCCTATTTGTACAGGGCAGCCTGGGGCTTTACCAAAATTGAATGAAAAAGTGCTGGATTATGCGATAAAGGCGGCACTTGCACTTGGGTGTGAGATAAACAGGGAGAGTTATTTTGATAGAAAAAATTATTTTTATCCTGATTCGCCAAAAAATTATCAAATTACACAGTTTTTTAAGCCTTATGCTGAAAATGGAGTTTTGAAAATTACGACGAATAGCGGGAAGGAAGCAAGTGTCGGGATTGAAAGAATACAGATTGAGGAAGATACCGCGAAAAGTATTCATACGGCTTCTGAAACTTTGCTAAATTATAACAGGGCCTCTGTACCGTTAATCGAGATTATTTCAAAGCCTGAGATAAAAAATGCTGAGGAAGCGTATGCTTATTTGAATACATTGAAGGATAGGCTGAAATATACAAAAGTCAGTGATGTAAGTATGGAACTTGGATCACTTAGATGCGATGCTAATGTTTCTGTTAGAAAAAAAGGTGAAACAAAACTTGGAACTAGAACGGAAACTAAGAACTTGAACTCGTTTAAGGCGGTTGTAAAGGCGATTGAATATGAAACAAACAGACAAATTGAAGTGCTTGAAAGTGGAGGGCGTGTAGTTCAGGAAACAAGACTTTGGGATGAGGAAAATGCGGTTACAAAGCCGATGAGAAGCAAAGAGGAAGCAATGGATTACAGATATTTCCCAGAGCCTGACTTGCCAGCGATTATCATTACTGAATCAAGACTTTCAAATGTGAAGGATGAAATGCCTGAATTTGCAGATGAGAAGGCAAAAAGATTTATTAATGAGTATAAATTGAATGAAATGGAAGCAGCTACTCTTTCATCAGAGCAGGAACTGGCTGAATATTATGAGGAAGTTGTAAAAGTTTCGGATGACGCAAGACTTGCGGCAAACTGGGTATTGACAGAAATTTTACGTGTGCTAAAAGAAAAAAATATTTCTATTGAGGAATTTTCTATTGAGTCTGAAAATATTGGAAAATTAATTAAATTGATAAAAGCTAATACGATTAGTTCAAAAATTGCAAAAGATGTGTTTGAAATATTGCTTTCAGAAAATAAAGATCCTGAAATTATCGTAAAGGAAAAAGGGCTTGTGCAAATTACAGACAACAGCGAAATTGAAAAGATTGTAGAGCAGGTACTGGCTGAAAATCCTCAATCTGTGGAAGATTATAAGGCTGGAAAGAGTAACGCGCTAAAATATCTTGTGGGACAGTCAATGAGACTTTCTAAAGGCAAGGCCAATCCGCAAATGATTAATGAAATGATTTTAGCAAGACTAGAAGGTTAATATTGGTTAAATTAGGAGAAAAATGAAAAAGGGTAATAAAAAAAGTAGTATTATTGACAGGGCAAAGTCAAATATAGAAAAGAATAGAAAAGATCAGGAAACTGAAAAATTTTTGAAGGTATTTTTGAAATATTTAAATACATTCAGAGGAAGATTTGGTTTATTGGTTTTGTTTACAACTATAGGATTTATTGCAATACTTGGAAAAGTTTACAGTATTCAGACAAAAGGTGGAAACAAATTAAGAGATGAAGGAGAAAAACAGTATTCATCAAAAAGCTTTACTAAAGCTAAAAGAGGGAAAATATCTACAAGTGATGGACAGGTTCTAGCTTATGACAATGAGCAGTTTATTATTAATCTTGATCCCGGCTTGATTGAAGAAAAAAATATTAATACAGTGCTAGAAATGTTGAAAACATATATTCCTAATCTAGAAACTGAGAAATATAAAAATGAGTATTTAAAACGTAAAAATGAACAGAAAAAATATCTGAAAATTGATTATATAATTCCTTATAATACAAAAATAGCTATTGAAGCTGAAATTGATAATGATATTAAAAATGTGAAAACTCTAAAAAAAGAGGGATATAAAAGAAGATATAAAGGTGTAACGTTTGAAACAATGTTTACAAGAAGTTATGTTCAAAATAATGCTTTTCAAGAGACAGTAGGATTTGTTAATAAAGAAAACAGAGGTATGTATGGAATTGAAAAGTATTACGATAAAGAGCTTTCAGGTAAAACGGGTATTGCGACGGGTCTTAGAAAAGTTCCAAAGGCATTGCAGGAAATTATGAAATTTGGAAAAATGAAGAAATCAGAAGACAGGAAAGAAGAAGAAGGTAATAATCTTGTCCTTACTATTGACAGTTTTATGCAGGATGCCCTTAATAGCGAACTGGAACAGGCTTATGTAGATCATAAGGCAGAATCGGCAATGGGAATTTTGATAGAAGTGGAAACTGGTAAAGTGATTGCAATGTCTTCGTATCCGAAATCGGAGGATAAATCAAATATAAAAAATAGAACTATTACAGATTTTTTTGAACCAGGATCTATATTTAAGCCTATAACAGTTGCAATGGGTCTTGAAACCAAAAAAATTAATGAAAATACACGGCTTGAGACAAAAGGTTCGATAAGAGTAGATGATAGAACACTTAGAGAACATGATAATAGTGTGAGTGGTAGTTTAAGCCTAGCTGATGCGATTGCAAAATCTTCAAATGTAATAATGGTAAGAATAATGCTAATGTTGAACAATGATACTGTTCTTAATTATTTTTCAAATCTTGGATTAGGAACAAAAACAGGTATAGACACTTATTTTGAATCAACCAAAAAACTTGTTGAATCCAAAAAATTAAACAAGGTAGGAAGATCAACAATGGGTTATGGACAAGGGATTTCAATGACACAGATTCAGATAATGATGGCATTAAATGCAGTTATTAATGATGGGAAGTTATTAAAACCTTATTTGGTGGATAAAGTGGAAGATAGTAAAGGAAATATTGTCAAACAGAACAAACCTGTTGTAATAAGAAAAGTGTTTAGTGATGAAGTTTCAAAATTAAGCCGAAGATATATGGAAGCGAGTGTAACTAGAGGAACTGGTAAAGATGCATATATTGCTGGTTATCGTATTGGTGGAAAAACAGGGACTGCCCAAAAAGCAGAAAAGGGAGGATATAAAAATTTACATGTCAGCTCGTTTTTTGCATTTTTTCCAGTAGACAAGCCTAAATATGCTATATTAATAACAATTAATGAGCCTAAAGGAAACTTTATTTATGGTTCAGAAGTTGCTTTACCGTCAGCAAGAAATGTATTACAAAAATTAATTAATCATAAAAGAATTCAACCAAATGGTCAAGTTAAGACGCTTGTTAAGAATACTGGATTTGTTGAGCAGGAAGTGAAAAAAGATTTAGGAAAAATTAAGAAGGATTTTGAGAAAAATATTATGCCTGATTTGACAGGAATTAGTCTTAGAGAATTTTTGTCAATTTATCCGCAAGGGAAATTTTCACAATATGAAATTACTGGAAGTGGAAAGATTGTTTCCCAATTTCCTGAAAAAGGGACTAAACTTGATAAACAGACAAAGATACAGATAATGCTGGAATAAAGATATCTTTTATAAAAATTAATTGAGGAAGCAATGTTAAGGGGTAAAAATGTATTATTATGAAATTTATGTGGAAAATAATCAGGGAATATACACGTATAAATCGGAAGAGAAGTATAAAATTGGGCAATGGTGCATTGTCAATTTTATAAATAAGGATAAAATGGGGCTTATTATAGCAATTGTTAATGAAAATCAGATTCAGTTTGATATTTCAAAAGTGAAAAAAATTAAGGATGCTGCCCCAGTTTTGTCCATTCCATCCGATATTATGCAACTTATAAGGTGGATAAAAAATTATTATATAAGTGATTATTATAGCGTAATAAAGGCAGTTTATCCAGGAGCATTGAAGTTAAATTATTCTAAAAAAGCCATTTTTCAAAGGGAATTTTCTGAAAATAATGAAACTTTGGAAGTGAAAAAAATTGAGGAAATAAAAAAATTTAACGAATATATGAAAAAACGTCAGGAAGTTACCATTGCAACTTTGAAAAAGAATTTTTCTAGTGAAATTGTGGAAAGAGCTGTAAATGAAAAGATTATTTCCATTGAAAAGAAAGTTATTTTAAATTCTAAAATTTCAAAAAGAGAAAAGGAAAAAAGTGAAATTGTAGAAAAGGAAATTATTTTGAATGACGAGCAGCAAAAGGCTGTGGATACAATAAAAAATAGTGAAAATCAGATTTTTCTGTTAAAGGGGATAACTGGCTCAGGGAAAACGGAAATATATATTAATTTGATAAAGGAAGCCTTGAAACAAGGGTTTGGCAGTATTTTTCTGGTACCTGAAATTTCACTTACAGTTCAGATGATACAAAGGCTTGAGGAGGAATTTCACAATGAAGTGGCTATTCTTCATAGCAAACTTACAGACAAGGAAAAGCGGGAAGAGTGGACTTTCATACGAAATGGCGAAAAAAAAATTGTGATTGGAGCAAGATCGGCGGTTTTTGCACCTGTTCAGAACTTGAAATATATTATTGTGGATGAGGAGCATGAAAATACCTATAAGCAGGAGAATAATCCACGGTATCACGTAAAAAATGTGGCGATAAAAAGGGCATTTTTGCAAAACGAAAATTTGAAAAAAGATGAAAAACTTGAAAAAAATAATGAATTAGAGAAAAATGATAATTTGGAAGAAGCTGAAATTGTAAAAAGTGAAAAGATAAAAGTGATTTTAGGTTCAGCAACTCCATCTTTTGAAACTTATTATCAGGCACAGCAGGGCGATATTGAATTAATTGAGCTCACAAAAAGGTATAAGAATGCTAAACTGCCAAAATTTAAAATTGTGGATTTGAATGAAACAACAGAAAATTTTTCTGAAGAACTGCTAGATAAGATTTCTCAGACTTTACAAAAAAATGAGCAGGTTATCTTGATTTTGAACAGGAAGGCATTTTCAAATTTGCTGAAATGCAAGGATTGTGGAGATATTCCAACTTGTCCGAACTGCAGTATTTCCTTAAACTATTACAAATATGATAATAGTCTCAAATGCCATTACTGTGGATATGAAAAACGCTTTAACAACACGTGTGATGAATGTGGTGGGCATAAAATGAGGCAAATTGGCGCTGGGACGGAAAAAATTGAAGAGGAATTAGCGACGGCGTTTCCATCGGCAAGAATAGTAAGAGTAGACTCTGAAAGCATAAAGACAAAGCAGAATTATGAAAAAACTTACAACGACTTTAAAAATCACAAATACGACATAATGCTCGGAACACAGATTATTGCAAAGGGACTGCATTTTTCAAACGTAACATTAGTCGGAGTAATTAATGCTGATATAATCTTAAATTTTCCAGATTTTCGGGCCTCGGAAAAGACTTTTCAGCTGTTGACACAGGCTTCAGGGCGTGCAGGACGTGGAGAAAAGGATGGGGAAGTGATTATTCAGACTTTTAATGGCGAAAATGATGTAATAAAAAAAACAATTGAAAGTGATTATGAAGGATATTACAAAAATGAGATGATTATGCGAAAAATGTTAAATTATCCGCCTTTTGGACGAATTGTAATTTTGGTAATTTCAGCAACGGAAGAAAATTTGACAATGGAAAAAGCCAAAATTTTGCGTGAAGAGATTATAAGAAATGTAAATGCATCTATGAATTTAACTCAAAATGATTTTATCTCAGATGCTTTCAAATCTCCAATTTACAAAATAAACGGAAGATATCGATACCAGATATTTTTTAAATTTGAAAGAGAAAATATCTTGAAAATAAAAAAAATTATAAAAAAATGTGTAGGTAAATTTAGGGAAAGAGAAAAGAAAGTTAGGGTTACAATTGACGTGGATCCTGTAAATATGATGTAATTTTTTGTTTTTAAAAATATTTAATGTACTTAAGAAGTGGAATTTTAGGATTTTGCTTCTTTTTTTTGTGTATATACAAAAATAATTCTTTACAAATAAAATTTTTTATAGTATAATGTTTTCACATACAAATATAAGAAGTAAAAAAAAATAGAATATATAATAACATTCTTAGAAAGGAAAACAAAAATGGACTTTAATTTTATAATAGAAAATATTCCTAAATATTTAGAAGCAATGAAATTGACTGTGATTATAGGAATTTTTGGAATTGTATTTTCAATATTGATTGGAATAGTTTGTGCATTGGTTCTTTATTATAGAGTTCCAGCTGTTAGACAGATTGTGGGAATTTATATTGAACTTTCGAGAAATACGCCGCTCGTAATACAGTTATTCTTTCTGTATTTTGGGCTTCCAAAAATTGGAATTACATTTAATTCGTATATCTGTGCTGTGATTGGATTATCTTTTCTTGGCGGGAGTTACATGTGTGAGGCATTTCGGAGCGGATTGGAGTCGGTTACGAAAGGGCAGCGGGAATCTGGGTTAAGCATTGGACTTACAGAATCACAGCTTATAACTAATGTAATATTGCCACAGGCATTTACGGTTTCATTTCCAGCGATAGCGGCAAATATAATATTTCTTTTGAAAGAAACTTCAGTAATAGGGATTTTGGCTTTAATGGAACTGATGTATCTGACACGAGATTTGATAGGTCTTTATTATAAAACGAATGAAAGTCTGTTTATGCTTGCTACAGCATATTTGATTATTATTTTACCAGTTTCGTTTATTTTAACAGTAATTGAAAGGAGAATAAGATATGCAACTGTCGGGAATTGATGTTATTTTTAAAGGAGTCAATTTGCAAAGGCTTATGGGTGGACTTATTGTAACAGGACAAATTGCTCTTGTTTCCATAGTATTTTCAATATTATTTGGATTAATTCTGGGTATAGTTATGACTTCAAAAAATAAAATTATTTATGGAGTATTGAAATTTTATCTAGAAAGTATGAGAATCATTCCCCTGCTTGTGTGGCTATTTATAATTTATTTTGGAGTTGCAAAAGGATTTGATTTGCATATTGATTCAGAAACTACGACAATAATAGTGTTTGTGATATGGGGAACGGCTGAAATGATGGATATTGTGAGAGGAGCAATTATTTCTCTTCCAAAAATTCAAGGGGAAAGTGCAAAGGCTTTAGGACTTGATACAATTCAGGTTTATAGATATGTGCTGCTTCCGCAGGCAGTAAGAAGAATTGCACCTGCAGCGGTAAACCTTATAACAAGAATGATTAAGACAACTTCCCTTGTGATTTTTATAGAAGTTGCTGAAGTTCTAAAAATAGGACGGCAAATTATAGAGTTTTCAAGCAGGAAAAATCCGATGGCACCATTCTGGGTGTATCTGTTCATATTTTTTCTATACTTCATAATTTGTTATCCAATCACATTATTATCAAAAAAAATGGAGAAAAAATGGGCTGTTTAAAAAATAAAGGAAACGGAGGTAAGCAAAATGGCAGATTCGGAAGTTTTATTGGAACTTTCTGGTATAAAAAAAGAATATAAAAAAGGCATACCCGCACTAAAAGGAGTTTCGCTTTCAGTAAATAAAAGCGAGGTTGTAGTAATATTGGGGCCTTCTGGATGTGGAAAAAGTACACTTTTAAGGTGTGTAAACGGACTTGAAGAAATTCAGTCTGGAGAAATAAAATTACAAGGAAATGTTATTAATAAAGACAAGACAAAATGGCATTTAATACGTCAGAGAATAGGAATGGTGTTTCAAAGTTACGAATTATTTGATCATATGACAGTTATGCAAAATCTTATGTTAGGACCGCTTAAAGTACAGAAAAGGGATAAAAAGGAAGTTACAGAGCAAGCAGAAAAATTGCTGGAAAGAGTAGGGCTTCTAGATAAAAAGAACTCATATCCAAGAGAACTATCAGGAGGACAAAAACAAAGAATAGCAATTATAAGATCACTATGTATGAATCCAGAAATAATGCTATTTGATGAAGTTACAGCGGCACTTGATCCTGAAATGGTAAGGGAAGTGCTGGATGTAATGCTGGAACTGGCAAAGGAAGGAATGACAATGATAATCGTTACTCATGAAATGGAATTTGCTAAAGCGGTTGCGGATAGAATAGTGTTTATGGATTCTGGAGAAATCGTTGAAACAAATTATCCGTTGGAATTTTTTAGAAATCCAAAAACTGAAAGGGCTAAGAAATTCTTAAATATATTTAATTTTGAAAAGAAAGATAAGGTGGAATCAGCTTTGTTGATATAAATAAAAAATTTAGTAAAACAATTTAGTGAATGCTAATTGTTGAAGGGAGAATGAAAGTATGAAAAAATTATTAGGATTTAGAAAATTGAATTTATTGGCACAGATATTGATTGGTGCGTTATTAGGAATTTTGGTTGGACAATTATTTCCGTCGTTTGCGAAAGAGTTAAAAATACTGGGAGTGCTGTTTACAAGTTTAGTTCAGATGGTTATTGTGCCGCTTGTATTCCCGCTGGTTGTTCTGTCAATAGTTACAATGAAAAATACTAAAAAGTTTGGAAATCTTGCATTTAAGACATTTTTACACTTTTTCTCAATTACAACGTTAGTAATCACGCTTAGCCTTATTTTAGGGAAAGTAACAGGAATTGGTGCAAATATAAAAGCTGGAAGCATTTCCACAGAAGCGATTAAAGATGTTGCTTCTAACATTAATTTGAGCGATTTCTTAACATCAATTGTACCTAAAAATGTATTTACAGCATTTGCAGATGGAAATCTTTTACCAGTTATATTTTTTGCAGTATTTTTGGGAATTGCCTTAATTGCTGTTGGAGATGACAATAAACCTGTTATAGCATTCTTTGAATCTTGGATAAAGGCTATGTATAAGATTGTAGATTATGCCATTGCATTTGCACCTGTGGGAGTGTTTGGGCTGATTGCAAGCAATGTCGCAAAAACTGGGCTTGGAGATTTGTATTTATTAGGACAGTTTGTACTGCTTCTTTATGTTGGATACTTGGCAGCTCTATTAGTCGTATTTCCGATTATTGCATACATATTCAAAGTTCCTTATTTAAAATTATTATCAAATATTAAGGATTTGGTACTGATAGCCTTTACAACAGGAGGTTCTGCAGTAGTTTTACCGACACTTCTTGAACGTAGTGAAGAAAATGGAATATCTGAATCAGTTTCAGCTTTTGCTACACCGCTTGGATATTCATTTAATCTTATTGGAGCCTGCATTTATATAAGTTTATCAGTAACATTTATAACAAACTTGTACTCAACTCCGCTTACATGGGGTCAATTAATACCGTTAATATTATTTTTGACAATAATTACAAAGGGAATTGCAGCAGTTCCATCTGGAGCATTGGTTGTACTGCTTGCAACTGCAACACAACTTAATTTACCTGCAGAAGGCATTGCCCTGATTGTATCAGTTGACTTTTTGGCAAATGCTGGACGTACAGCAGTAAATGTAGTTGGAAACACACTTATTCCTGCGATTATTGAAAAAACTGGAGAATATGAAGCTGTGGAAACAGAGGAAGTGTATGCTGGACTTCGAGAAAATGCAGCTGTAGCTGAATAAACTTTAAAAATAAAAATAGAAAGGATGAAAATATGTCAAAAGTATATATAATTCATGAAAATATGGATTGGACAAGACATCTGACTGCAAGGCTGGATGAATTGTCAGTTCCTTATGAAGAACTGGATTTGTCAGAAGGAATATTAAATATAGGAAAAGAGCCTGAAAAAGGCGTGTATTATAATAGAATGAGCGCTTCTTCACATACAAGAGGACATAGATATGCACCAGAATTAACGGAGCAAGTCTTAACATGGCTGGAAAACAAAGGAACAGAAGCAGTCCGTGTAATTAATGGAACATCTGCAATAAATCTTGAAGTGAGTAAACTGAAACAATACATCTTACTGCAAAAGGCAGGTATAAATACTCCAAAAACATTGGGAGCTGTGGGAAAAAATCAAATTTTAAATGCTGCAAAGGAACTTGACACATATCCTTTTATCATAAAGCACAACAGAGCTGGAAAAGGGCTTGGGGTAAGACTTATAAGAAATTATGAAGAATTTGACAATTATGTAAATGGAAATGATTTTGAAGATTCTGTCGATGGAATAAGTTTGATTCAGGAATATGTGAAGCCTGCGGATGGACATATTATAAGAGCTGAATTTATAGGTGGAAAATATCTTTATGCCGTAAAAGTTGACTCAAGCGATGGATTTGAACTATGTCCAGCAGATTCGTGCCAGATAAATGATAAATTCTGTCCTGTAGGAGAAGAAGCTGCAGGAAAATCAAAATTTAGAATTATTGAAAGATTGCCAGAAAATCAAATTGAAAAATATGAAAAATTTTTGAAAAAAAACCACATAGATGTGGCGGCAATAGAGTTTATCATAAATGAAAACAACGAAGTTTTTGTTTATGATATAAATACAAATACCAACTATAATGCCGATGCTGAAAAAATAGCTGGGAAATATGCTATGTTGGAACTAGCTAAATATTTGAAAGATGAATTGAAAAAATTAGGGTAAGAAATAACAAAATATTAAATAAACTTGGAGGTAATTATGAAAAAGAATTTTGAAAGGCTTGTAAAAATTATTGCAATCTTAGTTTTAGGAGTATTTGCAATAAGCTGTGGAAAAGGTGGAAAGGGAAGTGCTGAACCAGGGTCAATTGAGGCAATAAAAAAAGCAGGGAAAATTAGAATAGGAGTATTTGGAGATAAGCCGCCATTTGGATTTGTTGATGAAAATGGGAAAAATCAAGGATATGATATTTATTTGGCAAAAAGACTTGCAAAAGATTTATTAGGTGACGAAAATAAAATAGAATTTATCACATTGGAAGCTGCAAACAGAGTGGAATATTTATTATCAAATAAAGTTGACATTATTCTAGCAAACTTTACAGTAACAGACGAAAGAAAACAAAAAGTTGATTTTGCAAAACCTTATATGAAGGTATCATTAGGGATTGTTTCGCCAAAAGGTGCTCCAATAAAAGATGTGAAGGAGCTGAAAGGTAAAAAATTAATAGTTAACAAAGGAACAACAGCAGAAATTTACTTTACAAAAAATCATCCAGATATAGAATTATTGAAATATGACCAAAACACAGAAACATTTAACGCATTATTAGATAAAAGGGGAGCTGCACTTGCACATGATAATACTCTAGTATTTGCATGGGCAACAGAAAATCCAGGATTTGTTGTGGATATTAAACAGTTAGGGGAACAGGACTACATTGCTCCAGCTGTAAGAAAAGGGAACAAAAAATTATTAGACTGGCTAAATACTGAAATAGATGCTCTTACTAAGGAAGGGTTCTTTGAAAAAGCGTATAAAGCAACTCTTGAGCCTGTTTACGGAAATAAAGTTGATCCAAAAACAGTAATTATCGAAAATAAATAGATTAATTAAATAATAAATTTATAAAAATAAAAAAGTAAACTGCTTCAGAATATCGAGGCAGTTTTATTTTTCTTTTTGCTGGATTACAAATAATTATTTATTAGAATATATACTCGAACCCATTTAAAACCGAACTATTGAAAATTATATAAATTTAGGGTTTGAGTAAAATAGTCATAGCTTTTGAGTTCAGCTTTAAAGCAGTTTTATTATAAAATACTAAGAGTAGTTATAAAAAATCTCATTCTATTTTTATTTTTTATAAAATATAGAAAATTTAAGCAAATTATGGTATCATTATAGTAAAATCAATTTGATTTATATATACAGATTTAATTTGAAAAGTAATATAAATAAGGCGGAAATGGATATGAAAACATATAACTTGCTTTATGAAAATTTAGAAAATGTGAAAATAAAAGGAGTTACAAAAACAAACATTCCTAAATTTAGGAAATTGGGAGTTTTTACACTTTATGACTTGCTTTATTTCTTTCCAAGGGCTTATGAGAATAGAAGTAATCATAAGAAAATTGCGGAAATTCTGGCGGATGAATTTGTGATTTTACAGGGGACAGTTGTGAATGTGGTTAATCAGTATGTAAAGGCTGGAAGGACTATGTTTCGAGCAGTTTTGAGTGATGATAGCGGAATGATTGAGCTTGTGTGGTTTAATAACAGGTTTGTGAAAAATGGTATTCACATTGGCGATGAGATTACGGTTTATGGAAAAGTAAGAAAGACTGTAAAATTTCAGCTTGTAAATCCTGAATACAAAAAAATCAAGCAGGCTGGTTTTGATATGCAGGAACAAAAGCAGATATTGCCAATTTACCCATCTACAGAGTCACTTAGACAGCAGGCAATCAGAAAAGTTATGGAAAATGCCTTGATGGATTACGGATATTTGTTGCAGGAAAATCTACCAAAGGAATTTTTGCAAAAAGAGAAGCTGCTCGGAAGAAAAGAGGCGGTTTTAAATATTCATTTTCCAGAAAATGAGGAAAAGCAAAGTAAAGCACGGAAAAGATTTATGCTGGAGGAAATTTTGCTTCTGGAAATGGGAATTTTACAAAATCGTTTTAGTGTAGACAAGGTAAATAAGAATATTTACAAACTTGAGGACAACAAAAGTCTTGTGAGCAAATTTATAAAGGGTCTGGATTATGATTTGACAAAAGCACAGAAGCGTGTAATAAAGGAGATTTATTCTGAGTTAAAGGCTGGAAAGATTGTAAATAGGCTGATTCAGGGGGATGTTGGTTCTGGAAAGACGATTGTTTCGTTCATAATGCTTCTTTATATGGTTGAAAACAATTATCAAGGTGTAATTATGGCACCTACAGAAATTCTTGCCACACAGCATTATCTGGGAATTGTAGATGAGTTTATGAATCTTAACATAAGAGTGGAACTTTTGACTGGAAGTGTGAAGGGAAAGAAAAAGGAAAAATTGCTGAACGAGATAAAAGAAGGGCTTGTTGACATTGTAATTGGAACACATTCCTTAATTGAGGATAATGTAATTTTCAAAAATCTTGGGCTGATTGTAATTGATGAACAGCATAGGTTTGGGGTAACACAGCGGAAACTCTTACGTGACAAGGGAAATCTTGCTAATTTAATTGTTATGAGTGCCACTCCGATTCCACGTTCACTTGCACTTACAATTTACGGAGATTTGGATGTATCAATTATTGATGAGTTGCCTGCTGGAAGAAGTCCGATTAAGACAAAATGGATACAAAATGAAATTGACAGGCAAAAAATGTATAACTTTATGGAAAAGAAAATGAAAGATGGACGGCAAGTGTACATAGTGTCGCCATTAATTGAGGAAAGTGAGAGCCTGAATGTAAAATCGGCACAGGAAACATACGAAGAATACATTTCAATTTTCCCAAATAGAAAAATCGGACTTATGCACGGACGGCAAACTTACAAGGAAAAGCAGAAAGTCATGGAACAGTTTAAAAATCACGAACTTGATATTCTAGTTTCCACAACAGTAATCGAGGTTGGAGTAAACGTGCCAAATGCTTCTATTATGGTAATCCGTGACGCTCAAAGATTTGGACTTTCTTCACTTCATCAGCTACGTGGAAGAGTTGGCCGTGGGAAATACCAGTCCTACTGCTTTTTAGAATCAGAAACAACAAATGAAATTTCAACAAAAAGACTGGAAGTTATGGAAGAAACAACAGATGGATTCAAAATTGCCGAAGAAGACTTAAAGTTACGTAATTCAGGAGAAATATTGGGAACAAGGCAAAGTGGAGTGTCTGATATGCTTTTTACGGACATTGTAAAAAATGTGAAGGAAATAAAATTTGTACGTGATTTTGTAATGGAATATCTAGAAAAGAATGATGGAAAAATAGAAAATGAATTTTTGAAAATGGATATTTACAGGAAGTTTTTTAGCAATCAAACAAAGTAATGAAATGTAAAATTATTTTTAAATAAGATTATTATTATATTTATTTAGTAGCTAGTAAAATATTCTTTAATTAAATTTAATCATTAAGTATCTATCTTAAAGATTTTTAATAATTTATTTATAAGTATTATGATTAATAATAATTTTTTCTATTTTTTACTTAATTTTTTGTAACGTAAGGGCATCAGACGCCATGCCCTTACAACCCCGCTTTACGCAAAACTTTCTTATAAAGAAAAAATAAAACTCGCTTCGTAAAACTACGCTCAGACAATTATTTTTCCTTTAACGAAATTTTGCTTATTTAATATTTTCCAAATGCAAAATCCTAGAATTTAAATATAATAATCTATATAATTTAGTACAGAATGTCGTGATTTTTTTGGAATGAAAACGATTGTCTGAGCGTTAGCGAGTTTCGTTTTTGTTTCAAAAAAATGCTTAGACGAGCCAGGGTTGCAAGGGAAATGGCGACTGATTTCCCTTGCTTTATAAAAAAGAAAAAATATAAGATTATGAAAAAATAGTTATTAATAATAAGCAGTTTTTCATAACTCTAAATAAAATCTCTTATATGGATACTTAAAAATTAAACTTTATTTTTTAAATAGTGTTTAATAATAAGTTAGATTTATTTAATTTTACTAATTTATTTTTGGAAAAATTTCAAAATGATAAGGAGAGAATTTTGTGAAACAGTATTTAGCAGATTTTGGGCTGCTTTTTGTAGGAATATTTTGGGGACTTGGGTTTGTATTTGTCAAGATTGGGCTGAATACAGGAGTTGCCCCGTTTTATTTATCAGCGGTTAGATTTCTTGTGGGAGGGCTTATTCTTTATGGGATTTTCTTTAGAAGAGTTAGAAAATTCAAAAAAAATGATGTTCTTGCTGGATTAATAGTTGGAATTTTTCAATTTTTTGGATACGCTTTTCAAACTTATGGGGCAATGCTCACGACTGCTAGTAAAAATGCCTTCTTTACTTCAATAAATGTTATAATTGTGCCTTATATTTTTTGGTTTTTGCACAAAAAACGTCCTGATATTTTTGCATTTCTAGCTTCGTTTATTTGTGTAATGGGAGTTGCTGTGATAAGTTTTGATAGGAAGATGAATATTGCAAATCTTAATTTTGGCGATATTTTGACAATTATAAGTGCAGTATTTTTTGCAGGACAGATTGCGACAAATGGGTATTTTAGCAAAAAAATTGAGCCTTTAAAACTTGTTGTTATGCAGATGTTTGTAGCGGGAATATTGTTTGTGGCAAATATTTTTATTTTTTCAGATACGAGCAAAATTCAAGAGCCTACAGGAATGATGCTGATTGCGATAATTTATTTAACAATCTTCTCAACGGCAATACCAACAGTATTACAGACATTCTGCCAAAAATATACAACTTCCACAAGAGCTTCAGTATTAATGTCAACAGAATCGCTTTTTGCACCACTTTTTGCATTTTTTATATTAAGTGAGAGGTTATCGTTTAGAGTGGCAGCTGGGGCTGGATTGGTACTTTTCGCGGTACTTGTATCGGAAACAAAATTGGGATTTAAGAAAATCGAGGAATAATAAATAAAAAATTAATTGATGTTTTGTATTAAAATTTATCAAATAATATGATAAAATAAAATGGGTAATAATGAGTTTAATAAGGAGAGAAAAAATAAAAATGAAAATAGTTTTATATGGACATCCAACTTTACGTGAAAAATCAGAAAAAGTTGATGCAGTTGACGATAGTTTAAGGGAAACTTTGGATGAGATGGTTGCTCTTATGAGAAAGGCTAATGGAGTGGGACTTGCTGCAAATCAGGTGGATATTGCCAAAAGATTTTTTGTGCTGGAGCACGAAGGAGTGGTAAAAAAAGTTATTAATCCAGAAATTTTGGAGTTTTCTGAGGAAATTGCAGATATGGAGGAAGGATGCTTGAGCATTCCTGGAGTTTTTAAGAAAGTAAACCGTCCTGCAAAAATTAAAGTGAAATATTTGAATGAAAATGGGGAAGAAGTCATTGAAGAACTGGATGAAATGTGGGCTAGGGCATTTCAGCACGAATTTGATCACATAGAAGGAATCCTGTTTACAGACAAACTTTCGGTTATGAATAAAAGATTAGTTGCTAAAAAATTAGATGTTCTAAAAAAAGACTTTGCAAAAGGCAGAATTTACAGAGACTTGGACAAATAAAGTCAGGAAAGTGAGAAATTAAATGAAGACAATATTTATGGGAACACCAGAATTTGCAATACCAAGTCTGGAAGTTGTATTTAAAAATACGGATTTACAGCTTATTTTTACAAAAGAGGATAAAGTAAATGCCAGAGGAAATAAAATTATATTTTCTCCCGTAAAACAGTTTGGAATTGATAATAATGTGGAAGTTGTTCAACCCAAAAAAATGAAGGATGAAGAGGTTATAAACAAAATTAAGGAAATAAATCCTGATTTAATCGTGGTTGTGGCTTATGGGAAAATTTTGCCAAAAGAAATAATTGATATTCCAAAATATGGAGTAATAAACGTGCATTCTTCTCTTTTGCCGAAATATAGGGGAGCTTCGCCTATTCATTCTGCTATTTTAAATGGGGACACTGAAACAGGTGTGAGCATAATGTATATTGAGGAAGGGCTTGATTCTGGAGATGTGATTTTAAAGGAATATTGTGAAATTACAGAAGATGATACGCTTGGAACTCTGCACGATAAATTGAAGGATTTGGGAGCGGCTGGACTTGAAAAAGCGTTAAAATTGATTGAAAATGGGGAAGTTCAGGCAGAAAAGCAGGATGATAGCAAAGCCACTTTAGTAAAGCCGATTACAAAGGAGCAGGCAAAAATCGACTGGAATAACACAAAAGAAGTTATTTACAATCAAATTCGTGGATTAAACCCATTTCCAGCGGCACATACTTTCAATGAAAAAGGTGAAAATATAAAAATTTATAAAAGTGAAAAAATTGAAAAAAAATATGAAGATGAAATAGAAAATGGTACAATTGTTGAAATTATGAATAAAAAAGGGCCTGTTGTAAAAGTCGCAAATGGAGGATTATTGATTTTGGAGGCAAAATTTGAAGGGAAAAAACTTCAAAAGGGAGTAGATATTATTAATGGACGTAAAATGGTAATTGGAGAAAAATTATTGTATAGCAATTCTAGTTCAAAATAAGAATAGAAGGCTAGATTGTAATTTTCTAATTTTCATAGGAGGAAATATGAAGTTAAAAAAAATGGAAATTTCTGAAAGAGTTGTACAAAGATTGACAGAATATCTGTCTATTCTAAAAGAAGTCCGAAAACAGTATAACGAAATAAATTCCATCGAACTTGCTAAAATTATGAATACTACTTCTGCTCAGGTACGTAAAGATTTATCAACATTTGGTGAGTTTGGTGTACGAGGGAAAGGTTATGATATAGATAATCTGATAGAAATTATTACAAAAATTCTTGGAATTGATAAAATTAACAATGTGATAATTGTGGGACACGGTAAAATGGGAGAAATGCTTTCCTCAAATCTCGATGTTTTAGGTGAAGGATTTAAAATTGTTGGGATATTTGACAAGGATAAGAATAAGATTGGGAAAACAGCTGCTAATAATTTAATTGTTCAGGATATACAAAATGTTGATGAATTTATAAAAAATATGAAGAATAATTCTGATACAAGAATTGAAATGGCTATTTTAGCAGTTGTAAAAGAACAGGCGCAAATTGCAGCAGAAGCCCTTGTAAAAAGTGGAATTTCTGCAATACTTAATATGACAACTTATAAATTGGAATTAGATAAAAACATAAAAGTTGTAGATATGGATATTTCAGCAAAGTTACAGGAATTAAATTTCTGGAGAATAAATAATATAAGCGAAAAAATATAATATCGAAAGGAGAACCTGTTAAATTTAATTTAGCAGGAAAGCTATGACTATAATTGATGGAAAAGCACTTTCAGAAAAGATTTTGATAGAAATTGAAAAGGAACATAGTGAACTGGAAAAGAAAGTTGGCAGAAAAGCTGGACTTGCAGTAATTATAGTAGGAGAAAATTCCGCTTCACAAATTTATGTAAGAAATAAAATAAAAGCTTGTGAAAGAGTTGGATTTTATTCTGAAACAATTAGACTTGATGAAAATATTACAGAAGAAAATTTACTTTCAGAAATAAAAAAATTAAATAATAATAGCAATATAGACGGAATTTTGGTACAATTACCACTTCCTGAACATATTGATGAATTAAATATTGTAAATGCAATTTCAGCTGAAAAGGATGTTGATGGATTTCATACGACAAACATTGGTAAAATGATGATTGGAGATGAATCAGGATTTTTGCCTTGCACACCAGCTGGAGTGATTCAGATGTTTGAAGAATATAATATTGATTTGAAAGGAAAAGATGTCCTTGTGATCGGGCAAAGTAATATTGTGGGAAAACCGATGACACTTTTGCTGATAAAAAAACGTGCAACAGTTCAGGTATGTAATTCAAAAACAAAAAATCTATCTGAAAAGCTCCAAAAAGCTGATGTAATTGTAGCAGCCGCAGGTTCTCCAAAATTGATAAAGGCAACAGATGTGAAAGAAGGTGTTGTTATAATTGATGTTGGAATAAACCGTGTGGACGGAAAATTATGTGGAGATGTGGATTTTGAAGAAGTTTCTAAAAAAGCCTCTTTCATTACCCCGGTTCCCGGCGGTGTTGGACCAATGACAATTGCAATGCTGATAAAAAATACATTTAAGTCATATAAACAGAAAATAAATAAATCTAAATAAATAAGGAAAGTGAGAAAATTAATGAGAGATAAAATTAAATTTATTGAAAAATTAGCGGAAAACATGAATGAAAATAAAATTGAATCAGTAAAATATGAAGATAATAATTTTGAAGTTTCATTGACCAAGAAAAAGAAAGAAAGAAATATTATAGTAAATAATGCGTTAGCTCAACCTATGACTACAGCACCATCAAATATTCCGCAGGAAGTACAACCACAAGAAACATCTCCTGCACCAGTACAGGAAGCCTCTCCTGAAGAAATTTCAGGAACACAAATCACTTCCCCAATGGTTGGTACTTTTTATGCATCGCCATCGCCAACAGCGTCTTCATTTGTAAAAGAGGGAGATTCCGTTACAGAAGGACAGACACTTTGTATAGTAGAGGCAATGAAACTTATGAATGAAGTAAAATCAACAGTTGCAGGAAAAGTAAAAAAAATACTTGTTAAAGACAAGGATAGTATAAAAAAAGGTCAGACATTAATGATTATTGAATAATTTTTATAAAAATAAAAAATAAAGAAGGGATAAAATTTGGAAGAGAAGAGGATTTTGTTAGATATTATTCTATTATTGGTTTTATTGTTTTTTACATCGTTTTTATCAGCTGCAGAGTCAGCATTGTCATCGCTTAAGCAGATACATTTAAAAAGTGATTCAAAAGAAAAGGAGAAAACAAAGGAAAGTGAACTTTTAAAACTTTGGCTGGAAAATCCTAATGAATTACTTACAACACTTCTGTTTGTGAAGACAATCTTTTATTCTTCAATGGTTTTTACAGGAGTTTATTTAATAAAAAGAATTTATGCAGAAAATCTTTTTGTAGGAATTTCATTTTTTGTGTTAATTGTTCTTATCCTGATATTTTCTGAAATGGTACCGAGGCTGATAGCAAGAAACAACATCTACGGAGTTTCTAGAACATTAATAATTCCATTAAATACAATACGAATTATACTAAAACCGCTAATTCGCTTATTTATACATATTTCAAGATTTATTGTTGGAATATTCAAGATAAAGGTAAAAGATCAAATGTTTGAAATAACAGAAGATGAAATTTTAACATTTTTAAAGGCTGGGACAGAAAGCGGTGTATTTGAAGAAGGCGAAGAGGAAATGATTACCAGTATTTTTGAATTTTCCGAAACAACAGTCAAGGAAATACTTACTCCACGAAGAGATGTATTTGCATTGGAAGCAGAAAGCAAAATAGACGATGTATGGGATGAAATTTTAGATCAAGGATTCACGCGTATCCCAATTTACACAGAAACAATCGACAAAATAGTAGGAACAGTCCATATGAAAGATTTACTCCGTTACGATAAGCAAACTGGAGAAAATCCTCCAATAAAGGATTTTATGAAAGAAGCCTACTTTGTTCCAATTACAAAATCTTTGATTGAATTGTTAGAAGAATTCAAGTTAAAGCAGCTTCATATGGCAATAGTTATTGATGAATATGGAGGAACACAGGGAATCGTAACAATTGAAGATTTACTAGAAGAAATTGTTGGAGAAATAAGAGATGAATTTGATCAGGAAGAAGAAAATATTCAGCAAATTCGTGAAAAAATATTTGATATAAAAGGAGATACACCTATTGAGGAAGTAAACGATAAATTGAATATAGAAATTCCTTTATCTGAAGAATATGATACAATCTCTGGATATATTCAAGACAAGCTGGGAAAAGTTGCCGATGTGTTTGACCAAGTAAAAGACGATAAATTTATATTAAAAGTGACTGACATGGATAATAAGCGTGTGGAAAGAGTAAGAGCGATTATTATTGATCAGGAGGAAGAAAGAGAGAAATAAGGAGAAAAAATGGAAGAAGTTAGACCACGAATACGTGTGGCAGGAATTCTCATAGAAGATAATAAAATTCTGCTAATTCAACATCACAAAAATAACAAAAAATACTGGCTTATTCCTGGCGGTGGAAATGATTGGGGCGAAACTACAAAAGAAGCCTTAATTCGTGAATATAAGGAAGAAACAAATATGGATATAGAAGTTGATGAATTTCTGTTCTTTTCAGAAACAATTTCCCCAGATAAGAAACGTCATGTTTTAAATCTGTTTTATAAAATACACCGTAACAATAAAGATAATAGTATCATAAAATTAGGAGAAGAAGCAGTCTTGACAGATTTGAAATTTGTAACAAAGGAAGAATTGGAAACAATGACAATTTATCCAAATATTAAAGAAAATTTATTAAAATTAATGAATAATGAAAAAATAAGAACTGATTTAGGAAGTTTATGGAATGATTAATTAAGAAATATTTATATGTAGTTTATTAGTTGTATCATAAGTTAAATAAATCACTGAATTATAAATTTTATGTATTTAATATTTTGATAAAAACAATAAAGATAATAACTATTGGTTTTTGAAAATTATAACATTTGTGTCAGTAAAATTGTTTTTGATTTATGAAATACTGTTACATCTTAAATTTATTAAAAATTAAATTAATTCAAACAATACGAATCAAAAGTTCATAAGTATAAGCGTACACAGAATTATTATAAATTATATAATTGTAGAAAAGAGGAAGAAGAAAAAATGAAAATAGAAGAAAAAGAAAAAATAGAAAAATTAATCCGTTCAGTAGAAGATTTTCCGGAAAAAGGAGTAATTTTTAGAGATATTACAACAGCGTTAAAAGATAAAGAAGGGTTGGAAATCATCATAAAGGATTTTACAGACAGATATAAGAATAAAGGAATCGACTATGTAGTAGGAGCTGACGCAAGGGGATTTATTTTCGGAGCTGCAATAGCTTATAATATTGGAGCAGGATTTGTTCCTGCAAGAAAGCCTGGAAAATTGCCTGCAGAAGTTGAAAGTGTAGAGTATTCTTTAGAATATGGTAAAAATAGTATAGAAATCCATAAAGATGCTTTTGAAAAAAATTCGAAAATATTGATTGTTGATGATTTACTAGCTACAGGAGGAACCGCCAAAGCAATGGTTCAATTAGTAGAAAAATTAGAAGCAGAAGTATATGAATTAGCGTTTATGATAGAATTATCAGATTTAAAAGGACGAGAATTTCTTAAAGGGTATGAAGTCTACTCACAACTAAAATATTAATAAACTTTAAAAGGGATATTTCTAATTACCATGATTAGAAAAATTCCTTTTTTTATACAATATAAAAGTTATAATAATAGGTAATAGGTTATTTATAAATTTTAAATTATATAATGTTAACAGGGAGTTAATTTTTTTATATCATATTAACCCTCGTTTTAAGTAACGAAATTATTACAAACTTTTCTAAATAAGGAGAATAAACATAATATTTTTAAATAATTAAAATATAATTTTAGTTTTTTTAATAAAGTTTATTATGAATAAATCATCGGAGCGTTTTTCTATACTGAAAAAACTACCTAAACATGGCAATTTTTTATCAATTCTGAAGAATATCGTAGATAAGTTATAGGCTATTACATAATAATATTATTACAATTTTAATTATTAGGATAAACCTTTATTGCAAAATAAGGATTTGTGGCAACGAGTAAATCTATGAAAATAAAAAGAAAAAACATAGTAATATAAAAAAATAGTTATTAATCAAGATATAGTAAAAACAATTTAATTGAATAATAGGAATTAGCTGTTAAACAACACTATTATAAAAAATTATTCTCATTTTTAAACGGGGTCAGCATCAGTATAAAATAGTAATTTTAAGGTTTTTTCTAAGGAGTAAAAAATGTTTTACGAATAAAAATATGAAAAAAACTTTGAAAAAAATGAAAAAAAGTAGTTGACAAAGGGGAGGGGATATGATAATATATATCCT